>Ga0307471_100000109_pt1 | contig 38781 bp, 39 predicted proteins | sample atmos_gasesAM3C__2_FD_204566 | JGI IMG/M metagenome (GOLD analysis project Ga0307471, IMG submission 204566) | Hardwood forest soil microbial communities from Morgan-Monroe State Forest, Indiana, United States - atmos_gasesAM3C_515 | ecosystem: Environmental > Terrestrial > Soil > Temperate... | reverse complement strand
CGGACATACTGTTTGAGGAAGCCTTTGCGGTAATGGCTGCGGATCACCGGGTTGGGGAGGTTCAGATCCTCGATCACGGTCTGGAGCTTGCCGCCATGACGACGGGTGATGCGGCGACCGAAGATTACCGTGAGTTTGTTGGGTTGACCGATGGTGCGATTGGCGTCAAGGAGGCGTTGCTCGAGGGCATCGACGGCTGCGCGACGGCAGAAGATGAGGTTGTCGCAGGTCTCCACTTGGGCAAAAAACAGCCGGTGCTGAACGCCAGCTTGCTTTCTCTCCTCGGAAGTGAAGAAGGGAGTGAAGCGGGTCAACCACTTTTGGCCACAAGTGATCAGATCGTTGGCGGTGAGGGAGTCGGCGAGTTTCTGCAGGGCCTGCGGATCAGAACATTGCAAGAAAGCGTTAGCGCACTGCTGAAAGCGGATGCCCCGCTCTTGCATGCGCAGAGCCAGCCAGTAATGCTGATTGAGACAGACCCGGGCGGAGAAAGGAAAGTAGGGACAGACCCGTACAAACATTTGTCCCCAGCGGGAGTCCTGAACATAAAAGTTGTACTGCTCGACCCAACGACGCTTCATCTCCAGATGCCAGCGGTCGTCTTTCCCGATCGCGGTCATGATGGTAGCTGGCTCGCGCGCTTTGAGGATGGCCACGACTTGATCGGGTTGGGCACGCCGGAAGTAGCGAGCCACGAAGTCATCGCGTCGGCCTGGGGGATCTTCTTGAATGGGTACACCCCATTTCTGGGAGCGGTTCTTAACCCAGTTGTGGTACTGCGTAGCGATGTCACGCAACACCTGTCGACTGACGGGATAAATTTGGCGATAGGCCCAGAAGAAGCCTACCGCCCGCTGTTCCTGCTGAAAGGGCTGGATCGCCGCGTGGAGCAGGATACGATCGAAGCAACGATACACAAAACGGATGTTATTCTTATGGTGTTCGTAGAAGGCGTTCATGGAATCCTCCAGAGGGGTCAGATCCCTGGAGCGTACTCCACTGAACGCCTTTCTGTTTTACGCGGTCCTGAATTCCGACTTCCATATCGATCCCGAAGGGATATCAAGGGCGAAGCCCTTGCCTAGTTGGAGCCGTGATCCCTTGCCATCAGTTTTTGCTTAACAAGCGGTCCCGAGGGCAACGCTGTGCGTACGCGACTGTGGTGCTGGCAGCTGCGCAGTGAGAGGTGCGCAGTGTAACGGTGTGATACGATGTTAGGTTCAGTTGTGGAGAGATGCACTCATTGAGCAAGTCCAACCAGACACTCACTGCTATCCCCTTAGGCGGTCTCGGCGAATTCGGAATGAACATGATGGTGTTCCGCTACGGTGACGACATTATCGTGGTGGATGCCGGAATGATGTTCCCTGAGTCCGAACTGCTGGGCGTCGACCTAGTCATCCCGGACATCTCGTACCTGAAGCAGAACCGGCAACTTGTGCGCGCCATTGTGTTGACGCACGGACACGAAGACCACATCGGAGCGCTGGCATACATCTTGCGCGACTTGAATGTCCCAATTTACGGGACGCGCTTCACCCTGGCGCTGGCGAAAAAGCGGCTCGAAGAAGCAGGGTTGCTGGATTCGGCAAAGCTCCTGGAAGTCTTGCCGGGCCGGTTGGTGGAAATCGGACCGTACGAGATTGAGTTTATTCCCGTGACCCACAGCACGATTGATTGCGTCGCACTGGCGATTCGCACGCCGCTGGGCGTCATCATTCACACAGGCGACTACAAGATTGATCAGACGCCGGTGGACAACTATCGTACGGACCTCCATTCATTCGCGCGTTATGGCGAAGAAGGAGTGCTGGCGCTTTTCAGTGACTCAACGAACGTGGAGCGGCCCGGATTTACACCCTCCGAGCGCTCGGTAGTGCCGCGGATTGAGGAACTGGCGCGATCGGCGCCGCGGCGCGTGATTCTTTCGTGTTTTGCTTCCTCGATTCACCGCATTCAGCAGGTAATTGATATTGCAGAGCGGGTGGGGAGGAAGGTGGCGTTTGTCGGTCGCAGCATGATTGACAACGTCGAAATTGCGCACGATATGGACTACCTGCGGATTCCGGACGGGATGGTCGTGCGGCCTCAGGATATTCGGAGTTTCGAACCGCGGCGATTGTTTGTGCTGGCAAGCGGGTCGCAGGCGGAGCCGATGTCGTCGATGTCGCGCATTGCGGTGGATAATCACCGCTTTGTAACCATCGATGAAAACGATACGGTGATCTTGTCGGCGAGGATTATTCCGGGAAATGAGAAAGCCATCTTCCGGATGCTTGATCATATGTTCCGCAGACGGGCACTGGTGTACTACGACAATTCGGGTGGAGTGATCCACGTGTCCGGGCATGCCAGCCAGGAAGAGCAGAAACTAATGCTGCAACTGGTCAAGCCGAAATATTTTGTTCCCGTGCACGGGGAATACCGCCATCTGTTCCGGCACGCGGCGCTGGCCCATCAATTGGGAGTAGTGTCGGGAGAAATCTTGCTGTTGGAGAACGGGAAGTGTGTTGAGTTTACGGAAGACGGCGCTTACCGGCGTGATCCGGTGCAGGCGGGACGCGTGCTCGTGGATTCGGGGTCGCTTGAGGAGATCGAGGAAGTGGTGGTACGCGACCGCAAGCATCTCTCGGAAGAAGGTGTGGTCATTCCGATTATTGCGATTGACAAACAGACGGGGCGAATTGAATCGGCACCGGAGATCGTCTCGCGCGGCCTGATGAGCGAGAACGGCAGCGAGTTTTTGGCCGGAGCCCGGGACGTGGTGAGCAGGACGGTGGAAACCTCGAACATGGAGGAGCGCGCGGACTGGTCGGTGATCAAGGAAAAGATTCGCGTGGACTTGAAGCGCTACATTAATAAGCAAACGTCCAAGCGCCCGTTGATTTTACCCGTGATTTTAGAACTTTAGAGGCGAAGCGATCAGATTTATCCACTCTTCAGCCTCACTAGCAACCCAGACCAGAAGTACGTCCTCAATCGCAAAGCGCAATTCAAGATCCTGAGGCACAATTAAGACGCTTGCACTCTGTTCTTCCGAAGTCAACTCAAGAAATGCTGACGGCATCGTTTTGCGGTCGTGGGTAACTAGGACCCTTCCGCTCCTCGCCGCGATTCGCAGGACCTCCAAATCCGTCTTCGTGGCTAAGCCCGCTTCGTTGGCAGTTCTAAAATTGACGCTTGGCTCCCGCCGATGAAGGCCTCGGATAATGTGATTGTTTAGATTGGCGTCTGCAAGAAATCGGACTTTCATTTATGTTTCTGCAACGCCTGACTTCCTTTCGCGATGTCCAGCTTTTCGAAGAGCCGGGGATTGCTGCGCCGCGCTGCCACATTAGGCCTTTCAAGGTCGGCAGAGTCTTCCACAAAAGTTTCTTCAACTTCTTTCTTGTTCTTTTTGTGAAATTCGGCCGCGCCGTGCACCTCATCAAGCGTCACAGCGGGGAAAAGCATCGTGGATAGTTTCATCCGGATAACCGAGAAGATACGCATACACAATTGTGTCCAGGGCAACAAGCTTCCCAGCAATCCAAAATCCGCCCTCGCGCTTTTCTATATATTCCTTGTCCATCGTGAAGACCCCGCATCAAATTTATCAGAATCCTGGCACACGCTAACATGGCAATTGGGCTAAAATCTAACGCTAATGCCTAATCGTGAGAACGGTATTTCCGACAACGCTCAATTCTCTTCCCCTGCTGCGCCACTCGCTGGATCAGGGCACAACCAAGCGGCCTTCATTTTTATCGTCGTGACCGTGATGCTGGATTTTCTGGCCTTTGGGATTATTGCGCCAGTGCTGCCCAACCTGATCGTGCAGTTCGAGGCCGGGAATATGGCCCGGGCGGCGGACATCACCGGTTACTTCGGGTTCGCTTGGAACCTGATGCAATTTCTGTTTTTGCCGGTGCTGGGGGCATGGAGCGACCGGTTTGGCCGCCGGCCCGTTATCTTGATTTCGTGCCTGGGGCTCGGGTTGGACTATATTTTCATGGCTCTGGCGCCTTCGCTGAGATGGTTGTTTGTCGGACGAATGATTTCGGGGGTCACCGCGTCGAACGTATCAACCGCGTTCGCCTATATCACTGATGTTATCCCACCAGAGGGACGCGCCAAAAAATTTGGATTGTTAGGCGCGGCCTTTGGCGTCGGATTTGTGGTGGGCCCGGCGGTGGGCGGTCTGCTGGGGCATTACAACTTGCGAGCGCCCTTCTGGGCAGCGGCCGTGCTCAGCCTGCTCAATTTCTTCTATGGACTGTTCGTACTTCCGGAGTCGCTGCCCGCGGAACAGCGCGCGAAATCGGCTTGGCACATGGCGAATCCGCTAGGGTCGCTAACCCTGCTACGGTCCCACCCGGAGTTGGCAGGCCTGTCGGTAGTGGTTTTCCTTTACTACCTGGCACACCAGTCGCTGCAAAATGTGTTCGTGCTCTACACAGAATACCGCTACGCGTGGAATACGAGGAGCGTCGGGATATCGCTGGCAGTGGTGGGTGTTTGCGCCGTAATTGTGTCGGGAGGGCTGGTGGGTCCGTACGTGAAGAAACTCGGGGAACGCTTCAGCCTGACCTCCGGGTTGTTTTGGGGATTTTTGGGTTTCGCGGGATTTGGCCTGGCGTCGCAGGGATGGCAAATTCTTTCGGCGATCCCATTTATTGCCCTGTGGGGCGTGGCCGGGCCGGCAATGCAGTCGCTCATGTCGCAACGCGTGGATGCAACGTCGCAGGGAAAGTTGCAGGGAGCGATCAATTCGCTCCGCGCGCTGACAGGAATGGTGGGGCCGCTGCTATTTACGCAGGTGTTTTCGGCCGCGATTTCGCCACGGGCGCGGGTGCATTTACCAGGGGCACCGTATTATCTGGCGGCCGTCCTGCTGCTGTGCAGCTTGTTGATGTCGGTCGTGGTAACGGGAAAGTATCGCGCGGAGACTCCGGGAGAAGCCCTTTAAGAGAAGTGCCTTGGGAAGTCTTAGGACAGTGCAAAATTCCGATGCGGAGAATCGCGTTTTCTTGATTCTGGCAGTGCAGAGGTATAAGCTTTTGTGCACCCACCGAGGAGGAATTTATGGCAACGGCGACGAGTGTGATTGAACCAAATATTAAGATTTCTGCCACAAAGCTCTTGATCAACAACAAATGGGTTCCGTCTGTCTCTGGCAAAACGTTTCCAACCATCAATCCAGCGACTGGTGAGGTTATTACCCAGGTGGCCGAGGCGGATGCCGCGGATGTGGACATGGCCGTGGCCGCGGCGCGGGCCGCGTTTGACAAAGGACCTTGGCGCACCAAGTTGACCGCGTCGCAGCGCGGCCAGTTGATGTACCGGCTCGCTGACCTGATCGAGAAACATGCGGAAGAGTTGGCGCAACTCGAGGCCCTGGATAATGGGAAGCCGTACCATGTGGCCTTGGGCGCCGACCTGCCGCTGACGATTGCCTGTTACCGGTATTACGCCGGATGGGCGGACAAAATTCAAGGGAAGACGATTCCCGTGCAGGGGCGCTATTTCTGCTACACCAAGCATGAACCAGTGGGAGTTGTCGGCCAGATCATTCCATGGAATTTTCCGTTGCTGATGCAGGCTTGGAAACTCGGGCCGGCGCTGGCTGCAGGTTGCACCGTGGTGATGAAGCCCGCTGAGCAGACACCTCTCACTGCGTTGCGCGTCGGCGAATTGTTGCTGGAAGCTGGATTTCCTGAAGGTGTAGTGAATTTGTTGCCGGGATATGGCCCGACAGCAGGAGCGGCCATTGCCCGGCACATGGATGTGGATAAAGTTGCGTTTACGGGATCGACCGAGGTGGGCCACCTCATTATGCGAGCAGCCGCGGATTCGAACTTGAAGCGGGTGACGCTAGAATTGGGTGGAAAGAGCCCGAACATTGTGTTTGCGGACGCGGATATGGATAAAGCCATAGAGGGCGCGCACTTCGCCCTGTTCTTCAACCAGGGCCAGTGTTGCTGCGCCGGTTCCCGGCTCTACGTGGAAGAAAAATGCTACGACGAGTTTGTAGCGAAAAGCGTCGACCGCGCCAAGAAGCGCACCGTTGGGAATCCCTTTGACAAGAACACGGAGCAAGGCCCCCAGGTGGACCAAGATCAATTTAACAAGGTGATGAGTTACATCGAGGCCGGCAAAAGCGAAAAGGCAAAGCTGCTGGCCGGCGGCGGGCGCGTTGGCAACAAGGGATACTTCATCGAACCGACCGTCTTCGCCGACGTCCAGGACAATATGAAAATTGCGCAAGAAGAAATTTTCGGACCTGTGATGTCGATTTTGAAGTTCAAGGACGTCAGCGAAGTGGTAGAGCGCGCCAACAAGTCGCTCTATGGGCTGGCGGCTGCGGTGTGGACCAAGGACATCACGAAAGCTCATGCGATCGCCGATGGCGTGCGCGCGGGCACGGTGTGGGTAAATTGCTACGACGTATTCGACGCCGCGGCTCCCTTCGGCGGATTTAAACAGTCGGGCATCGGCCGGGAACTTGGCGAGTACGGCTTGTCGAATTACACCGAGGTGAAGACGGTTACGGTGAAGTTGTAACGCCTCGGAATGATATAGTCCTGCCACATGGGGCCGGCATTGTCGGCCTTCCCTATACCGATGCGAAAAATTCGCAACACCCTTCTATGGATTGCGCTGGCGTTCTGCGTCGTGGTGCCTCGCGGCTTCGCGCAGACGGTGCAGGATTCGTCCGTGGCAAAGGCGAGGACGCAGCATCTGCGGCACGGAATCAATCTGAGCCAATGGTTTGCGCAGGTGTATGACCCCAAGGAATACACCAAAGAACATTTTGAGAGTTGGACGACGGTCCAAGACATTGCGCTAATCAAGGCCATGGGATTCGACCATGTGCGGCTGAGCGTCAATCCCGACCCCATGTGGCGCAGGAACCATGCGGACGAATTGCCCGCAGAGTACCTGAGGTATCTTGATGCCGCGATGAAGATGATTCTCGATGCCGGTCTGGCGGTGGTGCTGGATATTCACCCCGATGAAGAGTTCAAGAAGAGTCTGGCGAGTGACGATGCGGTCGAACAGTTTGCCGATTATTGGCGTGCGTTGGCGAAGCATTACGCGTCAACGAATCCTGAGAACGTATTTTTTGAAACCTTGAACGAACCGGAAATGCGCGATCGCTACCGCTGGTCCGGAATTCAGGCGCATCTGGCAGTGGCCATTCGCGAAGGTGCGCCGCAGCATACGATTCTCGTGGGAGGCGCGCGCTGGGCGGATGACGACGATCTGCTGTTCATCGAGCCGTTGCGGGACCGCAACATCATTTACAATTTCCATTTTTACGAGCCGCATCTGTTCACCCATCAGGGTGCGACCTGGGGCGAAAGCTATTGGCATTACATCAAGGGCTTGCCGTATCCCTCGACGCCGGAAAATGTGAAAGCGGCGGAGGAAGCCGTGCCAGATGCGCTCCACCGGCTGCAGATTGCCCGTTACGGGGCGGAACATTGGGACGCCTCGCGCATTGACACGGATTTCGCGCAAGTAGCGGCGTGGGCAAAGCAGTGGAATGTTCCGGTCGTGTGCAACGAATTTGGTGTGTATCGCAAAGCGGCGAAAGTGGACGACCGTGCCGCGTGGTTGCATGACGTGCGCACTTTACTCGAGAAATACGGAATTGGGTGGGCAATGTGGGATTACAGCGGCGGTTTTGGCGTAGTCGTGAAAGAGGATGGAAAGACGACGGCGGACGAAGTGACGCTCAAGGCTCTGGGAATGAAAATGCCCGCGGCACAACCCTGAGAGCACGATTTGTTCGAGCGCCTCGAAGAATAGTAAAAGCCTCCCGAGCAGCCAACATCGCCTACTCAAGTATTTTCAATGCGGAACCCAAAATCCCGCCTCTAACGAAACGAACCAGCCAAAGTGTTTCAACCGCTGAAATTCAGTTTGCGTTCAGCAAAAAGCAGTGTACTTTCTCGGGCATACGAGCGCAGACATGCCTTGGACGATCCGGCCCTACGAAGCGCGGGATTTTGCGGCACTCCACAAGCTGGATCAAGCCTGCTTTGTGCCGGGAATTTCCTACAGCCGGTGGTCTTTGCAATATTTCCTGAACTTGCCAACGGCGGATTGCCTGGTGGCAGAAGAGGGCAAGAAGATTGTGGGATTTGTCCTGGCGGAGGAAAATCCGCCTCTGGGACACATCATCACGCTGGACGTGGCGGATTCGCATCGCAGAGAGGGCCTGGGAACCGCGTTGTTGCGGGAGATCGAACAGCATTTTGTGTTTCAGGGGGTCCAATCGGTGCTGCTGGAAACGGCAGTAGATAATGAAAGTGGGATTGCCTTCTGGCAGCATCACGGTTATCGTACGGAAGCAGTCGTGAAGCGGTATTATCTTGGCCGTATCGACGCTTTTGAAATGCGCAAGCGCTTGGTGGCGGTCTGAGCGACGCAATGACCAGAGTGTTGTCGCATATTTCAGCGCGACCATGGACCGCGACGGCCGCAGGGTTGGCGGACTCGCCCGGCGCTACAGCAAACGAACCAAGAGAGGCGGCCTAAAGCCGCAAATACAAACCCAAGAATGGTGCCCCTAACAGGGCGAGCCTTAAAATCCAGGAGCGCATGCGTGAACGATTACCTGATTTCTGTCTTGCTGGGAATAGTTGAGGGACTGACGGAATTTATTCCCGTGAGCTCGACAGCGCATTTGCGGCTTGCCGAATTGCTCCTGCACGTGAATTTGAGCGACGGGTACTGGAAGATGTATTCCATCGTGATTCAGTTGGGTGCCATCCTCACGTTGCCTATTTATTTCGGGCACCGCATCGTCAACTTTCTCACGACGTTTCCGCGCGGGGAACGAGGCGATCGCACGATATTGACCCACCCGTTGAGCCAGGTAATGCTGGCGTTTGTCGTGACGGCGATTCCCTCTTATCTGCTGGTCAAAGTAATCGGGAAACATTTGGAAAGCCCCTATGTGATCGGCAGTTCCCTGCTGATCGGCGGTATTTTGATGTGGTTTATTGATGCGCGGAATACGAATGCGGAACAGGCCGGAGAAGGCGCGCAGGGCGGACTGATCCACACGTGGCACATGGAAGACATGGGTCTGGGGCAAGCGTTGTGGATCGGCGCATGCCAAGTTTTGTCAGCCGTGTTTCCGGGGACCTCGCGGTCGATGTCGACGATAGCGGCGGGACAATTGGCGGGGATGTCGCGGGCATCGGCGCTCGAGTTTTCGTTTTTCCTGTCGATGCCAACGATGGTCATGGCCACGGGCTACACGCTTTGGAAATCCCTGCGCGGTAAGGACGGGAACCCGATTGGTGTGTCGAGCATTGACGCGCATGGTTGGATCGTGTTGGCCATTGGTTTCGTGGTCTCCTTTATCGTGGCCTACGGCAGTGTGGCCTGGTTTATGGCTTGGGTAAGGCGGCGGGGCTTTGGGCCCTTTGCGATATACCGGATTATCTTGGGTATTGCGGTTTTGTTTTTTGCGGCGCGGTTGATGGGGTGAGTAGGGTTTTACGTGAGCTCCTTGCTCTACGAGGACGGAAACTCGAGATGGCAAGAAATTTTGCGGCATAACCTAAAGACCGCATCTTACAGAATAGGAAACAGTCTCGAAGATGGGCTTGTCTGGAACCGGGCGAATGATATGATTTGGGCGTTCCTCCAATGTGGGGCGCAACAGCGCCGCGCCCCTCTGCGGTTCTCAGCCTTCCCCAAATGCTGAGGAGAGATTTGTGCGCCTTCTGACACCTACAGAAAATAAGCGGCTCAATGAGCTGGTTGGGTTTTTGTGTATCACGCTGGCGGTCCTGATGGGACTGTCGCTGATTACCTACAACCCACACGACGCGGCTTTGAATGTGAGTGCGGCTTCGGGAGACGAAAATCCAGCGCATAACTGGATTGGCGCGGTGGGTTCCTACACCGCGGACGCGTGCTTCCAGATATTTGGATTCGCGGCCTTTCTGCTGCCCGTGGCACTGGGAATTCTGGGTTGGCGGTGGTTCCGAAGCCACTCCATCGATTCGCAAGTTGCAAAGATCACCGGCTACATCCTGCTCCTGTTGTCACTCCCCTCGTTGCTGTCCCTGTGGCATGTTCCCGCACTACGCGACGCTTTGCCCGCCGGCGGATTGCTTGGCACGCTGCTCTCAAACGCCCTGCGATCCGGATTCAATACCCCCGGAGCAAACGTCGTGGCGATAGCGCTCTTCATCGTGGCGCTGTATCTGACAACGAGTTTCTCGTTCAGCGGAGCGCACGCGTGGGCCAGCGGGCCAAGGGGCCCGATTGGGAAGATGGAAAAATTTGGCCTGATACAAAGGGCGCAGGCACGGTGGCACGCATGGCAGGATGAACGTGAGCAACGGCGTATGCGTCGAGAGGTAGAAGAACGCAAGATTGCGGGCCGCAGGCCGGTTACGCCGCAGATCGTTGGCAGGGGAGAGTCTGCGGGCGAACAGCCCAAAACGATCCACCTGGACGACCTGAGCGAGATTTTTAACAGGAAGAAGGCAGTGGCCGACGCAGAAGATGAGGATGCCCCAGGGAAAGATAGCGGGCATAAAGCGCCGATTTTGATGCTGAACTCCGAAAAGCCGGAGAAAGCGAAGAAGGCCGAACTCAAAACCGTGAAGTCGAATACAAATTACAAATTACCTCCGATCAGCCTGCTGCGAACAGGCGAAGGCTCGCAAAAGCTCGATGAAGGCGAATTGAAACTCCGCGCGCGCGCGATCGAAGAAAAGTGCCACGAATTTGGCGTGGAAGGGCGCGTGACGCAAATCAATCCCGGGCCGGTGGTGACCACATTTGAATTCAAACCGGAGGCCGGGATCAAGTACAGCAGGATTATCGGATTGACGGAGGATCTGTGCCTGGCGTTGCAGGCGGAGTCCATTCTGATCGAGCGCATTCCAGGAAAGTCCACGGTCGGGATTGAGGTGCCGAACGACCGCCGGCAGACGATTGCCTTGCGCGAAATTGTGGAAGCCACCGAATTCACGAATTCGCCGAGCAAGCTGACCTTGGCCATGGGCCGGGATCTGCATGGACGGATTCGCGTGACCGACCTGGCTTCCATGCCACACCTCCTGATTGCCGGATCGACCGGCACGGGCAAGAGCGTGTTCATCAATTCCTTGATGATCTCGATTCTGTACAAGGCGACGCCGGAAGAAGTGAAGATGGTTCTGGTGGACCCCAAGCGCCTGGAATTGAGCTTGTATGGCGGCATTCCGCACCTGATTGCGCCGGTGGTGACTGATCCAAAAGTGGCGTCGAATGTGCTCCGGAATGCCACGCGAGAAATGGAAAACCGCCTGAAATTGCTGGCGCAGCGCGGCGTGCGGAATATTGACCAGTACAACCGGACCTTCCAGAAGCAGCAGTCACTTTCCTTGTTTGAAAATGCCGAGGAATCCGAGCACAAACCGCTTCCCTACCTGATCATCATCATTGACGAGTTGGCGGATTTGATGATGGTGGATACAAACAATGTGGAAGAGTCGATTACGCGACTGGCCCAGATGGCGCGCGCGGTCGGAATCCACCTTATCCTGGCCACGCAGAGACCGTCGGTGGATGTGATCACGGGATTGATCAAAGCGAACTTCCCTGCCCGAATTTCGTTCCGGGTGGCGAGCAAGGTTGATTCGCGGACGATTCTGGATTCGAACGGGTCAGAATCGCTATTGGGCAGAGGCGACATGTTGTATTTGCCGGCAGGCTCGGCGCGGCTGCACCGGATTCACGGTCCGTTGGTCACCGAAGACGAAATCTCGACAGTCTGCGATTTCTGGAAGCAACAAGCGGAAGCCAAATACAACGAGCAACTCCTGGAACCCCCGAAGGAAGATACGGAAAAGACTGAGGACGGTGGCGGTGAGTCGGGAGGCGCGCAAGGCGGCGATGAAGCCGACGACGAGCTGTATCAGGATGCAGTTCGCGTCGTTTGTGAGATGGGGCGGGCTTCGACTTCAACCCTGCAGCGGCGATTGCGAATTGGGTATGGCCGTGCTGCGCATTTAATTGATCTCATGGAAAAGGATGGCATCGTAGGTCCCCCGGACGGCACCCGCCCGAGAGAGGTGTTGAAGGGGCGGAATTGGATGAAGGAATTTGAAGACTCGCAGCAGTAGCTGGAATTCCAAAATAGAAGTTAGAAAATCCGCTTAAGCACAGTCCCTCGTAGCGGCCGCCTTCTTAGGCGGGCAGCTTATTCGTGCTTGGCTCTGCGAATTCCGCAGGAGACCCGCAACAATTATCTCAATGCTGTTCGAGAAATTTCCCAACTATTGTAGTAGCGTGCTCGCAAAGCCTGCGATCGTCAGGGCCAAAGGCGGCGAGAAAATGGTTGTCAATGTCGAGTTCGCCCGCGACCTTCCCGTGGACAAAGACCGGCACGACAATTTCGGATTTGGTTTCGAGCGAACAAGCGAGATAACGGGAATCAGCGTTGACATCGTCCACCACAATCGTCTGGCCGCTCGACGCGGCGGCGCCGCAGATGCCCTGGTGAAGAGGAATACGAGTATGCCGTGTCATGGTTCCGCGGAACGGGCCAAGGACGAGGACGTCACGGTCGCCCTCCTTTTCGAGCATGTAGAAGCCAACCCAGTTGTATTTGGGGAGCTTATCGTGAAAGAGCGTGACGATACTCTTCATCAACGCTTCACCGCCCGGCGAGGCCTTCGTGAGAGGTTCGAGTTCCGCAAGCAGGTCCGCAGCCTTCAGATTTGCCGTGGTCATGGAAATATGGTCGCACAAATTGATACGGCGTGAAAAATGACTTTGGAGGCGTGCGACTTGCGGGTGAGCATTGATTCCCGAAAATCTCTTGACAATTATTTGCTCCTGACAAAATATCCGCGGAATGCGCAGCGTCCATCTGATCATTGGCTTATTGTTTCTGGTGGTATTTTTGCTGACAGGGCAATTCATGGAGCATCACACCCCTTTGATGACCTCCCTGCCCGATGGCACGCGGTTGTTGTATCGCTCGCGGCACATCTACATTCTGGCTTCCGCTGTCGCCAACACCCTCCTGGGGCTGTATCTGACCGCAAGTAATCCAGGCTGGCGCCGCTTGGCACAGCATTCGGGATCTGCTCTGTTCTTACTGGCCCCTTTTCTGCTGACCGCGGCTTTTATGATTGAACCAGGCCGAAAGGTTGACGCAGCCCCAGGGAATGCCGCCTACGGTCTGTTCGCCCTGTTTCTCGGAACCATGGTGCACCTCCTCAGTCGTATCCCCCAACGCGCTACTCACAAAGCTTCATAAGTCGAAACGGCCAATTCGGCGAAAGACTACGAAGAGACTGCACCGCGCGAATTGACACTCTTTGAGGGCGCCCCTAAAATAGAAAAGTTCCGTGCCGAGGTAGCTCATTGGTAGAGCGCCGCCCTGAAAAGGCGGGCGTAGCCAGTTCGATTCTGGCCCTCGGCACCACCCCTAGGTACATCCCCGAGCAGTTTCCAGTTCCCCGTTGCAACGATAGCTTTCCCGTCACGTTGGAGCGTGATTTTCTCGATATGCTTCAGCAACGCCGCCCTCGCGATTGGCACATCCGCTCCGAGCAACTGGCGCAGGTCCTTCAGCTTCGCGACCGCAGCCAGACGCATCTTGCCGATTCGAGCCCTGATGGAGTCCCGAGTCGAAGAAACCGCGCGATCGGTGATTGTGGACATCTCGTGCTCGCGTTCGGCAATCGCTTTCATCACCGTGGGAGAGGACTGCCCAGCCGCGAGTGCCGCGACCAGATTGGCGAGCTCGGCTTCGAGCTTCGCCTTGCGCCGCTGCATCTGGCCGAGTGCCCTGTCCATCTTCTCCATCTCTTTGAGCATTCCTGTCTCAAATTTCTCAAGGACGTAGTCGATCACATCCTCGCGCAACACCTTTTCCTGAAATCCAGCGAGCAGCGTGCGCTCCAATTCGTCACGCCGGATTCGCACGGTGTTTTTGCAGACGGTTTCGCCGCGGTTGAAATTCATCGGGCAGCCGTAGGCCGCGGATGTTTTGTTCCGGCCTTTGCCCCACAGGATCGTTATGTTGGCGCCACACTCAGCGCACTTCAGCAGTCCCTCCTCCTTTTGGGAAGAAATCGTCGGGGACTTTCCGCAGACTCTAGTCACCCAGCCAGAAGCAGTCAAGCGCAATCGCAGATTTGAGCTTCGCAGCCAAGGAGAATTTCTATCACCACACTCAGACCACTCACTGCCCAATCGGCTTCTGCACCGGCACATCGCCGATGGTCCCCCACTGCGTGACGGTGAAATTGGTAGGTGTTGCAGACGGAATGATGTACCAAGTTCCATTCGAAGGCCGCCACACAGCAATGTCCGTCTTCGCATCGCGATCGTAGTCTACTGGCACCGGGATATCTCCGGCCGTCCCCCACTGTGTCACGATGGGACTGCCGGGATTACTGCTGGGAAGGATGAACCACTGTCCGTTCGAGGGCCGCCAGACGGCCATGTCTGTCTTCCCGTCGCCATCGTAATCTCCCGGTACCGGTAGGTCGCCCTGCGTTCCCCACTGCCGAACAATAATGTTGCCTCGACTGCTGGGAATGATGAACCACGTCCCGCTCGAAGGGCGAAACACAGCTACATCTGTCTTCCCGTCGCCATCGTAATCCCCCGGTACAGGAATGTCTCCCTGCGTTCCGAACGGCCCGACGATCGGGGCGCTCGGGTTACTGCTGGGAATGATGAACCACTGTCCGTTCGAGGGCCGCCAGACGGCCATGTCTGTCTTCCCGTCGCCATCGTAATCTCCCGGTACCGGAATGTCGCCCGCCGTCCCCCACTGTCGAGCGATAACGCTGCCTGGACTGCCGCTGGGGAGAATGAACCAGGTCCCGCTCGAAGGCCGCCAAACAGCAATATCCATGACCCCATCGCCGTCGTAATCCCCGCGCACCGGGATGTCCCCCACCGTACCCCATTGCTGCACGCGAGAGCTTGTGGGCGCGATGCTGTCAATGACGAACCAGTCTCCGCCCGAAGGCCGCCAGACAGCTACATCTGCCTGGCCATCCCCGTCAAAGTCTCCCGCGGCAGCAGGAACAAAGATCTTGGCGATAAAAGCATCATTAAGGCCGCCGAAGGTGGCCTGGAGGGGATTCTTTGTGGGGAAGTCAGTCGAATAGGTCTCGCCTGTCACGTAGATATTCGCCGCTGTGTCTACAGCAATGCCATTGCCGGATTCACCGCCGCTTCCCCCCAGGTAGGTGGAGAACATAACTGCAGAACCAGCGGTATTCAAACCAGCGGTATTCAACTTTGCCACGAACACTTTTCCGCCGCTGGAGCCCCCCAAACCGACCTGCAAGGGATTCACCGTAGGGAAATTGGCTGAGGTGGTGGCGCCTGTCACATAGGCTGTGCCAAACCGGTCCACGGTAACGGCATAGCCTTCATCATGGCTGCTCCCACCGAGGTAGGTGGAATAAAAAAGGGCATTCCCTGCAGCATTCACCTTCGTCACGAAGGCGTTGGAAGTAGCGCCACTCCCCAAATTGGGCTGAAAGGGATTCTTCGTAGGGAAGTTGGTGGAACGGGTCTCGCCTGTCACGTAGGCGTTGCCATCCGCATCCACGGCAATGCCATACCCATAGTCACGGCTCCCGCCGAGGTAGGTGGAGTAGACAATCGTATTGCCTGCAGTATTCAACTTCGTTATGAAGGCATTTACGGCACCTGCGCCGCCCAAAGTGCCCTGGAAGGGATTCACCGTGGGAAAGTCGGTGGAAAAGGTAAAACCTGTCACGTAGGCGTTGCCCGCCGCGTCCACGGCAATGCCATAGCCTTGGTCCGCACTGCTTCCGCCGAGGTAGGTGGAGTAAGAAAGATTACCTACAGCGTTCACCTTTGTCACGAAGGCGTTGGAAGTAGCGCCACTCCCCAAATTGGGCTGAAAGGGATTCTTCGTAGGGAAGTTGGTGGAACTGGTACGGCCCGTCACGTAGGCATCGCCAGCAGCGTCCACGGCAATGCTTCGGCCGTGGTCATTCTTGCTCCCGCCGAGGTAGGAGGAGTACCAAAGGAGATTCCCTGCAGCATTCAACTTCGTTATGAAGGCATTTATGGCACCTGCGCCGCCCAAAGTGCCCTGGAAGGGATTCGACGTGGGAAAGTTGGTGGAAGCGGTAAAACCTGTAACGTAGGCGTTGCCCGCCGCGTCCAGCGCAATACCAGCGCCGTAGTCATCTCCGTTCCCTCCCAGGTAAGTGGAGAAGACCAACGCATTGTCCGTGGGGTTTAGTCTCGTTACGAAGACATTGGACACGCCGCCCGAAGTGCATTGCCAGCACCGAAAAATTGGGAAGTCAGCAGATTGGGTAGGGCCTGTCACGTAGGCGTTGCCCGCCGCGTCTACGGCAATGCCATTGCCGAAGTCAGTGTTGCTTCCGCCGAGGTAGGTGGAATAGCGCAGCACGGGGTCGATGATCAGCGGTTCTCTTCTGTCATACCTCCCCACCGCAAACCCCACCTCTCGCCCCCTCTTCAGTACATACCGGGCCGCAATATAATGTCTCTCGGCCTCTCCTCCCGGTCCTCCCTTTCCCATTTTTCGTTGGTACACCACCGGCTTGCCCAGCACTACGTCCCCGACTGGCGTCTTCAACTCTAGGTTCCCTTGCCCGTTGATCCTCACTCTCTCCGCTCCTGCCATTTCCAGCCGGATCACTCCCGCATCAACCCCAGCGCCCACGATAAAGTCCGACTCCAACTTTCCCTCGTGCCCGTAATAAACCAGGTCCACTCCCCGGTACACTCCCTCGTATTTCACCCGGCCGTAGTTCGGCACATTGGTGCGCCACTTCGTCGGATCGTTCCCAATGAAATAGTTGCTCTTCCCGGCCATCTCCTCTTCCCCGCGCACCGCTACTCCCCGCTGCGCTCCCACCAGCTTCATCCGCAGCACCGTGGACGGCCCAGTCTCCCTTTCCACTCGGCCTTTTTCTAATCCCACTTTTCCAGTCGGCTGATCGTCCTTCCGCACGGCTTGGCGCAGCGCCAGCACCGCTTCTCCGCTGGTCAGAAACAACGTATATCCTCTACCGCGGGAGACAAACTTCACCCGATCATCCGTCTGCCCCTGGTTGGCCTCAAAACTCAGCGGCAACTGCCCGTACGTCTTCACCAATCGCTCACGCGTGGCAGCATCTGATTCAAGTTCACCCGGAATTGAACCTAACCGAGTGAACCGCTGCATACTGTGCCGCTCAGACTTGTCCTCTACATCCGTCTGAACTGTCACGGGAGCAATCGTGGCACGGCTCTTATTCAATAAAACCTTGTTGCTGGAACCTAAACTCAACTGAAGTGCGGCAACAAGGATCAAACCGACACTGCAACCCCCCAAGATCCTCGCTACATGAACCTGACTGCGTGCCCAGAAAAGGCGCTCCCTGCTCATAGTCTTGTCCTCCAGGAAAGAAATCGTCGCGCTCTTTAGTGGTACGAGTGAAGAGTAGTTGACAATGCTGATCGTTGCGGGTCGAATTCGAGGCGCCACGCCAGTCGTAAGTTCCAAGAAGCGTGCACTGACAAAAATGCCCTCGCGAAGACCCCAAAAATGTCCGACGGGCCGAAACATTTGCGCACCTTCGTGTAGATGTATGCTGGTGAAACCAGAGCGGGGCTCTCTGTCAGCAGCCGTTATTAGCGTTAATAGTAACGGACTGTCAAGCTAAATTATTGAGAACGCCTGCCTATCTGTCTCAGGGCTAAGGATAGTCAGCGAAATCCGGTGCGCGTTCGAACCGGGTGAAGGTGCGCGGATGACCTCATCAGATAATCAGGTGACCATCAAAGCGTGGACGCTACGCCCCTTGCCCAGAGATTGATTCGTTTGTCACCACTGTCACGGATCCCCGTACCGACCTTCCTAATCCAGAACGGCCTGGTCCCCCAAATTTGGAGGCACAGTGTTCTATGAAACGGCCTGCGCGTTCAAACGTGGTGTTCACAACTATCACGGGTTGCTGCTGCTCCTCGTCGTTGGTGGGCTTGCCGTCAACTGTGTCGTGGGCCGCTTCAAAGGCACGCACATCTCCGGCAAACATCTTCTCTACGAGCCTACGAGAGCGTGCACGCCTTTTTCAATCCTCTTGCTGTCTGGCTCGCCGTCTGCCACTTGGAGCAGCTCACGGAGCAGGTACTTGCGAAACAGTTTGGTGCGTGACCTGCCGCCCGGATTGCCGCTCACGCCCTTCGGGTCAACCGCCGGTTTGTGTGATCCTACCTTGCCTGGGAATCCAACATGGCTACGGAGGTGTGCAGTAGCTTATGCATGTCTGATACGTCTTGATAGCTGCATTCACGCAGTCGCCCTGCTGGATCAATGTCGGCAATGTGGAACAGAAAGCAGTTTGATTGCTATATTGGCCCAAACACGCATTGTTATGTGCAGTTTGATCGGCAAGGCTGCAGGCGTTGATCATATTAACGAACGATCCAACGTCAGTCTGCAATTTGCCGTCGCCCAGTCCGGTAGGACCACATTCAAGTTGCGTGTGCCAGTAAGGGTAAAGCGGCAGGTATTGTACATTGGAATTTGTGAAAACGTTGGCAGTTGGACCACCGGCTTGACTGCTGTTCACTCCGACGACGCCATCGGAAGTGCCGCCAGGTTCAATATTTCCGATATTATTTCGGACCCATTGCTGAACCCTTGGACCGTCCAAGATGCTCGGCGAACGACCAGACCCAGTGAGAATTGTTAAACCCGGAGCCTTGTCATGAAGGCTCGTTCCCTGTAAGGATGCGAGGAATGTACTATTGGGAAGCATCTGAGGGGCAATCGCGGCGTTCCTCCAATCGTCAATTGTCTTTCCGGCGATGGATACGGATCCTATATTCACAGCGTGGTGCCAGACACCGCTCAACAGGAGATTGACAAACGGCACCACATGCTGAGCTCCGACCGCGACGTATGCCCACCACGATCCGAGCCATGGATTGCCCAGACCCATCAGATTTCTAAGACTACCTACGGCTTGGTTCGAACTTTGGCGAAGTGCATGCCTTTTTGCAAAATGTCCCCTTCCTCCTCGTCAGCCTTGTGAACGATGCCGCGGCTTGTTTCGAGTCGCGCCACGCGCTCGCGCAGGTCCCTGCACTTTCTCAACACTTCCGACTTGCTGAGATTCATAAAGAGTTTTCCTTTTCTGCCGCAGAACGGCCCTAAAATCAAAACCCCTCGCCTATGCAGCGAAGGGTATCTTGAACGGGAAAATTGGGTCACTCAGGGTGCTATTCTGGCCGTCGGCACCACCCGTTCGCGCCATCGCTTCATCTCCAAAGAAATCTACTTTCCCATGTGCAAGATACGCTGCTTTCCCGTCTCGAGTGACGGGTTCACGCACAAACGCCCCGAAGTAGCCGGAGAATACTGCCACGATGTAGAGAAACTTGGCCTCGGAATCGGTGTATCCGAGCTCCTGAAGGCGATCAATGTGAGCAGCTGGAAGGTTCATAACGCCGAAATCTTGCGAAAATTAACAGGAAACGCCCCGCGGAGTTGTTTTCCCGCGTCAGGAGCGGGCGTTCTTGATGTCTTCGCGCGCGCTCTTCTCGGCGTTCCGCGCCTCGCCCCTGGCATTCACATCAGGCTTCAGGGCGAGGATGGCTTTCTCCAGACTGAGGGCTTTCGGGGGCGCCTGGCACGACTTGATATCACCGTTGGGGCGTACCGCGGTCATATCCCATTTCAGGCAATTGAATTTGATCTGCAGGTTGCTGCTGGCGTGAAGCGAAGCAACGCAATCGTCCAGGGTCTTGAAGAGGGTGCAAGCGTCCTTCAGTGTGGTGCGCGCTGGCAGCAACGCCTGCAACTGCAGCGCCAGCGCCTTTTCCTCCGTGCTGTTCGCCGCAAGCTCCTGGCTGGCGGTCGGTTTCTTGATCCACTTCATGGGATTGTAGGAACGGGCGGCCACGGTGGCGGCGCCAAGCAGAATCGCGGCTCCGGCCGCACCAAGAACGAGAATTTTGTATTTCATACTGTGGCCTTTCCTGGGGGTGGGCGCTGGGTTGACTGCAGTAGGCCACGCCGTGTCGTGCGCTTCGAGGCTCGGCAGGTACGGTACTCCCCGTATCCGTTACTCTGACCTTCCGGCCAGTCTGTGAAAACAGCAACAGACCAGGTGACTCACACTTGACGAAGAGACTTTTGCATATCGCGCCCAGCCGCGTCCGGGTTTAATCGGGGGCACGTTGGGACCAATTCACCTTCGTTGGGACCATCTTGGGACCAAAACACCAAGTTTTGTGGCCTTATTCTAGGTTTGGCGGCGTAAGGACAACAGAATCATCCGAAGTTATGGAGCGGGCGATGGGAATCGAACCCAACGCCAAATGCGGCCAAGTCGCTGAATCTACTAGTTCACTGTGGTTTGCGGGCGTCCAATAGCGTCCAAGACCGAGGCTACTTTCTCGACCGCTTCGCGGTGCGCGTCACCTATGACGTGTCCATAGATTTCTAACGTAGTCCGAGCATCGGAGTGTCGCAGTTGACGCTGCACAACTTTGGGTGTTGCGCCGGAGTCAAGGAGTAGCGATGTATGTGCGCGTGGCGAAATGCGTGAAGACCGCACCGCGGGATCCCCAGTGCGTCCAGGATCGTCCACAGGTGATACTCCACGACTTTGTTGGAAGATGGGGGCCGCCCATTTCGAGTCACAAACAGGAAGCCCGCCCCGTTGGGCTTCCAGGTGGCCCGATAGTTCTTGAGCGCGGTGAGCAGCGAGCTCGGAATAGGCAAGACCGTCTCGCTGGCCTCATTCATTGCAGTTTGTATTTTCCCGTACCATGCAGTGCGCCGAATGTGGAGTAAGGACCGGTCAAAGTCGATGTCTCCCCACTTCAACCCGAGCACTTCGCCGGCGCGCAGGCCGTCTAGCGTGAGAATGCAGAATATCGTGCGCCAGGGCTCCTCAGCGAATGGCGAGGATACGTTTGAGTTGGTCGGGTGTGAATGAAGGGGCTTCATACTTCATTCCCCGCGCCGGTAGGCGAAGCTTGTCGAGGTTTATCTGTTCACAGTTGTAGCCCCAATTGCGGGCCGTCGTTAGAATCGTTGATAAAGTTCCCAGCACGTTCAGGACTGTTTTCCGCGAGACGGTCTTCTTCGTAGCTCTCGCGGGCATGCGAGTTATGAATGTCTGTTGATTCTCGACACCGAACTGGTCCAGGCGAACGTTGCCAAGCTCCGGGACGATGTAGCACTTGAGGTGCGAGCGAACTGCTCGCGCAGAGGATGGCTTTTGTGTCGTCAGCATTTGGCCTTTCCCCTTCAATGAACTCTGAGAAGGTAGCGGCACGGCCGGGGCGATAGTCGAGACTGTTGATGCGGGCGAGAACGACTTCCATTTGGCACGGAGGGAACCTTAAAGCAGGGCATGACGGGAGACTGAACATGGCGATGAAGAAAAAGGGAGCAAAGAAGACGACGAAGCGTCTAAAAAAGGCAAAGAAGCTCGAAGACACGAAAGCGCCGGTGTTGTTCTTCAGCTTTGGCGTTTCCCAACCCCATTAAAACAGTCTGGCCACAGAGATGGCTCAGGGCTACTCCCCACTAGGGGGCCCCGGCCCTTCTGCCGCTTCGATGCGTGTGTCAGATTTTATTTGATTTTGCGGGCCATCTGGGCGCGGGCAGCGCAAGCTTCCTGTAACTACTGACAGTTGACGGGGCCAAAGCGGTCTGGCATTTGTATATCCCCCGGCCAGCTCTGCGCTGAAGCTGAGAGGATTGGCCTTTCCGTGGACCAGTTTCTTTGGCTGCGCAGAGCTGCTGGGCCTCACGCTCCTGCAGATGTAAATTCCCTTGTCAGCCAAAAGCTTTTTCAGCACCGCCAGGTTCCCCCTTGATTCAATCACTACGCCGGTCATGGTCCTGCAACCGTGAAACTCTTTTGGGATTTGTGGAAGAAGTAGTTCGAGACAGGCCATCCCCGAGCCAGATACGCTCGTATGGCGACTTCCGTTACCAGTACTTCACTTCTCCAGTAAGCGCTGCTCGCGACAGTTGTGTTCAATCTTCGCCGCTCAACCCGTGAACAGACCGACAAGCACAAAATGCTACGAAGATCTGCTCAGCGGGACGGTTCACAAACAAACCCGCTCGGTCGAGGGAGCCTGAACCGTCATCCAATCAGCCAGAAGGTGGTCAGGGTTTTTGAATTGGTAACCTTCGGGAAACCGTCCGATCATTCCACTGTTGCGCCGCTAAAGAGTCCCCCGTAGGCGACCTCAAGTTTGCCAAGATTACGGGGATCTGGGAAAAGGTCTATGACGACTACCGGAGAGGATGGTCGTGTGTCGTTTGGAAAATCAAGAGATCTCTCCGCGTGAATGCGAAATAGGGCAAGGACCTCCGAGGGTACCGGTTGCCCATCGTAAAGCCCAGGGTTGAACCTCAAATCATCTCGCATCTTCTCTTCCAGGATGCCAATTAGCCTTGGGTCCGAATTGTCGGCCGCAACGACGGCTGTCACTTGCCCGAATGCGTTTATTCTGACTCGAACAAGGAGCGCAATTGGCGGATGTGCGCGCTCCCGAGGAAAGACAGGAACAAATGGAATGACCCGCGGAGTTGGGTCCAGGTGCCATCCGCGTGAAGCAAACTCCTGAATTGGACCGTCGGCAGCTTGCATGATAGCAAACGTGATTGTTGCCTTGCTTGGATATCCTGGCGTCAATATTCCGTCGCTCGTCCCTTGCAGAGCCACCGATCCCCCAGGCGGTACTTCTTGCCATGCGGTAGCGACACGCTGAAACGGAAACGGGACGTGAAATCTTGACGAGGAATTCTCAGCCGCACCAACGATTGGTACTATACCCACGAGTTGACCTTGCGTGTCGGCGTACTCGATCACTAACGCCAATCCCCGCAGCGGCAAAGCTGCGAGATTTCGGATCGATACCCTCACGTACGTGGTTCCTGTATTAGTCAGAATGAAGGAACTGTCTTCTAATTCGAGCGGAAGTTTCTTGGGGCCCCAAGAGGTATCTATATGTTCGATAATGTTCGATACTGCACCTAGATTTTTTTAGGGCCAAATCCGAGTCGTTCCCGACCCACGTAGAAGATCGAACCGGAGGGGCGGAACCCGCAGGCTCTTGGCCCTGCACAACCTGAACTGCAATGAGCAACGATGCCCAACAGATAGTATTTCGAAAGAACATAACAACACCTTTCTATTTATTGACGCGTAGCCGTCTGATATACCCTCACTTCATAGTTTCGCGTGCTCTGACTTGCGCTCTGACAGAATATGCCTATGTCCCATATTATAGTTCCGCTGGCGGGAGTAACCGGTTCAAGAGGAAGTGAATGTAATTGGTGGTGAACTTCCTCTCTCGGCAAATGATTGCCGAAAGCGGCGATGCACGCATTTCGTCGCGGATGTAATCGCCGATGGGAACTTGCGCGAATCTCTTCCGCAGTGATTCGTCAGCAAATGGGCCACGCTACCGCCGACATGACGGCTCTGTATACAGGTGAGATTCCGATTGAACAAGTCACAAAGCACTTCCAATTGGAGCCAAATGGAGCAGCCATAGCGGCGTGAAGCGGTAGTTAAGTTGTTTGATTTGTTGGAGCGGGCGATGGGAATCGAACTCACGCCCGAAACTTGGGATGGTATCGGGCATCCTGGTTTCCCTTCCCTCCAAATTAGGCAAAAAAAAGATGATTGCTCATGCTGCTAAATCGAACCGAAAGTCGATGCAGAGGCTGTTACGTTCGATTCTGGCCCTCGGCACCACTCCTGCCGACGCGACCCTTCCACCCAGAATCAAACTCGTTTGGAAAATGAGCAATCCACGCGCTTACATTTCGAGGGGCTTGAGTTCCGCTTGCACAGTGCGGAATGTGCGGTAGGCCAGCCAGGCGAGAGTGGCGAGCATCCCCAGCCAGCCCAGTGCACGCATGGTGTAGCCGATTTTTTGGTCGTAGAGCAGGACGCCCCACTGGCCGAACAAGAGTTCCCAATCGCTGGTGTCAGAGCCCACCAAGGCAAGACTGGATGTGCGCGCGTCGGCCATGTAGGTGCCGATATAAAGGAAATTCTCGAAGAACCAGAGCGAGCAAAACGCGAAGCCATAGGCATGACGCCGGAGGAAAAAGTAGATGCCGCAAGCCGCGGGCACGATGAGTTCCAGGAGAGTCCCGCCGAGAAGCATGAGCGTGTCGCCGAAGGAGCTGAATAGCGGATGTCCGGCTTCGTGGATCATGAGATTGGCCCAATCGAGAAAGAGAAAGCCCGGCGAATTAGCAAACGCATAGAGCAAGAACAGGCCATAAGTCGCGAGACATAGGATTCCGCCCACACGCGAGACGCGCTGCCATTCGCCCAGTTCCTCGAAAGACCATTCCACGGACTTAGCCCGCTTTTCTCACTGCTAGGCAGAAATCCTAGAAAACCCTCGTGAGCTCGCGACCGCTCCGGGTTCGAGATGAGTTTTCGAGTTTCAACCGCGACAGACCCACCGCGCTGCTGTCTTTGGAAACGCGATTCTCCTTCGGTGTTCGCTTTCGGCGCACACTTCATCACCCGCGACAACGGTGAGAAAAGGGTTAGAGGGGGTCGTTCTTTTTCAGCACTTTAGCGGCACGGCACACAGCGTTTCGTGGACTTTCTGAAACAGCGCGATATAGGGATATCCACCGGCCAGCGAAACCCACACCTTGCGCACACTGACGCGAATCAGGGCCCCGATCTTCAGCAGCTTCAAGCGAATTGTGGCGCACTGGGCTTTGGCTAATTCCGTCCCCTGCAGCCCGAGGTGCCGCAGCATCTGTAGCAACACATACGCTACCGAGGAGAAGTACAAGCGCAGTTGATTGCTCCGCAGATAGGCCGTGCTGGTGCGATCCGCAAACAACATCAGTTGTTCCTTTATACGATTCTCCATGTCTCCGCGGGCACAGTAGAGCTCTTCATACAACCGCGACGCCGGCCATGCTTCCGCCGTCAAAGAGGTCACCACGAAACGCGGATTCTCTCCTTTTTCCAGATGCTCGGCCTTGGCCACCACGCGTCGTTGCTGGGACCAACTCTTGCGCGTCTTGTAGTAGAACTCCTTAAAGATGCGAGCCGCACGGCCGGTCTCCTGATACTGCTGTTTGGCCTGCTGCAACTCTTCTTGGAGGTGCGCTTTCAGACGCTCATTTTTCGCTAGTCCCAGCAGGTAGTCCACGCCCCCGGCCTCACACCAAGCCATCAGCTCCTCGCGGCAGAACCCCGAGTCGCCGCGTACCACAACGCGTACCTGCGGCCACACGGTACGAATCTGTTTCACGATTCGTTGCAGTTCTTCTACGCTTCCGGCTGAGGCATCGATGTTCGACGGCCGTAAGCGCGCAACCAGCAGGAACTCTCCGCAGAAGATGTACAACGGCAGATAACAATAGTGACCGTAGTAGCCGTGGAAGAACCGTCCTTCCTGGTTCCCGTGCAGCGGATCATCGGTGGCATCCAGATCCAGGATGATCTGTTGGGGCGCCTGCGAATGCGCCGCAAGAAAGACGTCTACGAACAGCCGGTCTACCGCCGCGTGGTCCGCCACGATCTTTTCATAGCGGGCCTTGGCATTGGCCGTCTCCGGCGTCAGTTCCAAACGGTTCAGCGTGCTTTTTCCCGCCAGCAGCTCGCCTCCTGGATCGGACTTCTCTACCAACACCGCCAGCAACGGGTCCCTGCGCAACTCTTCGTGATCGTTGAGGTCCTCATAACCGAGGGCCAGGCCATAGACCCGCTGGGCCACCAACTCCTCCACCCTATGTTCAATGAGATCCGGATCCCGATAATCCCGAAAGCAGGCGGCAAACTGGCGCACAATTCCGATGCGCTTCTCTATCTCACGCAGCAGTAGTCCGCCACCTTCGGTGGTGATGGCCCCGCCGTCAAACTGAGCCCGAATCTCGCGATGCTTTAGGGGATGAAATCCGAAGACAAACTGGTTACACTCTGTGCTCATAAGGCTGTTCTCCTTCGTGGCACGATTGCTTTCTAGACAAAAGAGTTATGCCATGAAGTGACAGCCTTTTTCTATTTATTGTGAGAGATTCAGGTTAGCCTAGCAACGCCCTCTGCAGGCGGCGAGATTTTCAGAACGCAGGTTTCCTGACCAAAACGATTCAGGAATCGTCGCAGTCGCCCCGCATGGCAGGCGCTTTGGACAGTGAGTCGGCGACCGCCGCACCGGTGATGAGGCGCGCGCCACGGCTGAAGGTGAGATACAAGAATCCCCACTGCACGAAGACGAGTACGCGGCTCTGGAACTGGACGATGTACATGAGATGAATGAAGAGCCACACGAACCACGCAAAAAACCCGGAGATGTGCAGGCCAAAAATGTTCGCCACAGCGGCGGCACGACCAATGACAGCCATATCTCCCTTGTTGAAATAGCGAAAGGGCGGAATGTCGGTGTGCCCTTCGAGACGTGCGTTGATGGTTCTTCCAGCGTAACGACCGCCCTGAATGGCAACCTGGGCCACGCCGGGCAGTGGGTTGCCGTGTTCATCGAAAGCCAATGCCAGGTCGCCCACAACAAAAATTTCGGGGAAGCCGGGAATGGAAAGGTCGGGGCGCACCTTGATCCTGCCGCTGCGATCGGCTTCCGCGCCGGTGCGCGCCGCAACATGTCTCCCGAATTCGGTGGCGGTGACGCCGCCGGCCCAGAGAATAGTGCGGGTATTCAGCCTCTGCTCCTTGCCGTCGTGCTGAAAGTCCAAGCCCAGGGCGTCAACGCTGTTGACCATGGCAGATTTCAGAACTTCGACCCCGAGCCGCGCGACCAATTGCTCCGCCTTCGTCGAAAGATCTTCCGGGTAACTATTGAGGACGCGAGGGCTGCCTTCGAGGAGGACAATGCGCGCTTCTTCGGGCCGGATGCGGCGAAAATCATCACGCAGAGTCTCCTTGGCGATTTCGGCTAAGGCACCGGCAAGCTCGAGACCCGTGGCGCCGGCACCAACAATGGCAAACGTGAGCCACGCGCGCGCTTCGGCTTCGTCGGCCGAGCGCTCGGCGCGTTCGAAGGCATACAGAAGCTTATGCCGGATCGCCGTGGCTTCCTCCACGGTCTTCAGGCTCGGAGCGGCTCCACGCCACTGATCATTGCCGTAGTACGAGGTTTGCGAGCCGGTGGCGATAATGATCGAGTCATAGGAAAAGCAAGCGCCGTCGCGCAAGCGAACCTTCTTGCTTTGCGGGTCAAGATCAACGGCTTCCCCCAGTAGAACCTCCACGTTTTTCTGTTTGCTTAGAACGGCCCGCAGTGGTGCCGCAATTTCCCCCGGCGAGAGCGACCCGGTAGCCACTTGATAGAGGAGAGGCTGAAAAAGGTGAAAATTGCGCTTATCGATCAGGGTGATTTGCGCGTCGGCACGCTTCAGGGCCTGAGCCGCGACCAGCCCGCCGAATCCCCCGCCAAGAATGAGCACCTTGTGTCTGGCTGTCATGGTGTCCTGTACATCCTGGCCCTAAGCGATAAAGAACGCTCTTCCCGTTTAAAGCCTCGTGGCGCTGAGAGCCGTTTATACCTTACCTGGACGTGCTGCTACCATAGTGAGGTGAATTCTAAAGGAGCTGGTCACACTGCTTCGCCGGAACAAATCGAGCGAAGTGCTTTGCGTCTATTGTGCTCGGTGCTCGTTAAACCGGTCACACGAATGGAACTGATATCGCTGTTGGACGCTGAGTTATTTTTGGAGCCACTGCATCGCGTCATCTTCGAGGAAATCGCGGCAGTGGGCGAGGTGCCATCAGCAGCGTTGCGCGAGTTATTGCCTGCGCGGGTGACGACTCGAGGATTTCCTGATTTTGATTTGAAGGAGTTTCTAGCGCCCGACCTGGTTTCCGAGCGCGAGATTGAACAATTGTTTGAGAGCGTGCTTCGCATGATCGAGTTGCGGCATGGTGAGGCGAATTCCAGGTTGGAGAACTGAACGTGGCCTGGGGAGCTCGGCGAATCTCCTATCTAATCGAGGCCCTGGCCTTCGCTGGTTATGTGGCGCTCTTCATCTGGCGGCTGCAAACAGCGGTGCCGCGGTCCTGGCTTGTCTTTGTGCTTTGGCTGGGGCTTAGCTTCCTCGTTCGCCGCGATACGCCAAGGACCTTGGGATGGCGCGCTGGCAATTTGTGGCCCGCGGGTCGGCGTGCGTTTTGGTTTTTTGGTGGGGCCGGGGTCGTAATTTGCGCTGCGGGCCTTTTTCTCGGGATGCTGCAGCGTGTGCCGGCGCATTTCAGGCAGCCGGAGAAATTCTTTACTTATGCGGCTTTCTGCCTGTTGCAACAGGTAGCGCTCAATTCCTTTCTCACAAACCGCTTGCTCGGTGCATTTGAGAAACCCGCGACTGCCGCACTGCTGGCCGGGGCCATCTTTGGCGCGTTGCACTGGCCGAACCCCGTGTTAGTGCCGATGACATTTGTGGGCGGCGTCGCCATGGCCTGGTTATTTGCTCGCGAGCGGAATATCTTGCCGCTGGCCTTGGGGCAAACAGTTCTGGGCGCGTTGATCTGGTGGGCTTTCCCCCTGGCGTGGCACCATTCGATGCGTGTCGGACCAGGGTACGGAGTGCTTCATCTGTAGCGTTGTTACGATCGCTCCTCGGCTGCGTTTGGAACAGGATTGGGGAACCAGCGAAGAAGCAGCGCGTCGAGTGACAAATTACCAGGGCCGAAGATCAGTATAAGGAGAGCGGCAAAAAGAAAGGTGTAAGGATCGGCGCCATAAAATTTACCTGGGTTCGAAAAGACGGAAAACAGGGCCTCGCGGTCGGCCACAAAGTAAGCCATGGCCATATCAATGGTCAGAGCGAGGCCAATGAAGCGCGATAACAAGCCAATGGCGAGGAACAGACCGCCAAGGAATTCAACCGTGGCAACAAACGCAGCGGTCGCGCCCGGTGCGGGTAAGCCAAGGCTCGAGAAGTACTCCGTAACGCGCGCGAGGTTGTGAAGCTTGCCCCAACCGTTTTGCGCCAGTTGCACGCCCCAATAGACCCGCACGAACAGCAAAAATGGCGTTTGCAGAAACCCTGCGGCACTGGCGCCCCAGGCATACATTTTGCGAATTTGAAGCACAACGGCACCCACTTCGTTTCACTTCTCCTATTGAAGCAGTTTCCATCACCCAGCAGCCTCATTGGCTGTCGCGAACCAGCCGAGAGCCGCCCAATTGTGAAACCATTCCGTGACGTTGCCCGCTCGTTCTTCGACGGGAATCGAACTCGAACGGAAACCAACCTCGATGGCTCGTTCTAACGAGCGTCCCTTGCTGAGTGCGTTCAAAATGCCAAACTCTTCCCTCTCGAGACGCCGAAAATAGACAAAAAAATCCACCCGATGGACGGCAAGAAAAACGGCAGCAGGCTTGAGGCGGGCGACGGCGGAAACTTTTCTGCGCTTCTGGCGCTCACTCACAGCGTTGCTGGCAACGTCCGAAGAAACGTCGTGTTTGATGGCGAGAAGCAGATCATCGACCGAGTAATGCAAATCGAGAAGGCGGATGTAAGGCTGCAGACGCAAGCGCAATTTCGATGGATCGGCGCCACCAAGAGCTTCGGGCTGAACGGGAGTTTCGGCGGCGGCATCAAACGCTTCAATCTCGGCCCATTCCAGCCGGACCATGTCCAGCGCGAGCTGCTGGCGGCCCGCGGAAGAAGACGGATGCTTGCGGAGCCAGGACCCCAAACGCGAACCCAAATTGCGCAGGGTGAAAGAGCGCGACGGGCAATCCGTCAGATAGGACTTGGCCAGGGCGTCAAAGCTCCGGTCACCAAGAATCGCGCGAAGACCCGGAAAATCCTCAGCGAATCCATCAAACACACGAAACCAATATTGGCGATTGTAGATTTCCAGACGCTCGAACGAGGTGAGACGGTCGTTCGGCTTGATGAGCCGGTTGGCAAGAGACGACATTTTTCCGCCACCGCGAGAAAAGCGGCTCATACGCTCCGTGCTTGTCAGCGGAGTCATGACGGCGCGAGCGATCTGGCGTTGCAAAGTGAGCAGCTTCATACAGCAGTCGCCAGGGAAGCGCTAGCCAGAAATTTCTGCGCCTTGAGCGCTTCGTTGTAGACTTCGTGGAACGAAGGAATGCGGTCGTCCCATTCCAGTAGAGTGGCCGTATACCCCGCGCGCTGAATGGCGCGGTCGTAGAGCTTCCACACCGGGTCGATTACCGGGTGGTCGTGCGTATCGAGAATATACTTGCGATACTTCGAGTGCCCCGCGATGTGGATCTGGGCAACGCGCTCGGCGGGAACGCTATTGACATATACGGCAGGATCGAATCCGTGGTTCTGGGAAGAGACATAGATATTATTGGCGTCCAGGAGGATCCCGCAATCCGCGCGCTCGACGACTTCCGCAAGGAATTCCCACTCGGTCATCTCGGAAACATGATATTCGGCGTAACTGCTGACGTTCTCGACGACAACGGGAACTTCCAGGAAATCACGGACTGCGCGAATTTTCTGGGCAGTGAGGCGCGCGGCTTCGAAAGTGTATGGCATGGGAAGAAGATCGTGGGTGTAGCGTCCATCAACGCTCCCCCAGCAGAGGTGATCCGAAACAAAGGGCGTTTTCGTGCGACGCACTAGCGTTTTTAGACGTCGAAGGTGGTCGCGATTAGGCTTTTCCGCCGAGCCAAAGTACATGGAAACGCCATGCTGAATGACTTTGTACTGCTCCAGAATCTGATCGAGGATGTGAAGCGGACGGCCCCCGTCGATCATGTAGTTTTCAGAAATGATCTCAAACCAGTCGCAAACGGGCTTGCGCGTGAGGATATGATCGTAGTGGGGCGCGCGCAGGCCAATGCCGATGCCGTAATTAGTGTAACCGTTGAAGCGATTCGCGGGCATTTCCAAACTCCGTTGCTGGGGAGGAGGGCAGGCTTGTACTCGCCCACCCTCCGCCGGAGGAGAAGCGTTTAAGGTTAGTAGGAGCCTACTTCTTTTCATCGGGCATCTTGGAGCCGTCTGTAGCGCAGCCCCCCTTGCCCTTGCAGGAGTTCTTGCCCTTGCAGCCGTTGTCGCCGCTCTTACATCCCCCTTTGCCCTTGCAGGAGTTCTGGCCCTTACAGGCGTGCTTTTCGGCCACCTTGGTGTCGTCCTTCTTGCCCTGGTCTTGTGCAGCAAACGAAGCTTTACTGCCAGGGACAACGGTCGAGGCCTGGATTGCGGCGCCACTGCCTGCGAGCAGGCCGGCGATCGCCGCGCTGGTAATGAGAGCCTTTGTGGTCTTTGTCATCGGTGATGCGTTCCTCCATTCAAATGTTTACGTGACTCGCCTTTCGGACAAAGAACCAGCCAGCGAATTTCACCGCGGATGCCGGCCGGCCCGATTTATGCGAAGTACCGGCGGTGGCCGGAACCCGTCAAGGCTCGCACAAACCCAAATGGCCGAAATGCGATTGCCTCCGTGTGAGTCGGAGCGCGCGCTCAGGTTACAGCAGGTTGGGGAAGTTTGGTAGGGATTTTGCATACAGAGAATACCGCAGCATGGGGAGAGCAAGAGCAGAACGCCACGACTTGTGTACTTTTGCCACAAAATTAGTGGAAGCCGAGCCAGTGAAGATCACGGCACAACCGTGCCCCTGGCTCACGAAGATATTTGTTACCTTTTGCTGTTTCTCCTATCCCATATAAGATACGCGGCTTGTGGTGAACGTAGGTTGTGGATTGAGGCGCGCAAGAATCCCAGGCAGTATCTGTAGACAGGGTGAATCGGACGAGGAATGTGCGTCAGAGTGGCTCGGAGTCCCGAGGTTCAGTTATAAGGCCCGCATGAAACTAGCAGTCCACGATGAAGCGGCGTTGCTCGCGCGAATCCTTGCGGGGGAGACGGAACTGTTCCATGAACTGATTCGCCCCTACGAAAAACTCGTCTACGTGACGATCTTGGCGATAGTGAAAAATGAGACGGAAGCCGAGGATGGAGCCCAGGAAACGATGATTAGCGCGTTCCGGTATCTGAAGAGCTTTCGCGGAGAAGCGAAGTTCAGCACCTGGCTGGTCACCATTGCTATGAACGAGGGCCGGAAGCGCTTGCGGAAAGCCAAGGCTGCCGCCGAAGATTCGATCGATGAGTCCACTGCGGAGAGCGAAGGAGATTTCACCCCGGCGGTGCTAACCGACTGGCGCGAAATTCCGCTTGAGGCTCTCGAGAAGAAGGAGTTGAGGAGCAAACTGCGCGAGGCGGTGGAGCAGTTACCGGACAAATATCGCGAAGTCTTTGTTTTGAGGGATATCGAGGAGCTGAACCAGGAGGAAACGGCGGCAGCGCTCGGAATGAACGTGACCCTGGTAAAAGTGCGGCTGCACCGGGCGCGCATGATGCTCCAGAAAACACTCGTGCCCTACCTGAAGAGTGAAGCACCCGGGCGGGGAGGATTCATCAGGAGGTGGTTCCAATGAAGCTGGACTGCAAACACGTTTGGGAACACATCTCCGGCTACCTGGACCATGAATTGGATCCGGCTCTGCTGGAAGCCGTGCAGCGTCACCTGGAGAGCTGCGAAGTCTGCTCGGCCGTGTTCGATTCCACGCGAAATATTCTCGTACTGACCGCCGACGATAGAACCTTTGAATTGCCGGTGGGCTATAGCGAGAGGTTGCACGAGCGGCTGGCCGCGGTCATTGCGAGCGATGAGCCCGGCCGCGGGTAAGAACTCAGGACCAAACGCCCGGAATGCGTGTGGAACAGTCTGGGCACTTCTCTGCTTTGAGACGGTTTTTCTGGACGTCGTGCCAGGAGCGCCGGATGAGCACCGCGTTGCAGCGGGGACAATATGTGTTGGCCGCTTCAGAAAAAATGTTGCCTTCATAAACATAGTGCAGTCCTGCTTCGCGTGCGATCTGGCGGGCGCGGTGAAGCGTCTCTGGGGGCGTCTTTGGTTTGTCCTGCAGCTTGAAGTCGGGATGGAAGGCCGTGAAGTGCAGCGGCACGTCGGGGCCCAGATTCGCGAGAATCCACTCGGCGAGTTTCTGCGTTTCGACTGGGTCGTCGTTCAATGTCGAAATCATCAAATTGGTGATTTCGAACCAGACGCGCGTTTCATTCTTCAGCCAGCGGAGCGTATCGCCTGGCAGAAAATAATTTAGCGGTTTCTTCTCGATTGGATCAACCTGCAAGGCAGCAGGCGCCCCGTAGCCCAGGCTGTACAGCTTCCCCGCTTGATTGACACGAATAAAACAGAATCCGGACTGGCCGGGACCGATGTGGCAATGCCGCGGGCAGAGAAAACAGTGCACTCGGCCGTCAGCTTCGCTTTCCCACCAATGGGCTTCGTGGAGAGTTTCCGTTTTCTGGAGGATCTCTAGGTCGTTCATGATCCCCCGCTTTCCTGTGTGCTAACGCCTGGCTACATTTTATACCGGCCGAGGTCCTCGTCGGAGAGGCCTTCGAGCCAGTTGCGCAATTGCTCGTTGGTGTTGCGTTCGGCCAGGGCCGTAGAAACCTTGGAACTCTTCAGCACCTGCTCATCTACGAAAATGGGGCAATCCATCCGCAGGGCAAGGGCCAGGGCGTCACTGGGCCGGGAATCGATACTCATGGTTTCGCCTTCGCGTTCAACCCAGATGAGGGCATAGAAGGTATCGTCGCGGAGATCGTTGACAACGATCTTCTGCACCCGCACATCGAGTCCAAGGAATACATTCTTCAGCAGGTCGTGTGTCATCGGCCGCGGTGTCTGAACCTTTTCAATTTCCAACGCGATGGCGTTGGCCTCGTACGCTCCTACCCAAATCGGAAGAATGGCGTGGCCCTGCACATCCTTCAGCACGACAATCGGCATTTGCGTTACGGGGTCCATCATCAGGCCGCGGATCTTCATTTCCACTTCCATCGCGCCCTCCTCTGCAATTGCCAACCTGCCATCCTGCTGCTCAATATTACCAACAAACCCTACGAGCGTATTTGCGCTCCGACAAGGCTGTTCGGGCTCGCTCCGGTCACCCGGACTTGCACGTAGTGTCCCAGAAGTTCCGTCTCAGGTGAAGTGAAATTCATGGTGCGATTTGCCGAGGTGTGACCCGCCCACTGATTCTCCTTGCGCGACTTCCCTTCCACCAGCACCTCGAACACCTCGCCAACCAGTCTTTCGTTCCGAACCCGCTGGATCTCCCTTTGCCTTTCGAGCAAAATCGCCAGCCGCCGGCTCTTTTCCTCTTCCGGAATCGCGTCGTCCATTTTGAGGGACGGCGTGTTGGGCCGCGGCGAATATTTAAAGCAAAACGCGCCATCGTATTCGACGGCGTTGAGCAAGGTCAGGGTTTCCTCAAAATCCCTTTCAGTTTCGCCGGGGAACCCGACAATCAGGTCCGTGGTGATGCTAATGGGGCGCCGCGAGCCGTGCAGAAGTGCGATTTTCTCCAGATACTGCTCCCGCGTGTAGGTGCGTTGCATGGCGCGAAGGATGGCGCTCGAGCCGGACTGCACGGGAAGATGCACGTGGTCGCAGATCGCGGGACAGGCCTCGATGGCTTCGACGATGTCCTTACCGAAATCGCGCGGGTGCGATGTCGTGAAGCGCACCCGTCGAATCCCGGGAATCTCTGCCACCGCCACAAGCAATTCCGAGAAGCGCATCTTGCGGCCACTTGGGTCGGCGTAGGAGTTGACCGTCTGCCCAAGCAGTTGCACCTCGGTGTACCCGATGTCCGCTAGCTGGCGAACTTCCTCGAGGATTGACGCGCTGGCGCGGCTGCGCTCGGGGCCACGGGTGAAAGGAACAACGCAGTAGGAGCACGCTTTATCGCAGCCCTCGATGATTGTCAGGTACGCGCGCCAGGGATTGTCGCGGCGGGTAATTTCGGTCTCGAACGTTTCGTCGGTGTCGTTGTCCAAGCCAGTGATGCGTTTATTCCCGGCTTCAAGCTGCGCGATCATCTCGGGCAACTTGCGGTAGCTGGCGGAGCCGCAAACCAGGCTGACCCAGGGTGCGCGCTCAAAAATTTCTTCGCCTTCCTGTTGCGCCACGCAGCCGAGAACCCCGATGACTTGCCCTTCCTTGCGCGTGAAGCGGTATTCCCCGAGACGTGAGAATACCTTTTGCGCGGCTTTTTCCCGAATGCTGCAGGTGTTGTACAAGATGACCGAGGCAACCTCGGGCGATTCCACCTGCTTGTAACCCCGCGCCAGCAGGACCCCTGCGACCTTCTCGGAGTCATGGTCATTCATCTGACACCCGAAGGTCTCAAGAAAAAACGTTCCGCGCGATTCGCCGGAGACGCCGAGGCCAGCGGTTGTTGTGGCCACGCTGACGCCTTTGCCTGTTAGGCGCTCCAAGCCGATATCAAACGCTTTTGCCATCCTCCCTGCAGTTTACCACACGCCCTTTTCTCCGCCGCCCGCCATGTGAACAGATAGCGTCGCTAGTATGAACTGCGCCCCTTGGCGCCAGTTCGCGGCTTCCTTGTGACTGGCTGAGTTTCGTTTTATATTTCTTATTCACTACAGACCCGGGGGCCACATGAAATCCTTCTTTCGTTTCTCCTTCTTCTTCGCTTTGATCCTTCTTTCTTTCAGCTTGCTTCCCAGGGCTTTCGCACAACAGACCGCACCGCCCACACCCACCACGAAGACGCTCGCTGAGCGCCTCGGTTATCCTGCCAGTTCCCGCCTTCTGATTATTCACGCAGACGATTTTGGCATGATGCACACCGTGAACCGCGCCACGAGCGAGGCGCTCGAAAACCACTGGATCACCTCTGCCAGCATCCTCGTTCCGTGTCCATGGTTTCCCGAGGTTGTCCAATGGTCAAGGACCCATCCTGGCGCCGATCTTGGCGTGCACTTGGCCCTGAACGCCGACTGGACGAGCTATCGCTGGCCCTCGGTTTCTCCGCAACCCAATGGCTCGAGCTTACTTGATGCGGATGGCTATCTTCCGCTCACCACTGAATATGTAGACGGCCACGCCAAAATGCCTGACGTAGAGATCGAAGCCCATGCGCAAGTAGACAAGGCTAAAGCTGCGGGTATCCCTCTCTCGCATCTCGACACGCACATGGGCACGATCGTGAGCACCCCCGAACTCACCAAGGTTTATCTGGCCACTGGTCATGCCTATAAGCTGCCCCTGCTCCTCACGCGCAGCGACGACGGACGGCCCAGCGATCTCTCTCCGCTGCACCTCGATCCCGATGCGATCGTTCTCGATGGAATCTTGCAGATCATGCCCGGGGTGCCCAAAGCGCAATGGCTCGACGCCTACCAGAAAATGTTGCAGCCCCTCCCGCCCGGGACTTATCAATTGATTGTTCACTTGGCCTATAACGATGCCGAAATTCAGGCCGCGACATTCGATCATCCCGACTGGGGCGCCGAGTGGCGCCAGAACGATCTCGACTTGGTGCGCAGCCCCGATTTCCAGAAATTTCTGAAGGATCAGGGCTTCATCCTCATTTCCTGGCAGGACTTCGCCAAAGCCCCGCCAGCCCAATAAATGCTCATTTTCTCCGCGGCTCACTCTTGCCCCGGAGGTGAATTCTCCCGTCTCCTCCGTGTCTTGAGAGCAATTCCTGCTTGCGCCCCGGTGAACTTTTGCGCCGCATTGTGCATCTCAATTGTTTTGACCACCTTGGGTGCGTGTGCTACGGTGCTTGTGTCGGAACATTTTTGCTTTTCTTGAGGGGCTGACATCATTTTTCTGTTCTCCGCCATCTACATTGGCAACATTTTTGACATTCTTGCCCAAACCGGTTTGGTCGCCCGCACCGTCCTCGCGCTTCTGTTATTTTTCTCTCTGGTTTCCTGGGCCTTGATTTTCCAGAAGCTCGGCATTTTCGGGCGCATTCGCCGCGAGAGCGATCAATTCCTGAAAATCTTCAGGGCCACGAAAGGCGTGGCCAATCCGCAGGGCCTGGTTTCCGCGGGCTCGCCATTTTCCAACGTCTATGCCGCCGGGTACCGCGAATTGCAGAGCCAGGTTACCGGGACGGGCAATCCCACGCCGCAAAAGCTAAAGAGCATGCAGGCCGTGACCGTCAGCATGCAGTTGGCGGCCAGTGAAGAAGTGCGGCGCGTGGAAAAAGGCATGTCCTGGCTGGCCACGACCGCGGGTGTAACGCCGTTTATCGGTTTGTTTGGCACCGTGTGGGGAATTATTGATGCGTTTTCCAGCTTGGGTACCGCGGGTGCGGCCAGTCTCCGTGTGGTCGCTCCGGGCATCGCGGAAGCGCTGATCACTACGGCCGCAGGATTGTTCGCCGCCATCCCGGCACTGATTGCCTACAACTATTTTTTGCAGAACACCCGCGACCTGGCGCAGCGCCTGGATACTTTTGCACTCGAGTTCGCAGCGCAGATCGAGAAGACGTTCAACTGATATGAGCGAAACGGCCCCAACAGGCTTATCTTCTTCGATTCGTGATATTCGATATCAGATACCAGATATCAGTCATCAAATATCCGGAAACTCGGACAAACCATCATCATCTGAGAAACTGCCATGCCCCAGCTAGCGAAGAGCACACAGAGTTCCCTGTCCGACATCAACATGGTGCCGTTCATTGACGTGGTCCTGGTGTTGCTGATCATTTTCATGATTACAGCGCCGATCCTGCAGTCGGGCATCGAAGTAGATCTGCCGAAAACTCACACGGTCAAGGAAATCACCGAGCAGCGTCTTGTCGTGACCATCGATAAGTCGCAACGCATTTTTCTCGGCAACGATCCCGTCAACATTCACCAATTGCCGGACAGGATTAAGAAGCAACTGAAGCGCCCGCAGGACGCCGTATTTCTGCGCTGCGATGAGGCTGTGCCATTCGGCGCGTTTGCCACTGTGGTGGATTCATTGCGGCAGTCGGGGATTTCGAACATCAGCATTGTTACGGAGCCCATCTCGGATCGCGCGCGCAACCGGTGAAGGATGCATCCTGCTGTCTACAACACGGACGACTTGAGCTTCAGTCGATTCTTGGGGTATTCCGCGTGGTTCCACATCAGCCTTACTGCTCTTTTGCTGGTCAGTGTATGGTTACAAAGGAGCGGCAACGCCTGGGGCGGAATGGGCGGAGGCGATTCAGGGGTTAAGGTAACCCTGGTGAGCAGCGCGGGAATCCCCATGCCCCAGCCCACGGTCGTGAATCCGGAAAGCAACACGGTGGATCCTACAAAGGGACTGAATAAGGAAGAGCCCAAGCCGAAAGAGCCCGAGCCGAAAACGGACGCCACGAAAATTCCCAAGTTCGAAAAAAACAAACCACTGCCGGCATCCAAGCCTTCTAAGACATTCGAGAGCAAGTCTCCGCCGCCGCCGAATGCGGTTCCCTATGGAAAGGGAGGCCAGCCGAGCCTGCCAACGGGTTATTCGGACGTGCCCGGAGCATCTTCCGGTGGACTGGCGGTGCAGGGACAAGGCGGCGGAGATTTTGCCAGCCGCTATGGCTGGTACACCGAGGCTGTGAAGCGCGCCATCAACCAGAACTGGATCCAGACCACGATCGATCCCGGCGTGCGCGCCGCGCATCGCGCACACGCGGTCGTCAATTTCACTATCCTACGCGACGGCACCATAAAAAATATCCGCTTGTCGCAAAGCAGTGGTAATCTCTCGTTTGACAATTCGGCGCAGCGCGCATTATTGAGCATCGACCGGCTTCCAGCCCTCCCCAGCGACTATTCCGGGAAGTATGTTGACGTGATCTTCGATTTCGATCTCGGTATGACGAGATGAATTGGCAATCTGGCTCTTGAACCAATCCAGGACGAACCCTGGGAGGAAACGTTGCCCCTGAAGAACAACCGCCTGTTTTTTCTTGCCTCG
>Ga0307471_100000108_pt1 | contig 38815 bp, 42 predicted proteins | sample atmos_gasesAM3C__2_FD_204566 | JGI IMG/M metagenome (GOLD analysis project Ga0307471, IMG submission 204566) | Hardwood forest soil microbial communities from Morgan-Monroe State Forest, Indiana, United States - atmos_gasesAM3C_515 | ecosystem: Environmental > Terrestrial > Soil > Temperate... | reverse complement strand
GGACTGATGGTATGGCCTGTCGATAATTTCAATCTTCCACAACCGCTTGTAATTATTCTGAATGACGCGCCTTACACGATGGTAAGCGAAAATGGTATCGATAATGACACAACACCGGTACGACGATTTGATCTGATTATCGGGAGAAAGAAATCCGGACAAGTTGGCCTTTCGGCTGCAGATAATTCCAAGACAATCTGGCAATTCGAGACGCCAGCATTTGATACAAGATCAAAATTGCCATCTGCTAATGAAATTCGCGTCGTTCATGATCCTGCGGTCAATTCGATCCGCATTTATAAATTTCATACCAGGCAACTTCAAAGCATAACGCTTTTCGATGCCGCAACTCAAAAAGTTGCAGAGATAGCCTTTGAGCCCCCAGGTGAGGTAGTCGTACCGGGGCAGGCTAGCTCTACCAGATACCAGTGTTCGATTAATCGTTTTCATTTATCGGAAGATATACACCGAATTCCTCCAGTTTTTCGCGATTTAGACATCGCCAGGAAACCTGGCCGCAAGGCACTCGATAAATCCACGGATTCAGACCCAAATGTTGTGGCATGCTTTCTTCAGGAAACATTGGCGGCTGCGCGCAGTAAATTGCTAAGCAAAGGTCGGCGGAGAAGGATTGATAGAACTCGATATGAGGTTGGTACCCCAATACGAATTGCGACTCCTGCGACTCGTGCGGCCCTGCGGTTTGGTTAATCACAATTTTTCAGCTTTATGTATTTTATGAGCGTTGATTGGGATCTTCCTTGGGCCTGCGCGGATATCGTTAAGAGAGTGGATGCCAAGATGCAGGAGAAGACCTCGGTGAATGAGTTGTTGAGGGATTGAGTATCCGCGAAGCGGGGCCAAATATATATATGGTTAATACTTACAAGTTTGACGGTGATTGTTATTTTTGTTAAGAGCGGGTTGTAAGGATATTCAAAATATATTGAGGTTCGCCAATGGCTCAGTCACAGCGACGCACTAAATCGCGACGGCGCAAAAAACCAATTAGGGCAAGAATATCCGCCGAAGATAAAATCGCCATCGACGAAATAACGGCGACATTACTCTCGGCCGGTTTCGAAAATATCGCCGAATTAAAGGCATGGGTCAACGCGCCGGCTATCGAAGCCGGCCTCGACACAAAATATCACGCTTCGGTTCCAGATATTCTTAGGGCTATTGAAAGGCACAAATTTGCCTATGCTAGCCGGCGTACTTTTGAGGTTCTTCTTCCGCGGCGCATGCAGCAAGCCTTTAATGAAAAGGGTGCCAAAACTTTTGGCGAAGCCTGGCAATCAAGATCGACCCGTGAAATATTTAGGGTCCCCGCACCTAGCTGGCCAACAGATACTCAGGAATTCTCGATCGTGGTGCATGATCGAGTTAACGAGCTGTTGGACCAGCCGCACAATCGTAAATGGGTAAAGTCGGGTGCCATTGCGCGGGCCATCGGTTTTGAAGGCTTGAAAGCAACGGGCGACTTATCGCATTTAATACGCTACGTGCCCGACGCATATAAGATCGACCCGGAAGACCCGGACGGCCGAAGGCTGATCCCCAATCCAAAATTAACGGCGCTGGCAAACTTGCTTGGCTGTGAAGCGGAGGACGGCCGTCTTGCGGAAGAACAGATTGTGACACGAGAAGAATGGGAAGATTCTCATAACTTTAAATGGTCTGGCTATGAACGTGCGGATTTGATTGCCGATTTGCCTTTCGACCCGGTATTTCTGAAAAAGATCCCCCTTAAAGGCCTTACAGCGCGCGTCAAAAGATATTTAGAAGACCATAAAATTACTTATTACGGCGAATTGGCGACGAAAACCGAAGCGGAAATAAAGGGCCCAAATTTTAGCAACGCGAGCCTTCGTAAAATCAAAGGCCTTCTTGCTGCCGAACATACGGCTGATGGCACCCCTCTTACCCTCAGTATGAAAATAGCCGGTTGGCCGCCGAAAAATCTGAAGGCGATCGCAGCTAGATATGCGAGGTCTCAGCGGATAAGTGCGGTGCCGCAACATGGCGAAGCGGGGAGCTCTGGGTCACGGAGAAGAAGTCCTGCACGATCATCTCGTGGGTCAAGGCCTCCTGCGCGGTCACCGGCCACCCCTGCACCAGCAGCTGCTGCAAGGAATGAAACGGCACCCGATATGCTTGGCCCGGACATTGCCGCTCGCCGGGAAGGCGCGTCAAGGTTAGCCACAGCCTATGTTGATATTTTACAATTTCGCCCTGCGGCCGCCGCTTTGTTGCGCCGGGTGAAGGGCGTTAATCCTGACAATGCCGTGGGGCCCATTCCTGCGGACCACACGGAAGTACGTGCGGGAAGAATTAGGATTGCCTTTTTAGTCAAATTCTTCGGAACGGCCGCCACTTGGTTGCGCCGGATGAAGGACGTTAATTCTGACAATGCCGTGGAAGGCATTTTAGCCGAGCTCGCGGCGGCGGCCGGAAACGAGGTTTTAGGCTCGCTTGCGCCAGAGCAAGCCGCCGCCCGCGTTGTCAGCGCCTTGCAATTTTTCGAAGCAGACGATAACGCAGAATGGATTAAAAAGTCACTTAAGGGCGAACCGCTGGAGAGCATTGGCAAAGAAATGGACCCTCAGCGGTCGGCCAGAGTCCTCCGCATTATGCGTGCCCGCTCGTTTGAGCAAATGGGTGCCAGATTGGCAGGCGCCGACCCATCAGATGGTCCCGGGTGAAATCAGCCGCGCTTTGTTTGGCAAAAGCGTGAAATTATGATTTAATCGCCCCAACTTCTTTTGGGGAAGAAACGTGAAAACTCCGCACTTCCACGGCTCCATAACCGCCCTCATCACGCCGTTTGCCGACGGCAAGCTGGATGAAAAGCGCTTTCAGAATATTGTAACCTGGCAAATGGCGCAGGGCACGAATGGCATGGTGCCGGGGACATTGCCCGGCCGCCCCTTGCCCGGCAGCGCTCCCGGCCCTTCGCTCGCTTGCGCGGTTATAGTTAAGAGAGTAGATGCCAAGACGCGAGAAAAGACGTCGGTAAATGAGTTGCTGAGGGATTAAATTAAGCATAACTCGTTCTTCCTTTGACAAATTTCGCTTATTTGTTATAGCCGCAGATATATTGCTGGAATAATAATGAAAATATCATGATTGATGCGCTTTCTCCGCTGCTTTTGAGCTCGGCCAATACTCCGGATGGAAGTCCGGCGGCAGCACCTCGCCGTGATCACGAACAACCCGAAAAGCTGCTTCTAAGGAATGAGTCGTTCGAAAGGAACATGCGGCTTATTATCAGGGAAGGATTTTTCGCAGAGGAAATAAAATCTGCAGACGATCCAATAGAAGTGGCTTGCGAGATTTTAAGAAAATCACTGAATGCCAGGGTGAGGCGCGCACGCCTGGGACGTTACTATTATGTCAGCCCGGGATCATTAAGAAACATTATTTCCCGGGCTCACCTGTATGCTCCGTCTCCGCTTGAGTTCTTGTCTCTTCGGCGCATTACGGAAATTGTGAATGAACGCCGCGCCGCGCATGGCGAAGAACCTTTGACGACGGCAGAGCTTTTCGGGCTGGAGCAAAGAGCGCCAAAAGACGATTACCAGTGGCTGCAGCAAAAATTTAACGTAAGAGTTTTAAACGTTCTCACAACAACCGTCAGAAATGCGGCCCTGCTGAACGTAAACAAGTTCGCTCACAGGCTCGGCTGGCCGCTTAAGCCTCCGCTGTATGGCAAAGGCAAGCAGAGCCGCGAAAATTTACAATCATTTCTGAGGGAAGTAGATCGCCTTTATGTTCTTGTTGGTGATAATATTCTTCCCAGTCCCCGTTTTGTGCACTTTGCCAGAAGGCTGCATACAAAAACTGAGGTGTTGTTTACGCCGGATGAATGGAGGGATGCCCTTAGTCTCAAAGCCATTATGGATGCCGGAAGGCGTGTTCCTTCGGCGCGCGCTTGGAAAGCAATGCCATTCAAAGCGAACATCGATCGTGCTTTTGGTGACGCCGCACTGGCGGCTTTGCGGCATTTGGATCAGCTCAGGGAAGAAAACCCGCCTCTTTACACGCTTCTTGTTCGCACGGCGCGCGGGGGCAGATTTATGCCAAATGCTGGCGACGCAGATGCCGCAAGATTTTCTTCGTTGGACGGAGCGAGGACTCAATTCCACTTAGCCATGGACGAAATGACCGAAGCGGTAGGAAAACCGGCCGAAGGTATTGGGGAACCGCAGGTCCGGCGTGCCATGCTTGGCCTCATTGAGCATGGTTTTGATATAATGACCGGCAAGGAAGACGATTTCGTCATTGTCAGAAAAATGGAAGGACTGAATGGGGAAGAAAAAATTGATGCTTCCACTTTGCGGGAGCAAAACCAAAGGTTTTCACGTATGGATAACAGCCGGTTTGGAGCGGCTTATAAACGTGCCTTGAAGCCAATGGCCTTGGCACTTTCTTACGTAATGCAGCCCGCGAATGGCTAGCGGATAAGCATTTCAGATTCGATATTCTCGTTTTTCCGTGCTATTATTTCGTCTTGATATTCAATCCTGAGAGGCTGAATGCCGGCCCCTAAATTCCACGGCTCCATCACCGCGCTCATCACGCCGTTTGCCGACGGCAAGCTGGATGAGAAGCGCTTTCAGGATTTTGTAACCTAGCAAATGGCGCAGGGGACCAATGGCCTGGTGCCGTGCGGCGGCACCCGGGCTCTCACTTACCTGCGCGGTTATCCTGCGCGGTTATAGTTAAGAGAGTGGATGCCAAAACGCGGGAGAAGACGTCGGTGAATGAGTTATTGAGGGATTGAATTTGCTTTTCAAAACGATTGTTAAGTAGAAGAATTTTTCCAAATACTTTCGGCCGCTAGGGCTATAATCGCTTCATTAGATTAAAATAGGATATAGGCCATGTTAAGTTTTTCCGAATACGAAGCTTTGGGGATTGAGCAACTCCATTATGTCTATGGAGCGGATTGCTATCAACATGCGATAGGTTACAAGCCGGTTATTTTCTATAGAAATACCGCTATGTTTGATCCGAGCGACCCCCAAGATACTTTTATAACTTATGTTGGCCTTCAACCCGGTAGTGTTTGTAAGAGGAAGCTGCTCGAGGAACGTGATCCGAAAATTTTCGCCCAAAATGTATTAGCGGCATGTCTGGAAGAAGGTCTTATTGATTGCGAGGACAACTTTCGGCAAGAAGCCGGATATAGAACGCTTGCCTTGTTTTTGAGAGAGAAGGAGCGTGGCGATGGAAATGATCATCATTATGCCGTGAACGTAGGTGGAGTGTGGGAATCAAAAACAGCTCGCGCTCCTGTAATCAGGAGTCTTCGCAAAGAAGACTTGACGCCGGGATATACATTTGACCGTTATTTATTGGCGCCCGAAAATATGCTGCCGATGGCAATTGCCGAATGGGCGCCGAAGGTCGTTCAAGTTATCTTGCCGAATGGACAATTTATTGAATTAAATGAAATTGACGAACAAGGGCTGGGGCATTTCGGGCATACGTGTGCTTTAAGCCCCTCGCAAAATTGCCTGTTCTCACTTGCGGCTAGAAGAGCATTGCCGCTTCCGCCTTGGCCTTATGTCGGATATGTTCATGATGCTCCCGGTAAATTAATGACGTTAGATAATAAACAATGAGGGCTGATTTCGTAATGACTGCATTTGGCAAAATGCTAAAATTATGTATTAATCGCTTTCCATATTGAGGGAATTCAGTCATGTCCAAAATGCAATTCCACAGCTCCATCACTGCGCTCATCACGCCGTTTGCCAACGGCAAGCTGGATGAGAAGCGCTTTCAGGATTTTGTCGCCTGGCAAATGGCGCAGGGGACCAATGGCCTGGTGCCGTGTGGCACCACGGGGGAGTCGCCCACGCTTTCGCATGACGAGCATCAGCGCGTGGTCGAGCTTTGCATCGAGGTGGCCAAAGGCAAAATCCCGGTGATCGCCGGCTGCGGCTCCAATTCTACCGCCGAGGCGATCAGCCTGACCAAGCATGCCGAGAAAGACGGCGCCGATGCCGCGCTGCATGTCACGCCCTATTACAACAAGCCGACGCAGGAAGGGCTGTACCAGCATTTCAAAGCCATTCACGATGCGACCGGATTGCCGATCTTCATCTACAATATTCCCGGCCGCAGCGTGGTGAATATGAGCGTGGAGACGCAAGCGCGCCTTGCTGAGTTGCCGCGCATTGTCGGCGTGAAAGACGCCACCGCTGATCTTACGCGCCCCGCCAAAACGAAGGCGACCTGCGGCGCGGATTTCATTCAATTGTCGGGCGAGGATGCGACCGCTTTGCCGTTTCTGGCGCAGGGTGGGGTGGGCTGCATTTCGGTGACATCCAACATCGCGCCCGCTCTGTGCGCGCAGATGCAGGCGGCCTGGGCCAAAGGCGATCTCAAGACCGCGGAGAAAATCAACGAGCAATTGATGCCGCTACACGAAGCTTTGTTTACCGAAACCTCGCCGGGACCGGTGAAATACGCGGCTTCGCTGCTTGGCCTGTGCCGCTACGAATTGCGCCTGCCGCTAGTGCCGATTGCCAAAGCGAGTGAGAAGGCGGTGGAGGAAGCTTTGCAGAAAGCTGGCGTTCTTGGTGCAAGCATCACCTCGGTGAAAAGAGCTTAGCACTCAGGCGCTTGTCTCCTTGTTCGTCGCCGACTTAAGTCAACAATTTTTGTAGGTGCCTCCTCTACTAAACTAAGGATTGTGGTGGAATTCATTTCTGCGTAAAATCTGGCCATATGGTCATGCACCTCTTGCGGGGTCATGTGGGATCTCATGTTTTGTCTAATTTCATAACCCCACTCGGTAGCCCATGCCAAAACTTTTGCGCAGTCATCTAGGAATGCAGTTTCAAGGTAAGTCTCCATATATTTCCGGTAACTGCCTAATGTACACATAACGTCATTGACAGCAAACGCTTGCATTTCAGCAGATTTTTTATCTCGTGCGAAGGAGGGGGGAGTATCTTTTGTTAAGGGTGGAAAAATAGTCTCAATACAGTTGGTGGCAGTATTTAAGAGTTGAAGTGCGAACGAATTTCTCCCTTCGGCTTCCCTTGCAACATAGCCGCATAAACTGGATAAAACCTCTAGTACGTCAGACCGCTTGTATTTTTTATCCGTTCCTACAATTTGTTCGGTATAAGTCATAATAGCCCTCAAATATTTAAAACATCCCCCATTCCGTAAAACCCCGCCGGTTTTCCGTGCAGCCATAGCGCGGCCTGCAGCGCGCCGCGGGCGAAGATGCGGCGGTCGGTGACGCTGTGATGCAGGCGGATGATTTCGCCCTGGCCGATAAAACCCACTTCATGCTCGCCGACAATGGCGCCGGCGCGGGTGGCGGAATAGGCGGGTTTTTTCTTGCCGCCATTGCCGCGCGCGACAGCCTCGCCTAACGCCACGGCAGTGCCGGAAGGCGCGTCTTTTTTCGCGCGGTGATGCTGATCGTGAATATGCACGTCGTAATCGAGGGGGCCGAGCAGCTTCGCCGCCAGTTCGGTAACCCGCTTCATCACCGCCAACGAGACAGATGTGTTCGGCGCGTAGAGCAGGGGGATTTGCTTGGCCGCCTGCTTCAGCGTTTCAAGCTGCCTGTCGTCAAGCCCGGTGGCGCCGGTCACGAAAGCTTTTTTGTGCGTCGCGGCCAGTTGCGCGAAGCCGGGCGTCGCCTCGGCCAAAGTGAAATTGATCACCACGTCGCTGATGGCGATCACTTCGTCGGCATGCGGGGTGAGCAAAATGCCTTCGGCCTTTTTATATGCCGGCGTGATGGCGCGATCCGCGCCGCCGACCAGCGTACAGGCATCGTTCGCCCGCACCTCGTCGGCGATCAACTGCCCCATGCGGCCCGCGTAGCCGAGAATACCGATTTTGATCATTTCAAATACTCCTTCGCCAACAATTCCGCGATTTGCACGGCGTTCAGCGCCGCGCCCTTGCGCAGATTGTCGGAGACGATCCATAAATTCAGGCCGTGCGGCACGGTTTCGTCCTTGCGGATGCGGCTGACATACACGGCATCCTCGCCCGCGCATTCAACCGGCGTGACGAAGCCTTCCTCGTGCCGATGATCGATCACGGTGACGCCGGGCGCTTTCTGCAGCGCCTTGCGCGCGGCATCGACGCTGATCGGCTTTTCGAATTCGACATTCACCGCCTCGGAATGGCCGATGAAGACGGGCACGCGTACGCAAGTGGCCGTGACGCTGATTTTGGGATCGAGAATTTTTTTGGTTTCGGCCGCCATCTTCCATTCTTCCTTGGTGCTGCCGTCATCCATGAAAATATCGATTTGCGGAATGACGTTGAAGGCGATCTGTTTCTTAAATTGCTCCTTCACCACCGCATCGTTGACGAAAATCGCACGCGTCTGGCTGAACAATTCATCCATCGCATCCTTGCCGGCGCCGGAAACCGACTGATAGGTCGCCACCACGATGCGCTTGATGCTCGCCAGGTCGTGCAGTGGCTTCAGCGCCACCACCATCTGCATGGTCGAGCAATTGGGATTGGCGATGATGTTGCGCTTTGTATAGCCGGCGATCGCCTGCGGGTTGACTTCCGTCACCACCAGCGGCACGTCCGGATCCATGCGGAAATGCGAGGTGTTGTCGATCACCACGCAGCCGGTCTTGCCCGCGCGCGGCGCGAAATCGGCGGAGACTTTTGCGCCCGCCGAAGAGAGGCAGATATCCACGCCCTTGAAATCGAATTTGGCGAGGTCCTGCACGGTCAGCACGTCGTCCTCGCCGAAACTGACCCCGCCGCCCGCCGATTTGCCGGAGGCGAGCGCATACACCTCCGCCACCGGAAATTTGCGTTCCGCCAGGGTTTTCAGCATTTCGCGCCCCACGGCGCCGGTCGCCCCGACCACGGCAATTTTGTAGCTTTTCATCGTCTTGTCCTTATTTACTGCCTATAACTGTTTACAAATATACAGATATGATAATATGAAATTCAAAATAAACATAACATCAAAAATGGAGATAATATGAGTTTTTTCAAGAATTCTCGATTTAGACATGCGGCTGTAGGAGTATGCGCGGTGGTCGGTACAGCAGCAGTTACAAATTTAGCAGCGTATGGAATAAGCTACTGTGAAAATGCCCGATCGTCTTGCAATAGGCCGGCAGGATTGGTGGCTATGGAGAGGTACCACAAGATAATAATACAATATAATGAACCAGTTCGTTATGTTATGGCAGCGCCATTCCTGGTTTTTGTAGCTGCAGGAGATTTTTATGGTACGCATGCCGGTTATAAGCGGTTGGGCTGCGGCAGTTGAATATCAAGCATGGCAATAGACCTTCCCAAGATGGAAACTTACACCGACTTCTGGCCCTATTATCTCGGCCAGCATAGCAAGCGCAGCGCGCGGCTTTTGCATGTGGCGGGAACGCTGCTGGCGTTGCTCGCGCTCTTTATGGGCATTTTCAGTCTCAGCATCCTGTGGCTGCTGGCGGCGCCGGTGATCGGATACGGCTTCGCCTTTGCCGCGCATAGCTTGATCGAGAACAACAAGCCCGCCACCTTTGCGCATCCCTTGTGGTCGCTGCGCGGCGATCTGCATATGCTGATACTGTGGCTCACCGGAAGGCTGGAGGCGGAGCTGGTAAGAAACAAGCTTTTGACTTGAGTGATGATGAATGCAGGTTAGCGCAACTTGAAGGGGATGCCGAATGTTTTGTTTCATGCAGCGTGTAGCTTTTCTGCTTTTTTGTTTCATGGGCATAGTTCCGGTTGCCAGTGCACAGACGGCTGAAGTAAATATACCTGCCGCCCATGTAGCCCAGAACGATTCCCAAAACGCACCAAAAGATCAGGCTGAAATTATGAGGTTTCATGTGGCTGAGGTCGCACCTCAAAGCTGTGATCAGATGCCGCGCACCATAAGTTTCTTCGCCACGTTCCCGCTTGCACCAAATACCGATCCACATAATACGTCTATTTACACAGTTGACTATGGGGATGGAACCAAAGCGGAAATGAAGAAGTCACAAGGTGTCAGTTGTTTAACTGATGGCGGCGGCGGCACCAGTACACCATGCGAAGCTATGTGGGCAGCCCCGCATCATTCCTTTACAATACCAGGGGTATATACTGCTGCCTTATACAAAGATGGCACGCAAATCGCGACTCACCGATTTCTAGTGTTTGCGTGTGACCTCAAGTCTTCAACTTCGATGGGCCCTTCCGATCCCGCTGGTCCAACCGGAGATGTACCGCTGACTGTTACGTTCACTTTTACGGGCGGCACATCGATCGATTTCGGGGATGGCAAGTCTGAAACACTATGTGCAGATTGCACACAATGGTCAACGACGCCGCATCAAATTCAACATACATATACGACTCCCGGATATCATCAAATGGTGATCAAATACAATGACATCGGGATGGAAGGTGCAGGAGTCAGCGCAATCAGCGGAAAAATCTTATCAATTTCACCCACATCTGGTCCCGTTGGTACCAAGGTTACGCTCTATGGAAAAGGCTTTACTTCTGCGGGCACAGTCGGCCTTATGCATTTGAGCCACATTGACGCAGCAGTTTTTCACATTAAGGATTTTACCCTAGCCAGCGACGGGACGAATATTACATTCGTTATCCCGCCAACCTTTACCGTGAAAACTTGTGGGCCATTCAGCTCGGACGGAAGAGGAGGAAATCCAGTTTGCATAGAGTCAATGCCCCAAATTGTTCCTCCTGCCGCCTATACAGTAACTTTTGATGAACTTGGGTTTGATGGGAGAACGATGGCTACATTTACCGTTACAAAGTGACGCAAGATAACGCTGCCAATAAGGCCTTTGCAATTCAGGCCGCGCGGTAGCAAATCTGGGACTGCGGCTCTCTACCCATCAACTTCTGCCGTTCGAATGGGCTGAAGAAAGTCTGGTGCCTCAGGCGCATTACCCTAATCATATTTTAATCCTTTATTTGTAATCCTTAACAAAGTACTTTGAGGTCCTCACCTTCAGGCTTTCCGGAGCCATTGATGAAACCCGTCGTCATCGCCGGCTATGTGCGTTCGCCGTTCTGCTTCGCCAACAAGGGCGAACTGGCGAAGGTGCGCGCGGACGATCTCGCCGCCGCGGTGGTGAAGGCACTCGTCGAGCGCACCAAGGTTAATCCTGACGATATCGAGGATCTTTTGCTCGGTTGCGCCTTTCCCGAAGGCGAGCAGGGGCTGAATGTCGCGCGTCTTATCTGTTTTCTCGCGAAACTTCCTCTGTCGGTTGGCGCCGCGACCATCAATCGCTTTTGCGGTTCTTCGATGCAAAGCATTCATACGGCCGCCGGCGCCATTCAAATGAACGCCGGTGAAGTTTTCATCTGTGCCGGCGTTGAAAGCATGACGCGCATTCCCATGATGGGATTCAACCCGATGCCCAATCCGAAATTGACGGAAACCTATCCACAAGCCTATGCCAGCATGGGCGTCACCGCCGAAAATGTCGCGCGCAAATACGGCATCCTGCGCCGCGAGCAGGAACAGTTCGCCGTGCAGTCGCAGGCCAAAGCATCGGCGGCGCAAAACTCCGGCAAATTCAAGGACGAGATTGTACCGATCGCGGCGCCCGAAGGTGCCGTCGAAAAGGACGGCTGCATCCGTCCCGGCACCACGAGCGAAAAGCTTGCCGAGCTCAAGCCGGCTTTCGAAGAAAAAGGTTCCGTCACGGCCGGCACCGCCTCGCCGCTGACCGATGGCGCGGCGGCCGTTTTGGTGACCAGCGAGGATTACGCCCGCGCGCATAATCTGCCGATGCTGGCGCGTATTAAATCCATTGCCGTTGCGGGCTGCGCGCCGGAGATCATGGGCATCGGCCCCGTGGGCGCCACCAAAAAGGCGCTGGAACGGGCCGGCATTACGGCCCGCGATCTCGACATCATCGAATTGAACGAGGCTTTCGCCAGCCAGTCCATCGCGTGCATCCGCGATCTCGGCCTCGAGCCGGGCAAGATCAATCTCGATGGCGGCGCGATCGCTTTGGGGCATCCGCTCGGCGCCACCGGCGCACGCATTACCGGCAAGGCCGCGTCGCTGTTAAAACGCGAAGGCAAGAAATACGCGCTCGCCACCCAATGCATCGGCGGCGGGCAGGGGATTGCGACGATTCTGGAGGCGGTTGACTGATGCCTGAAATATGTCGTTTTCTTGGAATCATAATCACCATGTATTTTCGTGATCATGCGCCGCCGCATTTTCATGTAAGATACGGCGGCATTAAGGTGTCAATCGACATTGAAACTTTGAACGTGATCGATGGAAAGTTGCCGCCGCGCATAAGAGGACTGGTAACCGAGTGGGCAACCTTGCATCAAGAAGAGTTGAGAGAAAACTGGAAACGCGCCCGCGAGGAAAAAGAGCTTCTTGCCATTGAGCCCTTGGAGTGACCTATGCTTAGAGATGTCGTCGAAGTCAAACCGTTACCGAATTTTCGTCTCTGGATCAAATTCGATGATGGCGCCTCCGGTGAAGCCGATCTGAAAAAACTGATCGACTTTAAAGGTGTGTTCGCGCCTCTGAAAGACGAACGGGAATTCGTCAAGGTTTCTGTTCATCCGGAATATTTTGTCGTGCATTGGCCCAGCGGCGCCGATCTGGACAGCGAGGTTTTGTACTCTCTTGTTACCGGTAAGCCAATCACTCTCGGCGACGGAACGGTGATTTCTATCGATCATAATCATGTCTAACATCCAAAAAGTCGCCGTCATCGGTTCCGGCGTTATGGGCAGCCAGATCGCCGCGCATGTGACCAATGCCGGCATTCCGGTGCTGCTGCTCGATATCGTGCCGAAGGAAGGCGAGCGTAATGCGCTGGCCAAGGGCGCGATCGAAAAACTGGCGAAGATGGACCCGGCGCCTTTCATGCATCCGAAAAACGCCAAGCTGATTACGCCCGGCAATCTCGAAGATGATCTCGACAAGCTGGCCGAGGTCGACTGGATCATTGAGGCGGTGCTGGAAAATCCGCAAATCAAAAGCGCGCTTTACAAGAAAATCGACGGTGTGCGCAAGCCGGGCTCGATTGTTTCCTCCAACACCTCCACCATTCCGCTGGCGGTGCTAACCGGCGATCAGTCGGGGCAATTCGCGCGCGATTTTCTCATCACGCATTTCTTCAATCCGCCGCGCTATATGCGCTTGCTGGAGCTGGTGGTCGGGCTGCAGACGCGCCCGGACGCCATCGATACCATCCGCGATTTCTGCGACAAGGCGCTCGGCAAGGGCGTTGTACCCTGCAAGGATACGCCCGGATTCATCGCCAATCGCCTCGGCACTTTCTTCATTCAGGCCGCGATCAACGCCAGTTTCGATCTCGGCCTGACGGTCGAGGAAGCGGATGCCGTCTGCAGCAAGCCGATGGGCATGCCGAAGACGGGTGTGTTCGGTTTGCTCGATCTGATTGGCCTGGATCTGATGCCACTGATCGCCAAAAGCTTGATGGCAACGCTGCCGGCAGAAGATGAATACCGCAAAATTTTCCGCGACGAGCCTTTATTCCAGAAAATGATCGCCGAAGGCTATACCGGGCGCAAGGGCAAGGGCGGCTTTTACCGCCTCAACAAAACCGAAGCGGGCAAGACAAAAGAATCAGTCAATCTCGTCACCGGCAGTTACGGCCCGTCAAGCAAGGTCAAATTGCCCACGGTCGAGGCCGCCGGCAAAAATCTGCGCGCGCTGTGCGAGGCGCCGGACAAGATCGGCCGTTTCGCCTGGCTGGTGCTGTCGCAGACGCTGTCCTACGCCGCGTCCCTCATGCCGCAGATTGCCGACGAAATTACGGCCGTCGATGCCGCCATGCGGCTTGGCTACAACTGGAAATTCGGCCCGTTCGAACTGATCGATCAGCTCGGCGCGGGCTGGCTCAATCAACGCCTGAAAGCCGAGCGCAAGCCGGTGCCGGAATTTCTGGAGCGCGTGGCCGGTAAATCTTTCTACCGCACCGACGGCAGCCGGCTGCAATATTTTGCCATGAACGGCGACTATAAGGACATCGTGCGCCCGGCCGGCGTGTTGCTGCTGGCCGATATCAAGCGCGCGGGCAAGCCGGTCAAGAAAAACGGTTCGGCGAGCGTGTGGGACATTGGCGATGGCGTGCTGTGCGTCGAATTCACCACCAAGATGAACGCGATCGATCCCGACACGCTCGGCATGATCAAGAAAGCAGTCGAGATCGTCGGTGACGGCAAGGGGCAATGGAAGGGCCTCGTCATCTATAACGAGGCGGACAATTTTTCGGCTGGCGCCAATCTCGGCCTCGCTTTGTTTGCGCTCAACATCGCCATGTATCAGGCGATCGAAAATCTGGTCGATACCGGGCACGAAACCTGCAAGGCCCTGCGCTACGCACCATTCCCGACTGTGGCCGCGCCGGCGGGATTGACGCTCGGCGGTGGCTGCGAGATTAGTCTCCATTGCGCGGCGACGCAGGCGCATGCCGAGACCTATATCGGGTTGGTGGAAGCGGGCGTCGGCCTCATTCCCGGCTGGGGCGGCTGCGCGCAATTGCTGGGCCGCGCTTTCTCGGCGAAAAAGCGTTTCGGCGGTCCAATCCCGCCCATCAGCCAGGTGTTCGAGACTGTGAGCATCGCCAAACTCGCCAAATCGGCGGCCGAGGCCAAGGATATGTATTTCATGCGCCTGACCGACGGCATTACCATGAACCGCGACCGGCTTTTGTTTGACGCCAAGCAGCGCGTGCTGGAAATGGCAAAAGATTACAAGCCACCGGAGCCGTGGCAGCTTAATTTGCCGGGGCCATCGGGCCGCGCGGCGCTGAATTTGGCCATCGAGGGATTCAAATTGCTGGGCAAGGCGTTGCCGCATGACGTGACCGTCTCCAAGGCTTTGGCCTCCGTGCTGTGCGGCGGCGAGAAGGATTTCACCGCGCAAACCAGCGAGGACCAGGTTCTCGATCTCGAAAAGCGCGAATTCATGAAACTGGTGCACACGAAAGAGACCGTCGCCCGCATCGCCCATATGCTGGAGACGGGGAAGCCGTTACGGAACTGAGAAGCAAAAATGACTCTCGACCTCAAAACCCTTGCCGTTTTTCTGCCCTTCGTCGCCGCGGCTTCCTACGGCATGACCTTCACCGCCAATGGCAAGCTTCTACACACTGTGAGCCTGTCGACCTATCTGCTTCTCTATTGCCTGGCGGGTGTGGCGCTGGCCTTGGCCCTGCATTTTTTCTCGCCGGACAAAATCAATTTCTCCGTCCTTGCTGGTGATCATATGGGCGCATGGGTCGCCCTTTCGGTCGGCTCGTCCATTTTAGGCTGGACGCTTGTTTTGTATGCGATACCGCTGACCTCGGCCGTCTATGCCTCGGCCGGAGAAATTTCGTATCCGCTTTTTACCGCGCTGTTCAGTTATCTGCTATTCCAATCGCGCGTGAGTTGGGCTACGGCCATCGGCGGTCTGCTGATTATGATCGGCAGCCTGATTCTCGTGACCGGCAAGCTGAAAGGTGGAGGATAATATGCCCTCCTATAAAGCCCCTCTCGACGATATCCGTTTTTTGCTGAACGAGGTCGTGAATGCCGGCGAGCTGGCGCAATTGCCGGGCTATGCCGAGGCGACGCCGGAGACGATCGATTCCATTCTCGAGGAAGCCGGAAAAATTTGCGAGGAAGTTTTGTTTCCGCTCAACCAGACCGGCGATGCCGAAGGCTGCACGTTTGAGAATAGCAATGTGCGTACGCCGAAAGGCTTCAAGGAAGCCTATAAAACTTTCCGCGAAAGCGGCTGGACCGGACTTTCGTGCAAAACCGAATATGGAGGGCAGGGGCTGCCGCTATTGCTCAATTTCGTGGTCGACGAGATGGTGTGCTCGGCCAATTTGTCGTTCGGCATGTATCCGGGCCTTTCGCACGGCGCCTGGAACGCGATCGATAAGCACGGCAGCGACGAGCTCAAAAAAGCCTATCTGCCGAAACTTACCGACGGCAGCTGGACCGGCACCATGTGCCTGACCGAACCGCAGTGCGGCACTGATCTCGGCCTGATCCGCACCAAAACCTCGCCGCAGCCTGACGGCAGCCACAGGATCACCGGCACCAAGATTTTCATCTCGGCTGGCGAGCATGATCTGGCCGAAAACATTATCCATCTGGTGCTGGCGCGCCTGCCGGATGCGCCCGCCGGCATTCGCGGTATCAGCCTGTTCCTGGTGCCGAAATTCCTGCCGCGCGAGGACGGCAGCCCCGGCCTGCGCAATAAGGTTTTATGCGGCAGCATCGAGCATAAAATGGGCATCAAGGCTTCGGCCACCTGCGTGATCAATTTCGATAACGCCACCGGCTGGCTGGTCGGCAAGCCCAACAAGGGCATGAGCGCCATGTTCACCATGATGAACGAAGCACGCCTCGCCGTGGGGCTGCAAGGCCTCGGCCTCGCCGAAGTTGCCTATCAGAACGCCGTCATCTATGCGAAGGACCGTTTACAGGGCCGCGCGCTGACCGGCGCGAAATTCCCCGACAAGCCTGCCGATCCGCTCATCGTGCATCCCGACGTGCGGAAAAATCTCCTCACCATGAAGGCGCTGACCGAAGGCTGCCGGGCGCTGGCCTGCTGGATCGGGCGCGAGCTCGATATCGAGGCCAAACATCCCGATGAAAAAACGCGCGAGGAGGCGAGCGATCTGGTCGCGCTCATGATCCCCATCATCAAAAGCTTTTTGACCGATGTCGGCTTTGAGGTTGCCAATCTTGCCGTGCAGATTTACGGGGGCCACGGCTATATCCGCGAAAATGGTGTGGAGCAATATGTGCGCGATGCGCGCATTACCCAGATTTACGAAGGCGCCAACGGCATTCAGGGGCTGGATCTGGTCGGGCGCAAACTGCCGGAAGATTACGGCCGTCTTTTGCGCCGTTTCTTCCACCCGGTGGCGGATTTCATCGCCGCCGAAAAAGATAATGCGACGCTTTCCGAAATGTTGCCCTATTTCATGAGCGCCTTTGGCAAGTTGCAAATCTCGACACTGACGGTCGCCACGCGCGGCTTCGGCAATCCCGACGAGGCGGGCGCAGCGGCAAGCGATTACCTGAAGCTCTTCGCGCTGGTGGCGCTCGGCTATATGTGGCTGAAGATGGCGAAAGTGGCGGCGGCCAAACTGCCGAATGCCGGTACCCGCGCCGCGTTTTACGATACCAAGCTTAAGACCGCGCGCTTTTATATCACCAAGATTTTGCCGCAGGTTAATTCCCTCAATCTTGCGATTTTGGCCGGCGCCAAGCCGGTTATGGATTTTCCGGCGGAAGCGTTCTGATCTAACGGCCGCCCTTGTGTGCCAGCGCGCGGCTGACGGCCTCCGGCTCATGTGCGATGACGGTCAGCAGTACGCGCGCGGCGCGGTCGGGCTGACGGCGTTTTTGCTCCCAATCCTGCACCGCATCGATATCGAAGCCAAAGCGTGCCGAGAAGGCGCGCTGCGTGAGGCCGAGCTTGCGACGCACTTTTTTCACGTCGATCGCGTCCGGCGGCAGATGAACGATAGCGCCCGTGTCCTCGCCGCGGGCGAAGGCGCGCATTTCCTTCGCCGCCTTAATGAGTTCTTGTCCGAGTTTTGACATAGCGTGTGATTCCTTCCGTGTAATCGGCGATCAATCCTTCGAGCTCCCGTTTTAATTCATTGCGTTCGGCCTGTGTCATGTCTTCTTTTCGGCTCTTCGAATAAACGGTCATAAGAAAAACAGGAACATCAACACCCGAATAAAACGTGATGACGCGATAACCGCCGCGTTTTCCTCGGCCGGGAGCGGGAAAACGGATTTTGCGTGCGCCGCCGGTTCCTGGAATTTCATCGCCAACCCGCGGATGCATGGCGAGAAAGTTGACAATAATTGTTCGCTCGGCTTCCGTAAGACCTGACCTTTTGGCCGTCGCCAAATAGACATGAGTTTCGACGACCGCGTGCATGCCGATAAAATGTACGGCATTGCCGTATCATTTGTCAAGCATAAAAATTACTCAATAATAACAGGGATACTAGACCTCGTCGCTCTAGACAGTGCCAAGCCGGTTATGGATTTTCCGGCCGAGGCGTTCTAAGCAAAAGGGGTGAACCGCGCCCCTGCACATCGCTCCACCCTCCAGCAAGCCATGTCCCTGCATCAATCCGGCGCACTCGATGCGGCGATGGAGATGTATCGCGCGGTGCTGGCGGAAGATCCGAAGCAGGCCGATGCCTTGCATCTGCTCGGCGCCGCGGAATGGCAGAAGGGCAATCTGGAAGAAGCCGAACATCTCATGCGCCGCGCGATTGCGGTGTGGGGCGGGGATGCCGGCTATTTCTGCGATCTGGGTGGCGTACTCAAAGCGAAAGGTGCCTTCGCCGACGCCATTATCGAATATAAAAAGGCGCTGCGGCTCGAGCCCGCCAATCAAAAGGCGCGCGATGGCCTTGCCGAATCTTATGGCGGCTATGCCTATGAACTTGCCAGCGATTACCGGTGGGATGAAGCCGAAGCCGCCTATCGCCACCTGCTGGAATTACAGCCGCGCAATGCCGATGCGCTCAACAATCTCGGCGAAATGTATCAGCATGCCGGTCGGCGCGAAAAAGCGCTCGCCCTATGCGATGAGGCGCTGGCGATGGTGCCCGATCATTCTATTCTTCGCTACAACCGCGCTTTGTGCCGCCTGGCTCTGAACGATCTGCCGGGTGGCTGGCAGGATATGGAAGGCAGCGCCGATTATTGGGCCTTTCATCTCGACAAAAGGCAGGATTTGCCGTGCTTGCGCGTACCCTTGTGGGATGGTTCCGATCCGCGCGGCAAAAAAATTCTGGTCTGGGGCGATCAGGGCATCGGCGATGAGGTGCTGTTTGCCGGCATGATCCCCGATCTCGTGGCGCGCGGCGCGCGCGTGACGGTGGAATGTATGGATCGGCTGGCACCGATTTTCGTGCGTTCGTTTCCGGAAATTACCGTGGCGGTGCGGCAAACACAGCCGTCTTTCGCGATTGATTTCGATTTTCAGGCGCCGGGCTTGTGGCTGGGCCGCTACCTGCGGCCGGATTTCGGCAGCTTTCCGGCACGGCGTTCTTATTTGAAAACCGACGAACAAAAATCCGCAAAGTTGCGTGCGCGTTATCAGGCGCTCGGCAAAAAACAAATCGTCGGCATCGCCTGGCACAGCATCAGCGGCGGCCGCGCCGCGCATCGCAGTATGACACTCAAGGAATTGGTGGCGGCGCTGCCGCGCGGCGATACGCTTTTCGTCGATCTTCAATATGGCGACCGCACGGCCGAAATCGAGGAGGCCAAACGCGCCTATCCCGATTTCGCTTTTTATCATGATGCGGAAATCGATCAACTCAAGGATATGGATGGTTTTGCCGCGCAAATCAAAGCCTGCGATCGCATCATCACCATCGGCAACACCACCGCGCATATGGCCGGCGCGCTCGGCGTGCCGGCAGATGTGCTGCTGCCGGCGGCCGGTCTCACCTGGTATTGGTTCGAAAAGCGCCCCGAAAGCCCGTGGTATCCGAGCCTCAGATTGCATCGCCGTTCGTTGGACGGCGACTGGAGCGCGGCGCTGGCGAGGTTGTGTTGATAGCGCTCCTCCCCGCTTGCGGGGAGGACGCAAAAACTTGAACTTACGAAGTAAGTTCTTAGTTTTTGCTGGTGGGGCAAGCGCGCTGGCCCCACCAGTGAAAACTAAGGCTTGCCAAAAGAGGCAAGCCTAAGTTTTCACATCCTCCCCGTAAACGGGGAGGAGGCTCTTTGTGGAGTTGCGGGAAGGATATGCATGATCAATAATGCCGCCATGCTGAGCCGCGCTTTATCCGACGATCAACCCGCCGATGTGTCCGCGCGCGCGCGGCTGTCGACCGGCATTTTGCCATGCCAGGCCATTCAGGAAATGGTGGAAAGCGGCGAGATTGCCTCGACTGAAATCCTCACGCCGGTTTTGCCCGACCAGATCCAGCCCGCCAGCCTCGATTTACGGCTTGGCGCTTACGCCTATCCGGTCGATGCCAGTTTTTTGCCGGGTGCGGGCATGGGCGTGTTCGAGAAAATGGCGCTTATCGATCCGCGCCCCGACGATTTCAAGATCGATTTGCGCAATGGCGCCGTGCTGGAAAAGGGCCGCATTTACCTGATCCCGCTGTTGGAAGAAGTGAAATTGAAAAGCGACATCGCCGGTTTCGCCAATCCCAAAAGCTCGACCGGGAGGCTGGATATTCTCACGCGCCTGATTACCGACCGCGGCACCGTGTTCGACCAGATCGAAAAAGCCTATGAGGGCAAGCTTTATCTGGAAGTGGCGCCGCGCACTTTCAGCGTGGTGGTGCGGATGGGCGACCGGCTCAATCAATTACGATTCAGCCGCAGCCGCGCATCGCCGCTGCAAGTCTCGGCCGAGGAATGGAAACGGTTGCTGGATGAAGAACAGATCGTGAGTCTGGGCGAGGAGGGGCGTCAGCTGAGCGAAGAAAAAGGCATGCTGCGCTTCAGCGTCGATCTCAAAGGCTCGGGTGCCGAGGGTGCTTTGATCGGCTATCGCGCCAAACGCCATGCGCCGCGCATCGATCTTGCCAAACGCGATTACGACCCGCGCGATTTCTGGGAGCCGCTGCATTGCCACAAAAATCCGTCACTGATCCTCGATCCCAATGAATTTTATATTCTGATGACGCGCGAGGCCGTCGCGGTACCGCCGGATTATGCCGCCGAAATGGTGCCGTACGATACGCGGGCGGGCGAATTCCGCGTGCATTATGCGGGCTTTTTCGATCCTGGCTTCGGCTGGAACGCGGCGACGGGCAAGGCCGGCAGCAGCCGCGCGGTGCTGGAAGTGCGCTCGCACGAAGTGCCGTTTTTGCTGGAACATGGCCAGACCGTGGGCTGGCTGCGCTACGAACGCATGGCCGCCCGCCCCGAAAAATTGTACGGGCAGGACGGCGGCGCGCATTATCAAAATCAGGGGCTTAAGCTGGCGAAGCAGTTTAAAGCTACGTAAACTGATTTGCGGCGCTTCTTCAATTTCACGCTCCTTACGGTCCGACATGAGATATCGTTTGTTCATTGATGAAAGTGGAACGCACAGCCTTGCTGGATTTGCGGATGTAAATGACAGATATTTAAGCCTTACAGGCATTGCGTTAGAATGGGACTATTATCATTCTTCCTTTACGGCAGATTTGGAATCCTTAAAGGACCGTCACTTCGTTCATCATAGGCCGAATCCCATTATTTTGCACAGAAAGGAAATCTTGCAAAAGAAGATCGCCCCATTTGATGTTTTGCGTGAACCCACAAATGAGCAGGCATTTAATGCTGACTTTTTGGGGTTTGTCGCTACCCAGAGATATGTTGCGTTTACTGCAACCATCGACAAGAAAGAGCATGTGGATAGATACTTAGTATGGCGCTATGATCCGTATCACTATTGTTTTGAGATATTGATGGAAAGGTATGTGCGCTGGCTTGAACGCGTCAATGGACAGGGAGACGTTTTGTGTGAGGCTAGATACAAAAAATCCAATAAAAAATTAAAAAATCTCTATAGAAGGCTTTATGAACATGGAACAGATTATGTTGGAGTAGCGAAATTTCAAAACCGACTAACTACTAAAGAAGTTAAATTCGGAACAAAACCAGAGAACGTTCCGGGTTTACAATTTGTAGATTTGCTCACACATCCATGCCGAATTTTACATGTCGCTAGGAAAAATAATTTGCCGCCGCCAGGAAATTTTGGTGGCCAGATAGCTGCAATTCTGGAAGCATCAAAGCATGATAGATATGGATGGAAATGGTTGCCTTAAAAATGGATACGGGGGCCTAAAGCCCCCGCCCGATAGCTTGCGCCATCTCCCTCCAATCTTGCGATTGGATTACGAACAATGTATGTGAATCCCATTGATTCGTCAAGGTTTTTTCGGCGTTGTGAGAGACTCGGTTGGGAGCCTTTGTACATCAAACGCTTACCCTGGATACCCACAAGCCGGTTTTATTAATTTAGAATTAATGGCTGCCTCTAAGCCGCTTCTTTCCGGATCGCCCCTGCGATTTCCTCGACCAAAGCTTTCACCAGCTTTTCGTCGTCGCCTTCGGCCATCACGCGGATGAGGGGCTCGGTGCCGGATTTGCGGATCAGCAAGCGGCCATTGCCGTTGAGTTTTTTCTCGGCGGCTGCGATGGCGCTTTTGATCGCCGGTTTTTGCAGCACGTCCGCCGAGGCTTTGACGTTGGTCAGCACCTGCGGCAGCGGCTTGAACAGATTGCACACTTCGCTGGCCTTACGGTTCTGCTGACGAATACAGGCGAGAATTTGCAAGGCGGCGATCAACCCGTCGCCGGTCGGGCTGTAATCGCTCAGTACGATATGGCCCGATTGCTCGCCGCCGACATTGCAGCCTTTGGCGCGCATATCTTCCACCACATAACGGTCGCCGACCGGCGTGCGGTGCAGCGCCAGTTTCTGCGCGCCTAAAAATCTTTCCAGCCCCAAATTCGACATCACGGTGGCGACGATCCCGTTGCCCGTCAGCCGTCCTGCCTGCGCCCAGCTTTGCGCGATGAGGGCCATCAATTGGTCGCCATCGATGCGGCGGCCTTTTTCGTCGGCCATGATGAGCCGGTCGGCATCGCCATCGAGCGCGATGCCGGCATCGGCCTGATGCAGCAGCACCGCTTCCTGCATGAGATCGGGATGCGTGGCGCCGCAGCGCGCGTTGATATTCTTGCCGTCGGGCTGCACGGCGATGGGGATGACCTCGGCGCCCAATTCCCACAAAACCGTCGGTGCGACCTTGTAGGCGGCGCCATTGGCGCAATCGACCACGATCTTCAGGCCATCGAGCCGCAGACCGGCGGGGAAGGTGGCTTTGACATACTCCACATACCGTCCGGCCGCGTCATCGAGACGGCTGGCGCGGCCGAGCTCGGCGGAAGGCGCGTGATCGTCGGTGGCGTTCTGCGCGGCGCGCGCCTCGATCTTCGCCTCCAGTTCGTCCGACAGTTTATTGCCGTCGGGCCCGAATAGTTTGATGCCGTTATCTTCATAAGGATTATGTGAGGCGGAAATCATCACGCCCATATCGGCGCGCAAGGATCGCGTCAGCATCGCTACCGCCGGGGTCGGCAGCGGGCCCAGCAGGATCACATCCATGCCCTTGGCGATGAAGCCGGCCGTCAGCGCGGGCTCCAGCAGATAGCCGGACAGCCGCGTGTCCTTGCCGATCACCACGCGATGGCGGTGATCGCCGCGACGGAACAAAGACGCCGCCGCCATTGCCACCTTGAGGGCGGTTTCGGCGGTCATCGGTTCTTCGTTGGCGCGGCCGCGAATGCCGTCGGTGCCGAACAGTTTGCGGGTCATAGGGACGTTCCAGTGATGCTAAACGGGGCTTACTTATATCAGCCCAGGGCACTTCGGAGAACCATTTTAAGGTTGCGCTTGCGTGGCTCAAAATAAGGCTCCAAAGCCGCGGTTATGGCTTGTTCCAGCGGCGACATGGCAAGCAATGACATGGACGCGGCCTCAAGCTCATACCAGCTTCGTGCCCGGGCCTGCGCCGCTTTAATCTGGTCTATTTCTTCCTGAGCCGAGAGAGCCCTCATATCTGTCAGTATTTTTTCGAACAGCGTCGGATTTGATCGGACTCTTAACAAGAGCCGCATTTCGTCTGGCAAATTCCTTGCGAGGCTTGCGCCGGCATCGTATCTCGCCGAGGGCGCGCCAAAAAACAATTCATAAACGGGGGGATCGGCCTCGGGATGAGAATCGTGGGCTGCGCTGAATTTGCGCGAACTTTCTCTTAAATGCTCCATATTTCCGTGAACTTGATCAAGAATTTGCCGGTAGAGATCCACACCGTGAGCGCCGTTGGCGAAATTTTGTTCGCGCAGAGTGGATTTTATAAGTTCTCTTATCCTGGCTTCTTTTTCCTTTGTAATTCTTGACTCTATCTCGAAACCAATATTGGGCGGATGATGGTCCAGTTCGGCGGCCGCGGCTTTCTGTGCGGCGGCGGTTGACGTCTCGGCGCGAACCGCTGTGGTAATGGCAGTCCTTACAGCATCCATTTGCGGGGCGACCGCGCTGGTGGCAAGGATTCCCGCCGCCAAAAAATCCAGCCGCGTGACCATAGAAGCGAAGTAATCACGATAATCGGTTATATTGCCGACGACGAGATATTTAGCCTTTATTTTTTCGGTAGAGGTAAGTGCGTTCGAGTCATGCAGTCTCGCAAGAACATTTTCCAAGGGAACAATACCGGTCGTCATATGTTTCTCTCTGATTATGCGAACAATGTATTAGCACAATAACCACATCGCTTCGGGTGGGATCAATATCCGAATTACTTGCTGCCAAAATTGGGGAGCTGGCGGTTCGCTAATTCGGAGTTTTTTGGCTGATTTCAAATAAAAGATAGTCTTCATCGCCCGGAATTTTAATCGCTTTCAGCCAGGGTGGCGGCTGATTATTCACCAATCGCTCGATCATCGAGGGGTGTGCATGGCTGCTTATCATGCGCAAATGACCCTCCGGATCGATCGAAAGATCGGCGCGAAAGCGTGCCTTGGGATCGGCGAGACCGGCATAGAACCAGGGAATAGCGCGACAGACCAGCACCAGATCCGTATGGCGGAGATGCAGAATATTTAAGGGCGTCGTGTCGTCGCGCGCGCTGAAGAATTTGAACACGTCGCTATTGCCGGCCACGTTAAAAGGCCCGGCCAGCACGTTATGCGGCGTGCGGAACAAAAGCTCGGGCCCCTCATTCATGCCGCTCAGGATCAGGCGTGGGCGGGTGCCATAGGCGGCATCGAGAAACGCGCTGGCTTTCAGCAAGGGACAGGCCAGCGGCGCGCGCATAGCCGGAAACAAAACAAGGTCGGGATAAATTTGTGCGCGGCCCAGCGCGGCGGGCAGCAAAAGCACCGGTAGCGGCACGATCAGAAAAAAAGCGACGGCGGTAGCCCAACAGCGCAACCGGGGCGCAAAATTTTTCTCGGCGATTTTCTGTCCGCAATGCCAGATCAGCCATGTCAGGGGCGCCACGCTGAACATTTGTGCAAACCAGCCGACGCGCGCCTGCCAAAACAAGGTGAGCAGCAGGGCGGGCAGCAGGAAAAATCCATGCAGGAACCAGATCAGCCGCGCGCGGCGCGATTCGCGCCGAAGATTCCAACCGATCACCAGCGCGGCGAGTCCGGGCAGGAACAGCGAACGCAGAAACAGCAGCAACGCATGCAAAAAGGTTGAAGGGCTGTAGCGGCTGACATGCAGCGCGGGCCAGAAAGGTTGTGCTTCGCCGATATTTTCGAGCGCCGTGGTGGAATTGAATTCGTCGTAATCGGCGAAGGGGCCGTTCATCGCCTCCGGCACGAAATAGATAAACAGCAATGCCGCGCAGAGACCGAGCGCGGCCATCAGGGCGAGGCGCAAGCCTGATTTGCCGGTCGCGCGCCCGCCGATCCAGCCGAAGATGAAAACCGCGCCCGCGAGCAGGGCGAAGATCAAATCCGCGCTTGAAAACCATGATAGTGCGCGGCTGGCAAACTCCTGCGGCGGCAAGGCCAGCGGCAGAATGGCGGCGACGGCAAGCGGCAGCGCGGCGCCGAATATGGCGGCGTTGCGCAATACGAAATCGCCGCGCCATGCGGCGATCAAGCCAAGCGCGCCGCAAAAAAGCATCAGCCAGGGCAGCGCCTCGGTGCCGATCCACAATCCGCAGGCAAACACGATCGCGGCCGCAACGGCCGCTTTCCAGCCGCGCGGGCATAAAATCATGCGCGTCAAACACAAAAGCGCGAACGCGCCGATGATGATCTGATAGCCGTGATGATCGGCACGGCCGGGCAAAAAATTGACCAGCACCGATGGCATAAACAGCAGCGGCACGGCCGCCAGATTGGCGCGGTTTTTTCCGGTGAGCGGGCGCGCGAGCTTGCATGTCAGCCACAGAAGAAAAACAAACAGCAAGGGCGGCACGATGAAGGAGGCGATCAGCGCCGCTTTTTGGATACCAAGCGCGCCGATTAAGGGCAGCATAAAAAGCGCCAGCGGCAGATCTACCAATCGGGCCCAATGGACAATCGTATGATCGCCGGGATCGAGGCGCGACTGGGTGAGATCGTACCAGCCCGCCCCGAACGGATGCGCGCTTTGCAGCCAGTTGATCGTCTGGTTAAGGCGCATATAATCGTCGGGATCGGATAATTGGCCGGTATAAAAAGGGCTTAACGGATGAAGAGTGAAGCTCAGCGCGAAAAAACCGAGCACGGCCAGCGGCAATCCCGCATAGGTAGGCGCGAAAAACTGTCGCAAGAAAGTGCGGAAATATGGCATCGGATTGGTTAAATCAGCCATGACATGCAAAATATAAGCAACTGAAAATAATAGGAAAGTATTTTTCTGTGTTGAAGAACTGATATTTCTAGGGCACAGTATCGCGATTAAAATTTTATAGGATATCGCATCATAATGCAGACAAACCATAATGCAGGACAACATGCAAAATACTAATATACCGAAAACTGGAAGGATTCTGACACGACGCAGAGTATTGATAGGTTTCGCCGGCGCTAGCGCCGCAGGCTTATTGACAGTTCGTTTGTCTCTCGGGGGCAAACCTAATCTCCTCGCTTCGGTGCCGCCCCCCGCAAAATTGCCTTCGCCCGATGCGCAGCCATTTACGCCGCCGCCGGTAGCGCCCCTCGTACCCGCCGCCAAGCCGATTCCGGCCTGGTTTCTCGCCAGTGTGAACAGAAAAGCGTCCTGGCTTCCTGCAAACATCCGCACTCAGGGTTTAGATGCAGCCATCCAGATGCGCTGGAATTTGTTTTCAGATCAAACCAAGCATCAGCTCGTGCAATTGCAGGTTCCCGCCTGGTGGATCGCGCTGGTTCCGGAAGCATCGTGGAACCCGAAAGATCCGGGGCAGTCGATATCCGGCCAGATCCAAAATATAACCAATCTTTCCGGCCGCCCGCCGGACAGCGAATTAAACCGCAGAGCCGAGCTCTTGCTTCTTGCCGCGGGCGCCCTGCAAATGCCGACGCCGGAAGGGCTTGGAAAACAAGGTTGCACGGCTTTTTTGCGATACATACTGCCTCAATTGAAACTGGAATTTCCAAATGATCTGGGCTGGATGAGCGATACGCTGGCTACAACATTGGACTCGCAAGATTTAATAAATCAATTTCAAAGAGCGAGCCGGGAAGGATTCGCGCGCGAGCGAGTCATTCCATTCGATAGATTGACAGTTGGAGATATTCAGCCGGGCTGCCTCATGGTTGCGGGAAAGCCGCTGTCGGATCCGCACGGCCTTAACAATCACGTCATGGGCTGGGGAAGGGTGCCCATGTCCTGGAGCTGGCATCCCGGGGCGATGATCGCGGTCGGCAATACCGGCCTGTCTCAATTCGGGCCGCCGCACGCGGCCGTTTGCCAGGAATATATGTCGCCCGATCCTCTGGAAAACGGGCACAACCAGCATGGCCAGATCAACAGCCATAACGTCTGGCCGCCCGGTCGTGACTTTAGCACCGCCGATCCACGCACCAATGTCTATTTCGTGAGGAATGCCAATTTCATCATAATGGATTTGCTCCCGGCGGCGGCCCAACGGGTGGCTCGCAAGCCCGGCCCGCTATCTTCGCGTCTTTGAAAAAAACAAATTTCCTGTTTTCCATTTTGTAGAAAGACTTACCTGGTTAATGCCATTTTTGATATCGATAGAGAAGATTTGAAATTCAACGTATATTGCAGGAGATTAAAATGGCAGCCATGGCCGCAGTTTCTGATGACGTGATTACAGATTGCCCTCGTACAGTTCCACAGGCAGTTGCAGCTTCGCAGAGAGCAAAAAATCGACGCTCTGTTAAAAGCTTCTGGCCGGTTATGGGCATCCTCGCAGGTACTGTCTTAGTAGCCATGCCTGTTTGGTATGTAGTTGAGTATGTTTTAGAAAATACCACCGACTTTACTGGCTTACCCACTGCGGGCTTCTTCGTCAAACCTCAGACCTCCACATTCAATCCCGGTTACGAAAATGTTAAGGTTGAAAAATCCGGATTTCTTATTGAGGGGGTTGGAAAAAGTCTTTTCGCTAGGGGGCCAAGACCGGCGGTGCCGACCCCAGCCCAAGAGCGAGCGGCAGGAATCAATCATTTCTTCGGACGCCCGCGGCCTAGGTAATGTCAAAAACCGTAGACAAGTGGCGGTAGACTATGGTCCACGATGGGGCAGCCCGTCAGGAATCCGATAAGCCGGTCGATTTTATCCCATAATCTCATTATCCTTAAAGAAAAACGCGATCTCCTGTTTCGCGTTCTCGAGGCTGTCGGAGCCATGCACCGAATTGGCCTCGATACTTTCGGCGAAGAGGGCCCGGATGGTGCCGGGCGTGGCCTTGGCGGGATCGGTGGCGCCCATGATCTCGCGGTTTTTCGCCACGGCGTTGTCGCCTTCCAGCACCTGCACCACCACCGGGCCGGACGTCATGAAGCTGCACAGATCGTTGAAAAACGGCCGCGCCTTGTGCACGGCGTAAAATTTTTCGGCCTGATCGCGCGACAGGCGCATGCGTTTTTGCGCGACGATGCGCAAGCCCTCATCCTCGAATTTGGCGTTGATCTTGCCGGTCAGGTTGCGGCGGGTGGCATCCGGCTTGATGATCGAGAGCGTGCGTTCAGCGGGCATAATTCCCGGCCTTTCCGATTCTTCAGAGAACAGTTTTATAGACGGGGGCAAGCGGTTGGGCAAGCTTGAGAAATTTCCTCTCCTTCAAGGGGAGAGGAAATTTAGTTCCCCTTCTTCGGTAACCGCGATACCGGCCCCGCGATCCAATCCTGCGGCAGGGCGGCGGCGAGGCGCACGGCGGCATACATGATCCAGGGAAAGGCGATGCGCGCCCGGTTATGCGCGAGGCCGCGCCGGATGATGTGCGCCGCGCGTTCGGCATCCATGATGAACGGCATCGGAAAATGATTCACATCCGTCATCGGCGTCTTGATGAAGCCGGGGCAGATCACATTCACAGCAATGCCGCGCGGCGCCAGCTCATCGCGCAAGGCCTCGCCATAAACACGCACGGCCGCCTTGCTGGCGCTATAGGTAGGTGCCCCGGGAAAGCCGCGAAAGCCGGCCAGCGAACTCATGATCGCGATCTGTCCGCGCCCGCGCGGCCGCATCAGCGCGATGGCCGGCTGCACGGTATGCAGCACGCCATTCACATTGACCGAGAAAATCGCGCGCGCCTGCGCGTCGCTTTCGCCTTGCCGGCCGGTGCCGGCCGAAATGCCGGCATTGGCGATGAGGAGGTCGAGCGGCTGCGCGCGGTCGCAATCCGCGATCCAGGCGCCCAGCGCCTCGGCATAGCCGACATCCCCGCTTTTCGCGTTGACAAGGGCGCCTTTTTGCTGCGCCTGCTCCGCCACCTCATCGAGCCGTCTTTCGTTGCGCCCGTGCAGCGACAGCCGTACGCCCGGCGCGGCATAGATCGCGGCCAATGCCGCGCCAATCCCGCTGGAAGCGCCGGTGAGGAGGATATGTTTCGGATTGAGCATTGTTTGGATGCAGATGACAGAAAACAGATGTCGGATGGCAGAAGGTTGCCTTGAAGGTTAGGCTAAAAACTGATAGCTGTCTCCTGACATCTGATATCTGTTTTCTGACATCTATTCGACATCCGGTAAAATGTTCGACGATAAACTCATCCAACGCCGCGGCTTGATGATGGTACTGTCCTCGCCTTCGGGCGCGGGCAAGACCACTACCGCGCGGCGATTGCTGGAGACGGACTCCGGCCTCACCATGTCGGTCTCCGTCACCACGCGCGCGAAACGCAAGAACGAGGTTGAGGGGCGCGATTACCGTTTCATCGATCTCACCGACTTCAATTTGATGGTCAATCGCGACCAGCTTCTGGAACATGCCAAGGTGTTCGGCAATTATTACGGCACGCCGCGCGCGCCAGTCGAGAAAACGCTGGCCGAAGGCCGCGACGTTCTGTTCGATATCGATTGGCAAGGCACCCAGCAATTGGCCGAGAAAATGCGCGACGATCTGATCAGCGTCTTCATCCTGCCGCCTTCCTGGCATGAGCTCGAGCGGCGGCTGTTCACGCGCGGACAGGACGATGCCACCGAAATCAACCGGCGCATGGCCAAGGCGTCGGACGAAATGAGCCATTGGGCCGAATATGACTACGTCATCATCAACCGCGATCTCGATCAATGCGTCGAAGCCGTGCGCGGCATTCTGGAAAGCGAACGGCTCAAGCGCCGCCGGCAGATCGGGCTTGCCGAGTTCGTGAATGGATTAAAGCAGGGAAAGTAAAGCCTAGCGCTTCCCGTTCTTCGCGGGTTTGGAGCGTTTTTCTTTTTCGGTACTGGCGCCTTCGTTATGCTCGCGCATGAAATCGCGCACCACGGGCAGCACCGATTCACGCCATTTGCGGCCGTGGAAAATGCCGAAATGCCCCACCCCAATTTGCAGATGCGCCTTCTTCATGTCGGCGGGCAGATTGCTGCACATATCCATCGCCGGGCGCGTCTGGCCGGGCGCGGAGATATCGTCGAGCTCGCCTTCCACCACCAAAAGCGCGGTTTTCCGGATCGCCGACGGCTTCACGATGCGGTCGTGCCACTTGAAGGTCCCGAGCGGCAGATCGTGGTTCTTGAAGATGCGCTCGACGGTTTGCAGATAGAATTCGGCCGTCACATCCATCACCGACAGATATTCGTCGTAGAATTCGCGGTGCCGGTCGGCGGATTCGCCATCGCCTTTCACCAGATGCTCGAACATCTTGAAATGCTCGCCGACATGGCGATCCATATTCATCGAGATGAAGCCGTTCAACTGAATGAAGCCGGGATACACGAGCCGGTAGGCGCCCGGATAATAGAAAGGCAGCGCATGGATCACCGTGCTGCGGAACCATTCCATCGGCTTCTTGACGCCAAGCTCGGTAACGGCCGTGGGCGAGAAGCGCGTGTCGATCGGGCCGCCCATCAGCGTCATCGAAGCCGGCTGCACGGGATCGTTCAGGTCGGCGAGCAGGGAGACGGCGCATAAAACGGCCGGCGCCGGCTGACAGATCGCGAGCAAATGCACATCCGGCCCCAGGTGGCGGATGAATTCCATCACGTAAGTGATGTAATCCTCGAGATCGAACTTGCCCATCGCCAGCGGCACGTCGCGCGCGTTGAGCCAGTCGGTGATGTAGACATCGTGGTCGGGCAGCATGTCCTCGACCGTGCCGCGCAAAAGCGTGGCGTAATGGCCCGACATCGGCGCCACCACGAGGACGCGCGGATCGTCGTTCTTGACGTCGCGCTTGAAATGCAGAAGGCGGCAAAACGGCTTGGTGAGGACGATCTCTTCCTCGACCTTCACGGGCTTGCGGAAAATTTTTACGCTATCGAGACCGAAAATGGGTTTGCCGAAGCGGCGCGTGGTGCGCTCGAACATCTCGGCACCGGCCGCCACCACGCGGCCGAAGCGCGTGTAGGAGGCCGGAAAGAAGGGGTTCTGGAACGCGGCATGGGCCGCTTCCGCCGCGAGGCGAAACGGGGCCAGCGCGGCGCGCTGCCAGTCATGAAGATGGTAGAGGAGCATGAGGGTTCGGTCCTGGCCGGATCTTCAAAAATGCCGGAAATACCGGCGTTTTGCTTCGTGTGTGCGGTGCAACATAGGGCAAAGCAGAGCTTAGGGTAAAGGAAAAGGCGTAAATATAGGCTTAATCCACTGTAAGGCCTTGCTTTTTTTGGTTTATTTTTAGCCGTGGCAAGGGCCGCAGCACCAGGTACCACAGAATCAAAAACAGCCACAGCTCAAGCGGGGAGCGTTTGGCCTTCGCCGGCATTAGGGCGGCCGGCAGCATTACCAGGCGCGGCGCGGCGATTTTCAGCTTTTTATGGGCGCGCATGAAACGGTGTTTTTGCTCGATCGCTTCGATCCGGCTGAGAATGCCGGTTTCCTCGCTTGTGGCCGCCGCCACCTCATCCAGCAGGTCCAGAAATTTGCCGAACAGCTTCGGCGCCACCGCGCCCGCCGGACCCATGCCCGACAAACGCCGCAGCAGGCCCGCAACGCGCGCGCGCTTGTCGGCGAGGGTGACCATGAGCCAGGCCAGGCGGCCGGATTGGACGGCGGAAATGGACATGCAATATCCTCGTCTTTTGAAATCGAATTTATAATCAATGCAAAATTAACCATAACAAGCGGCCTAATTTTGCCGCCTGAAATACCGGCTGCCAAAAGAATATCACGAAACGCGCCCTTCAAAAATCGCGGAATTACTTTTAGTGAATACGGATATGAAGTTGCACAAGGAAGGTAGGAGTATGGTTAGGATTGGATTAATTGTTAGGCTCTACGGCATCGCCACGATGAAATGGGCGGCCGGCCCGGATTGCGTAGCGGTAGTGCTGCTGCTAGTTTCCCGGCAAGATTTCCCGGAAAGGATATTGCCATGAGCCCTTATTTTTATGACGCTGCCTATCGGATGACACGGCGGTTATTGCACCTGACGGTATCAAGCCAAACAAGGGTCAACATTTTCCTGCGCGCGGCGCGGACGGCGACTGGAGCATCGCGAAGCAGGCGTCAATGAGGCCGCGCGAATTATCCACGACGATTTGACGCTCTGCACGCCGCGCAACATTAACGCAATTTTTGCCATCGCCGACATCGCTGTAGGTCCCGATTACCGGAGCGTGCGCCGTCATGCAGTCAACCGGCCGGTCGACCTTCTGCGCGAGGATACCAAAGGCGAGGATGTGACCAAAAAAGACCAGCGCGGGCGCATTCGCACTCCCGACAATCCCGATGTTCTTGCTCTGATCGTAAGCAATGAATTGAGTCTCAGTGCGCGGGAGCCAGACCCCGATATTCGTCAGAACGGTATCAGTCAGGCAACGGAAATTCTGCTGTCTAAACGGGGACCGCAGCCGTCTGCGCATATTCATAGCCTTTTCAAGTTTGCCAAAACAGATAATTCGCCCGGTATCCGCACCAATACCGTCCGGCAGATCGTGTCTTTGTTGTTATCCGAAGGCAACCCCTACACGCCGGAAAACGTGAAAAAACTTTATGCGACCGCGCTGGATGACGAGAATCCGCGTGCGCGGCTGGCGGCCATCGTCGGCATCCGGAACCTGCTGACAAAACGCGACGATCTTGGCGCCGCAGAAAATGTAGCGGTTCTATCCGAGATCATTCGCGAAGAACTTAAAAAGATTTGGTTTGATCTTGAAGCCGCCTGGAATGGTCCACGGGAGAATGCGCCGGCACTTTGCGTGGACGCGCTGCATCGGGCAGGAGATTTGTTCCATGTGCACAGGAATGAAGGTTTGTTCAAGGAGGAGAAAAATATATTCAAGGACGATGAGCCGTTGCCGGTGCCAAAATCTGTGCAGCAATTACTACAGCTCATCGGACAAGAAAGCGGCCATGTAGCCGTACGGGGCGCGATAGTCGGTTTTTCGAAAGCGGCGGTGTATCCGGATTCAAAACCAGGCTGATATCACGGCATCGCCGCGATAAGGTCGTTGACCGCCTTCGACTGGGTCATCGCCGTGTGATCGACGAGAATGCTTTGCGGGGTCGCGCCCTGACCGTAAAGCTGTTGGTCCCAGGTTTCGCGCGGCGCGATCACCGAGCCTTCCAGCGAAATGCCGACGAACAATCCTTCCGAACGGGCGAAGGCGTACATGTCGGCCTTGATATCCATGCCGGTGTCGGCGCGGGCGCCGGCGCCGAGTTCGCCGATCGCAAGACCGGCCGCGGCGCCGAGCGTCGCTTCGCGGTTCATGATCGCCTTAAGCCCCTTGTCGGTCATCACGGTGATGACCAGCTCCGACGACTGGCCGCCGAATTGCAGGCCCCAGCTCAGGCCGCCGATCGTATAGAAAGCGGGCGCGCTCCATTTGCCGTTGATGTCGCGAGACAGCATCACGGCGTTGCCGCCGCGGCCGCCGAAGAAGAACGCCGCCTGCAAAATATTGGGCGCGATGATGATTGCTTTCGCGCGCGTCGTAAGATCGAGCAGGCCCGGATACTGGCTGTCGGCCAGCATGCTTTGCAGCGTGATGCGCGAACGGTCGGCCAATTTCTCCGGCTCGCTGCCCATCTCGTTCGATGTGCGGCAGCTGCCCAGCGCGAGCAGGGCGATGCAAAGAAGGGTTAAACGGGCACGTTTCATGGGCATGTAAGTAGCTTTGGCGGGGAATGTTGTCAAATTCAGGGCGAAGAGCAACAAGATGCCAGAAAGCAGATGTCAGATGTCAAATTCGCGGGATGGTTAATGTCGTTTTGACATCTGACATCTGTTTTCTGTCTACTGCACCGCCAGCACCATTCCCAGCACCGCCAGCTCCACCACTTGCTGCAATGTGCCGAGCAGGGGGCCGTTATAGCCGCGCAGATGATGCGCGCCGATAAGGGCCACGATAATGCCGGCAATGGCGCCGGTGCCGAGCGCGGTCGCGGTATCCTCGCGCAGCACCGCAAACGTGATCACGGCGCCCAGGCCGAGCGCCAGCGCGACGCGCAGTGCGGGCGGCTGCTGGAAATGGTCGGCGACCGGATCGCCTTCGAGCGGGCGCAGCCACGCCGCCGCCACCACCATCAGTGCGCGCGACCAGCAGCAAGCGGCAATCAGCGCCTGAAACACCACGGCATTGTCGGCGAAGCTGGCGATGGCGCCGATTTTCATGATGATGATGAGAATGACGCCGAGCGTGCCGTAACGCACCGAACGTTCCTCGCGCAGCCAGCCGATTTTTTGTTCCTTGTCGAGCGCCACGCCATATTGATTGACGAGGCTGGCGAATTCTTCTTCATGCAGCGCGCGCGTGATCCACAGCATGCTGATGACGGCCAAAGTCGCGGTGATGATGCCCGGCATGCCGAGCTGCGCCATGATCCAGTCGACGCTGGCGCCCAGCGCGCCGACCAGGGCGCCGACAATCGGGAACCAGCCCATCGCCTTGCGGATCAGGCGCGGCTTGGGCTCTTCCTTCAGCGGCAAATTAAAGCGCGTGAGGTAATTAAAGGCGATCGCCAACTCCGCCCACAGGCTTTCGGGCGAGGGCGGCTTGAGCGTGACCGGGGGAAGGGCGGGCGGCGGCGGTTCCGGGGATGGGGCCGGGTTGGTCATGCGAGATGTTATAGGCGTGCGGAAAAGAAAGGAAAAGCACCGGTTTAAGGTAAACGGATTCATCATCATTCTTGTACGCGGCAACGGTTTTATTGTAAGAAAACCGTGTTTCCGACATATTCGAAAACACGTTCATAGAGACACAACATGCTTGAGCAATCCCTTTTATCACACGCTGGCAGCAACAATGCTGCGACCCTCTTGATTGTTGAGAGCAAACCAATCTATGCCAAAGAATTAGCTGAACAAATGGAAGAAAGGGGGTTCGCAGCCACCGTTCTCCATAACTTGAGCGAAGTGCGTGAACACCTCGTTCGACATCCCGACCTGTCGCTCCCTATTTATATGGTGATCAATGTGCAACTGCACAATGCGGAAGGCGGGAATGAAAATGGCTTGAAAATTTTGGAAGAATTATGTTGCGCCAACGTCGATATACGTGCCGTCATTGTTTCGGATCATCTTAGCATCCCTGTTGCGATTGCCGCGATGGAGTGGGGAGTCATTGATTATTTTACCAAAATGTCAGGTGCTGACGAGATCGCGGAATCTTTGCGTGCGGGTTCACCGGCACTGCCGGAAAACCAACCGTCCTATGCAACTGCAGAACAAGCGTATTTCCCGACGGCGTTTGAATCATACGGCAAAAAAGTAGGTGAAACAGCGCGCAAACTTAAAATGCATCGCCGTACTTTGCAGCGTATACTAAAAAGGGGCAATTCTGGCACGAAGTTTAAAAAAGGCGTATGGGGAAAAAAATTTATCAGAGTTAATCCAGAAAAAGCCTACGCCAGAATACTCGCAAGATTCAAAGGGAATACAGCTACCGCAGCAGAGTATTTAGGTGTAAACGAAACAGTATTCCGTAATGCTCTTGTAGGCTTCGGCATAGATGCAGAAAAACTTCGTGACTCGTCATGCTCCGGGTCTTCACCTGAACGGGTTACAAAAAACCGGAGGACAGGTAAGCCCAACCGGGGAGAAACTCTTCATCAATAATCACTCCCCCACCTGCAACAGCCCCCCGCGCCGCCGGGCGCCTTGATAGGCGCGGTAAAAGACGAAACTCGCGCCGATGAAATAGGCGATATTCAACGCGAACGCCTTGAGAAGATAATCGCCGTGAAGCTCATTGTGGCCGATCAGCGATTTCATGCTTTCGAACACATAGGTCGCGGGCAGCGACCACGAGATGATTTGCATCCATCCGGGCAGGATTGCGACCGGGTAGTAGGGTGCGACCAGTGGCACCACCAGCCACAGGCTCATCCACGCCATCCATTCGGCGGCGAGCCCGAAGCGCAGCAAGAGTGAAATGACAAGCAGCCCGTACCACCAGCCGTTCATAATAAGAAGCACCGCATATGCGATCACCGGCGCGCCGAGGCCGAACAGCGAGAAATGGAACAGAACCATCGCCAGCGCCACGGCAGGCCCGATGGAGACGATCGATTTCATAAAACTGAAGCCCAGCGTACCGATGATGTAATCGGCTATTCCGAGGGGGCTTGTAAACAGATGCCCGAGATTGCGCGACCAGATTTCTTCGAGAAACATGACCATCATGCCCATGCCTGTGCGTGTCATGATTTCGTTGAGCAGCGAGCCGGCTATAAAAACGCTGGCGATGACCGTTGCCGTGGTGAAGGTCCGCACTAGATAAAGGCTGGCAAAGCCCAGCATTAGTACATTGATGATTGGCCAGAACATCGTCTCGATCAGGCGCGGCCACGAGCCCATGTATAAAAATATATGTCTCAACGCCAATCCCCACAGCCTTCGCAGGAACAGGCGCAAGGCGTGCGGGCGCTCAGGGAGCGTGGCGATTGCGGGCGATGTCAAGGAACACCTCCTCCAGATTGTCGCGGCCGTAGGTTTGAATCAGCTTTTGCGGCGCGCCGCGATCGATGATTTTGCCGCCTTTCATGACGATGACGTCGTCGCACATGCGCTCGACTTCCAGCATGTTGTGGGAGGCCATGAAAATTGTGGCGCCACTCTTGGCACGGCAATCCATCAGCAGCGTGCGCACCCAGTCGGCCGTATCGGGATCGAGCGAGGCGGTCGGCTCGTCCAGCAGCAAAAGCCGCGGCGCATTCAGCAGCGATTTCGCCAGCGTCGCGCGCGTGCGCTGGCCGGCCGAGAGCGAGCCGTGCCGGCGGTCGAGCAAATCGGTGATTTGCAACTGCGCGGCCAGTTCCGTAATGCGTTCGCCAAGATCGTCGATGCCATATAGATGCCCGTAAACAATAAGATTCTGCCGTACCGTCAACCGGTTCGGCAGATCGACATAAGGCGAGGAAAAATTGGTAAAGGGCGCAATGCGCGCGCGTTCTTTCAAAAGATCGTAACCAAAAATGGTAATGACGCCGGAGGTCGGCTGCAAAAGGCCGAGCAGCATGGCCATGGTGGTGGTTTTTCCGGCGCCATTCGCGCCGAGAAGCGCCGTGACCGTGCCGGATTTTACCTGCAAATCGATATCGTCGACCGCAACCAGATTATCAAAGACTTTTCGTAAACTTCTTGTCTCGATAGCGATTTTATTTTCCATCATGATATCGATTTCCTGCTTGATCCATATCGGATTTTTATACCCATCCCGTCAAGATGCCAAAGCAATGCGAGGATTCGTTAAAGATCCCGCCCTCAGTTGTTTAACGGCGCGAAAAAATGAAAAATTTTTCGCGGAAATAACGATGAAAGGTAGGAAAATGTTGCCGGTAATAAATATGGCAGCAATTGCCCCAATTTTCGGCTCATTTTTGCCTTTTTTGGATGGGAGCAAGGAGTTCCCCGCGTCCACGACCCCCTTACGACCGTTCGAAATCCTTAAAACAGAAACAAAGGAGTAGCATCATGTTGAATGAGACATCCCGGATAGCCGACGTTCTTTCCCTCGTTGACGATGACGACGCGGACAAAACATTGCTTTTGGTCGATGACGACCGCGTCATGCGCGAGCGGCTGGCCCGCGCCCTGGAGCGCAAGGGTTTCATGGTGCATGCCACCGACAGCATGCGGGAAGGCATGGCTCTCGTTCAAAACAATCCGCCGGCATTTGCGGTTATTGAATTGCGGCTTGGCGACGGGAACGGCCTTGAGATTGTCACCGAACTGCGTCGTCGTCGTCCCGATTCACGCATCGTTATGTTGACGGCTTACGCCAACATCGCTACGGCCGTCGCCGCAATCAAGGCGGGGGCGGTTGATTACCTGCCGAAGCCGGCTGAACCGGAATCGATCGAGCATGCCCTGCTGGCGGAAGAAGAAGGCAAACCGGCGGCGCCGGAAGATCCGATGTCGGCCGACCGCGTGCGGTGGGAGCATATCCAGCGCTTCTACCATCTCTACGGATGCAACGTATCGGAAACGGCGCGGCGTCTGCATATGCATCGCCGCACCCTGCAGCGCATCCTGAGCAAACATGCGCCGCGCGACACGCGCGTGATTCCGGCCGAAAGACAGGCGGCCTGAGAATCGGCGGCTGGCGGGCATAACCCCACCAGCCGCCCTTTTGGCCAGACTGGCACCGCCGCTGCCAGGGCAAATCATCAGCCTGCATGCGTAGTTAATACGCTCGTAAGATATTCGTTAAATATTGGTAACCGTTGTTTTAACCGGACTTTCAGGAGTCGCGGCTACACTCGCGTTTCGTCCAATTGTAGCCTGAT
>Ga0307471_100000107_pt1 | contig 38868 bp, 30 predicted proteins | sample atmos_gasesAM3C__2_FD_204566 | JGI IMG/M metagenome (GOLD analysis project Ga0307471, IMG submission 204566) | Hardwood forest soil microbial communities from Morgan-Monroe State Forest, Indiana, United States - atmos_gasesAM3C_515 | ecosystem: Environmental > Terrestrial > Soil > Temperate... | reverse complement strand
AGCGCGAAAAGCGAGGAAATCAGTCCACTACGGGTCGAATTGGTCAAAGGAGGCCTCACTCACTGTTAGACGGGACTGCGAATCACTCAGTGTACGCTATCGGATGGGGCGCTCCAAGCGCCTTGAACCTGAAGCATGGCCGTCCAAGCAACAACAACTCTTTCGACGTTTGCCGGCTGGTTTGAGTTGCATGCCTGCGCGAAAGCAGCGCCAGGCCTGAGAAACCGCTCTGACTCTTATGATCTAAAGACTGTGGCGTTACCCAATTACCCGCAAGCCTTGGGGTTATTTGGATTGCAGCCGGTTACGGGTCTTGAGCCGCCGCGCGTCAGTCCTACACCCAACCCGGCCCCAACGGCACCGGCGACAATTCCGATTGTGGCCAAAACTCCCAGGTGCGCTCCCACTCCGGCTCCTGCCGCGACTGCGGTCTGGCCCACCCCGGCAATGGTATCGTTGCTTGCCGTCACCAGCTGATCGAGCGTTGCTTGCTGCGGCGGCGCAGGCTCTGAATTGTTTCCGCTGCGCACGCTGGTCATCTGCCCGGCTTTTGCCAGTACGCATGCTCCCGCGAGGTTGCACACCTTCACCTGCCCCTCGAACACAATCACGTTCATGGAGTTGTTCGCATACTCCATGAAAAAATCCGTGCCAACCACTCCCGCGACGCCCGCCGGCGTGCGCACTTCGAATTTCCCGTCGGGCTTGGCGATTTTCTGCGCCTGCGTCCGCAACTTTCCGTAGGTAAGTTCCAGCTCCGTCTGCTGTGCCCCCACATCGTGCTTGACCACTTTGATCGAGGAATCCGAGCCCACATTGAGCACGGAACCGTCGTCCAGCGCAATGCGCGCCCGCGCGTTCACCAGGGTATTCACGAGGTCCTGCCAATTCACTGCCGTCTTTGCGGCAGCAGGAATCGTTTTGCCGCTGCGTGCAATGTTCACCGCCGGAATCACGCGCGACACTTCGCCGGCGCGCTGCCCCGCCGTTTGCGGATCGGCCCAGGTATTGGAAGGGATGGCCAGCAACCACGAAAGCAGCACTGCCATACCAAGGACACACGGGGACTTCTTCGTCATTTTCGCATTCTCCTGAGGACACCAACGCTATCTATCGTTGTTACTGGAGGAGCGGAAAGGTGTCAATTGCGGCGCAAAACCCTTTGTCCACTCTCTATATGACCGCCAGGACACAAGAATGATGTTGCTTTCTACCGCAAGCCAGCAAAGCCTTGGGCTTGCCCAGGCTGCTCTCCGAGGCCGAGAATTGCCTTATGAAGGCCCTTGCCACCATTCTTATCGCCGCGGCTGCGGTCTACGCAATCTTCCACTATTATTTCCAGAAAATGCCCACCACAGATGAAGGCACGGCCCCGACTCAGGCCATCAGCCTCACCGGAGTCCGCATGGACTTGCTGCAAATCGCCCAAGCCGAGCGCAGCTTCATGGCCCTGAATAGCCGTTGTGTTTCGCTAGACGAGCTCGTCTCCTCCAGCGCCCTGTCCGTGCCGCGCACCGGGCGCGATGGCTACACCTATTCGGTCGACTGCTCTGGCGCGCAGTTCACCGTCAGAGCCCGTCATCAACCTGCGCCGGCAGGTTCTCCCATTCGCTATCCCAATCTGGCTGTCGATGACAACATGCAGGTAAGCGAGATCCATTAGCCGCTCGCGATAAAAAACCACAGATAGTTTTGGCACAACCCTCGGGCCCGAGGGCGAATTGGCGGTGGAATCCGCACATTTTCGCCCTTCACCTATTCGAATTAAGCCGAATTGACATAACGACCTGAAACGTATGGAATTATAGCCGCTGATACGTGTGTTCTGTCTTTTGGTCGGCAGCTCCGTTTCCGAGGTATTCAAATGACTTCGTTGGTCCGCTTTGTCCGCAAGCGCGTCGTCTGTAATATCGGCTTCCTCGTGGTCCTGTTTCTTACCGTGCCTTTAGATGCGCCGTTGGCCCTCGCCCAGGCTTCGTCCAGCGTTACGGGCAGCGTTTCGGACCCTACGGGCGCGCCGGTTTCAGCGGCCAGTGTGTCGGTCAAAAACCTGGAGACGGGGGCGGTGCGCAGCGCGGCCACGGACGACATGGGGCACTATCAGGCGCTGGCGTTGCCGGTCGGAAAGTACGAAGTCAAAGTTGCGAAGGCGGGTTTTCAGGATTCTACGCGGTCCGGCATCGAACTCGCTGTCGGTCAGCAGGCCAGTGTCGATTTTCGTTTGCAGGTCGGCACGGTCAGCTCCGAAATCAAAGTCATCGGGGACGCCCCCATTGTGAGCACGACCACGCGCGATATCTCCGGCCTCGTCGCTGAACAGCAAGTCAAAGACCTTCCTCTCAATGGCCGCAGCTATGATCTGCTCCTCCCCTTGAACCCCGGCATCGTGAATTTCACTTCACAAAAAACCGGCGGCACGGGCATCTCGAACTCGACGACCGCCAACAATTTTGCCGTCTCGGGCAACCGTCCACAACAGAATCTCTTTCTGCTCAACGGCGTGGAATTCACCGGGGCCGCCGAAAACAACATGACGCCGGGAGGGACCAGCGGCATGCTCCTGGGCGTGGACGCCGTTCGCGAATTCAACGTCCAACGCGATTCTTACAGCGCCGAGTTCGGCAAACGTCCGGGCGCTCAGGTGCTCATCGTCACACGGTCGGGCAGCAACCAATTGCATGGCACCGCTTTCGAATTTCTGCGCAACAATGCCCTCGACGCTGCAAATTTCTTCGACCAGGGTTCCGCCCCGCCGTTTCAACGCAACCAGTTCGGAGCTTCTCTCGGCGGCCCCCTTCGCACCGACAAAACGTTTCTTTTCGGCAATTACGAAGGCTTTCGCCAGAGCCTGCACCAAACCTCCGTAGCGTTCGTCCCCAGCGCCGCGTCGAGAGCCGCTGCGGTTGCCAGTGTCCAGTCGCTTCTCAACTTGTGGCCCACCCCTGCGCCTGGCGCTCAGGATTTCAACGGCATCTCCTCCGTCTTCAGCAGCCCGCTGCAAACTGTTCGCGAAGATTTTGGAACTTCCCGGCTCGATCACATTTTTTCGCAGAAGGATTCTCTTGCAGCCATTTACACGGCGGATGATAGCGACGATTTTACCGCTACACCGCTCGATCCGTTTAGCGCCGACATCGTCACCCTGCGCGAACAAGTTCTCAGTTTCGAGGAGACGCATATCTTCTCTTCCGCTTTTCTGAATTCCGCTCGGGTTGGTTTTTCTCGCGCTGGCTACTTTTTTACCGGCGAGCCCACGCCCGGCACTCCTGCGGCCACCCTCCCCGGTTTCTTACTGGGCAAACCTGTTGGCGCCGCGGTCGTTGGCGGAAGCGCGGCGTCGAATCCGCAAGCGTCCATCGGCTTGGCTGGCAGCAACAACGGCAGCAATCTGGGTATTCACCGCAACCTCTACACCTTTGAAGATCGCGTGACCATCACTCGTGGACGCCATCAGCTCAGTTTCGGAGCCTGGTTTCAGCGTTTTCAATCCAACGAAACCATCGCCCTCAGCCAATTCGGCCAGGCTACTTTCTCCAGCCTCCAGAATTTCTTAAACGGCAATGTCTCGACCTTCCTCTTCGATCCGGCCCCCACGGAAATGAATTGGCGCTCGTTTTTTGGCGCATGGTACGCCGAAGACGTTTTCCGCATCAGTCCGAAACTGACTCTCTCTATCGGTTTCCGCGACGAATACTCAACCGGTTGGAACGAAGCCCACGGCCGGGCCGCCAACTACACTTTCACAAACGGTGTGATTAACACCCAGCCCAATATCGGCAACTCCCTCTTCACAGAGAACAATGCCAGGTTCCTCCCACAGCCCCGTGTCGCCCTCGCTTGGAGTCCGCTTGGAACAAAGACCGTCTTCCGTGCCGGATTCGGCATGTACAACGATTTGCAGGATGCGCTCGGTTACCGTGCCGACCAAAACGCCCCTTTCAATCCCGTCTACAGCCTGGCGCTCCCTGTTTCGGGTCTTCCCATCGACCCGTCCGCCCCGGTACCCGCGGGCGCGAAACTTGTGCCCGGCGGTGTTCAGCCGGACATGAAAACTCCCACACTGGTCTCCTGGTCCGTTCGAATCGAGCGCGAAATTTCACCGAACACTGCTTTCACGATTGGCTATGTCGGTTCCCACGGCTATCACGAACTCATCGGCATTGACGCGAACGAACCAACGCCCGTGATTTGTCCAGCGTTTCCCTGCCCTGCCGTCTATCCGACGTTTGATCCGACCCAGCCCATCGTTCACTACAATCCCGCGAATCCCACCGCCCCAACCAACGACCCCACGATTGGCTTTCGAATCGGTTCACCTCTGGCGGGAGCGCCGGTCCCAGCGGGATCCTTCTACATTCCGCCTCAGACACCGCGCCCCAACGCGGCCATTGCCAACACGTGGACCTGGTTCTCGCGCGGGGACAGCTCCTACCATGCCTTGCAAACGGAGCTGCGCAAGCGTTTCAGCGGGGGCCTATTTCTTCGCGGCGTCTACACCTTTGCGAAGACGCTGGACGACGGCGACTCCCTGAACCAAACCACTGCTGGCAACGCTCCCGGCCTCGCCTCAAATCCGTTTGACTTGGCCGCCGACAAAGGCTTGGCGACGTTTCACGTGAAACATGCTGCGGTTGTGGATGCGCTTTATTCCTTGCCGTTTGGGCGGGGCGCGCGATTCGCAAGCGGCCTTGGCAGGTGGGGCAATGCCGTCGTGGGCGGCTGGTCGCTAGGCGGGATTCTCACGGTGCAGTCTGGCTTCCCCTTCACGCCGCAACTTAGCTACAACCCTTCGAACAATGGCGACGCGCGCAATCCCGTGCGTCCCTTCCTCGATCCCACGTTCACCGATCCCGTGGTTCTTGGCAAGCCCGGACAATGGTTCAATCCTGCGGCGTTTATTGCGCCGCCATCAGCCAGCGGCTTCTACGGCAACGTCGGCCGCGACACCTACATCGGGCCCGGACTTGCCACTTGGGATTTTTCGGTCTTGAAAGACTTCACGTTTCGCGAAAGCTTTGGACTGCAATTCCGCGCGGAAATCTTCAACCTTTTGGACCGCGCCAATTTCAATACGCCCAACCTCATCGTCTTCACGCCGCCCACAGCCGCTGGCAATAAGCCATCCGGCACCGCCGGCGCCATCACCAGCACCTCCGCCACGTCGCGCCAGGTGCAATTCGGTCTAAAACTTCACTGGTAAGAGGGGGGGACCAGCTTCACTAGGCGGAAGCTGCTGCGGGCAGCGACCGGCGCGGAAGTTTTGCCCCCGCTGGCGGGAATGACATCTTCCAGAAGTTCGCAGGAGGCGTGACAAATTCGAATGCGACGATGGTCTTTCCATTGCCACCCGGTCGAATGGAAACCACGCGGCACTCCGCTTTCTCCCGGCTGTTGTCATTCACCAGAAGAATCGTCTGCCCGACGGACACCGGTAGGTCCAGCACTGTCAGCCCTCCGTGCCCGCTCACAGAAAGGGAGCGCGTCCGGATCTTGAATTTCTGGTTCTGCTCACTGATTCCTTGAACTGTCAAATCTGCAAAGACAGTTACCCGGGCGGTTCGCCGGCGTTCGATGCGGCGAAAATGAAGGGTGGACATGCTCGATGAAGTCCTCTGCTTTCCAGGAACTCAAGGCTTACTGCTCGTGCCTAATCGGCCTGCTTCGCCAAAAAGCTGGTTCGTATGAGAATGATTTCTCGGATGTTCAAAGGGAATAGCTTGTCTGTACCAAACCCAAGTTTGCCAAGCCAGTACCTTCGAACCAGCACTCATGGGGCACTTTCCATGCCTTCTAAACAAGAGCCCGGCGCTCTTTTTGAGCGCCACACGATATAAAATCTCGGAACTTTCCGGACGCCTCCTCCGTACCTTGTTGTGCAGGCGGTTCCCACAACACATGGCGCCTTGAGCGGCGCATTCAGAAAAGAAGGAGCAGCGTATGGGTGGAGATATCATCGGATTAGTGGCGGTCATCATGTCTTTGGGCGTTCCTCTTGGCGCCCTCTATACGTATTACCGTGTTCGCAGGCTGCGAAGTGAAGAGCGGCTGGCAGCCATTGCACGCGGTGTGGATATTCCCGTGGAGCCGGAATTGAATCAGGCGGCGCGTTCCCGCCGCGCAGGCATTTTACTGGTGAGCGGCGCTATCGGCTTCATCATCACGTTTGGATTGATCGGGCAAATCCAGGCGGATCGCGATTTTTGGACGGTCGCCGCTCTCGGCATTATTCCTTTAGCTGTCGGCGTCGGTTATTTTGTCGATTGGAGATTGATCCATCGCGACGCTCACATCTAAGGCAGGGGGCGCATTCCAGGTCTTCGAGGGCGAGCTCGCTCCGGTTTTTCAAAAAGGGAGCTCGCCTTTTTTCTCCCAATCGGCCATCAGAATTCAGGGCGTGCGTTTCTGGTCCACCACAAGCATGCCGGCCTCTGCATAGTTGGTCGCTGGCACGTCGTGAAACGACACGTGAATGTTTTCGCGCTTCGCTTTCCCGTCCTCAATCAGAATAGCGGTGACGCGCTCTGCAATCTTTCGCTTTTGTTCCGCGGTACGCCCCTCGACCCAGGTAATTTGCACGTGCGGCATGCTATTCCTCCTTAGAAAGAGCCATTCGGGTTTTCTTGCTAGCCAGGTCCACCTGCATTCTACCCACCGCGGCGCAAGCCACAAGGGCCGGCATGGCAGTGTGATAGAATGGCCGTCCCATGCATCCGGCGATTCCCCATCTGATTGAACTCCAACGGGTTGACCACCAGATTGGCCTTTTTCGCGCCGAGCTGGAAACCTTCCCGAAGCGCATCCGCGAAGCCGACACAAAGTTGACCGAGGCGCGCGCGGAAGTTGCGATGGGCAAAGACGCGCTCACGAAGATCAACGCGGAACGCAAGAAGTTCGAGTTTGAAGGCCAGGAATGGAAAGACCGCGCGCGAAAGTACCGCGACCAGAGCGGCGCAGTGAAAACCAACGAAGCGTACCGCGCGCTCCAGCATGAAATTGCCAACGCCGAAGCCGAAGTCGCCAAATCGGAAGACCGCCAACTCGAAGTCATGATGAAAGCCGAAGAGGCCGAGCGGCGCGTGAAGCTAGCGGAATCGCGCCTGAAAGAAGCGGAGCAAAGCCTCGCAGCCGAGAAAAAAGCGATCGAAGCGCAAGCCGGCGATCTCAAGAAAAAACTGGACGCGGCAACTGCCGAGCGTGAAAAAGTCATCGCGCCCGTTCCCGAAGATTTGCGCGACCTCTACGCGCGCATCGCCAAGCGCCACGGCGGCACGGCCATGGCCCTGGCCCGCGATGAGCAGTGCCGCGGCTGCGGCTTGCGCGTCCTGCCGCACATCGTACAGGAGCTGCGCTCGGAAACGAGCGAAGAAGTTTACCGCTGCGAAAGCTGCGGCCTCATTCTGTATACGCTGGAGCCGATTCCCTACGCAAAATCGACAGACGGCTCCGCGAATGCAGCTACACCGGCGTCCACCGCCTGATGCCGAAACGTCCTCCAGCTTCCAAAGGGAAGAGCCTCTTCGCCGAAGCGGCTCCCGAGCCAAAGCCGGCCGCGGCTGCCGCAGCGTACCGCATCAACATTGACGGCGGTTCGCGCGGCAATCCGGGACCGGCCGCTTACGGCATTTTGATTCGCGGCGCGAACGGCGGAGTGGTCGCGAAGCTCAAAAAGTACATCGGACGATTCACCAAAAACGTCGCGGAATACTACGGCCTCATCGCGGCGATGGATTACGCGCAATCGCATGGCGTACGCGCCATTCGCATCGAGAGCGACTCCGAACTGTTGGTCAAGCAGATGCGCGGGCAGTACAGAGTGAAGAGCGCCGATCTTCAGCCGCTCTACGAACGCGCGCAGAAAATGTCGAGGGCGTTCGACTCCTTCCGCATCGACCACGTGTACCGCGAGCAGAACCGCGAAGCGGACGCGCTGGCCAACGAAGCGCTCGACGAGACCGAAGGGAAACCGGCCAATCCGGCCACTCCAGCAAAACCCAATTCACCGGACAGAACCGGGCCGCGGCGAATCCCCGCGCGTTTTCGTGGCGGCGTGCTTTATCTTCTCGAAGACGTCGGCTTGCCCGACGGCTCCGTCGTCGAAGTTTCCATTTTTCCGCTGCAAAAACGCGAATCCACGTAGCAGCGGGTTCGCTATCCGTCGCCGTCAAAACCTACTTCAGCGCGTAGGAGCGATAGAGCGTGTCGCGCTGGGCGGGGACGAAGCCGGCATCGGAAATGATGCGGCGCAGCTCGCCTTCGTTGGTACGGTTTTTCACGCCTGCGGCGAAGACTACATTTTCTTCGATCAAAATACTGCCGACGTCATCGGCGCCGAACTGCAAGCCGACCTGGCAGACTTTAATTCCTGGCGTGAGCCAACTCGACTGGATGTGATCAATGTTGTCTAGATAGAGCCGGCTGACGGCGAGAGTTTTCAAGTAATCGACGGCGGTGGTTTCCTGAACTTTTTTGCCGAGCGCCGTATTCTCGGCGGCGAACATCCACGGGATGAACGCGGTGAAGCCGCCGGTATCTTCCTGAATGCGCCGGATGCGCTCGAAGTGATTGACGCGGTGGCGCAGCTCTTCGCCGCAGCCGAACATCATGGTGGCGGTGGTGCGCAGCCCGAGCGAGTGGGCGATGCGATGCACTTCCTCCCATTCGTCGCTTGTGCACTTGAGGCGGGCAATTCTTGCGCGCACTTCATCGTCGAGAATTTCCGCGCCCCCGCCGGGAATGGATTGCAGGCCCGCGTCCATCAAGCGCTGAATGGTTTCACGAATGCTGATTTCCGAAACCTCCGCGATGCAGAGAATTTCCGGCGCGGAGAAGCAGTGCAGATGCACTTGCGGATAACGCGCCTTGAGTGAGCGGAGGAGATTTTCGTAGTAGCCGATCTGCAAATCGGGATGCAAGCCGCCCTGGAGAAGAATTCCAGTGCCCCCGAGTTCCAGCATCTCGTCGATTTTTTTGTAGATTTCCTCGAACGGGAGGATGTAGCCATCTTTTGCGCCGAGCGGGCGGTAGAACGCGCAGAACGAGCAGTACTCCGTGCAAAAATTCGTGTAGTTGATGTTGCGGTCGATCTGGTAGGTGACGACGCGAGGATCATTTTTCTTGAGGCGCGTCTGGTGCGCGGCCATGCCGATGCCGACGAGGTCGTCTGATTCGAGCATTTCGAGCGCTTGTTGTTTGGTCAGTGGCACTTTGGTTCCTTAGCGTTTGTTCGTTTCCATTGCAGGAGGGCGCAGCAGTGCTGCGCCGCTACAAAATGTCACAGATATGCCCGGGACGCGCTAAAGCGCGCCCCTACAACTTCACGGCTTCGGACTTTGCGGCTGCCCATTGAATCGCACCCGCTTGCGGAATGAGGCCGAGTTTTGCCGCGTGCTCGAAATACAGTTCCAGGCCGCGGCGGTTTTCCGCGTCGAGCGAAAAGTCGATGTTGTCTCGCAAGTAGGATTCGAGCGCGCGCTGCGGCAGTTCCAAATCCTGCGAGGCCTCGTAACTGATTTCGCCGAGATGCGCCAGTCCGAAATCGCGTGAAGCCAGAAAATCCGTGGTTAGCTCCCCAGTACCAAGTTCGCGGCGCACGGCCCAGACGGCAAGAACGGCGGGCAATCCGGTCAGCGCGCGCCACTCGGCGACAACGTCGTGCACATAAAGCAATTCGGAACTGGTGATGCCGAGCGTGGCGGCTTGACAGACGGTTTGTCCCGGCACGCCAGGCCAACCTTCTTTTTGGATTGGGGCTTTTTCGATTCCCAGTGAGATGCGCAATGCGGGATCGCCGATGAGGAGCGCGGCGTCGGCGTTGTGCAGCATTTCCGGCAAGTCGGGGAGCGCTTCCGAAAATTGCGGCGCGATACGCCACTTCTCCGCGCACAAGATGCGCGTCAGGACCTGGGTGCTGCGCGAACTGCTGTCCAGGGCGAAGGCTTTCACCTGCTCGATGGGTCTCTTCGCCACGATGAGCAAGCTGCGGACCTGGCTTTTCGACGCGATTCCCATGTCCGGCAAAATCGCCAAGCCGGGAATGCGTTGATATTCGATGGCCGGGATGATAGCCACATCCGCGCGGCCCAGGCGCAAGTCTTCCGCGCAATGCGACGGGACGGTAAAAGACAGATCGTACTTCCCCTGGAGCGGCCCGTTGGTAAAGCCCCAGACGAGCGGCGCCGTGTTCAAGTATTGCACGATGGAGATACGCAGTTTGGTCAAGTTTCGAATACCCGCGAAATAAGTATAAGAGAGGATTTCTCTCTACCGCAAACCGGTTTTGTTGTAAAACCTTTCGTTGTCTTCGGAGGTTTCGGAAATGATGAAGCATTCGCGATGGATTTTGCTCGTATTGCTTTTTAGTTTTTTCACGTCAGATATGCTCGCCGCAGGTCACACAGAAGAGAGCCGGGCTGAAGCCCGGCCTCTACAGCAGCGGTCGGCCGAGGTGGGTGGAGAAAAAGCTGCGCAGACGTCGACACAGGTGTCGACGATTGGGGAAAAGACGGCGGGGATGCAGAAGTGGGCCGGGTACTTCAACCTGTATTGGGACGCGAAGCAGGGGAAGCTATGGCTGGAAATTGACAAGTGGGGAACGGAGTTTCTGTACCAGAGCGGGCTGCCAGCGGGAATTGGATCGAACGACATCGGACTGGACCGCGGGCAACTGGGCGCAACAGGCATTGTGCGGTTTGACCGCAGCGGGCCGAAGGTGCTGCTGATGCAGGAAAACCTCGAATACCGCGCGGTGAGCAATGATCCCGACGAGCGGCGCGCGGTGCACGATTCGTTTGCGGAATCAGCGCTGTGGGGATTTACGGTGGCTGCGGAAGAAAAGGACCATGTGCTGGTGGATGCGACAGATTTTTTTCTGCGGGATGCGCATCACGTTCCGGAAGCGCTGCAACGGACGAAGCAAGGCGCGTATCGCCTGGAGGGAACGCGCTGCGCTATTTACCTGCCGAATACGAAGAATTTTCCGCTGAATACGGAAGTGGAAGCGACGCTCACGTTTGTGGGTACGGAACCGGGACCGTGGGTGCGGCAGGTGACGCCTTCGCCCGAAGCGATTACCGTGCGCGAGCATCATTCGTTTGTGCAACTGCCGCCACCGGGGTACAAGCCGCGCGAGTACGATCCGCGCGCGAGCTTCTTCGGTATTCAGTACATGGATTACGCGACGCCCATCAGCGAGCCGATTGTGAAGCGGTTCATGGCGCGGCACCGGCTGGAGAAAAAAGATCCCAAGGCGGCGATGAGCGAGCCGGTGAAGCCCATCGTGTATTACCTGGACCGCGGCGTGCCGGAGCCGATTCGCTCGGCGCTGCTGGAAGGGGCGCGCTGGTGGAACCAGGCGTTTGAAGCGGCAGGCTACAAGAACGCGTTTCAAGTGGAGATGTTTCCGGAAGGCGCGGACCTGATGGACCTGCGCTACAACGTGATTCAGTGGGTGCATCGCGCGACGCGGGGATGGTCGTATGGGGCGGGGGTGATCGATCCGAGGACGGGCGAGATTATCAAGGGGCACGTGACGTTGGGTTCGCTGCGGGTGCGGCAAGACTATTTGATTGCGGAAGCATTGCTGGCGCCGTACGAAAAGGGCAAGCCGGCTTCACCGAAGATGCAGCAGATGGCGCTGGCGCGGCTGCGTCAACTGGCGGCGCATGAAGTGGGCCACACGCTGGGGCTGGAGCACAACTACACGGCAAGCACGGTGAACCGGTCTTCGGTGATGGACTATCCGCCGCCGTACATCAAGCTCGGGGCGGACGACGTGCCGGATTTGTCGGACGCGTATGCCACGGGAATCGGCGAGTGGGACAAAGTGTCGATCACTTATGGGTATCAGGATTTTGCGCCGGGAGTGGACGAACACGCGGCGCTAGACAGGATTTTACATGATGCGTTTGCGCGCGGGCTGCGGTTCCTGACGGATCAGGATGCGCGGCCGGCGGGGTCTTCGAGCAGCCTGGCGCACTTGTGGGATTCAGGCACGAACGCGGTGGACGAATTGAACCGGCTGATGCAGGTGCGGGCGGCGGCGTTGAAACGGTTTGGCGAAAACAATGTTCGCGAAGGTGCGCCGCTGGCCACGCTGGAAGACGTGCTGGTCCCGCTGTATATGCTGCACCGGTACCAGGTGGAAGCGGCGAGCAAGCTGGTGGGAGGGATGGATTATACGTTTGCGCTCCGGGGCGATGGGGAGACGCCAACGCAAATCGTCGCGCCTGCCGAACAGCGACGCGCACTGGCGGCGGTACTGGCGACGCTGAAGCCGGAAGTTCTGGCGTTGCCGGAATCGCTGCTGAAGATGATTCCGCCGCGTCCGCCGGAATACGAGCGCGGGCGGGAGCACTTCAAGATTCGGACGAGTCCGGCGTTTGATGCATTGGCGCCGGCCGAGGCTGCGGCGCAGCACACGCTGCAATTTTTGTTCAATCCGGAGAGGGCGGCGAGGCTGGTGGAGTTTCATGCGCGGAATGCAGAGAACCCGGGGCTCGAAGAAGTGATTGACGCGGTCATTGGTCCCACCTGGAAGACATACCACGGCACAGGCTACCGCGAACAAATCGCCAATGTTGTTGATGATGTCGTGCTCTATGACCTCATGGCCCTGGCCGCGAATGAGCAGGCCCGCGACGAGGTACGGGCTATCGCGAGTCTTAAGCTCCATAACCTGCGTGACTCGCTGACCGCGCCTATTGATGGGAAACCGGCAAGCTCGGACGAGGCGCACATTGCATTTGCCGTGCGGCAAATCGAGCAGTTTGAGAAAGATCCGAAGAAGATTGACATGACGCCGCCGTCGGAGCCTCCAGACGGACCTCCTATCGGCACGGATGAGGATTGGGACTGGGATTGGCCAAACTGATTTCGTGGTTTTTTAACGTGACAAACAGGCGGGTCCGTCGTCTATAGCTGCGAGGAGGGCTCTATGCGCCCACATACCGATCTTCGCTTGATTTTCGGCGCGATCTTGATTGTCGTTGGCCTATCAGCCGCGCCAGCTTCCCCACGGCATCATTCCGTAAGTAACGCGGATGACCATTGGCGTCATTCGGTGAACATCTCCGGCGGACACCGGCAGCCGGCAAACGACTGTTCCGATCTTCGAATTCGCTTTGACGACCGCGATGCGGTGGTGCGCTCGGAAACGCGCACGCTTAGCAAAGCGGAGGTGCCCGTGTTGAAGGTGCATCCGTACGCCAACGGGGGCACGCAAGTGATGGGCTGGGACAATGCGAACTATTCCGTGACGGCTTGCAAAGCGGTGGCGCCGGGAAACGACGCCGAGCGCATGCTCTCGCAAATCACCATGACGATCGAGAACGGTACGGTATCGACGCACGGTCCTTCGGGCGAAGACCAGGATTGGACGGTGTATTTGCTGATTCGCGCCCCGAAATCGGCGGCGATTGAACTGGAAACGATGAACGGGCCGATTTCTCTGTATGACGTGGACGGCAAACTGACAGCGCACGCCAACAACGGGCCGATCAGTTTGCACAATTTTTCGGGAGACGCGGACGTCACGGCACAGAATGGTCCCATCAGCATGGAAGGCAGCCGCGGAAACATTCGCATCAAGACGCAGAATGGGCCGATTTCCGTGAACTTGAGTGAGACAAGCTGGAACGGCCAGGGGCTGACGGCGGACGCGCAGAATGGTCCGGTCACGCTGCGGGTGCCGAGCGGGTTTCAGTCGAGTTTTGTTGTGGAATCGACCAACCACGCGCCAATGAGCTGTCACGCGAGCATTTGCGGCAGCGCGCGCAAGACCTGGGATGACGAACATCGCCGAATCGAGTTTGGGTCGTCGCCGGCGGTGGTGCATTTGTCCACGGTGAACGGGCCGGTGTCGGTGGAGGACGGGCGCGACTGAAGACGGATTTGCGCGATTTGCAGTCACACAAGGTCTGACGCGTTTTATTAATTGCCATGACGTGGACGCGGCTGCGCGGTTGCAGATAAACTTTGACGCATGCTGCTGGAAGCGCGGGTCGCGCATCATGTAACGGAAGCGGAAGCCGCTCGCCTGGCCCGTGAAGTTTATGGGCTGGGAGCCGCCGCGCGGGCGCTTCCTGGCGAGTACGACGACAATTTTCATTTGACCGCCGCGGACGGCAACGCATTTGTTCAGAAGGTGATGCATCCTGCGCGCGAGACTTCCTTCATTGACCTGCAATGCAAGGCGCTGGTGCATCTGGCCGAGCGCGCGCCGCAACTGCCTTTGCCGCGCGTACTCCCGAATCGCAGCGGCGAATTCTTCTCCGAAATTACAACCACGGATGGTTCGAAGCGGCTGGTGTGGCTGCTGAGCTTCCTACAAGGAACGGTTCTCGCGGAAGTGCGGCCGCACGCGCCGGAGTTGCTTCGCGATTTGGGGCGCTTTTTGGGCGAGATGGATGCGGTGCTGCAATCGTTCGAACATCCTGCGGCGCATCGGGAGTTGAAGTGGGATTCGTCGCGAGCCGGATGGATTAAGGAATACATTCCAGAAATTGAAGGCGCGGAACGGCGCTCGTTGGTGGAAAAGTTCGTAGAACTTTATGAAGACGAAGTCGTCCCGCGGCTGCCGCGCTTGCGCCGAAGCGTGATTTACGGCGACGCGAATGACTACAACGTATTGGTGAGCGATCCGTGGCCCCAGCCGCGAAAAGTTGCAGGGGTGATTGATTTTGGCGACATGCATCACGGGCTGACGGTTTCGGAGGCGGCCATTGCTGCGGCTTACGCGATTCTGGCGAAAGCGAATCCGTTGAAGGCGGCGGCTGAGGTGGTTGCGGGCTATCACGGCGCGTTTCCTCTTCAGGAGGAAGAAGTTGCCGTAATTTTCCCGTTGATGGCGGCAAGGTTGGCTGTGAGCGTGACCAACTCCGCCCACCGCAAAAAGGTTAAGCCGGACGATGCCTATGTGACGGTGAGCGAAGAGCCGGCGTGGAACGCGCTCGAGCGACTGGCAAAACTTCATCCGCGCTTTGCACATTATGCATTGCGCGCCGCTTGCGGTTTGCCGCCTGTTCCTAAGGGGGAAAAGATTCAGGCCTGGCTGAAAGCAAAAGGGAAATCAGCTGCGTCGATCCTAGATGTTGACTTACGAACTTCGCCGAGTCTCGTTTTTGATTTGGGGGTTGGCAGCTTGATGCTGGGGGCAGATCCGAGCGCTGCGGAGCCTCCTACACTCACGGAGAAGATATTTGGCGAAATGAAACGAGCCGGCGTGCGCGTGGGAGTTGGGCGGTATAACGAAGCGCGGCCGCTATACAGTTCCCCGTTATTTGGAAGCGGGGACAATCCAGTTAGCGAGAGACGAACGATTCATTTAGGCGTGGATCTCTTTGTCGAGCCGGGGACAGCGTTGCGCGCGCCGCTCGATGGCATGGTGCACATTCTCGCGAACAACGCGAGTCCACAGGATTATGGCCCGCTGGTGATTTTGCGGCACGAGACCGGTGAGGGCGAAGAATTCTTTACACTCTACGGACACTTGACAACGGACACACTCACCGGCCTGAAAGTTGGGCAGAGGGTAGCACGCGGGCAGGAATTTGCACGCGTGGGGACACCCGAGGAAAACGGCGGCTGGGCGCCACACGTACATTTCCAAATTATCCGGGATTTGCTGGATCTTGGCGCCGATTTTCCAGGCGTGGTCTACGCTTCTCAGCGCGCCGTGTGGGCGAGTCTTTCTCCTGATCCAAATCTTTTGCTTGGAATTCCCGCGGATCGCTTCCCTGCGCAAGAGATGGATTTTCAGGAAACGCTGGAAAAGCGGCGCGTGCTGCTTGGAAGGAATTTGAGCATTTCCTATGAGCGGCCACTGAAAATCGTGCGCGGCTGGATGCAGTATCTCTACGACGATACGGGGCGCGCGTATCTCGATGTGTACAACAATGTGCCGCTGGTGGGGCACAGCCGTCCGCGCGTGGCGCGCGCCGCGCAGGAACAGCTCGCGCTGCTCAACACCAATACGCGCTATTTGCACGACAGCGTGAATCGCTATGCTGAGCGCCTGACACAGAAGCTGCCCGAGCCGCTGCGCGTGTGCTTTTTCGTGAATTCGGGCAGCGAAGCCAACGAACTGGCGTTGCGGCTGGCGCGGACGCACACGGGCCGGGAAGACGTGATCGTGCTTGAGCACGCCTACCACGGGCACACGAATACGCTGATTGACATCAGCCCGTACAAATTTAACGGTCCGGGCGGACGCGGCAAGAAGCCGTGGGTGCATGTTGCGCCGTTGGCGGATGATTACCGCGGTTTGTACCGGCGTGAGGACAAAGAAGGGGGCGCAAAATATGCGCGGCATGTTGCAGAGATTTTGCAACGCACGTGCGCGGAAGGCCGGGGTGTGGCGGCCTATATCGCGGAAACTTTGCCCAGCGTCGGTGGACAAATTGTTTTTCCGCGGGGATATCTTCAAGACGTCTACAGGCACGTGTGCGCTGCGGGCGCAGTCTGCATCGCGGATGAAGTGCAGGTTGGCTTCGGACGGCTGGGGACGCATTTTTGGGGATTCGAAACGCAAGGCGTCGTGCCGGACATCGTGGTGCTCGGCAAGCCAATCGGGAACGCGTTTCCGCTCGCGGCCGTAGTGACGACAAAAGAAATCGCGGAGTCGTTCGCGAATGGGATGGAATTCTTCAGCACGTTTGGCGGCAATCCCGTGGCCTGCGCGGTCGGCCTTGCCGTTCTCGATGTTCTCGAAGAAGAACACTTGCAAGAGAATGCGCGACGCGTCGGAACTCACCTCAAGAACAGATTGCAAGAGTTGCAACAGCGCCACGCAGTGATCGGTGATGTACGCGGATCGGGATTGTTCCTTGGTGTGGACTTGGTGCTCGAGCGAAACACGCGAGAACCCGCGCCGCTGCAAGCGACTTATGTCGTGAAGCGGCTGCGAGAATGCGGAGTACTTACGGGAACGGATGGGCCACATCACAATGTGATTAAGCTGCGTCCGCCTTTGGTTTTCACAGAAAAAGACGCTGAGCTGTTCGTAACCACGCTCGATGCGATCCTGCAGGAAGATGCGGCACAGCCGCAACGCTGAGACCTACGTGCATTTGTTTTCAGCAAGGATTGCAAAGGTGAAAAGCAGATCCCTCCGCCAGAGGCCGCGGAAGACCGCGATCTCTTGGTCGGGATGACCGAGTTCAGGTTTAGTTGACCTGCAATACTCAAGGCTTCAGCAGAAGGAAGCTCACTCCGTAGCCAGGAAGAGTTACGGTCAATTTGGGAGCGAGTGTAATCGGGTTTGGTTGAGGGCCGTTGGTCAGGTCGCTCGTCGCGCCGATATTAAGTTGGGACGCAGAAGGGAAATTCCCAAGAGCGGAGATGTCGAGGATCACCGTGCGAGCGTCGCCGGAACCGTTGTTGTCGGAAGGAGAAAGCACGGCACGATCCGCCACCATCAGGAGCACGGAGCCGTCGCTGTTTTTCGTGGCTAGCGTTTCGACCGTTGCAGTCTCAGTGATGGTCAAGCTGAGAATGTCCGGGGGCGCTGGAGTCTGCGGATACAACTGCGGGAGCCAATAGTCCACCCAGTAGCTCAGGTATTTGGAGCCGGCGTTGTAGTCGACTTCGCCGAACTGTTGGTCTGCGTCGTAGTCCCAGTGGTAAAGGGCCTGGTTGCCGGCTTTTCCGAGTTGCGAGAAAACGTAAGGGCGCCACGCGGCAAAGAACGTGCTCGTACCGCGGTGATCTGGAACAAATGCTGTACCATTGCAGGCACTGATGCCTCCGCTCTTGTCGAAATCTGCGTTGACGTTGTTTTCGGTCACCCAGACCGGTACGCTTGCCAGTTGCGGGTTCGTCGCGAGATTGGAATAGATCGTTCTTACACTGCTGGCAAATCCCGGAACGGTGGCAAACAAATCCGCGTCAGTGTCTTTCTGATTGCAGGAAGAGTAGTAGTGCGCTGCCACCACATCGACCCGTGAGGTTACGTTGGCAGCAAAAGTCTTCGCCCAGTCCTCGGAACCACAGCAGAGCTCAAGTCCAACAAACTTCAACGAAGAGTCCACGGACTGCATCGCCGGCACCAGAGCGTTGTACATCGTCGTGTATTGGATCGCGTCGAGATTGTTGTTAATGCTCGGCTCGTTGTAGATGCCCCACCAAGTGATCATCTCGTTTGGGTAGGACGGAGAGACGTGGAGCACCCCATCCGCCGTCTTGAATCCACCCTTGTTGTAGTACCAGACCAGATTGGCCGCGTAATTGGCGAATGGTTTGAACGTTAGGTCGCTGAACGTGTTGGCGCTGTCATTGTTGACGTACATGAAAGCCGGAGCTTTCGCGATCTGAAACTCCGGGCTATGGTCGCCGACGCCGAGCACGGGCTGCGTGATGTCATCCAGAATCGCGAAGTCCCAGGCCGTGGAGATCATCCCTTCCGAACCTTGTGGAACGCCTTGCGAAATTCCCTGGAGACGGATGTGTTGTGAGCCAAGCGTGTTGAGTTGTGCGGGTTCAGAGGCAGGATGATTCTGGAAGAATTGATAGTCCCATTCGGCAGGTTGAAAGGAAGTGGACATGTATTGCTGGAGCTTGCCGTTGACGCCCTGCGCCTGGTCCATCGTGACGCCAACCATCCCAGCCACGGCGACCACGAGGGTAAGATTTTGACTGGCGGAGGATCCAGCTCCGTCAGTCGCGGTTATTTTCAGTGTGTAAGTCCCGGCGGGCGTATTCGCGCTGCTAATCAACTTAATGGCGCCACTGGAACTGCCGCTCTGTTGGGCAACATTTGAGGTTGTGCCTGCGGGGAGTGCGGCCACGCTAAAAGTCACTGTGCCGGAATTGCCGGTAACGGTCGCGGTAATCTTTGCGGGCGTTCCGTCCTGTGGCGCGAGCGCCATGGAGGAGGAAAGCGAGAGGCTCAGAGTTTCTGGTCCACCGGAGTTGCCCCCACTGCTGCAACCAGCAATCACAATACACAAGGTCGCGAGCCACAGGAACGCAAATCGAAAATGAATCTGTTTGGGACGGTTCATTCCACACCCGGAATCCACAAAATGTAGTTTAATCACCCTTAGGCTGGCGGGGAAGGTGTTGCATGCGGTTTGCTCGGTTGGTCGCAGGGATACTGATTTTGCACGGCATCATTTCCGCCGGGCAAGCCCGCGTGGCGGATCCAGCGGACTCGGCAGATTGCAAAGGGATCGTTTTGGACGAGAATGGCGTGCCCGTCGTGGCCGCACAGGTAAGGCTCGAAGATTCCGACGGTCATGCCTACCGAACGGAAACCGATCTGGCCGGGCGCTTTGCCATTCACAATTTGTCTTCCGGCGACTATAAGGCGGAAGTTCACAAGAAGGGCTTCTTCGTGCTTTCGGGACAGACCGTCAGCCTGCACGCGGGGAGCAACGAAGTCTCGCTGGTCTTGAACCATGAGCAAGAAGTTCGGGAAAAGGTACAAGTCACCGCATCATCGAACCAGATTGATACGCAGGATACCTCGCAGCGCTCGTCCCTCTCCGCACAGGAAATTCGAGATATTCCCATGCCCAACAGCCACGTTCTTCAGCAAAGTCTGGTGGCGCTGCCGGAGATTGTGCAAGACAACCGGGATAACCTTCACGTGGCGGGCGCGCGCTCGGGAGAGACGCAATACCTGCTAGATGGATTTGAGATTGGCGACCCGGTGAGCGGTGCGCTGACTTCGAGATTCAACATTGATGCCACACGGGCGGCAGAAGTGCAAACCGGGAGGATTGACGCCTCCTACCCGCACTCTGGCGCAAATATTTTGAGTCTCGTAACTCCCGATGGAGACGACCGCTGGCGCTTCGGGACTACCAATCCCGGCCCCGGCATCAACGTTCAAGAGGGGGTGCACCTGGGGGACTGGTATCCGCGATTCACTTTTTCAGGGCCCATTGAGCGCGGGCGTTTTTGGTTTTCTGATTCGATCAGCGTGCAGCACACATTTGGGGTTGTGAAACAGCTTCCTTCGAACGCGAACACGTTTGAGGAATGGGCGGGGGACAATCTCGTGCGGCTGCAATACAACTTTTCACCAAAACATATCCTGCACGCGAGCCTTCTCTACAACCGTGCGAATGACAGCAACCTGGGCCTGGATACGCTCGACCCGCAAGCGACGACGGTCACTGGAGACCAGCGGCGCGGATTCGTTTCGTTGAAGGACCAGCTGTGGTGGCATGAAACGCTATTGGAATTGGGTATCGCTGCCGATGACGGTGTGCTCGAATACACGCCGCAAGGCTCGCAACCGTACATCCTGCTGATCAACGGAACGGGGGGCAATTATTTTCAGCAATTGCAGCAACGCGGCCGCCGGTTGCAGGCGGTGATGAATGTTACCGCTGCCTCGCGGCACTGGCATGGCACGCATCAGCTTTCCGTGGGCACAAATGTCGCCGGGCTGCTCTTGCATGAGTCCGCGCAGCGAGGTGAAATTGACGTCCTCAACCCGACGTTCACCACCAATGGGACAACTTTAGCTTGTACAGCGGCGGACGTGAATGTGCAAGGCTGCCTTCGTCGCCGATCCACGTTTTCGGGAAGCGCCACACCCCAGCTTTCGAACACGCAGGCTGGAGGATTTGCTCAAGATACATGGTCTATAGGCAGACATTTTGTTTTACAAACAGGCTTGCGCACGGATTGGGACCGGTTCACGCAAAGCGTAATGGCCGAGCCCCGCGTATCGGGCAATGTCCTGCCGTTCGGAGACGACCGGGCTAAATTCTCCGTTGGCTGGGGAATCTACAACGCGCCACTCAACCTTGCGTTGATCGGGCAGGTTCTAGACCAGCAACAGGTAGACACTTTCTACGACTCCTCTGGCACGGTCGTTCCGCCGAGCCCGGTCGTCAGCCAGTTCGTTCTGCCTGCGGGTGGCTTGCAGCAGCCGCGCTTTGCAACAACCAGTGCCGGCTGGCAGGAGAAGTTCGGCCGGAGCACCCTGGTCAGCCTGGACCTTCTTGCGCGCAACGGCTCGGACGGTTTTGCTTTTGTGGACCAGCAGCCCTCGCAGCCCGGTGGCATTTTTCTGCTTCAAGATCACCGACAGGACCGGTACCGTTCAGCCACACTTTCGGTACGCCACGTCTTCTCAGAAAACACGGAGATTTATGGCGCGTATACGCGTTCGCGAGCGCATTCGAATGAAGTTCTCAACCCGGCGTTGGGTTCGATTTTTTACACGGCGCAACAGCCGGGACCGGTTGCCTGGGACACACCCAACCGTCTGGTGCTGTGGGGCTGGGTGCCCACGCACATTTGGAGCACACAATTGAGCGGTTTTTTCGAGTATCGAACTGGGTATCCGTTCAGCGTTGTAAATCTTCAGCAGCAACTGGTCGGTCCGCCCAATTCTTCGCGCTTCCCTGCCTATGCCAGCTTGAACCTGGGGCTGGAGAGGAAATTCGAATTGCGCGGGTATCTCTGGGCGGCGCGAATCGAAGGGGTCAACATTCTTGGACGCCAGAATCCCGATTCGGTGGTGAACAATATTGACGCCCCGACGTGCGGTAATGGCGTTCGAGCCGGATGCTTTGGGGCTTTTGCCGGCGGACAGGGCCGCGCCACAACATTGCGCGTACGTTTTGTGGGCCGAAAGTAGCACTGGTCGACAAGTCAGAATTCCTCTTATTCAAGCCTATGGCGCAAAGCAGTTTATATATGAGGACTTGACAAGTGCGTTACCATGCCCATAGGCTTGCGTCCCGATGCAGCTGGACACCTCCCTCTCCTGGCTCGCACTTGGGCTGACTCCCGGCCTAGCTTCACGTCTGTCTGCGCGCGTGTTGCGGCAGTTCGGCTCGCCAGAGGGAGTATTCCGAGCCTCGAAGAGGGACCTGGAAGCGTGCCACCTGCCCTCGGAGGCGGCTGAAGCTGTCCTAAAGAGGAAGGCATTCCCTCGCGCCGAGAAAGAGCTGACGGCGGTAGGAAAGATCGACGGCTGCTCGCTGGTGAACTGGACGGAACCTGAGTACCCGCAAACGCTGCTGCAAATCTACGACCCGCCAGTCTTGCTGTACGTCCGCGGCGACGCTCAGGTGCTGAACTTGCCCAGTCTAAGCATTGTGGGAACCAGGCGTCCGACCGTTTACGGTACGCAAATGGCGCAGCGGCTGGGGCGAGAACTGGCGGCGCGCGGCTTGGTCATTGTCAGCGGGCTCGCCCGGGGCATTGACGCCATCGGGCACCAAGGAGCGATAGACGCTCATGGGCGAGCCATCGGAGTGCTGGGGACTGGCATCGATGTTTGCTACCCCAAAGAAAACAAAAAGTTGTACCAGAAAGTGCTGGAGCGCGGGGCGATCATCAGCGAGTTCCCGCTGCGAACGCATCCTGCGCCTGAGAACTTTCCGGTTCGCAACCGCATCGTTGCCGGCCTGCCTCTCGGGGTGGTGATCGTCGAGGGTGCGCAATACAGTGGGTCGCTGATCACAGCCCGTCTTGCCATGGAATTCGGCCGGGAGGTATTTGGCGTTCCCGGAAACGTAACGCAACCGGTGAGCTTCGCACCTAATCTGTTGATCAAGCAGGGCGCAAAGCTGGTCACTTGCGCGGAAGACGTCATTGAAGAACTGCCTACGCCGGTTCGCGCGGCGCTTGTCCAGGCAGAGCAGCCCGAGGCGGAACAGCGAAACCTTTTGGTCGTGAACGGGCTGAATGGCTCGGAAAAAAAGCTGTACGAGCTTCTCAGCACAGAAGAGCCAGTTCCTATTGACGATCTTGTCGAACGGTCCGGCTTGAACTCCTCCGACGTTCTGGCCACCCTGTTTACGCTGGAGATGAAAGGGATCGTCCGGCAGTTGCCGGGGAAGCAATTCTGCAAAGTGTTGTTATAAAGAGGGATAGCAGCCGAGACGTCCCTTCCCGGGCGGAACCTCATCTAAGATAAAGGAACCGACAGGGCTGACTGATGCATCTCATGATAGGCCGGACCCATCTCAGGGAGATGCCCCAAAGGTAGCGAGAAGGACACACGCCCCACGGTCCGTCCTTATCCGAAATACAGACCGGAGTTACAAGAGTTACATGGCTCGTTCGCTTGTCATTGTCGAATCGCCCGCCAAGGCGAAGACGATTAATAAGTATTTGGGACGGAACTATACCGTCAAGGCCTCCATCGGACATGTCATGGACCTGCCGACGAAGACCATTGGGATTCGTCTGCCTGGCGAGGATCCAACAGGTAAGAAGAAATCCAAAAGGAAAAAGAGCGCTAAAAAGAACGCAAAGGCGGAGGCAAAAGCCCCGAAGATCAGCATAAACGACGAAAAGATTTTCGAGCCGACCCTGCAGATCATTTCTGGCAAAGGCAAAGTCATTCATGATCTGAGGAAAGCCGCACACACTGCGGAAGCCGTGTACCTGGCCCCGGACCCTGACCGCGAAGGCGAAGCCATATCCGCGCACTTGGCGATGGTGCTGTCGAAGCCCAGCCGCTTTGTGGAGGCTGAACCGCCTGGTAAGCAGAACGGGAAGGCCGCCGAAACGAAAGAAGCGGAAGACGCCAAGGCGGGAAAGAAGAGCAAGAGCAACGGCGACCTGGCGGATGATATCCCTCCGGCGGACCCAAAGAAAATCTTCCGGGTGACCTTCAACGAGATTACGCCCAAGGCGATCCGAGCGGCGTTTGATCACCCCAGGGCGGTAGACGCTAATCTTGTCGATGCGCAGCAAGCGCGCCGGGTGCTCGACAGGTTGGTGGGCTACAAGATTTCTCCGCTCCTGTGGAATAAAGTTCGCCGAGGCTTGTCGGCGGGCCGCGTGCAGACCGTGGCGCTGCGATTGATTGTCGAGCGCGAGGAGGCGATTCGCGCGTTTGTCCCGCAGGAGTACTGGACCATCCACGCGATGCTGGATGCGGGCAAGCCGCCGCTGTTTGAAGCCAGGCTCATCAAGCACAAAGACGCGGACATTGAAGTCAAGAATCAGGAAGCCGCTGACAAGATCGTCGCCGCGGTCAGCAAGGCCAAATGGCAAGTTGCATCGGTGGCGCAAAAGGAAAAGAGGCGCAACGCGCCGCCGCCGTTCACCACGTCGAAATTGCAACAGGCCGCATACAACCGGCTCCGGTTTACTGCCAAACGAACCATGTCGCTGGCGCAGAAGCTTTATGAAGGTGTGGAGCTTGGCGCGGAAGGCTCGGTGGCCCTGATTACTTATATGCGTACGGACTCGGTGCATGTTTCCAACGATGCGCTGGCGCAGGTGCGCGAACTCATCCCCGCGAGGTTTGGCCCCAACTATCTTCCGGAGAAGCCGAACTTTTACAAGTCCAAGAAGGATGCGCAGGAGGCGCACGAAGCAGTGCGCCCGACCGAGGTGACTCGCACACCGGAGGACGTGCGGAAATATTTGGACGACGACCTTTTCAAACTGTACCAGTTGATCTGGCAGAGATTCGTGGCGTCGCAAATGTTGCCTGCGATCTTTGACCAGACGACGATTGACATTCGCGCCGGCGAATATACGTTCCGCGCGAGTGGATCGGTGCAGAAGTTTGACGGGTACCTTCGCGTTTATCAGCTGCCGACGTCCACCGCTGACCGCGAGGACGATGAAAAAGAGGACGAAGGCGAGGGCCGAGCTATGCCCGAGGTTGCCGAGGGCCAGTTGCTGCGGCTAGATAAGAATCGTCCTGAGCAGCACTTTACCGAACCGCCCCCGCGATACAACGATGCGACGCTGGTCAAAGAACTCGAAGAGGACGGGATTGGCCGCCCATCCACTTACGCTGCGATTATCTCGACGCTGGTTGAGAGAGAGTACGTTACCAAGAATCAAGGCCGGTTTTCGCCGACCATGCTGGGTGAGCGGGTCTGCAAGTTGCTCGTAAAAAGCTTCGAGGACATTTTTGACCTCAAGTTCACGGCCCGGATGGAAGAAGAACTCGACGAGATTGAAGAGGGCAAGCTGCCATGGCGCGACTCCGTGAAGGAGTTCTGGGGAAAATTCGAAATTGACCTCGACAAGGCGGATGAGGAAATGCTGTCGTACAAGGCCGGCATCCCGACGGGGAGAAAATGCGAGAAGTGTGGCCAGGGGGAATTGCTGGAACGCATCAGCCGGCATGGCTTTTTCCTGGGCTGCTCGCGCTATCCAGATTGCGACTTCATCGAGGATCTCTCACCGGTAGAACCGGACGCCGGAGATCGCAATAGAGTCGAATATTGCGACAATTGCGGTAAGGAGATGGCCATCAAGCGGGGGCGATTCGGCACTTTCCTGGCGTGCACAGGTTACCCGGATTGCAAGACCACGCGGCGACTGGTTCAGGGCACGCGCATTGCGCATCAACCGGATGAGCCGCTGGATGAAAAGTGCCCGACATGCGGCAACGGGCTGGTGAAAAAGCACGGACGCTTCGGCGAGTTTATCGGCTGCTCTGCCTACCCGAAGTGCAAGTACACGCGGCCGATCACCATGGGCATCAAATGCCCGAAATGCAAAGAAGGAGAGTTTGTGCGCCGCGGCAGCGCCGGGAAAGGCGGACGCGGGCGTCCGCGCATTTTCTATGGTTGCTCGCGTTATCCGGATTGCGACTTCACCACACCCTACATGCCCATTGCGGAGCCGTGCCCGAAGTGTGGCGCGCCGTTCATTGTCGAGAAAAACTCCAAAATCGGCAAAGTGCACGCGTGCTTGAAGGAAGGCTGCGATTGGGAAAAGCTTGTGCCTGAAGTTTCGCCCGCAACCCAGCCCGAAGAAGCTCCTGTGCCCGTGGCAGCGAAGTCTTGACCCACCTGCATCTGACGAAACATAGTTTCATTTTCAGTTTCCGTGCTTGAACGTACGCCTATACTGTTTCTGGAGTTCTCTCGTAGTTTGCAGGTGGGAATGGACGAAGCAATCGCCAAGTACCTCGAATACCTCCGAACGGTCAGGAATTCCTCTCCTCACACGGTTTCCAACTACGGAAAGGACCTTGGTCAATTCCTCGTATTTCTTTCACCGCCGCGCGCGACGCCTCCCGCTCTGCGCGCGGTGAACCACGGCATGATCCGCGAGTTTGTCGCGTACTTGCACGACCAGGGGCTTGAGAAGAGCTCTATTGCGCGAAAGCTCGCCGCTTTGCGCTCGTTTTTCAAGTACTGCGTGCGCGAAGGACATTTAAAGGAAAGCCCGGCACGCCTGGTACCCACCCCAAAACTTCCGAAGCGTATCCCTTCGGTAGTTTCCGCCGAAGAGATGAACGGTTTTCTCAACCATATTGCGGGAATGGTTCAAGGTGCGAGCGGTGACGCTCCGCCTTCGAAAAAGCGCATGCTTAGGAAGCAACCGCAGGTCACTGAGAGACCAAAGAACGCGGGGGGGGCCGCGCCCATTGAAGAAGGCTTGCTTCTGCGGCGCGACCGCGCGCTGCTTGAACTGCTTTATGCCGCGGGTCTGCGGGTCAGCGAGCTTACGGGTCTGAACCTGCTCGACGTCGAGCAAAAAGAGCGCATCTTGCGCGTACGCGGCAAAGGGAACAAGGAGCGCATCGTTCCTTATGGAGCAAAGGCCCAGGAAGCGCTGGAGAAATACTGGCCCGTGCGCGAACAGCTGCTGAAGCAGAACAACGGGTCAAATCACAACGCAGACCCACACGCGCAGGCGGTCTTTCTCAACTATGCAGGCCGGCGGCTGACGCAGCGCTCGGTGGGCCGTATCGTCAAGAAGTACGTCAGACTTGTCAACGTCAACTGGGACCTGCACCCGCACTCGCTGCGCCACGCTTTTGCCACGCACTTGCTTGCAGACGGGGCCGACCTTCGCGCCATTCAAGAGCTGCTGGGGCACCAATCGCTCTCCACGACCCAGCGGTATACGCATGCTTCCATTCGCCAATTGATGGAGGTTTATGACAAGGCGCATCCACATGCCTAATTGCAGCATCTCATTTTGTTTGTAAACCTTACATCTTGGGATACCCTAGCTTGCTTTGAAAATCGTGGAGCACAAGTTGCGGACTGTCGCCATCTTTGTTTTCCTGCTGTTCCTGATTGGGAGTTTGCCAGGTACTGCTCAGGCGCAAGATAATTATGAGATTCAAGTCTACGGTTACGAGACCGTGGAACCGCATCACACCATGGTGGAACTGCACAGCAATTTCACGTTTCAAGGCTCAAAGACGTTCCAGGATGGTCTACTTCCCACGAATCACCAGTTGCACGAGACCATCGAAATTACGCACGGCTTCAATGACTGGTTCGAGACCGGCTTTTATATTTTCACTTCCGCGCAAAATGGCCAGGGATGGGACTGGGTTGGCGACCACATCCGTCCGCGCGTTCGCATCCCCAAGAAGTGGAATTGGCCCGTGGGTCTGAGTCTTTCAAACGAAATCGGCTACCAGCGGCGCAGATTCTCAACCGACACCTGGACCTGGGAGATGCGCCCGATTATCGACAAGCAGTCAGGGCCATGGTATTGGTCGTTTAATCCCAGCTTTGACAAGTCATTCCACGGCGACAGCGTCCACCAGGGCTTCGTTTTCTCGCCGAACTTCAAATTCAGCTACGACTTCACCAAAAAGATCAGCGGCGGGTTTGAGTACTATGGGGCCGTGGGTCCGGCGACGGATTTTCTTCCTACAGGCCTTCAGCAACATCAAATCTTTCCGACCATTGACCTGAATCTTTCGCCCAACTGGGAAGTGAATTTCGGCCTCGGCGTCGGTATGACCCACTCCACGGATCATCTGATCGCAAAAATGATTCTCGGCTACCGCTTCAACTTCTAGACCTTCCAAGGACTGAGACTCGCTCCAAGCTGCGCCTGACGTGCGCAGTGTCGTTTCACCACATCACTCGTCGCCACGCGCAGGCACTCCGAACGAGTTCATGCAGAGGGTCACGCGCGTAAGTGCTTGGCGTCACAGTCCTTTCGTCAAGGCGAGCCGTTGGCCAACCACGTGCCTTTGCCCTCTGCGGACTCCAAATCCCAGGACAATTTCCAGGTAATTCGAAGACAGAGACAACCCGTCTTCGCAGGGAGAGTGCCGATGTTTGCCTTTGTATTGTGTTTATTTGCTCTGCTGGCCACTGCAAGTCTGGCGGGGCCGGCGGAGCGCGAAGCGAATGAAGAGTCACGCACCGTCGTCGGTGAACCGCTGTGTGACTTCGTTAGGCAAGCAGCCAACGCGCCTCAACTGGAGGAGTTAAGCACTCCCCTGCCGGAGCTGGGAATCCTTGAAGAAGCGATTACGGACCGGCAGCTCCCTATTCAAGAGGAAAATTTGTTACAGACGGAGCGCTTAAAACTCCTGGAGGACCGCAAATTGTTCGAATCTTCTCTCATCAACTGGTTGTTCTTTGAGGATCTCGCGCCTAAGCAACGGGCCATCATTCGCGGAGTTGTCATTCGTTGCGGGTTTACAGGTACTCGATCCTCTCTTGCGGCGTCGGTTTTCGGACGATGGAACGCCTCGCAACGCGCCACGTTTGTGCCCATAACTCACGCCCTTTCGCACACCCAGCTCATCGATAGTCGGGATGGGAAGAAGTTGGGCAACGCACTTGAATTGATAGAGGACTTGATCGATATCCAAGGCGAGAACCAATCGCTACCCAGCGACCGGCAGTTTCAACTGATTGTCCGGCTCACCCCGGATGCACGCCAGAAGCTGGAACACGCCGACCATTTTCTGAAGGGCGAGAATCATGTCTTCCACAAAGGCTATCCCATCTCTTTCCGCCAATTTCGCAAAATATGGCTGCGAGGGCAGGAGGCCGGCCTGCACTTTTGCTTGACGAAGGATGGGCGCTTTGCACAAATCCACATCGACTATAGGTTTGGGCTCCTGCACTTGGGTCCTGCAAATTCCGACGTCCGGGCGGACGGCAATCATCAGCGGCATGCCGACCGCTGGCCCCAATTTGCAGTTGCGGTGAGACCTATGCGGACGAGGCGCGCAGTGCTCTAACGACAAAATCAGATTTGCGCGCAGCCTTTCTCAAGAGGCCAGAATGCCGGCTGTCGGGCGCACTTTTTTGGGGTGCAACCGTGAGCGCGAATGAGGCATCCTCTAAGGCACCATGACCTATCACCTTGCGCAGATTAACATTGGGCGTCTTCTCGCTCCCATCGACGATCCCCAGGTCGCCGAATTTGTCGCTCAGCTCGACCCTATTAACGCTCTCGCCGACAATGCTCCCGGCTTCCTCTGGCGCCTGCAATCCGCGTCCGGCAATGCCACGGACATCATCTACAACCCTGAGGATACTTCCATTCTGCTCAACATGTCCGTCTGGGAGTCCCTCGAAGCGCTTCGCAACTACATCTACCGGTCCGACCATGCCCGAGTCTTGCGCGACCGCGCCAAGTGGTTCGAAAAAATGGACAAGCCCATTTACTGCCTCTGGTGGGTTCCGGCAGGTCACATTCCCACCGTCGCCGAAGGCCGCGAGCGCCTTGAGCATTACCAGCTCCGCGGGGCAACGCCCTTTTCTTTCTGGTTCTCGCAGCACTTTCCGCAGCCCGCTGACGAGGACGTACTGGTTTAACGCACGCTCTTAGCATCGGTTCGAAGACCACGAAGTTTGAAAGTAAAAACGGCTGGCAATCTTACTCGCCAGCCGTTTCCAATCTTCAGTTGAGGAAACCAGTCAGTCCCGGTGTCCGTGGCCGTGACCATGGAATCCGCGGTCACCGTGCCACTCCCGGCCGCGCCAGCCATCATGATCGTGATCGCGCCATCTATCATGATCCCAGTCACCGCGCCAGCCGCGTCCATACCAGCCCCGGTTATAGTAACCGGGCCGGCTGTAAAAACCTCGATGCCAGTAAGGCCTGTGATACCAAGGCCCCGCCCCGATGAAGACGTCGCCCACGAACCAATCGGGACCGTAATAGCCGTAAGGCGCGCAAGCATAAGGATAATAGCTGTAGTATCCGTAGGGGCATACTGGCGCTGGCCCAACGTAAGCCGGGCCAACTCCTACGCCAACGACCACCCGTTGTGCGCTTGCAAACGAAGCGCAAAACAGGCAAATGCCGAGTAGAGCTGCGAACCTTAGGTATCGCATGTTTGGTCCCTTCTGCCGCGCTCTCTTCCGAAGCATCTCGGGTCATTGCTAACTCATTCGGTTAGAGAAGGCGTTCACATAGTTAAACCCTGCTTGGCCCAAAAGGTTGCGGGGCCAGGATGACTCGCCGATTGTATTCGGCTCTCTCGATGAGTAGATTTCTTGCATGGCAACTCATCCGGAGACGGACCGAATCCATCCACTACAGCCCATCTTCACCGCCCATCTTTTTCCTAAGGTGGATGGGATGCTGCTTGAATTGCTCCGCTCGCTCTCGCTTGAGGATTGGGAGAAGCAGACGGTCTCGCCGAAGTGGAAGGTCAAAGACGTTGCCGCGCATCTTCTGGACACGGCCCTGCGAGGAATCTCCATCGCGCGCGATGGTTACTCGCTGCTGGCTCCGAATATCGATTCGCTGGCCGCCTTGGCCGCCTATATTGATCGCCTGAATGAAGAAGGCGTCAAGGTGTATCGCCGCTTGAGTCCGGAGGTTCTGATTTCGCTCATGGAAACCGCGTGCAAACAGCTAGCGGAGTATCACGGTGGGCGCGATCCGTTCGCGCAAGCGCCTTATGGCGTGAGCTGGGCGGGCGAAGAAAAATCCGCAAACTGGTTTGACACGGCCCGCGAATATACCGAACGGTGGCATCATCAGCAGCAGATTCGCTTGGCGGTGTGCTGTCACGGAACTGGACTTGCAGCTATCCTGACGCGCGAACTTTACTATCCTGTCCTCGACTGTTTTATGCGCGCGTTGCCGTTTACGTATCGCAACGTTTTCGCCCCAGCGGGAACCGTGGTTCGCATCACCGTCTCCGGAGAATGCGGCGGTAGTTGGTATTTGTATCGTGAGGAAGCCAGCTGGGTGCTCACGGAGAATGAGCGTGGTCGGGTCGCAGCCGAGGCCATCATCCTCCAGGAAATTGCCTGGCGGATTTTCACCAAAGGCATCGATCCCGCAACCGCACGGTCCCAATGCAAAATTACTGGCGACGCCGCCCTCGCTCTTCCTGTGCTGGGCATGGTTTCCATCGTATCCGCTTGACACTACAAATTTAGACCAAGGCTCGCAAACGAAATGATACATTTGCAGCGTGCGAACACTCTTCGCCGCCATCTTGGGACTATTTCTCGCGACCGCTGCCGTTGCGCAAAAAACCGTTTCCTTTCCTACCGAGGACAATGGTGTCATCTTCGCTGACGTTTACGGAGAAGGCGAGCGGGCAGTTGTACTGGCCCACGGCGGCCGTTTCAACAAAGAGAGTTGGGCGAAGCAGGCTCAGACGCTGGCAGCGGCTGGCTTTCGCGTGCTCGCGCTGGACTTCCGCGGATACGGCAAGTCCAAAGGCCCGGGCGACACTGCACCTATGGATGCGCCTCTCCATTTGGATGTGCTCACAGCCGTTCGCTATCTGCGGACAAGCGGCGCGAAGACAGTTTCGATTGTTGGCGGCAGCATGGGAGGGGGAGCCGCCGCAGACGCATGCATTTCCTCCAAGCCAGGTGAGATCGATCGCGTGGTACTGCTGGGGGCCCACCCGAACAGTCCGCCCGAAAAACTCAAGTGCGCTTCGCTGTTCATAGTGGCGCGCGACGATACCAGCGGCGATGGACCACGGCTCCCCAGGATTCGCGCGGATTATGAGAAAGCTCCCGAACCGAAAGAGTTGCTCATCCTGGATGGTTCCGCACATGCGCAGTTCCTCTTCGAGACGGATCAGGCAGAGCGTGTGATGCGAGAAATCCTTCGGTTCCTGCGTTCAAAGTGACAATTCGGTGATATCCCGCCGTCTCGCAAGTTGCATCGTCAAGCCTTTCTCTCCTCTCTGCCCGGAATCCTGTAGAATCTTCGCGCCAATGAAATGACAGGATCGGTGATAATCAGCCGCTCGGGGAGGGCTTGCATGAAAAACTCTATAGCTCGGGCGCTCTTGGTGGCTTTCGTTGCTTGTACGCTTCCAATTGCCGGTATGCAGGCGCAACAGGGCACGGCCCTTACTCAAGAGCAGCGCGATCAGCGCTGGCAAACGGAAAAGGAACTGGAATCCATTGCCATTATCGAGCGCAAAGTCATGATGCCGATGCGCGATGGCATTCGTTTGGCTACAGACATCTATCGGCCGAAAAACGCCACCGGCAGAGTGCCAATTATTTGGGTGCGGACGCCCTACAATTTCAATTTTTGGGATGTGCGCAATGGCGTTCCCGCAGATATGAAGAACGCGCTGACTGCCGTTCAGCGCGGCTATGCCTACGTAGTCCAGAATGAACGCGGCCACTTCTTTTCCGAAGGGAATTACGACATTCTCGGCGCGCCACGAACCGATGGAGTGGATGCACTGGCATGGCTCTCGTCTCAGCCCTGGGCGAACGGCAAAGTGGGAACGACCGGCTGCTCTTCGACCGCCGAATATCAAATGGGCATCGCCGCGATGGGTCATCCAGCATACGCAGCGATGAACGTTCAAGGATTCGGTGCCGGCGTGGGTCGCGTCGCGCCTTACTACGAGCAGGGCAACTGGTACCGCGGCGGAGCGGTCCAAATGCTATTCATTGCCTGGCTCTATGGCGAACAAAACCAGGTGCGCCCGATGTTTCCGCCAAACACTTCGCGGGAGGATCTGATTCGCGCCTCGAAGGCTTTCGATCTTGCACAGCAGCTTCCGCCGGTGGATTGGTCTAAAGCGCTCTGGCGTCTGCCTGCGCAGGATATTTTGAAAACCGTGGATGCGCCTCGCGGCATCTACGCCGACGCCATGCCCATAGACACCGGGGGACGAATGATTCAGCGCACTCCCAACGACCCGGCCTGGTACAAAGGCGGGCTGTATCACGACGATATGCCGCTCAATGTTCCGGGAATGTGGTTCATGTCCTGGTACGACGTTTCGATCGGGCCGAACCTCGCGCTCTACAATCATGTTCGCAAGACGGCGAAGCCGGAGATGGCTGATGAGCAGTGGGCGGTCATTGCGCCCGTAACGCATTGCGCTTATACGCGAGCTACCGAGGACACCATCGTAGGCGAACGCAGCATGGGCGATGCGCGCCTCGATTATCAGGAAATTGTGTATGGCTTTTTCGATCGCTTCCTGAAAGGGGAGAAGAGCGCGCGGCTGGATTCACTGCCCAAGGTCACGTACTTCACCATGGGGATGAACAAATGGCAGACTTCGGATACCTGGCCACCCGCGGGGGCGCAGCCGATGACGATGTTTTTGTCGAGCGGGGGCCGGGCAAACTCGTTGGCTGGCGACGGCACGCTGAAGACTGCTCCGCCTGAAACGGACAAACTGGATACGTTTACCTACGACCCGATGAATCCGGTTCTTTCTTACGGAGGAAATGTTTGTTGCACGGGGACCGCGGTTCAGCCTGGCGCTTTTGACCAGCGAAAAATGGAAGCGAGAGAGGACGTGCTGGTCTACACCTCCGAGCCCTTCAAGGAAGGAACGGAACTGAGCGGGCCCATTGTACCCACGTTATACGTCTCCTCCGACGCGAAGGACACGGATTTTACTGTGAAAGTGCTCGACGTCTATCCCGATGGCCGCGCTTACAATCTTGACGAAGCAATCCAACGCTTGCGCTACCGCGACGGCTACGAGAAACCACTCGCCTGGATGGAACCGGGAAGGGTCTACAAAGTCATCTTGCAGCCCTTGAATACCAGTAACTACTTTGAGGCGGGTCATCAGCTACGCATTGAAGTGTCGAGCAGCAATTTTCCGCGTTTCGATCGCAACCTGAATACCGGTGGGAATAACTACGACGAGGACAATGGGGTTGTCGCGCACAACTCCGTGCATCATTCCAAGCAATATCCATCGCAGGTCGTGCTTACGGTAGTTAAACACGCCCGTTGAACTGCGCCGCTAGTTGGTTTGGATACGCATGCCAGCCCGCGGAATGTGGACGATAACGCTGCAGTTTTGCTGCCCTTAGAGTTGGCCTTCGATGGCGTTTTTGATCTCCTCGTAGTCGACGAGGCCTTGCACTTTTTTCACAATCTTGCCATCGCGCGAAATGAGGAAACTGGTGGGATACCCGAGCAGGCCGCCAAACTTGTCAGCCACGGCGTCATTGCCCCGGAGGATGGGATAGTTCATCGGGAGTTTCTCGCCGTTCACGTTGAAGCGCTCTTTGGCGGTATACGCGGAGACCACGTTGTCGCCTTCGTCGTCCACATCCACGCCAAGAATCGTAAAGCCCTTCGACGAATACTTCTGCTGCATTTCAATGAGCCAGGGAATTTCAATCTGACAGGGTTCACACCACGTGGCCCAGAAATTCACCAGCACCACTTTGCCTTTGTACTGGTTGAGGGGCACGTCTTTGCCGTCGAGATCTTTGAAAGTGACTTCGGGCGCTGGAGTGCCGGCGGGCGGGTCAACTTTAGCGACATCCGGGCCGGAAACGTTAGCTTTGACACGCGTTGCCCTGTCGGCATAAATGGTCAGGCCAATGAGAACCACCACTGTTCCGATGATTAGAAGAACTTTTTTCATTTTGATGTCCCAAGGCGCTTGAGCGCACTTCTCTATAGTGTAAACCGATTCAGAAAAGTCAGCTTGGTCGCAAGCCAGGTCAGTTTGTTGAAGAAGACCAGGCCGCCCACAAACAAAAGCAAGGCGCCGCTGAAAACCTCCACGACGTGAAGATACTTCCGAAAATTCTTGTAAAAAGCCATGAATTGGCTGATCCCCAAAGCTGTCAGCAAAAAGGGGATGGCCAGGCCCGCGGAATACACAGTAAGCAGGAGAACGCCTCGCGCAATCGTATCGCTGGCGGCGGCGAGCGCTAGGACCGCGGTGAGAATGGGCCCGATGCAGGGAGTCCACCCAAAGGCGAACGCAAAACCCAGCAGGAAGCCGCTCCAGATCCCCGGCTGCGTGATGCTGCTGCGAAGGTGCACGTCGCGGTTGAGCCAGCGCGCCAACGCGGGGCCGAAGAATCCAATCAGGGAAAGCGAGAAGAAGTGCATGGCCTTGAGTCCTGCAAACAGCGGACCCTGACGCAACAGCGCTGCAACTCCCAGGGCTGCGAGAATCACTCCGAGAATCACGCCGATGCGCAATTTGAGCTTGATGAGCGCGCCGATGAGGTGCAAGCCAAAGAGAAGAATCAACGCGCCGGCGACAGGGGCGAGAAGGTTGCGATTCTGTTTGAGAAACGCGCCTACCGCACTTGCGGAAGCGCCAAAGGCGATGAACACGGCTGAAAAGCCTGCGACAAAAGCAAGCGCGGAAGAGAAAAGTCCCGAACGTGGAACCTCGCCTTGGCGAAGCTGCTCCATGCCAATGCCGGAGAGCATCGAGATGTAGCCGGGCACTAAAGGCAGCACACAGGGCGAAAGAAACGATACCAGCCCTGCCAGAAACGCCCCTGCGAGAGAGACATCGGTCATATTTGCATCATACCTTCAATGAAGAAAATCTAGTAATCCTCGGGATTATTCCATAGACCCCGGTGGCAAGAAGGCCAGTTCAACCATTAGACGCGCCTGAAGTGAAAAAGCAACAAGCAAAAATCTCAAGCCAATGGCCGACAGATGAAGCGTTTGGCTGGCGTGACGTTGAAATGTCAGTTCCGGCCATTTCCGTAATGACTTGATTTCAAAGGAATTGGGAGACACGCAATTGGTAGCAGGGTTGCCCTTGAATGTGCGAGCGCTCGTGGAGGAGCGCCGCCATGCGATTCGAATGGACGCCCAACAAGGTGACGCTGCTGCGCGTGGTGGTGGGGTTTGCCGCGGTCACCCTGTTTGGGCGCGGCGCCTGGCCCAATTTGGTGGCGGTGGCGCTGACTGTCACTTCAATCGCGCTCGATGCGCTGGACGGACACATCGCGCGCAAGAAGAAAATGGCCACGCCCGTCGGCGCGCAATTGGACATTCTCGGCGACCGTATGATCGAAAACGTCTATTTCACCTATTTCGCGGTGGTCGGCATGGTTTCTCTGTGGCTGCCGATTTTGTTTTTTGCGCGCGGCGCGGCGACGGATTTTCTTCGCGGCCTGGCGATGAAGGCGGGCCACTCTGGCTGGGGAACAAACGCCATGGTGCAAACGTGGTGGGGGCGCGCGCTGGTGGCGTCGCGCTGGAGCCGCGGCCTCTACGCAGCGATGAAGTGCTTGTGCTTCTGCTACCTCGGCCTGGAACTGGCGCTGACGCGCGGGCCTGTGGCGCTCGTGAGCCGACTCGGCGGAGACGTGAGCGCTACCATTCGGATGGGAGCGCAAGTGCTCACCACGGCAACGGCCGTATTTTGTCTGGTGCGCGGCTTGCCCGTGCTCCTGGAAGGTTGGAAGTACTTCGCAAACGGTGTCCGACAGAAGCGCAGCGTGAAGGCTGCGGCTCAGGAGGCAGCATGAGTGCACGGGTGGCTGCCTTCTTTGATTTGGATGGAACGCTGCTGCGGCTGCCGTCACTCGAGCGGCGGTTCTTTCGAATGCTGCGCTCTCGCCGCGAGATTCCGCTGACAAACTATTTCTTATGGTGGCGAGAAGCGTTGAAGCTGCTCACGCGCGGAATCAGCCATGTAATGCACGCCAACAAGATGTATCTGCGCGACGTGAATAGTTTTGTAGAGAGTGGCGGGGGGAATGAAATCGATTCTGGCGTGCACAAGAGCGGCCGCCCTTCGCAGCTCCGGGAAGGCGAAGGAAAGGGACGGCCATCGATGCCTCCGAAGAACAACCCACGATGGCCTGTCCCTCTCTTTTTTGAAGACGGTGTGGAGCGCGTAGCCTGGCATGCGGGGCAAGGGCACGCCATCGTGATTGTGAGCGGAACGCTGGAGCCGTTAGCCAACGCGGCAGCGCGAACCTTGGAAATGGAACTGAAGGCTCAAGGAATTGCCGCAGAAATCCAAGTATGCGCAACGAAGCTGGAAGAAAGCGACGGCAGGTGGACCGGGCGAATTTTGGGTGAAGCGATGTTCGGAGAAGCAAAAGCGCGCGCGATTTTCACACTGGCTGAAGAAATGCACCTGAACCTAGCGAAAAGCTGGGCCTATGGCGACAGCACACAAGATCGCTGGATGCTTGCATCGGTGGGAAATCCTGCGGCTGTGAATCCGTCGCCAAAACTTGCACGAATTGCCTGGAAGCGAGGTTGGCCCGTCTTGCGAACGACAAATCGTGTGCAGCAGATGCTCGAACCGCTGCGGCAAGCGGAGCGTTGCGCATGAACGAACCCCGGCGACGGGACTATCAGGCCGGCGATAGCGCGATTGTGTGGACACCTCCGACAGAACGGTTGGGATTCCCCACGTTGATAGCGAAGGAATTCGGCGAAGCGTGGGCCGCATGTGGCGCTTTTGAATGGATTGCGTTGGGGTACTTGGCATTGTCGAGTGCGTTGATCTCACTATTCGCAGAAAACCTCGCGCATCCGATGAGGCTGATCGCAACGCAAACAGGCGTGGCGCTGTTGATCTTGATCCTATGCCGCATGGAAGCGGGTGCCGCCGAGCGAACGCATTGGCTGTATGAATCGTTTTCTTACCGGTTCTGGCATTTCTGGCGCCACTGGTATCCGCACCTGTTTTTTCTGTTTTGCTTCGAAGAAATGGGCCGGTTGGTGCATCTTGTTAATCCCGGTTGGGAGGACGCCAAGCTAATCGCCCTCGATCGTTGGCTCACGGGGATGAATCCTTCCCTGTGGCTCGAGCAGTTCACGCTTCCCGCGCTCACCGAATTCATGCAGTTCGCCTACTTCACCTATTTCGTTTACCTGCTGATTCTCGGCGGCATTCTCTATTACCAGCGAGATTTCGAAAGCTATTGGGCCGTGATGACCTATTCCGCCGCTGGCTATGTGTTCGGTTACGTGATTGCCACGCTTTTCCCGGTGCAGAGCCCATGGTTCACATTGGCAGGACAGTGGCACGGAGAACTTGTTGGCGGCCCGTTCACGGCGTTGATCAATTTGATTGAAAAATACGGGCGCGTGCATGGAGCCGCCTTCCCTTCGCAGCATGTCGCGGGCGCGATGGCGGCGCTCTTGGGTGCGTGGCGGCACCGCCGCTGGCTCTTTTGGATCTTCCTTCCTTTCGTTGCGAGCATGTGTGTTTCGACGGTGTACGTGCGAAACCATTACGTGGCGGACGTGCTGGGAGGAATAGTTACGGGGTCGTTGGGGTACGTCGTGGGCGGTTGGGTGATTGCACGGTGCCGGGCCATCACCGAATCGCGAAACATTGCCAATGCAGAACGAGTCTAACGAATAGCCGGGTCAGGGAACGGAGAGGGGTTACGGCGCAAAGGAGAAGTAGTTATGCGCTGCGGACTCAACGAAGTAGGGCGAACCAAAGAACCAGGTTCGAGAGTTGGCTCAAAATATTTTTTGAGGTCGAGGCTCCAGATGCTGGCCTCTGTCGTCCTTGTGGCTTTGGCGACAGCCTGTGGCAACGGAGGCTCTGGAATCAACCCGCCGCCTCGAGGAGCGTCGGATTGGTTTTTTGTCGACAGTTTCACGGGACAGGTCGGCGGTTTCACCGCCGCGTCAGGCCGGCTTGAGCCGCTTTCTGGATCTGCCCTGAACTTTTCCCAGAACTCTCCATTGCTATTGACCTCCATCGCGGTCGAGCCAACCGGAATGTTCCTTGCTGGCGTAACCGTCAATTCTCAAGGCGGGGGGACCCTCCGAATCGCTAATATCGCTTCTGGTGGAGCGATTTCGCTTACCCAGCTTACGGCGACATTATCCAGTCCCGCCGGGCTTGCAATTTCGCCCCAGGGAGTCATCGCAATTTCAGACGGAGTTTCAATCCAATTCTTCACGGTGCAAAACAGCGCCCTGCTCGCGGGCCCGAAAACACAAACGGTGGTAAGTCCGGCGGATCTTGCTTTTAGTGCGGACGGCAAGGTCTTG
>Ga0307471_100000106_pt1 | contig 39058 bp, 29 predicted proteins | sample atmos_gasesAM3C__2_FD_204566 | JGI IMG/M metagenome (GOLD analysis project Ga0307471, IMG submission 204566) | Hardwood forest soil microbial communities from Morgan-Monroe State Forest, Indiana, United States - atmos_gasesAM3C_515 | ecosystem: Environmental > Terrestrial > Soil > Temperate... | reverse complement strand
TTTTATTTCAACTTCGTTCAACCGGCGGATCGCTAAAGCCGAGTAGGGAAACATACGAAAACGGCTGGCATGATTCAAGTAGCCCACTTCCTCGGCGATGGTTCCGTCGCGGTCGAGGAAGACAGCACGTTGTAGCTTGCGCTCCTCAGGCAGGACGCACCTCCGCATTCCCCAGCAAAGGCTTGACGGCTGCCACGACCATGGTTGGCGTGATCTTCTTCATACACCGATGGTCGGTGGGGCAGCGCCGGAGAAAGCATGGGCTACAATAAACTTTTTCCTGCACGATGCTGCTTCGAGGCGTAACCGGGGCGGTACCGCGGGGGTCGGTCGGTCCGAAGATGGCGACAACGAGCAATCCCACCGCAGCAGCAATGTGCATGGCGCCAGAATCATTGCCCAGGAACAGATGGCATTGCGAAAGCAACGCCGGGAGATCGCCAATCGCAGTCTTGCCCGTCAGGTCGACAGGCGGTTTTCGCATCGCCGCGATGATCGCATTGGCGACACCTGTTTCCGCTGCGGTCCCAAATAAGATCACATCGGTCTCGGCTTGTTCCTGGAGATGATTTGCCGCTTCCGCGAAGCGCTCCGGCGGCCAGCACTTTGCCGAGCCGTACGAAGCGCCAGCGCCAATTGCTACGCGCACCACGCCAGGTCGAGCACCGGCTTCGAGCAAAACTCCCGCCGCTTTTTGGCGCTGCGCGTCAGGAACGTGCATGGCGATGTGCGGATCGTCCACCAGCTTGTCTAGCCAACCTGCGCGACGAAGAAGTTCCAAGTAATAAAACTTTTCATGCGAAGGAATTTCGGCTGGTTTCGGAACAGCGATCGCCTTCGTCAATAGAAGACTTCGCCCATCGCGTGCGTAACCAATGCGCTGCGGCACACCAGCACGCCAAGCGAGCCAGGCCGCGTCAAAGGCATTCTGTAGTAAGAGGGCGACGTCGAATTTCTTCCACCGCAACTCGGCAGCGAGACGCTCTCGCCCCGCCAATCCCCGGTGCGCGCCCTTAGGGTCATAAGAGATCAGCTCGTCGCAAATCCCCTGATTCCGGTAAATTTCCGCCACGTACGGCCGCGCAACGATGCTGATTTCTGCTTCAGGATACTTTGCGCGGACGGCGCGAATCGCCGGCAATGCCAGAATCGCATCGCCGACCCAATTCGTTGCGCGAATCATGATTTTCACGCGCTGACTCCAGGAGTCTTCAGCTTTCTCTCTAGACAGCTCCAGAATTCACTTTCGGAGCGAACGGTGAGGGCAATCACCACTACGTACACGCGCATCGGCAGCTTTCCTAGCGGTCTTAAATTGATCCAGTCCTTTTCGGTTGTTACCAAGCTTGCCGCTCCTTTTTTTCTAGCCTCCATTTGCAGATGGTTCGCATCGATCTGCCCGTACCGATGATGATCGCGGAAGAACTCGTGGCCACAGATTGGGAGGTGCCAGCGACTCAGATCATGCAGGAATGCATGGGGATTGCCAATGCCGCAGAATGCGAAAAAAGGGCCGGGTCCAATCTCGGTAAGAAATCTCTCTTCTTCAGGCCGTTCCAAGTCTCGAAATCCCAGTAGTTGTGTCTGTGAATAGAAAATGTTGTGGGTGTGCGCGTCCCGTGCCTCGACCGCAGAATGTTCGGACCTCCGAGTTATAACGATCATGTCGGCCCGGAGAGTGCTGGAAATGGGCTCGCGCAATTCCCCTGCAGGCAAAACCCATTCGTGCTTGAGCCTACGCGATCCATCGAGCAGCAAGATGTTGGCATCGCGCGCCAACTGCAAATGCTGGTAGCCATCGTCCAAGAGAAGAATATCGACGCCCTGTTGCTCCAGCTTGCGCCCCTGCTGGTAACGGTCTTTGCCAACGCCGAAAATAACGCGATTGTTAAGGCGGAACTTCATGAGCTCAATTTCATCGCTTGTGGCGCCGTCGCCTTTGTATCCCCGGCTGAGGATGCCGACGCGTTTGCCTTCGGCGAGAAATCGCTCCGCAAGCCAGATGACCATCGGCGTTTTCCCAGTGCCACCCACCGTAAGATTGCCAACGCTGATCACCGGCGTGTTCAACCGCCGGCATTTGAGAATTCCTTTCGCATAGAGAGCCGAGCGGAGCCAAACCACTGCACCGTAAAGCACCGAGAAGGGCCACAACGGCCAACGCAACATCGGGGTATCCGTCATCGCGCGGAGCCACCAACTAATTGCCGGTCGATCTCCGCGAGGGCGCGGTTGAGCGCGCCGCGGCTGGTCTCCACCAGTTGCCGTGCCGTCTCACCCATCTTTTGCATTTTCTCGGGACTCTTCAGGAGGTGGATCCATTCCACGCCAGCATCCTCGGGGCTGATCACTTGAATGGCCGCACCCGCTTCAAGGAAACGACTCGCGATTTCCGCGAAATTCTCCATCGAGGGGCCGAACACCGGAACTTTGCCAAACGCTGCGGGCTCCAGAATGTTGTGCCCGCCACTGTTCACGAGCGAGCCACCGACGAATGCTCCGTCCGCCAGACGATAGAGAGATGCCAGCTCACCAAGGCTGTCGAGCAAGAGCACGGTGGCATCATCCGGGATACTAGCACCATTGAGATTCACGGCTGCTCCGGGCCCCGCCACCGAGAGCTCAGAGCGGCGCAAGAATTTTCTGTGGGATTCATCGATGAATTCCGCCGCGGCGGCAAAGCGCTCCGGTTTGCGAGGCGCCAGCACAAGCAGGGCCTTGGGATAATCACCTTGCACAACACCAAAGGCAATCAGTGCCAGCGGCTCCTCAGTGGCGACCACGCTCCCCGCAACAATCACGGGCCAACGTCCACGGCGCTTGCATTCTGCTTCGAGCCAGGCGGCCAGCGGCGTTGCCGCGGGAAGTTCCAGGTCGTATTTGAGATTTCCGCTGACTTTTACGAGATCTGCAGGCGCCCCAAGCGCGCGAAGGCGCTGAGCATCCGCGTCCGTCTGCATAAGAAACGCGGCGGCATTCCCGAGAGCCGAGGCCAAAAAGGGCTTGAGGTAAAAACCGACAATGCCAAACCAGTACTTGTAGCGCGCGTAGGATTTGTCGGAAATGCGTCCACTCAAGAAGATCACGGGGATATTGTGGTGCTTCGTTTCGCGCAGAAAATTGGGCCAAATCTCGGTTTCGAGGACGAGCACGACGGCCGGTTTCACGGTGTCGAGCACCTTGCGGATACAGAATGCCCAGTCGAATGGGAAATAAATGACAGCGTCAGCAAAAGGCACGCGCTCGAGCGCCAGATTTTGACCCGTGATTGTGGTTGTAGAAACTATGAGGGGGCGCTGGGGGTAGTTTTGCTTCAGTTGTTTTGCCAAAGCGACGCCAGCCAGGACTTCTCCGACTGATACAGCGTGAATCCAGATGGCCCCAGGCCGGTGGGCAGGTAGCTTTGCCACGCTGGGCACGGAAAATCCTAGACGTTCGGCCAGATTTGAGAAGTACTTGCGGTGGCGCAGACCTTGCACCAACCAGTAGGGCGAGGACAGGAGCATCCCCAGGCCCATTAAAACGCTATAAAGGAAATACACTCTTCGCCACTCCAATCGTGAATCCGGTTTGAACAGGCTCGCTTCCTAAAAGCAGGGCAACCCCGCTTCTCCCCTAGGAATCGAAGGCCTCAGGATGCAAAGAATCTATTATAGCCTTATGCGAAAACTCCTTGCTTCCCTTCTCCCGGCTGCCGTCTTGTTCTCGATGACCGTTCCACTGACTGCCCAGCAATCTAATACATTGCATGGCACTATCCAGGAATCGCATGAGGGTGTGACCATCATAGTCGACCCGTGGACCACAGCATCCCGCTACAAGGAAAAGTTCTCGAAGAAATCGCCGTACTCTGCTGGGGTGATCGCTTTACATGTCACGTTCCGCAATGACACTGCGGAAAGTATCCGAATCGACCTCCAACACATCCGCTTGACTGTGCTGCTGAGCGAAGACAATCGCCAAGAGCTTGATCCGTTAACGGCGGACGATGTTGCGGACGTAGTAATTCTGAAAAACAACGGAAAAGACCCGACGTCCAAACGCATCCCGATTCCGATTCCTTTGGGCAAACCACCGGTTCAGCGGGACAAAAATTGGACCGAGTTCCGGGACGCTTGCCAAAATGCCGCGGTGCCGTCCACGGTACTGGCGGCCCATGGCGGTCTCGAGGGCCTCGTCTATTACGATCTGCGCGGAGAGGTTGAGTTGCTGCAATCGGCCCGGCTGTATGTTCCGAATCTTACGGTCATGAGCACGAAACAGCCGCTGCTGTATTTCGACATTCCGCTGGGCGTGGCGCGCTGAACTGACGGCGTGGGCCTGACGCGCTTTGCGCCAGGTTGATCATCCTAAAAGTCCACTATTCACGGGGCGGTAATTTGCCGAGTTCTTCTCCGTCAGCTAACATGAGAACTCAGGCAAATTCTTCCATCTCCGGGACACATGACTAATTTTCTCGAGCAACTGAATCCCGAGCAGCGCCTCGCCGCCGAAACCACCGAAGGGCCGGTGCTGATTCTGGCCGGAGCCGGGACGGGCAAAACGCGGGCCATCACCTTTCGCATGGCCCATCTGATTGCCAAACGAGTTCCGGCGGACTCCATCCTCGCGGTGACCTTCACCAATAAGGCTGCAGAAGAGATGCAGAAGCGCGTGACGGATCTATTGTTGCGCGTGGGAGTCCCGCCCGAGCGGCCGTTGATCTCTACGTTTCACTCGCTCTGTGCACGCCTCTTGCGGCGTGAAGCAACCTCAACCGACCTGTCGAAAGATTTTGCGATCTACGATGACGACGACCAGTTGGCTGCGGTGAAGCTCGTAATGGGCAAACTGGGGATCGACGATGACGCCCTCACCCCGCGCAACGTACTGAGCCGCATCAGCTACGCCAAAAACCAAGCGCAATCACCCGAGCAGATGCACGCGGACGCCTTTAGCCCAGACGTTCGCAAGACGGCGGATATCTTCGCCGGTTACGAGGCGCTATTAAAGCAAAGTAAGGCGCTTGACTTCGATGATCTTCTGCTGCGGTCAGCTAGGCTGTTGCGCGAAGTACCCCAGGTTCGGCAGAAATGGCAAAAGCGTTTTCAGTATCTGCACGTGGATGAGTATCAGGACACGAACCGGGTTCAGTATGAGCTTTTGCGCCTGCTCACCAACGAACGACAGAACCTGTGCGTGGTGGGCGACGAGGATCAGTCGATTTACCGCTGGCGGGGCGCGGATGTTTCTATCCTGCTGAGTTTTTCGCGGGATTTTCCCACCGCCAAGGTCGTGAGACTCGAGCGCAACTATCGCTCAACGCAAAAGATCCTGGATGCCGCCGCGGCGGTGGTTTCTCACAATCCTGACCGCTTGGGCAAGATGCTGCGGGCGGAAAAAGATGAGGGCGCCAACATTCGCTACTTCGAGGCGCGCGACGCCCAGGCCGAGGCAGAATTTGTTGCCGGAGAGCTGGCAGGAATCCTGAATGAAGATCCAGACCAGACCTGCGCGGTGGAATATCGCACGAATTCCCAATCTCGCTCGTTTGAAGAGGTATTTCGGCGGCGTGGATTGCGTTACAAGCTGGTCGGCGGCTTCAGCTTTTACAACCGGGCCGAAGTGAAGGATGCGCTGGCTTATGTTCGCCTGGCGCTGCATCCCGAGGACGATATATCGCTTTTGCGCGTGCTGAACGTGCCCGCGCGCGGGATCGGCAAGACCTCTGTCGACACGCTCCGAGACATCGCGCAACGCGAAAACTTGTCCTTCTGGGACGCCATCGAATCATTGCTGACCAGTCCCAACGCCAGCCGGGCTGTCGCTCCCCTGCGCGCTTTCCGCGAGCTCATCGTGTGCTTGCGGGAGGCCTATTCCATGAAGGAGCCCGCGGATTTTCTCCACTTTGTGTTGGACGAGACCGGCTATATGAGCGCGCTAAAGGACCGCAATACGCCGGAGGACGTGGCACGCATCGAAAACCTCGAGGAACTGGTACGAGCGGTCGCCGAAGCTACGGAAGCCGGGGAAACGTTTACCGATTTCCTGGATGCTGCTGCGCTGGTGAGTGATGCCGACTCGTACGACGGCAAGCCCGGCGTCACCCTCATCACCTTGCACAGCACCAAGGGCCTGGAATTTGACCACGTATTTCTGACCGGGCTCGAAGACGGCATCTGTCCGCACAGCCGCTCGATCAGCGAAGAAAAAGGTATCGAAGAGGAGCGCCGCTTGGTGTATGTCGGAATGACACGAGCGAGGCAATCTCTGGCGCTGACGCGGGCGGTCTATCGCCGGGTGTTCGGGAACGAGCAGCAAATGCGCGCTTCCCTGCCTTCGCGGTTTCTGGGCGAGATTCCCAGCGAGCTTGTGGACACGGTGCGCGGATCGATGGCGGAGATTGGGGAATCGCGGCGCTACGAGCCCGACCCGGAATATTCCTACTCGGCCGAAGAATTTCTGCGCCGGGTCCGTGGGAAGAGCGCTGATACTGCGCGGGCGATGCCGCGGCGCTCGGCATCGGCGTCCACGCCGGCATTTGGCCGCCCAGCGATCAAACGCGGCGCCCATGCTGATCCCCTGCTTGGAACCAAGGTGCGCCATCCGGAGTACGGCGTTGGCACTGTCGTCGGCGTCGAAGGCGACGAAGAGGACCGCCGCGTGTCTGTAAGCTTTCCGGGCCGCGGCACGAAAAAATTCATCGAGCGCTACGCCAATCTCCAGCAGGTCTAGTATTGTGGCGTCATGGCGCCATGAAACTCATGTTTGCGGCCCGAGAGCGCAATTCACTGCACCGCAAGGGGCATTTTCGGGTCCACCAATTCACCAGGTGCCATCTCCAGTTTTACCGCTTCGATCAGGAATGAGGGCCGCAACGCAAGAATGACTCCAAGCGGATCGATTGTGACTGATAGAAAGGGTCTCGTGTCGTAATCAAGTACTAATTGGCCGTAATTGTGCTGAACGCCCCATCCCGCCAATTCTTCTCCTTGCGCGTCCAGGGCCACCAAGCCGCCGGATTCCAGGTCGCAGTAGTAAAGGATTCCTGCAGCGTCGAAGGTAAAGGCGGTCGGCTTGCGGTTCTGACCAAACGGCCGGGATCCACGAAATTGGCCTGTCAAGTTAAATAATTCAAAACGACTATTCTCACTGTCCAGTACAGCGAGCTCGTGGTGAGAAATGGCCAAGTCGAGCGGCCCTGTCAGATGGCCAGGCGAGGAGCCGCGGTCTGCGAAAACCTGATACAAGTAACTGTCGAGGGTGTAAACCTGAATTTCCTTCCGCTGCCAGTCGGCCACGTAGAGTGCGCGATGAAGGATATCCACCACGACTCCGGCGGGCCGACTCAGATAACCCTCTCCAATGGCCCGTTTGAAGTGGCCGTTGGGCAAATAAACGATGACTAGAGCCCGCCCGGAATCGGTGACATAAATATTGTCCTCATCATCCACGGCGATGAATGTGGGATGAATGAGAGGTTGCTCGCGATCACGCCGGATCTGCCAGTGTTTGCCTTGCTTCACGTCGAACACGTGAATGACAGAAAGTGACGGGTCTGTGACGAACAATCGCCCACGCGAATCCGCCACCATGCGATAGGGAAGTCTCAGGGCCAGACCGCCTGACAAACGGTCTATTGTCGGTTCCTGGAGATCAGCGGGCGCATAGGTCTTGATCGAAACAAAATGTGCCGTACCGTTGGGCGGAGGGACGTCGGCTTGAGGGAAGCAGAACCGACGTAGCCGGGCACCGCAGAGAATAATAAGAGCGGTACACACCTAAGGGCACTGGATCCACGCATGGCAGACGTCTCCCGGGCTACGTCGAGGGAGACACTTCGACGCCCCGATTCCGAAGAACAGCCTGACGCTACAGGAATGTCGTAAATGAAGCGGGAGCGAGAGGGCTTAACCGTAAGCCTATTCCGGCGCAGTGGTTTATGCAGTAAGCAAGGAGTTTATCGATGTGCACTTTGCAAATGGCAAACTCGTACTGCTGAATTTGACCGTCTTCTTGTTCGCCCTGGAATCCTATGCCAAACTGCCAAGACACACTCATCATGCCCATCCATCCATCGGCCCAGCCCGCCGCGCACTCTTCCACTAATCCACGCTATGAATGGCCTCTTTTGCACATTAGTTTCGTCCTTATCGGCGTCATTACGACTATGCTCGGCCCGGTGCTCTCTTCCTTTATCCACCACTGGGCACTGTCAGATGCGCAGGCTGGATTTTTTTTCACCACGCAATACTTCGGCAGTTTCCTTGGCGTTGGCCTGACCAGCCTGCTGCTTCCCCGTTTGGGCTTTTCCAAAGTGACGGCTGTGGGCTTTCTCTCTTTCATTATCGGCTTCTCTCTTCTGGGAGTCGGGCCTTGGAGTCTCGCGGCGATCATGGTCGGCATCAACGGCTTTGGCTACGGCCTGGCGAATCCAGCAATCAATCTGCGCGGCACGCAGATTCCTTCTTCGAATACCGCGGCTGCCGTTACGTTTCTCAACTTTTCCTGGAGTGTTGGTGCGGTCCTTTGCCCTTTTCTCGTCGGCTTTCTCTTGCCCAATATTGGCATACGCGGCCTCTCGGTTACACTCGCTCTGTTCTCCCTCGTACTCTGCATCCTGCATTTCCTCCGGCCATCCGAGACGCTGCCTGTCCGACCTGCGCATCCCCTCGCAGATTGGGTCAAGCACCTTCGCTATCCTCCGGCCATCCCCCTGCTGCTTCTTTTCTTCATCTACGTTGGGGTGGAAGTCGCTGTCGGCGGGTGGGTGGCCACTTTTGAAAAAAGGCTGTCCGGCATGGATGGCCGTGTTCTTGCACCCGCGCCCTCTTACTTTTATGGATTTCTGCTCTTGGGACGTGGGATTTCTCCACTGGCGTTGCGGCGGATTCCCCAGGTGATTATTTCGGTAGGGGGTCTGATCCTGGCTACCTCGGGCGCCGCCGTCATCGCTGTCTCCGGCGCGCCAGCCACACTGTACGTGGGAGCAGCCATGGCGGGCTTTGGCCTTGCGCCGCAGTACCCGATCTTCGTAACCTGGCTCGCCGCGATTTTTCGGGAAGACTCTAACTGGCTCGGCGCTCTGTTCTTTGGTGCTGCGGGACTCGGCGGCGCATTGCTCCCCTGGCTGGTCGGCATCGTGGCGTCGGAAAGTCACTCGCTGCGTGCTGGACTCTATATCCCCTTGGTTTCCACCGTCCTTATGATTTTTCTGGCCCTTCGCGCCCGCCCTACGCATGGTCATCCCGTTCCTGTGTAGTGGCCGAAGCGAATCCGGGACTAGTGTGGCAATTGGGGTTTGCCGGCATTGATCCACGCTGTTAGCCAATAAGAGCCAACATCCGTGGATGCATCCGAAAGCTGCTTGATGAGCGAGGCAGCGGTCAGATTATAGAACCGGTCGTAGTATTCGTCCGTGTACGAACTCAATCCACGTTTGGCCTCGCGGTCGGCAAGCAGGATTGATTCTACCGTGCTATGCGCCCACAGGCAGGAATTGAACGCATGGTCCGTAGGGTCGCCGATGAACGAAGCATCGTGTGGGCTAATCGGAAAGAATGAACCGTAACGATCGATCAGAACGGTGTTAAACCGTTCGTTAACCCCGCTCTGCCCTGTCATCTTGCCGTCGAAATTCTCCGTCGTATTGAATGGGTCGCGCGCTCCAGCCACGTAATTCGCAAGGAATGCCGCGTCAATCTTTGCCTCTTCCCACTGGCCATTCCGCAGATCTTCGGTAAGCTTCTGGCTGTAAACGCCAATCTGCCATGGCAGTAAGCCGGTGGAATCGATCTTGGACTTCCCGTACTTGGCGACGGCGGCTTTATAACTGCGAGGCAGGGCCTCATAGGGAAACTTGCCGTATTTGTCCAGTTCGATGAAGTGGTTGTACCGCTCGAATGGATTCTTGGCCATGACCTTGGAGGTATCGTCCACATGCTGCACAAGAAAATTGCGATTGGCTTCAAAAAACGGGCGAATATCATAAGGCAACGTATCCACAGCATGGTTTACGATGACCCGCTGTGCGTTATTGCCCCACGCCACGGCCGGGAGCGGCAGAATTACAGAAAGCACCACCGCGGCGAGGATGAACACCGCGATGCCTCGGAGATAGAGGGAAGAGCGCGAGTGCATTCTGTGAAAACCCTCACTTGCTGGCAGCGGCTAGCCTCAGCGTACTCTTTCTGCGGCCGTAGAAATAATAAATCACGAGCCCGATGATGAGCCACGTAAAGAAGCGTAGCCAGTTCATGATCGGCAAGCCGGCCATTAGAAGAACACAGGTGAAAATTGTAATGATCGGCGCCAACGGACCGCCCGGGGCTCGGAAACTGCGCTTCCGCTCCGGTTCGCGATAACGCAGGATCAATACGCCCGCCGCCACCAGCGCGAACGCGAACAGGGTGCCAATATTCGAAAGGTCGGCAAGGGTTCCGATATCCAGAAGGCCCGCGGGGATGCCCACAACGAAGCCGGCCAACCAGGTTGAAAAGTCCGGCGTCTGAAAGCGGGGATGCACACGTCCGAAAATCCTCGGCAACAACCCGTCCCGGGACATAGCGAACCACACACGCGCCTGGCCCAACTGGAAAACCAGCAGGGAAGAGATCATGCCCATCAGCGCGCCCACCAGCACAATCAGCCGCACGCCCCCAAAATGCAGCTTTTTCATGGTATTGACTACCGGAGCGGCATCGTCCAGGAGCGTCTGCCAGGGCACAAGGCCCGTGAGGACTACGACTACGGCGATGTAAAGAATCGTGCACACCACCAGCGTGGCGATGATCCCGCGAGGAAGGTCACGCTGTGGGTTCTTACATTCCTCCGCGGCCGTGGAAACCGAATCAAATCCGATGTAGGTGAAGAAAACTATCGAGCCGCCCGTAAGAATGCCGGGCCAGCCGTTAGGTGCGAACGGATGCCAATTGGCCGGATGAATGAAGCGCGCGGCAAATCCTACGAACACCAGGATGGCCACAATTTTGAGAAACACCATGATGTTGTTCGTTTCCGCGGACTCCTTGATGCCGCGCACAAGGACTACCGTCAGCATCATGACAATAATGAATGCAGGCCAGTTGAAGCCGAAATGCCACCCCGGCCCATAAATAGTGTTCCCCTGCAAATCCATCAACCCGGTAGGGAGATAGGCGGGAGAAATCCACTTCGGATCAGGGTGCCAGCCAAACCAGTCTAGAAGATCGACCATGTGCGCGGAAAATCCCACACTGACGGCCATGTTGCTTACGGCATATTCAAGGATCAAATCCCAGCCAATGATCCACGCAATCAGCTCTCCCATGGTGGCGTACGTGTAGGTGTAAGCGCTGCCGGCAATCGGGATCATGGCGGCGAGTTCGGCATAACAGACTGAGGCAAACCCGCAAACCACCGCCACTAGGATGAAGGAAAGCGCGATTGCCGGGCCTGCGCCGGGTCTTCCGTACGACATGGAGTGGTAGATCAGGTATTGCAGGAGTGGAGCGTTAAGAATCGAGGAGACCTGCATCTTTTGTCCGGCGATGGCCGTGCCGATGACGGTAAAAATCCCAGAGCCGATCACCGCCCCAATTCCAAGGGAGGTAAGGCTTAACCACCCCAATGACTTTTTCAATCGTATTTCGGCATTTTCTGAATCGGACAAGAGCTGATCAATGCTCTTACATCGGAATAATTGCGATTCCAAGCAGGCTCTCCGTCTGCATCCGGGCGCCCCGACCCTTTGCGACGCCCGGGACGAGCAGGAACAGGGTCGAGGGTGAGCATTGGGTTCTACCGGATACGCAAGATGAGAATGGTAGCGCTTCAATGTATCGCGATATCCGCACAGGTGCAACTTGGGCAGTTGTCTGGGAATACGAATTGGATAGGTGATCGGGTCTTTGCTCATCAGCCAGGTGTTCACTTCTGAAAAGTATTTTCATTCTCGGCCTTCGGGCGCGGGAAGCGGCTATGACGGAACGGCTTCGGGGCACGAGTTTATAATAGGCAATAAGATGTGGCAAAACTGCAGAAAGAAAAAACGTCCTGGAATTGAATTTGGATTTGGAGGCAAGCTACCTGTCGAAATGGAGGTCGCACTTAGCGGGAGGCGCGAGCAGATTTGACGGTGGGGGGTCTAGGTGGCTGGAAACGATAGCCAACCCACGGCTCAGTCAGGATGTACCTGGGTTGAGAGGGGTCCTTCTCAATTTTCTTGCGCAACTGATTGATCACCACGCGAAGATTTTCAGTCTCTTCCCCGTATTCAGGCCCCCAAATCGTCTGAAGAAGACGGCGATGCGAAACCGGCTTCCCTTGGTTTGCGATCAAGTGCTTCAAGACTTCGAATTCCTTGGGGGCGAGGTGGACTTCCTGGCCGCCGGCGGTGACACGGCGCCCCTCAAAATCAACCGAGAAATCCTTGGACTGAAATGGCGGGACCGCCTCGGCCGAAGAATGGCGCCGGAGCGAGGCCCGAACGCGCGCTAGGAGTTCTTCGATGCCAAACGGCTTAGTGACATAGTCATCCGCGCCGGCATCGAGAGCCGCGACCTTGTCGCGCTCAGCATTGCGGACGGTAAGAACGATGATCGGGGCATCATTCCACCGGCGGAGTTCGCGGCACGTTTCGATGCCACTCATTCCAGGGAGGTTGACATCAAGGAGGATGAGGTCAGGTTTTAGCTTGCGAGCCAGTTCCAAGGCTTCTTCGCCGGAAGAAGCTTCGCTTATTTCGTAGCCGCGGAAGGAAAGAGTGGTACGGAGGACGCGGCGAATCTGCGGTTCGTCGTCGACGACGAGGATGCTGGAGGAACTCATCGGAAGTCTCTCCGGGAAATCGGCAAGGTAAACGAAAATACGGAACCATGCCCGAGCTGGCTGGTCACGCTGATGGTCCCTCCATGCGCCGTCACGATGGCCTTGGCAATGGGCAACCCCATGCCGGTGCCGCGAACCAGATAGCGCTGGTCGCGACCGCGATAGAACTTATCAAAGATCAAGCCCTGCTCGAAAGGGTCAATACCGGGGCCGCGGTCCGCGACACTAAGAGTGACAAAGCTGTTGCTGACTTCGGCGGACAAAGTAATCGGCTGTTCTTTAGGCGAGTAGATGTGGGCATTATCGATGAGCTGCACGAGGATGTCCTTGGCCCGTTCAAGATCAGCGCGCACTGAAGGAAGGTTTTCGTCGAGCTGAATGACGACTTCCCTATCGCCGAGGGATTTCTTGAGGTGCTGCATGGCAGAATCGACGAGTGTGGCTACCGGCACGGACTCAAAATGAAGTTCAAACTCACCCGCTTCGAGCTTGGCCATCTCCGCAGCTTCCTCGACGAGGTGATTCAGGCGATCGCATTCTTCGTTGATGATAGCGAGGAGTTCGGTGTGTTGCGCGGCCGGTGATGTCGACTTGGCGAGAAGATCGGTGACGGCCGCCTTGATGGAGGTGAGCGGAGTACGGAAATCGTGGGCAATGGAATCGAGGAGAGCAGACTTCAGCCGTTCGCCCTGACGTTCAGCTTCCGTTTCGCTGAGTTGCTCGACAGCGCGGGCGCGTTCGATGGCAATGGCAACAAGAGATCCGACGGCGTCCAAAGTCTGACGCGACAGACGGACACCAGAGAGGCCCAGGCTGCCGATAGGTTTGACGCCTAGCCGGACCGGAACAAAGTGCAGCGTTTGCTGGTTCTCAGTAATCGTTTCGTCCCGGAGGTAAGCGGCCTTCATCTGTTCTTCGTCGAATTGCGAGGCCCCGTAGCCAGAGCGGTAAAATTTATCTTTTTGCGGGACAAACAGCTCCGCTGCTCCGGCTTCGAAACAATCCACCAGAAAGTTGGGAATGGCGTTCATCAACTGGATGACGTTGCCGGCACCCAGAAGTTTTTGGCTGAATTCGTAGAGCCGCTCGACTTCGCGGCGCCGGCTGTGGGCAGCGTCGGCCTCCTTGCGAATCCGAGCCGAAAGCTGGCTGCCCATGATGGAAGTGAAGAGGAAGGCAAACAGGGCCACCCAATTTTGCGGATCAGCGATCGTGAGCGTGCCGATCGGCGGGAGAAAATAAAAATTGAATAGAAGCATGGCACTGAGGGACATGAAGATGGAGACAACCATGCCCCAGACCGCGGAAACTGCTAAAATCGCGAGGAGAAACGAGAGTGCGACGGTCGTCTGATTGACATGGACGATTCTGCTGAACACGAACGTGAGGGAAATCAGCAGGATGGCGGCGGCGGAAAAACCCATTCCCCGCCCCACTAAGAAATGCGTCATGGTTGTATTGTAACTCAGGCAGAAAAACGACCCCGGAGAAGAAGACGACTTGCCGAAAAAGCCCGAAGAATGGCTCGAAGCGGTCTCGCCCGCCCCCAAACCACGGGGCATCTTCAAGCTGTTCCTGGGTTACGCTCCTGGTGTAGGAAAAACCTACGGCATGCTGAGCGAGGCCATCCGCCGAAAGGGCCGGGGCGAAGATATTGTCATCGGCATCGTGGAAACCCACGGCCGTAGAGGGATTCAAGAGTTGGCCAACCAACTCGAGGCCGTGCCCCGGAAGAAGCTCGACTACAAAGGCACGGAGTTTGAAGAGATGGACATTGACGCGATTCTCGCGCGAAAACCCGAAGTTGTGCTTGTGGATGAACTGGCACACACAAACATCCCCGGCAGCAAGCACAGAAAGCGCTACGAGGACGTGCAGGAGCTGATCGCGGCGAAGATTGATGTGCTTTCGACCGTCAATATCCAACATATTGAGAGCATTGCCCCGACGGTTCGCGCGATAACCGGCGTAACCGTACGCGAGACGGTACCGGACTGGGTGCCGTTGTCGGCAACCGAGACGGTAATGGTGGACCTGACTCCGGAAGCTTTGCAAAACCGCATGAAACGCGGTGATGTCTACAGCGAAGAAAAGGTGCAGCGCTCGCTGAAGAATTTTTTCCGGCGCGGAAACCTGATTGCCTTGCGCGAACTGGCCTTGCGACAGGTGGCTGAACAGGTGGATCGCTGCTTGGAATCCTACATGGATGCCAAGGAGATCCAACAAAACTGGGGCGTGCGCGAACGGATAGCAGTATGCGTTTCGGGGAGCCCTTCCGGACAATACCTGATTGCTCGAGCGGCACGCATGGCCCGGCGCCTGGATGCAGAGTTGTACGTAGTGCATGTCGACCGGGATATAGCTCCACGGGAGGAAAATCCCAAAATCCTGGAAGCGAATCTACGCTTCGCGGAAAACCTAGGAGCTCAAGTGATGCGTTTAAAGGGTCACAGCGTTGCCGACGAGATTGCTGATTTCGTACGCGCAAGACACATTACGCAAGTGATTTTTGGACGGGCACCGATCCGCGATTGGAGAAAGTACTTGTATCTCTCGGCCGTCCACCGGTTCTTGCGGGAATCACCAGCTGTCGATGTGCACATCGTGACCCAAGAGCCAGGCGAGAACTGAAGCAGAGATATCGGGGCGCCATAATAGCGCAACGACAGGAAGAAGGCGGCAAATTGGTGACCGCCGACCGATGTGCCATGGATTTTCCGCATTGGACCGAGTGACGAAGCGCAGGTGCGTGGCCTAGCCGAGAATATTTATCTGCAGCACCATATTAAGAAAACCCTGCTGATCGCAGAGAAGAATCATGACGGCAGATTGGGCCGCCAGGATTTGAGCGGTCGGCAAACCTGTTCAATGCGTCTACTCCCCTGTTTCTGGAAGTCACGGGGAATCACTTGGAACTTGAAGCGCTGCGGGCAGATCTAAAGGAGATTGGCCCGGAAGCCGTTGTTCTCTGGACTGACTCTGACGCGGCAACTGAACTGCTGCCACTGCTCCGCGAAACAACCCGGGAAGCTTTGATCTATGCTTGCCAGAAGGCGGTCGCCTTTCAGGACCGCGACATGGCTGGGGTTCTGCAACACTGCTGACGACGGCCACACTAACCGCTCAAACAAATAACACTCGGGAGGTCTTTGCCATAGGATTTCGCCGCCGCTCAGGACACTCGCCGAACCTTGCAGCTCAGCAGATTTACGATGCCATCCGCTTGGTGGCCGCTGGGTTGCGGACGGCCGGGGCCAACCGCGCGAGGCTGCGCGATCAACTCGCTAAGGGCAACACATTCCAAGGAATTTCCGGAGAAATCCTGTTCGATTCCGCCGGAAATAATCTTCAAGACGTTCGTTTGATCAACTCTCGTCCCTAATCTATCCACTCTCCCAATCTGCCCTACCCACGCCTCTCGATTCCAGCGCACTGCCACTCTGCACAAAAGAACTGGTAGACTATGCCGGTTTAGACAGGCCGCACGGTTCGGCGCGAGTGTCACGAACGCAGCCTACCGCCGCTGTGAGTCGCCGGCAAAGTGAGGAAGGATCATGACGAGCCCATCAGGAGCACGACCGGCCATGAATGATTCGAGGGAAAAGATCTCGCCACTGGCAGGTCAAAAAGCGCCAAAAGAGATGCTAGTCGATCTCGTACAGCTGGAGCGGCAATACTTCGAACGCAGGCCAGATCCAAGCGACCCAAACCAACTGGTCATTTTCGGGACCAGCGGGCATCGCGGCACTCCGGGAAACTCAACATTCACGGAAGCACATATTCTGGCGATTACCCAGGCGATTTGTGAATACCGGAAGAGCCGGCAAGTGGATGGACCGCTGTACATGGGCAAGGATACGCACGCACTTTCCGGGCCTGCCCAACGGACCGCGCTCGAAGTGCTGGCCGCGAACGGTGTGGAGACCTGCATTCAGGAAAAAGACGGCGTTACACCGACTCCCGTCATCTCGCGGGCCATCCTTGTTTACAATCGCGGCCGGAAGGAGCATCTGGCGGATGGCATCGTGATCACCCCTTCTCATAATCCCCCGGGAGATGGCGGCTTCAAGTACAACCCCACGAACGGCGGACCGGCTGATACAGATGTCACAAAGTGGGTGCAGGATCGTGCCAACGATTTGCTACGCCGGGGGAACGCGGGAGCGAAGCGCGTGCCCTTCGAGAAAGCGATAAAAGCCGCAACGACCCACCAGGAAGATTTCGTCCTGCCCTATGTGAAGGATCTGCGGAACGTGATCGAAATTGACGCCATTCGCGGCGCCCGCTTGAAGTTGGGAGTAGATCCGCTCGGTGGCGCGGCAGCTCCGTACTGGGAGCCGATTAATGCGATCTACGGGCTGGATATTAAAGTCGTGAACCCTCGACTGGATGCGACCTTCTCGTTCATGACGTTGGATCATGACGGCGTGATTCGCATGGACTGCTCGAGCCCCTACGCGATGGCGTCTCTTGTGAAATTGAAAGATCAGTTTCAAGTGGCATTTGGAAACGATCCCGATTCCGACCGTCACGGGATCGTGACACCGTCCGCGGGTCTGATGAATCCGAATCATTACCTTGCCGTCGCTATACGGTACCTGCTGATGTATCGGTCAAAATGGCCGAATCGGGCGGCAGTTGGTAAGACTTTGGTAAGCAGCAGCATGATTGATCACGTGGTGAAAAAACTGAACCGGACACTATCTGAAGTGCCGGTGGGCTTTAAGTGGTTCGCGCCGGGGTTGTACGACGGCTCGTATTGTTTCGGCGGCGAAGAGAGCGCTGGAGCAAGTTTTTTGCGACTCGATGGGACGGTCTGGACTACCGACAAGGATGGTCCAATTATGGACCTATTGGCCGCGGAGATCACCGCGCGCACTGGCAAAGATCCTGGCGAGCACTTCAAAGAAATGACCGCGGAATTCGGGACGCCTTATTACAAGCGGATCGATGCCGCGGCAACGCCACAGCAAAAAGCAAACTTGCAGAAACTGTCGCCGAAGGCCGTAAAAGACTCGCAACTTGCCGGCGAAACGATTACGGCGAAGTTGACGCGGGCTCCTGGTAACAACGCGGAAATTGGCGGCCTGAAGGTCGTCGCAAAGACGGGCTGGTTTGCGGCGCGCCCTTCAGGCACTGAAAACATATACAAAATCTATGCGGAAAGTTTCCAGAGCGAGGCGCACCTGCAAGCGATCGTGAAGGAAGCCGAGGCCATGGTGACGAAGGCTTTGCAGTCTTCGTGAATCCGTTCTGACCGGGGCAGAGCAACCAACAATGACCCAGGGCACGAAGGTAGGGAAAAGCTCTCCACTCGGTGCGACGGCACATCGCGGCGGAGTTAATTTCAGTATCTTCTCGCGGTATGCCTCAGGTGTGGAACTTCTTTTTTTCGATCGCGAGGATGACGCGGCGCCCTCACGCACCATTCTGATCGACCCGATCCGCAACCACAGCTACCACTATTGGCATGTCTTTGTGCCCAATGTGAATTTGGGGCAACTCTACGCTTACCGCATAAGCGGGCAGTATGAACCTTCTCTCGGAATGCGTTTCGACCCAAGCAAAGTTCTTCTCGACCCCTATGGACGCGGCGTGGTGATTCCGAAAGGCTACAGTCGCGACGCCGCCAAGTCCCCGGGAGATAATACGGCGACGGCCATGAAGAATTTGGTAGTGGATGCCTCTGCCTATGATTGGGAGGGTGACAAGCCCCTCGAAAGGCCATCGACACGCACCATCATTTACGAAATGCACGTACGCGGATTCACGCGGCACCCAAATTCTGGAGTTTCCGAAGACCAGCGCGGCACGTATCGGGGACTGATCGAGAAAATCCCATATTTGCGGCAACTAGGAGTTACCGCCGTCGAGTTGTTGCCGATTTACCAGTTTGACGCACAGGACTGCCCGCCGGGCTTGGTGAATTATTGGGGTTACGCGCCGGTGTCATTCTTCGCTCCTCATCGAGCCTACAGTTCGAGGCAGGATGCACAGGGCCCGACGGATGAATTCCGGGACATGGTGAAGGCACTCCATCGAGCGGGCATCGAAGTCTTCCTTGATGTCGTGTACAACCATACGGCCGAGGGAGATCACACAGGGCCGACACTCGGATTCCGTGGCATTGACAATTTGACCTATTACATTCTGGAAGAAGACCGTTCGCGCTACGCCAATTTCACCGGGACTGGAAATACTTTACGGGCGAACCACCCTGTCGTACGCCGAATGATTATAGATAGCCTGCGCTTCTGGGTTGAAGAGATGCACGTGGATGGTTTTCGTTTCGACTTGGCTTCTATCTTGACTCGGGATGCCTTCGGTCAAGTGATGGCTAATCCGCCTGTGCTATGGGACATCGAGTCGGACCCGGTGCTGGCCGGAACCAAGTTCATCGCGGAAGCGTGGGACGCCGCGGGATTGTATCAAGTAGGCAGTTTCGTGGGCGATAGCTGGAAAGAATGGAATGGCCACTTTCGGGATGATACGCGAAGTTTCTTCCGGGGAGAGGAAGGTTCCTTAAAGCGGTTCGCGGATCGCTTGGTAGGCAGCCCCAATCTCTATGGGCACAAAGAGAGGGAGGCGGAACAAGCGGTTAACTTTGTGACTTGTCATGACGGGTTCACCCTGAACGACCTCGTTTCCTACGAGCAAAAGCACAACGAGGCGAATAAAGAAGCGAACCGCGACGGCACAAACGATAATCGCAGTTGGAATTGCGGCGCAGAGGGGCCCACCCATGATACTGCGATCGAGAAGCTGCGAAATCGACAGATCAAGAATTTACTTACGGTCACACTTATGTCCCTGGGCTTGCCGATGTTTACTATGGGCGACGAAGTCCGCCGCACTCAGCTGGGAAACAATAACGCCTACTGCCAGGACAATGAAATCAGCTGGTTTGATTGGGAGCTGCCGAAAAAGCATCAAGACGTTCTGCGATTCGTGCAACTGTTGATTGCCCGGAGGCTCTTGCGCGATGTAGAACCCGAAAATGAGCGAATGACACTGATGGAGCTGGTTCGCGAATCCGTGCGGGCCTGGCACGGCACTCGACTCGGCCAGCCCGATTGGAGCGACTCTTCACGCAGCATCGCACTCACCACTGTCGCACTGAAGCACAAACTACTGTTTCACCTGATTTTGAATGCCTATTGGGATTCCCTGGATTTCGAACTGCCGCCGGTACAGAAAGAGGGTTCACACCTCTGGCACCGCTGGATTGATACATTTTTGGATCCACCCGAAGACATCGTGGATTGGCGGTCGTCACCGGCGGTCTCGAAAACCGTCTACAAGACTGGCCCACGCTCCGTTGTACTCCTGTGGTCCCAGACAGGCTGAAACTCAGCGTTCTTGTTCGTCAGTGTCACTGAAGGCCGGAGAAAAGGAGGCGAAAGCCGTACGAGCGCGTGCCGGAACAGCCCGGGACTTTGCACCAACGAAGGTCTCTGAGCAAGTATCCCGGATGACTCGGCATTAGACCGAATGCGCACCGCTGAAGTCAGACTCCTCACCACCTGTAACAAAAGAGTAGCTTTTGGGAAGCTTTGCATCTAATTTCTACGTGAACCGCCGCAGTGAGCTCCACGCGGCCCCGCGCAATTTTCCATGGATTGCGCTGCCAGGGCTGGTGCTGATATGGACCGATCTTCTGCAGCAACCTTTGAGATCGCAGGACCACTGGCTTGGTGTCGAACCGAGAGCGAATTGCGATTCTTTCTCTCGAGTACGGCGAGTCGAAACGTGCTGAGCTTCGAGCACTCGATCACCAGACCGGGGATCGCCTTTGGGAAGGGGCGCGACACGCGGAAGAGTGAGTTTCCCGATGAGTAGGCAACATTTTTGCTTTCACGAGCCGAAGAGCTCGCTGTAGTAGAAAGTTAATAACGAGAGAAAGGCCACTCCGATGAGCACCAAAAGCAGCTTGGTTCCAGCAAATTCGGCAGCCGAGGAGACTCACGCAAAACTTGCGGGATACTATGGCTGCGGGTCGATTCCTTTCACTGGATCAGAGGGCGCGCTTTATGAGCGGCACCTGGCCTTCGATAACGTCAAAGATCCGGAACACACTGGCTACCGCGAACGTTATGAAGCTCTCGCTCACGCGGTTAGGGATATTCTTTCCCAACGCTGGGTGCTGACGGAAAGGACCTATAACAAGGCAAATCCTAAGCGCGTCTATTACCTATCGATGGAGTTTCTCATCGGCCGCTCACTGGCCAACAACATTGGCAACCTGCTGCTTGATCCGTACACCAAGCCATTCGTCGAGCGCGAAAAACTGAATTGGCGGGAGCTTTTGGATCGCGAACCGGATGCGGGCCTTGGCAATGGCGGATTGGGGCGACTCGCCGCTTGTTTCCTGGATTCCATGGCCACCATGCAACTTCCTGCCATGGGGTACGGCTTGCGTTACGAGTATGGAATCTTCAAGCAGACCATCGAGAAGGGTTGGCAGCACGAACAGCCCGACAACTGGCTGCGCCGGCCCGATCCCTGGGAAGTCGCACGGCCGCATGAAAAAGTCGAGATCCATTTCAATTGCAAATTTGAAATGCGCGATGGGACTTTGCACGCTATTCCCGGACGGTCATCATGCCTGTATGGCATTCCCTATGACCGCCCGGTGGTTGGTTATGGCGGCAAGAACATCAACACGCTTCGGCTGTGGGCCGCGGCTGCTCCGGACTATTTTGACTTTCGGGAATTCAGCAGTGGCGATTTTGTGGGAGCGCTTGCGGGCACACTCGTCGCTGAATCTATTACCCGTGTCTTGTACCCCGATGATTCGACAAGCATGGGCCAGGCACTTCGCTTCGTTCAGGAATATTTCCTGGTGGCGTGCTCGCTGGCGGATTTACTGAGGCGCTTTCGAAAGGGCAATCAGGATTGGAGACAGTTGCCAGAAAAAGCGGCCATCCAACTGAATGACACGCATCCGACCCTGGCCGTACCGGAACTGATGCGCATTTTGCTGGACGAGGGTCGCCTGGGATGGGACGAGGCCTGGGAACTCACCCGCAATACGCTTGCTTACACCAACCACACACTTCTTCCCGAGGCCTTGGAGAAGTGGCCTCTGGCCTGGTTCCAAATCATGTTGCCGCGCCATCTCGAAATCATTTTTGAGATCAATCGCCGACTTTTGGATGACGCAAGGAGACGCTTCCCGGGCGACGAGGGACGAATCGAGCGTGTAAGCCTGGTGGAAGAAGGCGGCACACGTAAAATTCGCATGGCGAACCTCGCGATCGTCGGTTCCCACAGTACCAATGGGGTCGCGGCCATTCATTCCACGCTGCTCCGCACCATGACCGTAAAAGATCTTGCGGAATGCTTCCCGGAGCGCTTCAGCAACAAGACCAACGGCGTGACACCGAGGCGCTGGCTGATGCTGGCCAATCCGGCCCTAGCCAAGACCATCACTGAAGCGATTGGCGAAGGATGGAAAACCGACCTTAGCCAATTACCGAGACTAAGGGCCCTGGCAGGCGACCAACACCTGCGCGGCGAATTCGGCAAAGCGAAACGCGAGGCCAAGCTCCATTTCGCTGATTGGCTGAAAGCGACGACCGGCCAGTCGGTGAACCCCGACAGCATTTTTGACTGTCAGGTGAAGCGCATTCATGAATATAAGCGCCAATTGCTCAATGCCTTGCGGGTCGTCGTGGTCTACAACCGCCTCCGTGAAAACCCCAACCTGGCGATCGCGCCGCGGACCATTTTTTTTGCCGGGAAAGCGGCGCCGGCTTATCACTTGGCTAAACTAATCATCAAATTCATCAACAATCTTGCCGGCACGATCGACGGCGACCCGGCTGCTCAAGGGAAGCTCAAAGTGATTTTTCTGCCGGAATATTGTGTGACCCTTGCGGAGCGACTGATTCCTGCAAGCGATGTATCCAATCAGATTTCCACCGCCGGTTACGAGGCCAGCGGAACCAGCAACATGAAATTCATGATGAACGGAGCACTGACTATTGGCACGCGCGATGGAGCGACCATCGAAATGGCGGAAGAGGCAGGTGAAGAGAATTTCTTTCTGTTCGGACTCACCGCCGAACAGGTGGAGCAGAGCCGCGGTTGGTACAACCCGCACTGGCATTACGAGAATGAACCGGAAACGCGCGCGGCGCTGGACCTGATTTTCTCCGACCACTTCAGCCGCAACGAGCCCGGCATTTTCAATGGCCTGCGCGACACGCTGCTGACCAGCGGGGACCATTATATGCACCTCGCCGATCTTAAATCCTACGTGGAAGCGCAGGGGCGGTTGGGCGAGCTGTACGCTAGACCCGATGCCTGGGTCGAAAAGGTTATCCTGAATGTGGCTGGTTCGGGGAAATTCTCGAGTGACCGCACCATCGCGGAATATGCGACAGAAATCTGGAAAGTCACCGCCTGTCCAACGCCGTGAAATCGCACGGGCTTTGATAATCGCCCGGAGGAAACGTAGCAGGTATGATAGTTTCGGAGAGTTCAGCCCTGAGTGCCGCTCGATAATTGGCACTGAAAACTGGCAGACCGCCTCCCAAGGGTAAGGACCGCTTTACAGGAGTTTAATTCAGCCGAGGTTATTCCAGGATGAAAATACTCGTAGTAGATGTGGGAGGTACACACGTCAAGATTCTGGTGGCCGGGCAAGAGACGCCTATTAAGATTCCTTCGGGGCCTGAGCTAACGCCCAAGAAGATGGTAGACGTCGTGAAGGAAGCGGCGAAAGATTGGGAGTATGACGCTGTCTCGATGGGCTATCCTGGGCTGGTTCTTCGGGGAAGACCAGTGGCCGAGCCTCACAACCTGGGACGTGGCTGGGTAGGATTCAACTTTGAAAAAGCATTCGGATGCCCAGTCAAGGTTATTAATGATGCGGCCATGCAGGCACTGGGAAGTTATAAACGCGGAAAGATGCTTTTCCTGGGACTAGGGACCGGCCTCGGCTCCGCGCTAATAGTCGACGGCTTCATCGAACCAATGGAATTGGGCCACCTACCCTACAAAAAAGCTACGTATGAGGATTACGTAGGCTTGCGGGGACTAGAGAAACGAGGAAAGAAGAAGTGGAGGAAAGACGTGGCGGACGTAGTCGCCTGTCTCGTGTGTGCCCTCGAACCCGATGAGGTTGTTCTGGGTGGCGGAAACGTCAAGAAGCTGAAAGAATTGCCGCCCCATTCTCGTATTGGCGACAATTCCAATGCGTTCAAAGGCGGCTTCCTCCTTTGGGAAAGATCCGATGGAGTGGTACCGACGGCTCAGGCCAAGGACGTCGCGAAGAAATCCAAAGTGGCGAAAGGAGGCTAGATATGCCTACAGGCGCCAAACCAGAGGTGAACCTGCCTGCGGTCGAACCGCTTAGAAAGCGCAAATCGTGGGCTGCCCTTAATGCTCACTTCCAGAACGTTCACGACATGCACCTCCGCACGTTTTTTGCCGAAGATTCCCGCCGGGGAGAGCGGCTGACGGCCGAGGGCACAGGAATTTTCCTCGATTACTCCAAGAACCGCATCACCGATGAAACGTTGCAGTTGCTGGTGCAATTGGCGGAAGAGTCCGGCTTGCGCGGGCGGATCGACGCGATGTTCCGCGGCGAGAAGATCAACATCACGGAGAACCGGGCGGTCTTGCATGTGGCGTTGCGCGCTCCAAAAGGAGCCACCATCATCGTTGACGGAGAAAACGTCGTTCCGCATGTGCACGCCGTGCTGGACAAGATGACCGCTTTTTGCAATCGCGTGCGAAGTGGCGATTGGAAAGGTCATACCGGCAAGCGGATCCGTACTGTAGTCAACATTGGTATTGGCGGATCGGATCTTGGCCCCGTCATGGCGTATGAGGCACTGAAGTTTTATAGCGACCGCTCGATGAACTTTCGTTTCGTCTCCAATGTGGATGGCAATGATTTTGCCGAGGCCGTGCAAGGCCTGGATTCATCGGAAACCTTGTTCATCGTCTCTTCCAAGACGTTCACGACGCTAGAGACGATGACCAACGCGCACACGGCGCGTGCCTGGTCTCTCGCCGGCCTGGGCGGAGATGCTAAGGCAATTGCGAAACACTTTGTCGCCGTCTCGACAAACGGCAAAGAAGTCGCCAAATTCGGCATTGACACGGCCAACATGTTCGAATTTTGGGATTGGGTTGGCGGGCGCTACTCCATGGATTCTGCGATCGGACTTTCCACTATGGTGGCTATCGGGCCTGACAACTTCCGCGCGCTGCTCAATGGCTTCCACCAAATGGACGAGCATTTCCGCACCGCTCCGTTTGAAAAAAACCTTCCCGTGCTCCTTGGCCTCCTGGCAGTCTGGTACACCGACTTCTTTGGTGCCCAGACCATAGCGGTCTTTCCGTATGAAAACTATTTGAAGCGCTTCCCCGCTTATCTCCAGCAATTGACCATGGAGAGCAACGGCAAGCACGTCACTCTGGACGGAACAACGGTAGACTACGAGACCGGGCCGATCTATTGGGGCGAGCCTGGCACGAACGGCCAGCACTCCTTCTATCAACTGATTCACCAGGGCACGCGGCTGATTCCGTGCGATTTGATTGCGTTTGCGAAGGCACTCAATCCGTTGGGCCGCCATCACGATCTGCTTCTCGCCAACGTTTTTGCGCAGAGCGAAGCGTTGGCATTCGGCAAGACCCCGGAGGAAGTGAAAGCGGAAGGCACGCCCGATTGGCTGGTGCCGCATCGTGTTTTCGAGGGCAACCGGCCGTCGAACACGATTCTCGTCGATCGACTCACGCCAGAGACACTCGGGAAGCTCGTCGCGCTCTACGAACATAGCGTTTTCACCCAGGGCGCCATCTGGAACATCGATTCGTTTGATCAGTGGGGCGTGGAACTCGGCAAGGTTCTGGCGCAGCGCATTATTCCGGAAATCGAATCCCCAGCCGAGCCGTCATTGGCACACGACAGCTCGACAAGCCATCTCATCCGCCGGTATCGCGCGAGCCGGTAAAGCGACGGGCTACTGTGCACCACTGGCCCTGTTTCTGGTTGATTTGTAAATGGTCTTAAACGGAATTTGCAATCACGAGGATGAAAGGAGCTGGACATGCAATTAGGAATGGTGGGACTTGGGAGAATGGGTGCAAATATGGTGCGGCGGCTTTTGAAGGGCGGGCATCAATGCGTGGTCTTCGACATGTCGCCGAAGGCGGTCAGCGAACTCGTCCAGGAAAAGGCCACCGGCTCCTCCTCGCTCAAAGAATTTGTCAGCAAGCTTCAGAAACCGCGGGCGGTCTGGCTGATGGTGCCGGCTGCGGTTGTCGATAAGACGATCGCCGATCTCGTTCCTCACCTCGAAGCGGACGACATCCTCGTCGATGGCGGTAATTCCTATTACATTGACGACATTCGCCGGGCCAAAGAGTTGGCGGTCAGGAAGATTCACTACGTCGACGTGGGCACGAGCGGGGGAGTCTGGGGGCTCGACCGCGGCTATTGCATGATGATCGGCGGGGAGAATGACGTGGTGAAGCACCTGGATCCCATCTTTGCGCGGTTGGCTCCCGGCATTGGCGACATTCCGCGTACGCCCGGGCGCGAGAAAATTGGCGGCACCGCCGAACAGGGCTATCTGCATTGCGGGCCGAATGGCGCTGGCCACTTCGTCAAAATGGTTCACAACGGCATCGAGTACGGGCTCATGGCCGCGTATGCCGAGGGTTTAGGCGTCTTGCGGGCCGCGAATGTCGGCAAGCGCGAACACGCCATTGACGCCGAGACAACTCCCTTGCGCGACCCGGAACATTACCAGTACGATTTGCATCTCGGAGATATCGCCGAAGTCTGGCGGCGTGGCAGCGTCATTGCCTCCTGGCTGCTGGACTTGACCGCTTCGGCGCTGCTTGAGGATCAGAATCTGGCAAAGTTTGCCGGTCGAGTCTCTGATTCCGGGGAAGGCCGCTGGACGATCAAAGCAGCCATCGACGAGGCGGTTCCCACTCCGGTCCTCACGACCGCGCTCTATGAGCGTTTCAGCTCACGCGGTGAAGCAGACTACGCCAACAAACTGCTCTCCGCGATGCGCTTCCAATTTGGCGGCCACGTCGAAAAAAAAGAAGAGAAGTCGCACTCGGCGTAAGGAAAGCGCTATGGACAAAATCCGCTCCGATACACTTGTGTTCTTCGGTGCAACCGGCGATCTGGCCTACAAGAAAATCTTTCCTGCACTGCAGGCCATGATCAAACGCGGCCACTTGAATGTTCCGGTCATCGGTGTCGCCAAAGCTGGCTGGAATCTGGACCAACTGAAAGCCAGAACGAAAGACAGCCTTGAAAAACATGGCGGCCTTGATCCATCAGCTTTTGAAAAACTCTGCCGGCTTTTGCGCTACATCGACGGCGACTACGCGGATCCCGCTACATTCGTGGCCCTGCGCAAGGCGCTCGGCAATGCGGAACATCCGGCCCACTATCTGGCCATTCCTCCCGCGCTGTTCGGGCCCGTCGTGGAACAATTGGTGAAATCCGGCTGCGCCACAGGGGCCAGAGTTGTAGTCGAAAAACCATTCGGCGACGACCTTGCTTCCGCACGGGCGCTGAACAAGATCCTTTTGAGCGCTTTCGATGAGAACGACATTTTTCGCATCGATCACTACCTCGGCAAACGTCCGGTACATAACATGTTGGTCTTTCGCTTTGCGAATGCCTTCATGGAGGCATTCTGGAATCGCAATTTTATTGAGAGCATCCAGGTCACCATGGCGGAGGACTTTGGTATTCAGGGCCGCGGTGCGTTTTACGACCAGACCGGTACGATTCGCGATGTAGTTCAAAATCATCTGTTCCAAGTTCTCTGCAATCTGGCGATGGAACCCCCCGCAGGCACGGACAGTGAATCCATCCGTGACGAAAAGGTAAAAGTTTTGAAGGCCATTCCGGCTCTCGACCCCGAGAACGTTATTCGCGGCCAATTCAAGGGTTATCGAGCGGAACCAGGCGTAAAACCCAATTCACAGGTGGAGACATTTGCGGCATTGCGCCTAGAGGTGAATTCCTGGCGCTGGAAGGGCGTTCCCTTTTTCATCCGCGCCGGCAAGTCCCTCCCGGTAACCTGCACGGAGGTGTTTGCAAGATTTAAGTTGCCGCCCACGATCATTCGCACGAGTGCGCTCATTAACAACCACCTTCGTTTTCGAATCAGCCCGGACGTAAATCTCGCCATCGGCATGACCGTGATGGCTCCGACTGAAGAACTGAAGGGCTTGTCGGAAGAAATGCTCGCCACGCATCATCCCATGCCCATCGAAATGGAAGCGTACGAGCGTGTGCTCGGGGATGCCATGCAAGATGATGCCACCTTATTCGCGCGTGAAGATTATGTGGAAGAGGCTTGGCGCATTGTTGACCCAGTGTTAAGGGCCGAAACTCCGGTCTATGAGTATGGGCCACAAACCTGGGGACCAAAAGAAGTGCAGCAATATCTAGAACCCGCGGGCGGTTGGCACGATCCCGAAATTGAGAGCCAATCAACGGCTGCCAGCGTGGGCCAAGCCGTTTAGGGGCGAAAGCGCAAGCGCGCCCTCTTTCGCTTTCTTTGTCCAATTCCGCGGCGAGACAAGACGTACGATCGTGTTGGAGAAAAGACAATGAAGATTGAAGTGCTTCAGGACCCTGAGGCTGTGGCGAAGAAAGCCGCTGCAGTCATTGCGGAAGCGGCGCGTGCTGCCGTCGCCGCCCGGGGGCGTTTCACGATCGCCGTGAGTGGTGGCAACACTCCATGGGTCATGCTGCGCGAACTGGGCAAGGAAAGTATCCCTTGGCAGAAGGTGCACGTACTTCAAGTCGACGAGCGCATCGCACCTGCGGGTGACCCGGACCGAAACCTTACCCATCTTCACGAAAGCCTTTTGGAACACGCTCCTCTGCGGCGAGAACAGATTCACGCCATGCCCGTTGAAGCTAGCGACCTGGAGGCGGCCACACGGCAATATACGGAAATCCTTCGCAAGCTCGGCGGCTCGCCCGTGCAACTGGATCTGGTTCATTTGGGGCTGGGGCCGGACGGCCACACGGCCTCGCTCATTCCGGGTGATCCTGTACTCGATATAATGGACAGAGAGGTTGCCCTCACCGGTGTTTATCAAGGCCGTCGCCGCATGACCATCACCTATCTTGTGATCAATCAGGCGCGGCAAATTCTGTGGGTCGTGACTGGAGGAGAGAAGGCCGGTATGCTTGTGCGTTTGTGCGGTGCGGACAAGTCCATACCGTCCGGGCGCGTCAGCCAGGAACATGCTGAGCTGCTAGCAGACCGCGCTGCTGCTGCTCAGTTGGACCAAAGTGGTTCGCAGGCCACGGCGTCTTAATCATGCACGCGGCGACATCCGGTCGTTTGCGGCAACCGATTTTCATTTGATTCGGCGTTAGATCCATTTCACGCGATGCCCAGTTTCTTCTGGAGTTCTTCGAGCGACAAGCCTTTCGTTTCCGGATAAAACAGCAGCACCACAACGAACTGGACCACCATCATCGCTGCAAAAAACACAAAGGGATATCCCCCCGACCTTGCCGCCATCACGGGAAACACCAGCGAAATTGCACCGTTCATCAGCCAGTGGGAAAAGCTGCCCAGGCTTTGCCCCTTGGCACGCACCCGATTCGGGAAAACCTCGCCGAGATAAACCCAGATCACCGCACCCTGTGAAAACGCAAAGAAGGCAATGAACCCAACCAACAGCCAAACGAGCAGCTCCTCATGCCTGTGCGCGAGAAAAATCGCCGCCACCCCCGCCAGACACACCGCGGTGCCGAGTGCTCCGGTCAGTAGAAGCTTTTTTCTGCCCAGTCGATCGATCTGCGTCATGGCAATAATCGTGAAAAGAAGATTAGTGGCGCCAATCGCCACCGCTTGTAAGTCTGAAGAAACCTTGTTGAACCCAGCGCGAGCAAAGATGTCGTTCAAGTAATACAGAATCGCATTGATACCAGAAAGCTGGTTAAACATGCCTATAGTAACGGCCAGGAAGATGGGCAGGCGATATTTCCGGGAAAAAAACGGTTCGTCCTCCGCCTTGTCTGCGCCGATGGATTCCACGATATCTTGCAAATGCTGCTCGTAGTTCTCTTCTCCGATTACCTTTAAGACGTTTCGGGCTTCCTCAGTCCGTTGCTTCTTGACGAGCCAGCGCGGGCTCCGTGGTATGAAATAGAGCATGGTGAGAAATACGGCGGCAGGGATTCCGGCCACGCCGAGTTTCCAGCGCCACTCTGCCGCACCCAAATTGCAAGTGCCGAGGACATAATTTGAGAAGTAGGCAATAAGAATGCCAAACACTACGTTGAATTGAAAAAATCCCACCAGTCGACCGCGCCATTGCGCCGGAGCGATTTCTGCAATGTACATTGGGCCAAGTACAGAAGAACCGCCAATGGCCAATCCGCCGATCACCCTAAAAAAGATCAGAGCGCCCCAGTTCCAGGCAAACGCACAACCCGCAGCAGAGAGCAAATACAGCACGGCCATAACGCGCAAGCTGTCCCGGCGGCCGTACTTGTCGCCGGGGATACCGGCGGTCATGGATCCCAAGATGGTTCCCACCAGGGCGCTTGAAACCGTGATTCCGAGTCCTGTGGGCGATAGTAGAAAACGCTCCGTTAGCGCGTTGGTGGTACCGGCAATCACGGCGGTATCGAACCCAAACAGCAATCCGCCGAGCGCGGCGACGACCGTGCTTCTCAAAAGGCAAAAGTTTAGTTTCATCGTATGGTCTCGGAAGTCTCTCGTACACCGTGGCTGCGAACCTTCTCAGTGAAGTTACCACGTCAGAGCACAATCGAAGTCGACAGACCTGTGGAGGTTCGGAGTCTTGAGATTGTAGACCATTCCTTCATTGCGCCGCAGCGAAATTCCGCGTACGCACTCTAGCCCGAAAACTAATCCTGGAGACGGTTGAACTCAAAAGGGGAAAAGTGGCGCGCCCTGAGAGATTCGAACTCCCGACCTTCTGGTTCGTAGCCGTTCGAACTATTTTGCCAAATCTTGCCAGAGGAGTGGCTAATCGAACGGATTCAGCAAGTTGGGGCAGATTCCTGCAATCTGCTTCTCCTTCCTTTGTTATTGTTTGCTCCGCTTTTGCCACCTTTTTTGGCGATTTGCGTGACATTTCCGTGACAGCCACTATCCACCTGTAGGTTAGGGTGCAATTGCCTCAAGAGCCCGTCGACAAAATGGATATGTCCGGTTCGCTGACGTCCCGGACCCGGGCTTCTGGCTCGTGTCCCGATCAAATTGACGAGTAGTGCGTAATGAGGAGTCGGCCATGTGCGCTAGAACCTCTCGCTTGTCGGAGGAAGAACTCGGGTAACTCCGGCAAGGTTCTAGGACTTTACATGGACGATTTGCTCGTCAGACTCCGCTTGGACTTCAAGCGTTCTGTGGAAGCTTACAACTCCTATTAGGGGGACTTGGGTTGCGGTTTGGGGTCGGGGAGGGGCCAGAGTTTTGACATGGCCCAGCTGACGGCCACGCCAACAACGCAACCCAGCAGGACCTCGGCGACGCGGCGCGCACCGAGCTCAATGCCGCCGATTTTGGAATGCCGTTCGAGTTCAGACGCAATGATGATTGCGGCGGTAATGGGCGCCTGCCGGAACATGACTGGGACACGCACGACATAGGCGGACAGAAACGCCGCGGCCGAAAGCGCGATGGGCAGTTTCCATTCGTTGGAACCGCCGATGACGAGGACAAGCATGCCGACCGCGCCTCCGAGCAGGGAATTCACGATGCGGCCGCCAAAGGTTTTCATTGCTGTCTTCACCACGGGATCGCTGGCCGCAATCATGGAACTGATCGCCCAGATTGGGTTGAGGCCGGCGAATTTGCGGAGAATGAGCCAGAGCAGGGTGGTGGCGACGAAGATGTTCGCGGAGAAATGGAGGCCGGCCCAGTCGCTTCTGAGGAACCGGTCCAGGCGGTCTTTCGCGCTAGCGTAGAGGGAGGTTCTGGCTGCGGATGTTTCGATACCTACAGGCGAGTTCGACATTGGGGAACCTGCCGGTTTAGATTCACTCGTGCGCGTTGGGCGGATTGCCCTTGAGGCGATAAACCGCGCCAGTCTTAGTGGTTCCGAGGGCGAGCCATTCCTGGGCGGCATATTGCAGATTGATGAAGAACTGCTCACAGCGGCGGCGCGCGAGGAGGTGCAGGTCCTCGCGTTTATCGACTTTGATCTGGTAGGCAAACTCGCCAACGAGTTGTTTCTGGTCGCCACGGGTGCGCCACACAGCGACGTTGGCTTTGGCTTCGATGCCCTTGCCGAAGTCCAGCATGGCGATGTCCTTCAAGACTTCTTCCACAGCAGTGGTGTTGACCAGAGCAACGCTTTCAGTCTCTGGAAGCTTCAGGACTTTAAGGGCGGGAAGCACTCGCATGAGCGTGGCCATCGAGGTGCGGTTGGGCTCATGGACGGCACTCATTGGAAATTCGACATTGTGCGAGAAAAGCAGGCGATAGCCGCCGGCTTGGTCCTTGAGGGGCAACGCCTCGGCTTTGAATTTGACCTTGTGGTCCCCAAAGATCTTGGGGCGGACGTCCATCTCGGCCGCTTTCTGCATGTCGGGATGGCGGAATTTGAAGACAATCTCGGGGTCGCTGACGGCAAAGCCGTTTTCGTAAGTCACGCGGCGACGCAGGATGAACGCATTGTTGTACAGCTTGAAGTCGGCGGTATCGAGAAACAGGACTTCGCGAACCTGCGGTCGCGCGTCTTTGAAGGGCTTGCGGGAAAAGCCGACGTCGGTAGCCTCGGCGGCGCGTTTCACGATTTTGCCGAAGTCGTCGAAATTGGATTCAGTGGTGAAGCGGTCACCTTTGAGGATGAGCTTGCATTCGAGGTATTTGACCTCGTCAAGCGGGTGGCCGTCGGTGTACTTTCCCTTTTTGAGATCGGGGACCCGCCCTGAATTATCCGGCTCGGAGTACTTCGATTTGTTTTTCATGTTATGTCCGTCGTAGGAGTTGGGCACGCGCCTGGTCGCGGCCAGTCTAACACCCCTATGGAAACAAATGAATAGCAAGGGGGAATCGTTGCGATGCTCACCGCAAAGTGCGAATGAGTTCCCGATGGCTCCGCAAGGATGACGCGCTCAGGCAGCGGGCCGCCCCTTGCCGGAATGGGTCGCGTGCGCGGCGACGGCATTGCCGTGCTTACCCATGACATCGAAGAGTTGAATGGTGGTGCAAGCGAAGGTGAATACGCCGGAGATGGCCATCAGGGCTCAGCTTTCGCCAGTCGTAGGTCAGAAGCATGTCACCGTAACCGAGAGAAGTATAAGTGTTCGCGGCAAAATAAAGGGCGTCGTGAATTTCCGGGATTAATTTCAGACCGTACAGCATGAAAGCTCAGATACAGGTGTCTATGGTTCAACTCCCGGTAAACCGGACAAGTCCCGTTCTAGGACTCGACATGTACGGTTTCCGCGTTCAAGTCAATAGTGAGGGGCGGTGCAAGCCCTCATGGTCGGCATGAGGAAAGCTAGACTCCGAGAACTTCCGAGGCCAGGCGGGTTCCTTCGATTCGGCTGCGAATTTTGGCGAATGCGGTGTCGCGTGAAGTGGAAGTGTCATCGGCAAACGGGGAAAATCCACAGTCGTCGGTGGTCCCGAGAGCATCCAGTGGGATGATTTCAGCCGCTTCGAGGACGCGATCGCGAACCTGTTCAGGCGTCTCTATCTTTCGATTAATGGGATCGATCACGCCAACGAAAAGACTCTGTCCCGGTTTCAGAAGGTCTTTTGTGGTTTTCAGCACCCGGCGGTGATCGTGCTCGCTCGTTAGTTGAATGTAAAAGCGTCCGACATTTAGCTGAAACAGAAACGGCAGCAGAGTGACGTAATCCACGTCGGCACTGTGCGTAGAGTCACGGTCGCCACCGGGGCAGGTATGAACGCCGATCCTCCGGCGGTGCTCGGGACTGAAGCGGTCGAGTACACTGTTGTTCATCTCGACAAAGCTTTTCAGAATGCCAGCGGAAGGATCGAGCTTGAGGGCCAGCCGTCCTTCGGTGAAATCGATCTGCACACAGGGAGCACCCGCCTCCAGGCACTCACGAATGTCGCGCTCCGCTTCGTCAACAAGATCACCAAGGAAGGCTTCGCGTAGATAACCGGGAAGAGCGGCGTCCAGATAAAGCAAACTGAGAGCCGATGCAGAAATCACAGCTTGTTTTACAGGCCGATGCGCATACCGTTGCGCGGCTTTGAGGTAATTAGCCGCGTGAACGCCATAGCGAAAAGGACCTGCCGTTAATCTGGGCAGTTGGCGGGTGTGGCCGTCTTGGTGCTCGAACCGATCTACGCCTAACGGTCTCTGCTTGCCGTCTCGCTTGGGTATATACACCCGCCGTACGGGCTGCGGTCGATATGTTTTACTTTTCAGCTCTTGCGTCAGTTCGTCCAACCACTTCTTCACCCCGTACTCTTCGATGTCCTCAAACGTTTGGCCGTCTACGCCTGCTGCTCCGCGGTTCGCTTTGCAACATTCATAGGCGAATGCCATCACGTCTTCTCCGTACACCTTGTCGTACAGAGCATAGAAGCGAAAGTTGGGCGATCCCTTCGCTTTGTCGTGCAACGCCGTCTGCAACTTCTGAACGCTTAGTGGAGTTGTTAGGCTCATCGCCAATCCCTCGGTCCTTTGTCGCTTCTTGCGTTCCCTTTCAACTGAGGCCCCTTCCCTCCCCCGGAGTTACCCGGCTTCACTGGTACTGCGAGCCTCTCCGTCATCCCACACGGCCCGGCCTGCCTCTCGCGAGTTGCCAGTTGATCCATACTGCAATCACCGCTGGGACTTCCCGTGTTGCGCTTGATCCACTCTGCCTACATGCCGTCGCCACTACCCCGGCAGGTCTGATGGAACTTGTCCGCTCGTACCGTTCCACCAACTTCGGCCTTCCCACGAACCGGGGCGGGTCGGCTCCTGCATTGTCGGTTTCGGGGCCTGCTCAGCGTTCACTCACGTTACGGCCTGCACGCTCGCCAAGTCGCCTAGCGACTCTCTGCACCAGAGGCTTCAGCAGTCTCGTTTGCCTCCACTGCTGCTCTGATTGCTACCGGGTGGAGCGAACCAGTTCCCGGGCGGGTTTACTCCCGCTGTGGACCACCTCCTTTCACGGCGCACCCGGTAATCCGACAAATCGAGAGTTGACCTCGCTCGCAAGCTGCTTCCGTCCAATGTAGTGAACGCGCTCGCGAAATATTATGAAGCCCAAGAGACGGAGGAGTCCAACTAGGGTGTGCCTGCTTTGTGAACGACCTCCTCGCGCACCATCTCAATGTGCAATCTCAGCCAATAGAGCTGAGGCCTGATGGATGCGGGGACGGATTGCCGGCTCGCTTGTTCTTCCATTTGGTCCAGCCGCTCGATGAAGTCCTTGGCGGTTCCAGCAGGAGGAACAGCGGCCAGTTGGTCTTCGAGACGCTTTAATTCGGAATAGAGCCTGTAGACCCGGCGGCGCCCGGCCCATGCATAGATTGCCGGTGCGAATCGCAGCAAGGGGAATACCATGCCCAAGAGTGGAATTGCCAGCACCAACAATTGCTCGGCTAACACCGCCAACCATAAAGGCAGATGGCGTTGCAAGAACGGCGATCCGGTTCTGTAAAACTGACGCGCGTGAGTGCTCAGGGGAAAGTCAATCGGTTCCGGCGCTGGAAACTCACCCGACTTGTGGAACACGCCCGGAGCAGAGTGGAACTGTTCTGCAGCTTCGAGCAACAGGTATTGAATGGCCGGATGAAGGTCGCGGCGCACCACCAAACTGGCTTTCGGAGCAAGGAGTAGAACATCCGCCGGCGGCTTGTTCTTGGCCAAATCAGCTACGCCAGCCGGGAGCACCAACCTATTTAAGTGTGGGTACAGGGCAACGAAGGCATCCGCTCGGCGAACACTCTGCAGACTTACGTCGTCGGCAGTAAGAAGTTCTTGCACGATTGGGCTATCCCAGGTATCGAGCAAAACTGCGCCGTCGAGCTCTCCCCGGTGAAGCCTTTGGATCGTCTCCGCCGGAGTGAACGGAAGCAGGGTGGCGGATTTCTGGTTGATGATGCCGACGCGGGCGAAAAACTCCACGGAGAATTTGTGGGAGGCGCTGCCTTCTGGGCCGATGGAGAGGCGGAGACCGCGCAGTTGATCGGGAGTTTGCAAACCTTGGCCACGGAGAAAGAACCAAAGCGGCTCGTAGAATAACGTTCCCAGAGAGACTAAATGAGGTGAGTCGCGCTGAGTGGTAATCCCGCCCGGAAGAATGGCAATGCTCACGCTTGAGTTCGAGTCTTGCAGCCGTGCTAGACTTTCGACCGAGCCTGCTAACGGGACGAGCTTGAGATCAATTCCATTTCGCGCAAAAAACTCGCGGTAGCGCTTTGCCAGATCTGCATTGAGACTGCCCTCAGGATCTGTAGCCATGGTTACGGAGCGCGGAGGCGTCGGCCGCAGAAGAGTGAATGCCAGCCAAATCAGGACCGCCGCGAATGCGATAACACCAATCGACGCGGTCCAGAGAGATCGCCAACCTGCGTGCTTGTCGTTCAAAGCAGTCATCCGCGGGCTCTAAGTGCAACAAGAATAGCACTGAGGGAAAGAATCTGGGACAAACGGAGAGAGGTTCCGGTACCCAAGTTACCGGTAACCCGACTTGACCGCGAGAGTTTTTCGAGTCAAGGCAGCTCTGTTGACATCCCTTCTCAGTTTCGCGTCACACTAGAATTGTCATCCCGAATCCCCGCGGTTTTTGCGGGGTGAGGGATCTGCTTTTCGCTTTTGCCACCCTCCATGGCAAGGATTTCAACAAAGACAGTCAAGGCTACATACGTAATGGCAGAGCACAGGAAACAGACACTAGAAAGGATGGTCTCGGCAGGTCCTGCCATGTGATAAATAAGGGAAAGTGGCGATGGGTGTGGTTGTAGGCGGCTGCCAGAACAAAGACGCTCCCCAGAAAAAAACGCCACAAAGTGTAGTGCAAGCCCGCGCAAGTAGACGATTAAGGATTTGGGTACAAATGCCGAGAGCCCAAATCCTGGCGTTTCTTAATTTTTATTCCCTGACGATGGGCGGGGGTAGGATTGCCATTTGCGCTGGTAGGGTGCCAGTAGACAAGCCCCACGATGCCCCAGAGGGCCAGAGCCACTCCCCAGAGCTTAAAAGCAATAGGGAGTCGCAAGTCAGGGTGGTAGAGGATTACGTAGAGGAAAGTCAACGGCGGAAAGAACAGACAGCAAAGCCCCCACGAAAGGCTTCTGCGAAACGCCAAGACGGTTACCCAAAGAGCGGCAACCATATAGCTCAAGACCCCACCGATGATGCAAAGGATTTCCAGCTTGGTCATCAACATAGAAGAGACTCTGTGATCCAAGTATCGGTCATGGACCAAGGATTTCAGGGGGGTTATTTTACCCGTTGCTAGAGACGCAACCGTTGCGGCCCGGTCGATTTTAGTTCTCACCGAAATCAAAGCATCGCCCGAGGCAGTCTCATTTCTCATCGAAATCAATGCACCCGCCGTGATGACCTCGAAATTGTTTTTGGTCATCCGACTTATCGGGATTCAATACGGAGAGATTCACGGTGACATAATCGTCGAAAAACGATGCACATTTTTCCACAGTCTTACCACTTACTAGCACAGCCCCGTGTTTATAAAATGAACGAGATTTTGCTTCCTTGTGAGGTGGGCAATGTTGTTCGCTACCGTTTCTCGCGGCAGGAATTTAGGAACCCGTTTGCTTCCGCATCGATTCAGGGACAACCGTTACCGCGTCCGGTTGGGAAAGGAAGGCCCGTATATCCCGCTCGCCGACTACCGAGAGATCCCTTCTTACCTTGCCAACGGCTATTCTCTTCTGATGAGCAACAGAGCCGAGCGCCACACTCCAAGTCTAATCAGACCTCAATCCATCCATGGATGGAGTATGAACTCTAAGGACGTTTTCTTCCCCGCTGTCTGAACTACTTGGAGCAACTTGTGTGGAGTCGAGGTGTGGCGAGGTGGTTTAGGCGGGACCTATCGGTTGCCGACCCTTTCGTCCGTCGGTGCCTCACTGTTCCCACCATGCTTCCGTTTCCACACCCCGCTCATCGAACCGAACGTGCGGATTTGCCGCATCCGGCTCTCGGAGAAGACTCACGCAATCGCCATAGCCATTGCATGTGACGCTGTCTGCAACTTCTGAAAACAACTCGGGAGTTGTCAGGCTTATCGCCAATCTCCCTTTCTGTCGTCGCTTCTTGCGTCCGCCTTCAACTGGAGCCCCTTCCCTCCACCGGAGTTACCCGGCTTCATCGGTACTACGAGCCTCTCCGCCATCCCAGTCGGCCCGGCCTTTCCGTGACGGCGTGGCATCGCACGTGGAGATCCGAGACGACGAAGCGGCCGTGGTGCGCAGAATCTTCGATACGTATGTGAAGCAAGGCCTGACCGTCCGCCTGACCGTCCGCCAGATCGCCAAGCAACTCACGCTGGAAGAAACTCCTACGCCGGGCGGTGGCCGGGAATGGAATTGGGCCAAGGTGGATCGAATTCTTCATGATGAGGCCTATATCGGCACGTTGTACTACAACCGCTTTAACTGTGCGATGGCAGAAGGGACATATGGTCAGAAGCGGCCTCACGTGAAACGCACTCTTCGACCACGGGAGGAATGGATTCCGATTTCGGTACCCTCCATCATCGACTTAGAGACCTTTCACCAAGCAGGAATGAGAGGCAAAGACAATCAGAAATTCTCTCCACGGAATTTGCGGGAGCCTGCTTATCTTCTGCGGAAGCTTGTCCACTGCGGACATTGCAGGTGCAGTTGCTTCGCAAGGACTTTTGAATCCAACTGCCGCGAGGCCCTACCATTATTATGTTTGCCACCGAGTGCAAAGGCGCTTCCTTAAAGAGGAGCGCTGTTCACAGCGACGCATCCGTTCGGATGCGTTGGACGAACTGGTTTGGGAGGAAGTGAGCACCAGGCTGCAAGATCCCGAGTTGGTGCTGGAAGCGTACAGAGAGGGCAGGACTCATCGTTTGGATCGAGATGAGTCTGGGTCGAACGAACAAGCGCAGAAGCTGGCGACTCAGATCAAGTTGGCGAACACGGAGATGACGCGGCTTCTGGATGCTTACCAGGTCGGTGCGATTGAACTGTCGGACTTGCAGAAGCGCCGACGGCTGGTTGAATCAAAGCTCGATACCCTCAATCGAGAGAAGGAACTTCTGGAGAAGATCGCTGCCGAGCAAAGGCACGAAGGCGATGCTCGAGGTGAG
>Ga0307471_100000105_pt1 | contig 39272 bp, 35 predicted proteins | sample atmos_gasesAM3C__2_FD_204566 | JGI IMG/M metagenome (GOLD analysis project Ga0307471, IMG submission 204566) | Hardwood forest soil microbial communities from Morgan-Monroe State Forest, Indiana, United States - atmos_gasesAM3C_515 | ecosystem: Environmental > Terrestrial > Soil > Temperate... | reverse complement strand
GCGACCAGAAGGAATTGAACGAAGCACTCTCGCGCATCGACTCGCGAGGAAGCACAGCACTTTACGACGCGATTATCGGATCGCTCGACCACCTGAAAAAAGGGCATAAGGATAAGCGCGTTCTGCTCGTGATTACGGACGGTGACGACGATGCGAGCCGGAAAACCTTTGAGTACACGATTAAGGTAGCTCAGCAATCGGATGCTGCTATCTACGCTATTGGCGTCTTCAGCGAAGACGACCGCAAGCACAGCAAAGGCATGGTGCGGCACTCGAAAAAAACTTTGGCGGAGCTTGCAGGGGCGACCGGCGGGCTGGCTTATTTCCCTGACAACCTCGAACAGGTGCAGTCGATCTGCGCGCAAGTGGCGCGCGACATTCGAAACCAGTATGAACTGGGCTACTATCCGAGCAACAGCGCGAAGGACGGCACGTTCCGCACGGTGCAGGTCCAAGTGCTCGGCTCCAAAGGACACGGAAAATTGGCAGTCAGGACGCGGGCCGGCTATTACGCGCAGAAGCCTTCGCAAGGCCAGTAAAGCTCAGCAGAAAACACGGGCGCAGCGTCTCTTCGTCGCGATTACCTCGAAAGCAATTCCAAAAAACTCGTGCCGTGCGGGATTTCTCCGCCGAAATTCTCAGCGACCGTTTGTCCCATATCCGCGAGCGTCGAGCGAGTGCCCAAGTTTCGCCCGTATGCGGATCGCGGAGTGAATGCAAGGATTGGAACGTATTCGCGAGAATGATCCGTGGTGGGATTCACGGGATCGGGATCGCAACCGTGATCTGCCGTGATGATTAGCAAATCCGAAGGTGCCAGAAGTTCAAGGAACGGCCCGAGCTGTGCGTCAAATTCCTCGAGCGAACGCGCGAATCCCTCTACATCTTTGCGATGGCCGTAGAGCATGTCGAAATCAACCAGATTAGCGAAGATCAATCCTTTGGGGCGCTGGGCGATTGCTTCGGTGAGCTTTGACATGCCATCGGAATTATTCTTCGTCGGGATATAGTCATCCACGCCGCGTCCGTTGTAGATGTCGTGAATCTTGCCCACGCCGAATACCGGAGTTCCACGCTCGGCGAGCACATCGAGAAGCATTGGCTTGGGCGGTTCGACGGCGTAGTCGTGACGACGCTCGGTGCGCTGAAAATTACTCGGCGGGCCGGCAAACGGGCGCGCGATCACACGACCCACGCGATTGGGACCATCCAGAATCTTCCGCGCGATCTCGCACATGCGATAGAGCTCATCGATGGGAATTACATCCTCATGTGCGGCCACCTGAAAAACGCTGTCGCCGGAGGTGTAAACAATCGGGAAGCCGGTGGTGACGTGCTCGAGACCCAACTCCTTGATGATTTCGGTCCCTGAGGCTGGTTTGTTGCCCAGCGTGCGGCGGCCGATCTGGCGTTCGAACTCCGAAATGATGTACTTGGGAAATCCATTCGGATAGACCGGAAAAGCCTGGTCGAGCCAAACGCCCGCCATTTCCCAATGGCCGGTGGTTGTGTCCTTCCCCGGTGATTTCGTCGCGCCTTTTCCGTAACTCGCGGCAGGATGTTCCGGCGGAGTTATGGATTCAAGCGGAGCAATATTGCCGATGCCGAGTCGCTGAAGGTTCGGAATTCGCAGTGTGCGAGAGCGCGCGATGTGGCCGAGCGTGTCGCGGCCAACGTCTCCGTAGTCCTTGGCGTCCGGCAATTCGCCGATGCCAACGCTGTCCAGCACGATCCAGATAACGCGGTCAAACCTCGGACTTCCGGATGTCATCGCGGCCCCGCATAACAACTAACACAGAATCGGCGTGAAAGGCGAGAGTATCGAGTTTACGGCCGCGTGGAAATTTCTATTGCGCGGGCGGGAGCCAGATGTCCTGCTCCACATATGAAGTGAGGGGCGTTCCCGCTGGAATTTGAACTTCCTTGCCGTGCTTGATTAATCCGATGGGACCGAAAAGCACGGTGAGGGCTACTGTTGCGCCGACTTTACTATCGCCTTCGCGGCCCTTCGTGCCTCGAAGCCGGACGTGGTTATCGGCCACCGCCAAATATTGCAGTTGAATATTAAGCTCGCCGCCTTTCCCCATCATTCCGGCGCGGTGAGCATGAGAAACGATGGCCGTGGCATGCGCACCCTTTGCCACGACAACGGTTTGACCGACTTTGACGTCGTCATCGAGGACGAATTCGACGGGATCATTTTCGACCGCCGTTTTCGAACTTAGATCGCCGGCAAATTTCAGTGGCACCTCAGTTCCTTCGCGAATCAGGCAGCCCCTTGCGGCGCTGCATACTCGCCTCAGTGGGTCGGGATTTGTGCTGTCGTCAACGATCGCAGACGCGCCGTGAAGCGCCTCAACCGAACCTGATGGCTTGTTGCCCTGGACGGAAAGCATCGCTTCCATCACGGACGCGTCGACTCCCGCGCTCTTCAGATCGAGAAGCGCCTGCGCGGAAACGTCGAAGTCGGTTTGGTTGGCTTCGACGGCTTTGACGATGATGGCCGGAGCGAGCGCTTGCTTGGTCATATCGATGACGTCTTGATTTGTCAGCGGCTTTCGCGTTTGCGCGCCAGCGGTGGAGAGATGCATGGAAACGAGCATCAGCATGGAAAACAGGGCCAGGTGGCGGATTTTCACGTGTGTGAACCCTCCAGGGATTCGCATCGGTGATTCAGTATACGGTGTTGAGTGCCTGCAGCATTCCTAAATCAGTTCATTTGTCGAATGATTAATCGGACGCAGGAGATGGAATTTGGGTTTCGGTGATGCCGAGTGGATTTCGGCCTGTTTGCCGCGCTTGACTGGACGGCGTATAATTGTGTGTTTACACGCATGCCGAAGAACCCTACAGACAAGGCGGCACTCGCAAAAGCGCTCCGTCGTGAACCGGAAGCAGCGGTAGCGGCGACGACTGCCACAATTCCGGGTGATATCGAAGAGATCCGCGTCCGCGGCGCTCGAGTCCACAATCTGAAGAACCTCGACTTCACGATTCCGCATAACGCTATCACGGTGGTGACCGGCGTTTCGGGCTCGGGAAAGTCCAGCCTGGCATTTGACACGCTGTATGCCGAGGGCCAGCGCCGGTACATCGAGTCGCTTTCGGCTTACGCGCGGCAGTTTCTGGAGCGAATCGAGAAGCCGGACGTTGACGAAATTACCGGAATCGCGCCGGCCATTTCGATCCGGCAGAAGAATTCGACGCGGAATCCGCGGTCGACCGTTGCAACCGCGACTGAAATCTACGATTACTTGCGGCTGCTGTATGCGCGCGTGGGGCACACGTTCTGCCTGAACTGCGGCGAGGAAGTGCGCAAGGACACGCTCGACGAAATTGCTGCTCGTGTTCTGGCGCTTCCGGCGGGCCGGCGATTCTACGTTCTGTATGAGCTGAAGCTGACCCCCGAAGCGCCTTCGACCGGGACTAAGACTAAGAAGCAGACTCGTCCGGGCCCCGAAGCGATTCGCCAGGCGCTGGTGAATTTGCGAAAGCGAGGATTCAACCGGCTTTTTCAGGACGGCCGCGTCTTTGAATTTTCGACGCCGGAAGATCTGCTGGATATGGATTTCTCGAAGCCGGCATATGTGCTGGTCGATCGGCTAGTGCTGGGGCCGGATATTCGTTCGCGCTTGATGGATTCGATCGAGATTTGCTACCGCGAAGGGCGAGGTGAAGCGATTCTCGAATTTGTACCTGAGGCGCCGGCCTCGGCGTCGGAGCCGGATTCGGTGGCTCCGGAAACAAGCGCGGCTGTGAGTGAACCTGCCCAAGGCAGCGCCGCGCTGCCGGAGCGGCTCGTCTTCAACGAGCGATTCGATTGCAAAAAATGTGGAGCGACCTATCAAGAGCCAGAGCCGCGTCTATTCTCTTTCAACAATCCGTACGGAGCGTGCCCGCGCTGCCAGGGCTTCGGCAACACAATTGATTTCGATCTCGATCGCGTGGTACCGGACAAAAGCAAATCGCTCACGGATGGCGCGATCGAACCCTGGACAAAGCCACGTTACCGGCAGCTGGCGATGGATATGCGTTCGTACGCGCGCGATAAAGGAATTCCGCTCGACGCGCCGTTTCGGCAACTGAGCGCTGCGCAACGCGACGCGATCATCGAAGGCGATCGCAAAGCGGATTTTCCCGGCGTAAAAGGATTTTTCGGGTGGCTCGAGCGCAAGAAATACAAATTGCACGTGCGCGTTTTTCTGAGCCGTTATCGCGGCTACGCGCTCTGCCCTGATTGCCGCGGGACGCGACTACGCGCCGAAGCTCGCGCCGTGAAAATCGCGGGGCGGTCGATCACCGAAGTTTGCCAGATGACGGTGAAGGAAGCGCGCCCGTTCTTCCAGGCCCTGCAGCTCACTGCCGCGGAATCCACGATCGCGGACAAAGTTCTCGAAGAGATTCAGTTGCGATTGCAGTTCCTCGACGAGGTGGGCCTCGACTACCTGACGCTGGACCGATTGACGTCGACTCTATCGGGCGGCGAAGCGCAACGCATCCAGCTCGCCACGTCGCTCGGCTCGCATCTCGTGGGAGCGTTGTATGTGCTCGACGAGCCTTCGATCGGCCTGCACCCGCGCGATACCGACCGGCTGATTCGAATCTTGAAGGGCTTGCGCGATCTGGGCAATACGCTGGTAGTCGTGGAGCACGATCCCGAGACGATTCTGGCCGCTGATCATATTCTCGATCTGGGGCCCGGTGCGGGCGAACACGGCGGCAAGTTGATCTTCGCCGGCTCGCGCCAACAATTGCTGGCCGACCCCGATTCGATTACGGGGCGTTATCTGCGCGGTGATCTGAAAATCGCTGTGCCGGCGCGGCGTCGCAAGCCGCAGGGAAAGTTTCTGAAAATCACCGGCGCGCACAGCCACAATCTGCAAAGCGTCGATGTGATGATCCCGCTGGGCGTACTTGTGGCAGTGACGGGCGTGAGCGGATCGGGAAAATCGACGCTGGTTTACGACGTGCTGTACAAAGCGCTCGAAGCCAAGCGCACCGGCGGAAATTATCGCGAATTTTGCGATCGCCTGGAAGGCGACTCTGCGCTCGCTGCGATTGAAATGGTGGACCAGTCGCCGATTGGCCGAACGCCGCGCTCGAATCCGGCGACTTATCTGAAGGCGTTCGATGCGATTCGCGAAATTTTCGCGGGCATGCCGGAAGCAAAAAAGCGCGGGCTCACGGCGGGACATTTCTCGTTCAACATTCCCGGTGGCCGCTGCGAAGCGTGCCAGGGCGATGGAACGGTGACGGTGGAGATGCGATTTTTGGCGGACGTGGAGCTTGTGTGCGAAGAGTGCCGCGGGACGCGCTACAAGAGCAGCGTTCTCGATGTGACGTTCAAAGAGAAAAATATTCACCAGGTGCTGCAGATGACGGCGCGCGAGGCCCTCACATTTTTTGCCGCGTACCCGAAAGTGACGACGAAGCTGCGCGTGCTCGACGAGGTTGGCTTGGGCTATCTGCGGCTGGGGCAATCGGGTACTACGCTTTCAGGGGGCGAGGCGCAACGCTTAAAACTGGCGGCGCATCTCACGCGGCAGGAGAATGCCGGCATTCTGTATATTTTTGACGAGCCCACGACGGGCCTGCACTTCGACGATATTCAGAAGCTGCTGACGGCGTTTCGCAAATTGATTGACGGCGGAGCTTCGGTGCTGATTATCGAGCACAATCTGGATGTGATCAAGTCTGCGGACTGGATGATTGATCTCGGCCCCGAGGGCGGAGACGCGGGCGGGCATGTGGTGGCTGCTGGAACGCCAGAACAAGTGGCGCGCAACTTGCAATCGCATACTGGGAAATTTCTGGCGCGCGCCCTGAATGGGCGGAACGGCAACGGTACCAACCACGGAAATTCCGGCCCTTCACCAAAAACGAACGGATCAGAATCTAATTCTACGGCGCAATGAAGCATCGAGCTACTGCACGCGACTCTCGATGGATGCAGTTTGCCCTCTTCGCTTTTTTCAGCTTTGCCTTTTGCCTTTCGCCGGTCGCTTCTGCACAGTCCAACACCACCAGGACCCGTATTCACATTGCGGACGACACGCCTGACCCGGCGCTCATTGCGGCGCGCGCTGCGATGGATCACAACGATTACGCCGAAGCGGTGCGGTCGTATAAGAAATATCTCGCGAAGAAGCCCGATGACGCGGAGGCGCATTTCGATCTGGGCAATGCCTATGCGAGCTTGAAGCAGGTAGCCGACGCGAAAGCTGAGTATGAAAAGGCGATTTCGCTCGACCCCAAACTCGATGCAGCCTACGTGAATCTCGGAATCACGCTGATGGACACTGACCCTGCGGCCGCGATCGAACCGCTTCAAAAGGCTGCCGCTCTTCTGCCCAACGAGGCTCGTCCGCAATTTCTGCTAGGCTGGGCTTACGAGCGATCCGCGAAAGCGCCGCTTGCGATTGAGCACTATCGGGCCGCGGAGAAACTTGACGAGAAGAATTCGGATATTCACTTTGCGTTGGGGAGAGTACTTCTCACATCCAATCAGCCTGCGGAGGCAGAGACCGAATTTCGCGCTGCCATAGCCTCCGACGCTTCGAACGCGCAGGCGCATCTCGGGCTTTCCCAGGCGCTGGCGGCCCAGAAAAAATCCGAGGAAGCCGCCGCGGAGCTTGGAAAATATCTCGAAGCGCAGCCAAATGATCCCGAGGCCCGCGTGAGTCGCGCGCTGGCGCTGGCCAAGCTGGGCAAAAATGAAGAGGCGCTTGCCGAACTCGATCGCGCCGCCGGGTCCAATCAGGAAACTCTTTCGGCTTTAAAACTTCGCGGGCAGATTCTGTTCCAGTTGAAACGCTACGACGACGCGATATCGGTACTGGAGAAAGCCGCCAAGCTCGCCCCACAGGACGCCGACATTCCCGCGCAGATAGGTCACGTCTATCTCGAAAAACGGGCGTATCCGGATGCGGTGCGCGAGTTGCTTGTCGCATTCAAAATGAATCCGCAGTCGAACGACGTGCTCGGAGAACTTGTCGCAGCGGAATACCTGGGCAAGAATTACGAATCGGCTCTGAAAGCGCTCGACCTTTTGTCGCAGCGGCAGGAACTACCGCCGGGTACTATTTTCATCCGCGCCACTTGTTACGATAAACTCGGACAAGCGGCTCAGGCGCTCGACTGGTATCAGAAGTTTCTGCAATTGAACAAAGATGAAAACAACGACATGTATTTCGAAGCGACCGCGCGCGTGCGCTTCTTAACTCGCGAGCTTAAAGAGAAGAAAAGATAACTCATGCTTCGCTTCGCTCAACTTTCGGCGCTGGTGCTGGCTGTCGCGATGGCAACGGCGTGCCTTTCGGCGCAGGAATATCACACCACCGAGCAATGGCGGGCCAAATTTGACCACGAAGCGGATCCGGTTCACAAAGCGAAGCTGCTGTTGCCGCTGGGGGAATCGGAATTCAAGGATGCGGAAAGCGTGCTCGCAAACGACAAAGCCGCTGAGGCTCTCGACATTTTGAAGAAATACATCGATGAGACGCAATCCTGCGAAAAAGCGCTCGAAGAGAAATTCCCCGACCCGGAAAAACACTCGAACGGTTACAAGCAGCTTCAGATTTCGCTTCGCGGATCGCTGAGAAGGCTCGACGCGATGATCGTCGGGCTTAACGAGGACGATCGCAAACCCTTCGTCGAAATTCGCGGCCAACTCGACGAAATCGATCGCCATCTGATTCATATGTTGTTTCCAAAACAGCCGGCGAATGATGGTGCCGGTAAACCGAAGCGATAGGAGGCGCCATGCGAAATGCGACGCTCGCACTTGGACTGCTCGTAGCGTTCCTCGCACCTGCGGTCGCCCGTCCGGATGCGCTCTCGGCGGTTTCTTTTCAACAAAGGAAGGACTATCTAAGCGAAGGCGAAGCAGATCAGATTCGGGAGGCCTACGAACCCGCGGAACGCATCACCTTGTATGTGAAATTCGCCGAGGATCGCCTGAAGAAATTTCAATACGAACTGAATCGAAAAGTGCAGGATCGGCGGCGCGCCGAAGTGCTGAATAACCTGCTGAATGGCTACACCGGCTGCATGGACGATGCCGCCGACCAGATCGCGGTCGGAAAGGAACGCCAGTCGGACATTCATGGCGTGCTGAAACTCATGAAGTCGAAGGGAAACGAATTTCTCGACATTTTGGAAAAGCTTCAGGAGAAAGGGCCGGAGGTGGACACCTATAAGGATACGCTGCTGGACGCAATCGACGGCACCAAGGAAGCGCTCACGGATGTTGACAACGCGCTGAAGACTGCCGCGCCGCCGCCCGTGCGGAGAAAACAACCGTGAAGCGTTCGAAGCTGCGTTCCCGCTTGGTTCCCGGCGGCGAACGTATTTTCCAGCGAATCTACACCCGCATCGGCTGCGAAGGCCGTCCGCCGCACTTTGTCGTTGAATACCACCCCTATTCGGATCTCACTCACACAATTCGATTGCGCGAGGACACGGCGTACGTCCGTATTTCGGATTTGCTGCGCGACGCGCCACGGCACGTCTTCGAATCTGCGGCTGGAATACTCCTGGGCCGGCTTTATCGACGTCAGCCTCCGGGTGAGTTCCTCGCGACGTATCGTAAGTACACCTACGCACATTCCACGCGGCGCAGGTTGTTGGTCGTTCGCCAGCGCCGCGCGCGACGCGTCGAGCATCGTCCGGAGGGAAAGCATCACGATCTCGGCCCGATGTTCGAGCGTTTGAATACCCGCTATTTTGAGAATTCACTCGTGAAACCAAGGCTGGGCTGGAGCAATCGCGTGTGGCGGACGCAGCTAGGTTGTTTCGATCCTGCGCTCGAGCAGATCGTAATCAATCGCCAGCTCGACCGAAAGAATGTGCCTGAATATGTCGTGGCCTACGTTCTGTATCATGAAATGCTGCATCTCAAGCATCCCATGCGATTCGCGCGATGCCGGCGAGAGTCGCACTCGCCACAGTTTCGCGCGGAAGAAAAGAAATTTCAGGATTACGACCGGGCGATGAAGTTTCTCAAGACCTTTCCGTCGTATTAGGCGCCGGCGCCCGAACGGCGCTACTCTTTCGAGAGTTTCTCGATTTTCTTCTGGACTTCTTTCGCGTCGGGCGCGCCAGGCAGCACCTGCAGATATTCCTTGTAATATTTAAGGGCCGATTCGTTGTCGTGTTTCTTCTCGTAGGCCTTTCCCAGCAGCAAACGCGGCTTCGCGAAGTTAGGACGTCGCTGGATGGCATCGAGAAAACGATCGATCGCGGCATCGATATCGCCTTTGTGAAGGTAGAACATCCCTACTTCGACGTCCTGCTGCGCCGGTAGCGGATTGTAGGTCGCGGCCGCTTTGGCCTTTTCCGCGTCAGACGAAATCGCTGGCGGTTCATCCGGAGTGGCATTCTTGCCATCCTTGTCACTGCCATTCTCTGTGCGCGGCTTCTTTGAACTGGATTCCGAAGGTACAGGCTGGGAGTCGGAGTCCTGCTGATCTTGTTCAGACTGTTGCTGGCTTTGTTGCTGGTTCTTTTGATCGCTTTGCTGGTTTTGTTGTTTGTCTTGTTGTTGAGTGTCTTTTTGCTGAGCGGGCAAACCGGCTGCGCTAACGAAAAGCAGCGAGGCGATGAATGCGAGGCGTATCATGGCGATTCGTATCGGTTAGATTCCGTTTGCTATCATGAAAGTTGTCTTCGGCCGGCCGGGCAAATTCAATAGTAGCAACCGGCGAATTCGCAAACTAGTGTAGCGCCTATCGATGGAACTTCGTGAAAAAGTCGCCAATCTTCCCACGCAGCCCGGGGTTTACCTGTTCCAGGATGCGGCAGGTGCAATTCTGTACGTTGGGAAGGCACTGTCGCTGCGCAGCCGTGTCCGCTCTTATTTCCTCGACAAGACTCAGCAAGATGCCAAGACCGGATCGCTCGTTCGCGAAATCGCCGATTTGGAATACATCGTCGTCGACAACGAGAAAGAAGCGCTGGCCCTCGAAAACAATCTCATCAAGAAGCATCAGCCGAAATTCAATATCCTGCTTCGCGACGACAAAACATATCCCTACATTCAGTACACAGCGTATGAAAAGTATCCGCGCGTCTATGTAACCCGCCGCCTGAAAAAGGACGGCTCGATTTATTTTGGGCCGTATTTTCCCGCGAACCTCGCCTATCGCATGGTTCACCTAATCCATAAACACTTCCTGGTGCCATCTTGCACAGTGGATCTCACGCGCAAACATCCGCGCCCATGCCTGCAGTATTACATTCACCGCTGCCTCGGCCCCTGTGTGGAAGGATTGGTGACTGATGAGCGCTATGTGGAAGCTGCCCGCGATGTGCGGCTGTTTCTGGAAGGTCGCCGCAACGATCTTTCGCGCAGTCTCGAACATAGAATGAAGAACGCATCCGAGGGTGAACGTTTCGAGGAAGCTGCCGGGTATCGCGACCTTCTGCGCACGCTCGCGGAAATGGAAGAGCGCCAGAAAATCGCGGCAGCTTCCGGTGACGATACAGATGTGATCGCGTGGTACGCCGAGCCGCCGCAGGTGGCCGTGAATCTGTTTCACATTCGCGGGGGACGCGTAGTCGACCGGCGAGATTTTTACTGGGAAAATCAGGAAGAGTTCAATCCGGCCGAGTTTCTTCCTTCCTTGCTGAAGCAGCTGTATCTCGACACGGCGTATCTTCCCCGCTGCATCCACACCCCCATTGACTTCGAGGAACGCGAGGTGCTCGAAGAAGTCCTCAGCGAGCAAGCCAAGCATCGCGTGGAGATTTCCAACCCTCAGCGTGGAAAGAAACACCATTTCCTGGAATTAGTCGAAAAGAATGCCCAGCATTCTTTCGTTCAACGCTTCCGGGTGTTGCGGCCCTCGTCTGAGGCGATCGCAGAGGCGCTTCAAGCGGCGCTCGGAATGCTCGAGCCGCCGAAGCGAATCGAGAGCTTCGATATTTCGCACACGCAGGGCACGGAGACCGTTGCATCCATGGTGGTTTGGGAAGCGGGGCGAATGAAGAAATCTGACTATCGGAAATTTATCATTCGAGGAGAAGCGGCCGTGGAAGGCGAAGCCGCTGAGCCCGGCGGATTACTGCGCGACGATTTTTCCAGCATGCGCGAGGCGGTTGGCCGTCGCTATCGCCGCTTGTTGGAGGAAGGCAAACCGCTGCCCAGCTTAATTCTAATTGATGGTGGCATTGGACAGCTGCATGCCGCTGCGCAGGCACTCGAAAAACTAGAGGTCATCAATCAGCCGATGGCCAGCATCGCGAAGAAAGAGGAAATTCTCTATGTCCTCGGGCGCGAGGATGAGCCCATTGTTCTTGACCGCCACTCGCCTGTTCTTCAGCTGATCCAGCAGATTCGCGACGAAACGCACCGGTTTGCGATTACCTTCCACCGGCAGCGTCGATCGAGCCGGCGGCTGCGCACTTCCCTGACTGAAATTCCCGGAGTAGGCGAAGTGACCGCTCGCAAACTTCTCCGCAAATTTGGAAGCGTAGCCAGGCTGCGGGAATTAACGGTGGAAGACCTCGCCGCCGAGCTTCCGCGCGCCCAAGCCCAGCGAGTATTCGCCGGACTGCATGAATCGAGCGCGCCAGAACCCACCGTAAGGTAAATTATCTGCGCGAAATGCATGGGTGGTTTGCTTGCTACCCCTATAAGCCTGTGCTACTGTGACGTTTGGAGGTGAAAAGATGGGTGACAACAACGCTGGGTCGAAGGCTAGCTTTTTCCTTGTCGGCCTGGGCATTGGGGCGATGGTAGGTCTTCTCTTTGCGCCGAAATCAGGCGAAGACACACGCGAGTATTTGACCGGAAAAGCCGATGAAGGGCGCGATTATGCACAACGCAAAGCCCGCGAATTGCGCGAGCGCGCAGAAGATCTAATCGAACGCAGCAAAGAAATCATGGCGCGGCAGAAGGACGGACTTTCGGCGGCGGTCGAAGCGGGAAAAGAAACGTACAAGCGAGAATCGAAGGTCTCGTAGTTTTCCTGGTTCGGCCCTGCAGTTCAGTTCATAAGGGAGATGTAGATGTCCGGCTGGATCCAAGCGTTCATCGTCATAGCGGCGGTTGCCATCGTGATTCAAATGGCGATCCTGCTGGGCATGTTCTTTCAGGTGCGGACTGCGATCGAGCAGTTCACACGAATCGCCACGGACCTGCAGAACCGGATCGATCCCATTCTTCTGCGTACGAACCGGATTCTCGAAGATTCCGAAGATCGAGTTGCCAGCATCATGGGCGACGCCGCGGAAATCACGCGCGTCGCTCGCGGCTCGGCGCAGAAGATCGATCGCGTGTTCACCGATGCAGTGGAACGGTTGCGCGTGCAGATCATACGCGCGGATCATATCCTGACTGGGACGCTGGAAGTGGTTGAAGAGGGCGGGGCGAAATTCAAACGGACGCTGTGGACGCCGATTCAGCAAGCGTCGGCGATCCTGAAGGGCATGAAGGTGGCGATCGATATGCTTCGCGGGCAACAGAATCGGCGGCCGGAGCCGGACGCAGCGACGGCGGACGAAGAACTCTTCATCTGATTTAAACCCATCGAAGTTTTTAACTTCTGCGGCGGAAATTTCCTTTGATTTAAAAACTCAACGGATCCATCCGCCGCCTAGGACCAGTTCGCCGGAATAAAAGACGGCGGCTTGGCCTGGAGTGATGGCGCGTTGCGGAGCGCGGAATGTGACGCGGGCGGTGGTAGCGTCGAGCGGTGTGATTTGCGCTGGAGCTGGTTCGTGGCGGTTGCGGACTCGGACCATTGATTCGACGGTATCGCTGGGCGGCGCGATCGAAATCCAGTTTACGTCGCGGACTTCGCATGTGGTGCTGCGCAGATCCTGATCTTCGCCGACGATGAGGCGGTTCGAGACGCGGTCGAGCGAGACGACGTAGAGCGGGCGGCCCGCAGCGACGCCGATTCCTTTCCGCTGGCCGACTGTGTATTGATGCAAACCCGTGTGGCGGCCGAGAAATTCGCCGGTCGTGGTGACGATCTCGCCGGAATCATCCGGCAGATGGCTTCCCTGCTCCTGTAAGTAGCCTTCGATGAAACGCACGTAATTCCCGGTCGGCACGAAGCAGATTTCCTGGCTCTCCGGCTTTTCGGCGACGGGAACGTGAAGGCGGCGCGCGATGTCGCGAACTTCCTGCTTCGAGAGTTCGCCGAGAGGAAAATCTGTGCGCGCGAGCTGTTCCTGCGTGAGGCCGAAAAGAAAATACGACTGGTCTTTTGTTTCATCCACTGCGCGAAGCAGTTCGTAGCGACCGGATTCCGGATTGTGGCGGACGCGGGCGTAGTGGCCCGTGGCGATGCGATCGGCGCCGATCTGTCGTGCGGTGGTGAGGAGCTGATCGAACTTGACGTGATTGTTGCAGAGGGTGCATGGGATCGGAGTGCGGCCTTCGAGGTAGTCGTTGACAAACGGGCGGATGACTGTGTTTTCGAATTCACGCTCGAAATTCACGACGTAGAATGGGACGCCGAGGTGTTCGGCGACGCGGCGGGCGTCGTATACATCGTCGATCGAGCAGCAGCGGTGCTGCGCGGGCGCGGTGCTTTCTTCTTGGGGCAGGCGGCGCTGATTCCAGAGTTGCATTGTGAGGCCGACCATCGCTTGGCCGCGGTCGTGGAGGATTGCGGCGACGGTGGAGCTATCGACGCCGCCGCTCATTGCTACGGCTACGGTGGTGACAACAGCCATGGGCTTTGCAGCAGACATTGGTGCGATAGCGCGTTCGGAGAGTGGAGGCGTTGTGGTCTCGTGGAGCAAAGGCGCACAGGCAAGAGTGCCTGTGCCACTTGAAGGCGACACCGCTGCGCTTGCGGAACCATTCTCGAGAATCATCGGGCGGTCACCATTGTGGTGGAGCGCGGCGACAACGCGCGAAGACGATTTACTACCTCGGGGATGGCCGAGATTGCGTAGTCAATTTCTTCAGAGGTGGTTTGACGGCCCAGGCTGAAACGCAGGCTTGAGCGGGCTTCGTCGGGCGAGAGAGCGATTGCCATGAGGACATGCGACGGATCTACGGAGCCTGACGAGCAGGCGGCGCCGGTGGAACATGCAACGCCGAGCAGGTCGAGCGCGATTAGCATTGCTTCGCCGCCCGCGGCCTCGATCGAGAGGTTCGTCGTGTTCGGTACGCGACGGGTCGCGTCTCCGTTCACCCTTACTGATGAGACGGCATCGAGGATCGCGCGTTCCAGGCGGTCGCGGAGTGCAGCGATGCGCTGCGGCTCCGTTGCCAAGTTCGCGCGAGCGAGTTCGGCGGCTTTGCCGAGGCCTACGATGCCGGGAACGTTCTCGGTGCCGGGGCGGCGGTCGCGTTCGTGATGGCCGCCGTGAAATTGGGGAGTGAGGCGCGTGCCGGTGCGGACGTAGAGCGCGCCAGCGCCTTTGGGGCCATAAATTTTGTGTGCTGAGATACTGAGCAGATCCACGCCGAGTTGATTTACTTCGAGCGGGAGCTTCCCTGCTGACTGCACTGCGTCGCAGTGAAAATAAATATCCGCTTCGGCGGCGATGCGGCTGATTTCTTCGATGGGCTGGATCGTGCCGAGTTCGTTATTCGTGTGCATCACGCTGACGAGAATTGTTTCGGGACGCAGCGCGCGGCGAATCTCATCTGGATCGACTACGCCGTTACTCCGGACTGGAACGTAGGTGACTTCGATGCCCTGCGCTTCGAGCGCCTGGCAGGAATGGAGGATCGCGTGATGTTCGATCGCCGTGGTGATGATGTGCTTGCGGCCCGCGGCTGACTTTGGAGCGACACCGGAGACGAGGCCAAAAATTGCGAGATTGTCGGACTCTGTGCCGCCACTGGTGAAAACTATTTCCGAGGGCTTCGCGCCTAGAAGCGCGGCTACGGAATCGCGGGCGCGATCTACGGCGGCGCGGGCTCGTTGTCCCGCAGAATGAATTGAGCTGGCGTTGCCGAAGTTGTCGGCGAGGAATGGGAGCATCGCTTCGAGGACCGCTGGGTCCACGGGGGTCGTGGCGTTGTAATCGAGATAGGCGCGCATGTGCTAGAGGCTGGAGGCTCGATGCTGGAGGCTGGAAAAGAGAGGCAGAACGGCTGCGATCTGCGGATTGTAAAATCGCGTTTTATTTGCGATTAGGAAATTGTATGTAATTGATTCGGGGATGTTTAGATTGAATTCTAATTCCAGATTTGCGATTAGAAATTGACTTCGAATCTGGGTCGAGGCACTGCCACTGGTCGACAAACGCCGGCTGCTGGCGGGCGCCTTCTGGTCCCGCCTCAACTGCATCCGAGTGTTTCTTAGAGAGGTCATATCGCACATCAAGGCTAGCAGGATGCGTGTGGATTGCAAGTGGCCGTTCGTCTGGAGATGGTACAGGCGCGGCGGGAGCGCGAGAAAACAGAATTGAGCGTTACTTCTTGGCGCGAGCCAGCTTGACAGCTTTGCACGCGTCCGTTAGCGTCGAAGAGCAGGTAGTAAATCGCAAGAGTTTCATTCGATAGTTTGCGGAGAACAATTTGGCACAGCATCGGCCGATCATTACGCTTACAACCGATTACGGGACGAGTGACCACCTCGTCGGTGTGATGAAGGGCGTGATCCTCAGTATTAATCCGGAAGTGAGCGTGGTGGATATTACGCACAGTGTGCTGGCGCACGATATTTTGGACGGAGCGCTGACGATCGGGCAGGCCTACAACTACTTTCCGCCGCGCACGATTCATGTGGTGGTGGTTGATCCGGGCGTGGGGACGCAGAGGCGTCCGCTACTGGTGGCGAGCGATCAGCACTATTTTGTGGCGCCGGATAATGGCGTGCTGTCGTCGGTTTACGATCAGACCGAGGCGCTGTATGCGTGGCACATTACGTCTGAGCATTATTTCAGGCAGCCGGTGAGCAATACGTTTCATGGGCGCGACGTGTTTGCACCGGTGGCGGCGTGGCTTTCGAAATCGTGGCAGTCGTCAGCGTTTGGCGACCCAGTCGAGGATTTCGTGCGCTTCGCGTTGCCGAAGCCGAAGGTGAACGGGAACACGATCAAGGCTGTGGTGCTGAAGGTGGATAACTTCGGGAACCTGATGACGAATCTGAAGGCTGAGGACGCGCCGGCGCTGGTAGCGAATGATGGAAAGTTTGCGATTCGCGTGGGGAATGCTGAAGTGAAGAAGGTGCTGCCGACGTTCGCGAACGGCACCGCGGGCGAAGCGTTTGGAGTGATTGGATCGAGCGGGTATTTGGAGATTTCGGTGAACAAGGGTAGCGCGGCGCGGACGTTAGGTGTGGGACGCGGCGCGGAAGTTACGGTGGAGCTGTCCTAAGGGCTTGCACCACACATTTTTCGATACCTATTTCTCAACAGAAGTTTGCTGTGCGAAGAATGCGTGCCACTTTCCGTTTTCCCAGACGTAGTAATCCGCGTAGCGAGTCTCCTTGATTTTTCCGTCTGGTCCCGTCGATTGAGAAGTGCCGTAGGCAACGGCTACGTTATCGTGCAGGAGTACGGTTGGTTCTGGCAGCTTGGGGATTGGCAGATTCTTTCCTTCGTTTTTCCGCGCAAACGCCAGTTCGTCTGATAGAAATTTGACTTCGCCGCTTCGCACGATCTCCGTGAAGTCTTTCGACAGGAGGCATAGCTCGAAGTTCGTGTCGGCCTTCAGGTAGGCGACCGTCCATGCGTTTTCGAGGCGCTGGATTGTTGCGACGTCGCGTTGTTGTCCTTTGAGCGCGTCCATGTCGCAGGTGGTTTGGGCGCGGAGCGGAATGGATGGTGCGAAGAGAACAACCAACATGGCGAATCAGATATTTTGCGGACGCAATTTGAGTCCTCCTTATATTTTTTCAGGGAGTTTGACGGTTGTGGGGTTTCGTTGTGAGCAGATGTCGCCGCGGGTGGTTATCGGTGTCAATGAATCAAACACCTGCTGGTCTAAAGACCAGCGCTACATACGGCAAAAACGACGCCCGACAAACGAACGGGACCGAGAGTCAAAAGAGCCGGCGGGACGCCGGCGTTACGAGAGAGCACGTAGCGACGAAATGAACGTCGAGGTCTCACTGCGCTTAGTGCCGCGGGCGGGTCTGAGACCCGCCCCTACTGAAACACTTAACGCGCGAGCGTTGTGACTATTAGGTAGGCGCGCATGCGGGGGTCTAGCCAGTCGCGGAGGGCGTCGCCTAGGAGATTGAAGGCTAGGACGGCGGTCATTACGGCGAGGGCGGGAAAAATTACGAGGTGGGGGGCGTCGAAGAGGTGGCTGCGGGCGTCGTTGAGCATGGCGCCCCAGCTGGGCACTGGGGCGAGGACGCCTACACCGAGGAAACTGAGCGTGGATTCGGCGAGAATAGCGCCGGCCATCGCGATTGTGGCTTGGACGAGCACAGGTTGCAGAATGTTCGGGAGAAGATGGCGCAGCAATATGCGCGCGTTTGAGGCGCCCAGCGAGCGCGCGGCGAGGACGTATTCCATTTCTTTCGCTTGCAGAATTTGTGCGCGGGCGAGGCGGGCGTAGCCGGCCCAGCCGGTGATGACGAGGGCTAGAATTACTTTGCCCAGGCCAGGGCCGAGGAATGCAGCGAACGCAATTGCGAGCAGGATTCCTGGGAACGAGAGGAAGGCGTTGATGAAGACGACGTTGACGAGGCGGTCGAACCAGCCGCCGAAGTAACCTGCTATCGAACCGATTGAGAGACCTATTAATCCTGCGCCGAGCACTACGCTGATGCTGACGAGCATTGAGACGCGCGCGCCGAGGAGGATGCGGGAGAGAATGTCGCGGCCGAGTTGATCGGTGCCCATCCAGTGGGCGGAGCTGGGGGCTGCGAGGCGGACAGGGAGATTCTGTGCGATCGGATTATAGGGAGCGAGCCATGGTGCGGCGAGGGCTGCGACGACGAGGATTGAGGTGAGTGCCAGGCCTATGCGGCCGGGGGCGCTGTGGCGGAGGAAGTTGCGGATGGGATTCATTGGGACGTCGCTCCGAATGAAACGGTGCGCGCCGACTTCAGGTGACGATACAAGGAAAGCCTCGGGCGTAAGAGCACAGGCAGGAGTGCCTGTGCCACTGAAGGCGAAGGCCTTAGGAGAGATCCCTCGACTGCGTCCCGCGCCTTCGCCCCGCGGATACGACCGGGACGCACAATTCGCGCTTCGCGAAGGAAATATAAATACGCGCGGGACTTCGCTCGGGATGACAGGCTCAGGAGGGGCGCGCTCATTCGAGGCGCACCCTGGGATCAACTGTTGCGTAGACGAGATCAGTTAGAAGATTTACGAGGACGTACGAGACCGCGATCAGGAGGATGCAGCCTTGCAGCAGAGGGTAGTCGCGCGCCTCGATTGCTTGTACAGCCAGGCGGCCGACTCCGGGCCACGAGAAGATTGATTCGGTGACGATTGTGCCGGCGAGGAGCGTGCCGAACTGAAGGCCTAGAATCGTGATGATCGGAATGAGCGCGTTGCGAAATGCGTGGCGAAAAAGGACGGCGCTGTTCGAGAGGCCTTTTGCGCGGGCGGTGCGGACGTAGTCGCTCGAGAGTTCTTCGATTACTGATGTGCGGACCATGCGCGTGAGTATCGCGGCGAGAGCCGCGCCGAGTGTGATGGCGGGGAGAATCAGATGCAGCGGGCCTCCGCGGCCTGACACCGGCAGCCATCCGAGAATCACCGAAAAGATAAGAATGAGCACCGGCCCCAGCGCGAAGTTTGGCACCGAGAGTCCGAAAAGCGTGAGCACGCCAACGGCGTGATCGGTTGTTTGGCCGCGTCGCTCCGCCGCGAGCGTTCCCGCGGGGATGCCGATGGCGGCACACACAAAGAGGGCGAAGATGGCCAGTTCCAGCGTCGCGGGATATCGCGACAAGATTATCCGCGTGACGGGCTGTTGGAAGCGGAACGATTCGCCGAGGTTTCCGTGCGCGATGCCGGAAAGATAGCGACCGTACTGGACTGAAATTGGTAGATCGAGGCCGAGCGCGTGGCGAAGCTGCTGCAAGTCTTCAGCGCGAGCGCCTTCGCCCAACATCTGCTGAACCGGGTCGCCGGGCTCGATGTGGGCGAGCAGAAAAACCATCGTGAAAATCAGCCAGAGCGCGGGCAGCGCGAAAAGGAGACGTAGCGAAATGAATCTAAGCATTTACGGTGGAGGCCTTTCGGATGCGCAAGCGGCAAGCAGATTCCTCTCTGCGCCGCGCGCCCCCCGCTGCGCGATGCGAAAAGCTAAGGCGCGCGCGGTTCCGCTCGGAATGACAAACGGTAAAACGTAGTCGGTGAGTGAGATTCATTTGTCCCGGCGAACGTGCGACGCGCTGGCGGCGCGCCGTGCTTTCGCGATTTCTTTTCTCGGCTGCGGTTCTGGGCCTTGCTCCGGACGAGAAGCGGAGTCTTCTGCAGCTGACGTTGACGCCTCCGGCTTCTTTTTGCTTCCGGAAGTTTCCGCGGGCTTCACGGATTTGATTTTTACCCGCGAGACGCGGCGGTGATCCATGTCCATAACCGTAAAACGATAACCATACGCCTCAAAGCTCTCGCCGCCACGCGGAATAAAGCCGAGCTGATTCAAAATGAAGCCGCCGACTGTCTCGTAAGAACTATCCTCGGGCAGCTTGATGTTGTACTGGCTTTCGAGTTCGCGGACATTGGTGGCACCGTCAAAGATCATCGAGCCATCCGGCAGTGTGAGCGGACGTTCGACCACGTCAAACTCGTCATGAATTTCGCCGACCATTTGCTCGAGGATATCTTCGAGCGTGGCGAGGCCGAGAATGCTGCCGAATTCATCGACGACCATGGCGAGGCCGGTGCGGCGCGAGCGGAATTCGAGGAGGAGTTCGCTGGCGCGCTTGGTTTCGGGAACGATGAGCGCGTCGCGCAGCATCGAGCGCAAATTGAAGTCGGGAGGTGGCGCGTGCTCCTCTGCTGCGCGAACGCGATCGAGGAGAATCCAGATCATGTCCTTGATATGCACGAAGCCGAGGATGTGGTCGAGCGTACCTTCATACACAGGAATGCGCGAGCGTTGCGTGGTGGCGAACATGCGCATCGTGTCTTCGATCGTGGCTTCGACGGGCAGCGCGTGCACGTCGGGCCGCGGCACCATCACTTCGCGGACTTCGATCTGGCCCAGTTCCATCGCGCTTTGAATGAATTTCACTTCGGCGGCGGGAATCAGGCCGCGGTCGTGCGCCTGCTGCACCATCACTTGCAGCTCTTCGGTGGAACGGACGAGGGTGTGACTATGCGGCGACACCACGCCCAGCGCCGCTACGATTTTTTCGGCGATGCCGTCGAGAAGATCGATGGCCCACCGGAATGTTTGCAGGAACCAATTAAAGGGACGCGCGATCAGAAGAGCGACGCGCTCAGCGCGCGCGAGGCTGAGGCTCTTGGGGACGAGCTCGCCCAGCACAACTTGAAGCATGGTGAGCAACCCGAAGGCAAGAATGAGCGCAGCGCCGTGCGCGATCACCGCCGCCCATGGACGCCGGATTGCAGCGACCAGCGGCGAGAGAATCGCGGAGAGCGTAACTTCGCCGAGATAACCAAGCAGAAGGCTCGCGATCGTGATGCCCACTTGCACGGCGGAAACGACTCGGCCCACGTCTCCGAGCAGAGACTCCACGATTTTCGCGCGGGGGTCACCGGCGTCAACAAGTTGGCGGACCCGCGAGCTTCGGACGGCGACGAGAGAAAATTCAGCTGCGGCGAAGAATGCGTTCGTTCCGACGAGGAAGAAGACGGCAAAGAGATGGAGGACAATCATTGCGCGCTACCCAGTCGCACGTGCAGCTTCATTTTACGCTGCTGCCGGACGGATGAGAGGAGCAACAGTGCGGCCATCAAAGGCAATTTTAGCAAGTTGTGCGGCGCAGGAGGGGAAATCTGCTGCCGGGGCGGACGAACGAGATAATATTTCGCGCTGGGGCCGTTGCTAGGTTGGAACTGCTGGGCTACACTCCGGCACTCTTTTGAGGGCTCGCGGGAATTCTTGCGGAAATTGGGGACGGTTGAATGACACGTGGTTCGCGCATTGCACGGAACGTAATTGCGGCGCTGCTGGTGATGGCGGGGATCGCGTTGCTCTCTGGCTGGTGGTTCGTGCATCGGCCGCTGCCGAGGTTGGACGGGCAGATCACGATAGCGGGACTGAAAGAGGGCGTGATTGTCGATCGTGACCAGTGGGGGCGGCCGTGGATTCGCGCGAAATCGACGGAAGACCTGGTGATGGCGCAGGGATACGTGATGGCGCAGGATCGCCTTTGGCAAATGGATTTGCTTCGGCGTGCGGCAGCGGGCGATTTGTCGGAGATTGTGGGGCCTGCGGCGTTGAAAATTGACGAGGAGAATCGGATCCTCGGGATGCGGCAGGCCGCGGAACGCGCGGCGAAGGATTCGAGTGCGGAAATTCGCGGGCTGCTGGAATCCTACGCACGGGGCGTAAACCAATATATCGCGCAGCAGCACGGCCGGCTGCCGATTGAATTTTCTTTGTTGGGCTACGCGCCGAGGCCGTGGACGCCGACCGATACGTACTTGATTGACCTGTATATGTGGAAGACGCTTACTTCCACATGGAAATCGAAACTGAACCGGCAATGGGTGCTGGCGAAGGTGGGGCGGGAGCGTGCGGCGCAGATGTTCGTCCAGGATTCGCCGCTCGATCACTACATCGTTGGTAAAGCCGAGCCGAGCGCGCCGGACAAATCCAATCGGCCGTCGCGGGAAGCCCTGCCCCCGAAAGCCATGGAGCCGAAGCCCGAGGGGGCTGCTCCGTTCGCGTCACTGGCGCGCGCCGAGGCAATCGATTTTCTGACGCAATTTGAGGAGGAATCCTCAGAGATCATCGGCAGCAACAACTTCGTTGTGAGCGGAGCGCACACGGTGTCGCACAAACCTTTGCTGGCAAACGATACTCACCTGGCGCTGAGCGTTCCGTGCATCTGGTATCTGGTTCACTTGACGGCACCGGGATGGAACGTGGAAGGATTCGCGTTGCCGGGCGCGCCGCTGGTGATTATTGGACACAACGAGCGAATCGCCTGGGGCTTCACGAACAGTAACGCCGATGTTCAGGACTTGTATGCCGAGAGGTTTGATTCGAAGAACCCGCTGAACTATCGCGCGAATGGGAAGTGGATTTCAGCCGAGGTGCGAAAGGAAAAGATTCCCGTTCGCGGGAAGGCGGATGTGGAACTCGACGTGACCGTCACTCGACACGGGCCAATTGTGTATCGAGAACCGGAGAGCGAGGGGGGCGATGCATATGCGCTGCGCTGGTCGGCTCTCGAGCCCGGCGGACTTGATTTCGGATTTCCGCTCTTTGGTCGGGCGAGCAATTGGAACGAATTTATCGAGGTGACGCGGCATATCGCGGGTCCGGGGCAGAACACGATCTACGCTGATGTGGACGGCAATATCGGATTCACGATTCCGGCGCGGATTCCAATTCGAGCTAGCGGAAACGGCGCGCTACCGGTGGCGGGCGATACGGATGAGTTCGATTGGAAGGGCTACATTCCGTTCGAAGAGCTGCCGCGCATTCTGAACCCGCCGGACGGGATCATCGCGACCGCCAATGCACGCGCCGTCGGGCCTGGATACAAATATTTCTTGAGCGATCGGCAGGCCGGGCCATTTCGTACCGAGCGAATCTACCAACTGCTCTCAGGTCGAACGGATTTAAGGCCTGAAGATATGAATGCGATTCAGAATGACATTTTGAGCCTGCCAAATAAATTTCTAGCGTCCCAGCTCTTGACGGCCGCACACTCGACGCCGCCGAAAGATCCGCGTACGCAAAAACTGATTACGGGATTGGTTGGGTGGGACGCGAAGGCAACGGCCGATTCGATCGAAACGACTTTTGTCGAGTTGACGCGGCATGCCTTGTTTCACAATCTGCTTTCTCCGTATCTCGGGGACGAAACTTCAAAATATGAGCTATGGGAGCCGCGAAGCGTCTATAACGACGTTTGGTGGCGCGACAAGGTATTTCTGGAAAACATTTTGACGCAGAGGCCACCGGAGTGGCTCCCGAGAGGCGTCATCAACTACGACGTCCTGTTGATCTCCAGTGCGAACGACGCGGTAGCCGCGCTGGCCCGAGAAACGGGAACGAGCGACGTGTCGCGCTGGCAATGGGGGCGCTTCCATCCGCTGAATATGGTCCATCCGCTGGGCCGAACTGGAGTGCTTCACGCTCTTTTGAGTATCAGTCCCTATGCGGATGGAGGAACGCTCGATACGGTGAAAGCGATGGGGGTGGGACACGGGCCAGCGATGCGGATGGTTTCCGATTTGGCGAATTTTGATAATTCGTTGATGGAGATTACGACCGGCGAATCGGGACAGGCGGCCAGTCCCTATTATCGCGACGAATTTCAGGAATGGTTTCGCGGGCGCGCTATTCCGGCGCCTTTTAGCGAAGCAGCCGAGGAAAAGTCGGGGGCACATAGGTTGACGCTCGTGCCGGCGGGCGGAAGCGCTGTCTCTGCGGAGTAAGTAGAGACTGTTGCGCTGCACAAGGCCATTGTTGACGTTCTCTATCGTGGGATAGAATGCTTCCAGCAATCCCGCACCCAACTTTTCGCGACTCGCAATGGTGGTTTCAGGGGTTTAAAAGTATATTGCGAGTATATGACTGCGAAGTAGAAAGCTGTCGCGATGGCGTCGGCCAGTGCGACGCATCGACCAAAGCGGCTGCTGGTTTTTTTGGGGCAGGCTGCAACGACAGATGGAGCGTCAGGAAAAGATGAATTCAGCGAGTAATAAAGCGGCAGAGGCCCCGCGCAAGGGAGAGTTTGAGAAGTCTCTCACGCGCCTCGAGGAAGTGGTGAAGCGGCTCGAAAGTGTGGAGCTTTCCCTTGACGAGGCGATGAAGCTCTTCGAAGAGGGTGTGAAACTATCACGCGACTGCCAGAAACAACTGGAAGAAGCGGAAGGCCGCGTCGAAATTCTGCTGAAGAAGGCGGATGGCAAACTTGTAGCGGAGCCGTTTGAGCCCGAAGATGAATCCTCCTAGTTGCGCCAGCACTATAGGCGCGCGTAATTTCGAATTGGCGCCCACCGCGCATCGCTCATGAGCGTCCCGCAATTCTTTGAGTCAGACCGCGCAGGAATCGAGGAGGCGCTCGATCGCCTGCTGCCGAAGGAAGAGGCTCATCCGGCATCAATCCACAAAGCGATGCGGTATAGCGTGTTTGCCGGCGGAAAGCGTATTCGCCCGATTTTGTGCCTGGAAGCCGCGGCAATGTTCAGCGAGAATCCGGTCGCTGCCGTTTCCACGGGCTGCGCGCTCGAATTCATCCACACCTATTCGCTGATTCACGATGATCTTCCTGCGCTCGACAACGACGACTTTCGTCGCGGCAAACCGACGTGCCACAAAGTTTTCGGCGAGGCGATCGCCATTCTCGCAGGCGATGCATTGTTGACGCTGTCCTTTCAGACGCTCGCATTCGTGCCAGTCGAGCCGCAGCGCCGCTTGAACATCCTTGCGACGATTGCTCAAGCCGCGGGCACCGACCGTGGAATGATCGGCGGACAAGTTGCCGACCTCGAAGCCGAGAAGAAGACGCCCGACGTCGGCACCCTCGAATACATTCACCGCTCAAAAACGGCCGCGCTGATTCGGGCCTCGATTGTAGCGGGAGGAATCGCTGGGGGCGCGACGAACGAAGACGTGGAGCGATTGAAATGTTTCGGCGAAAATATCGGCTGGGCTTTTCAGGTCGTGGACGACATTCTCGACGTCGAGGAATCATCCGCGGTGCTGGGCAAGACCGCTGGAAAAGATCAGGCGCAACAGAAAGCGACTTATCCCGCGCTTTATGGAATTTTGCAATCGCGGGATATTGCGGCGGATCTAGCGGCGAAGGCTCTCAGCGAACTTGATTTCTATGGCGAACGCGCCTCGCGCCTGCGCGAGCTGGCTCAATTTCTTGTAGCGCGGCGATCTTAGTTCGAGCGGCTTCTACCTCTTCCCCAAAATGCCCCCAAAAATTGAAAAGACGCGCCTTGACGTTCTGCTGGTAGAACGCGGCCTGGCTCCATCGCGCGAACGAGCGCAGGCGATGCTACTCGCAGGGAACGTGCGCGTGAACGGCAAGCGAATGGATAAACCGGGCATCCGCCTCGCGACCGACGCTCAGATTGAGTTAGCAGGTGAAACCCAGCGGTATTCAAGCCGAGGCGGACTCAAACTCGAAGGCGCGCTGGAAGATTTCGGCCTCACGGCGCAAGAAAAGACGTGCCTCGACGTGGGAAGTTCCAACGGTGGATTCACGGACTGCCTGCTGCAATATGGAGCAAGGCGAGTCTACGCCGTCGATGTGACGATCAATCAACTCGATTGGAAGTTGCAGAAAAATCCCAGAGTCGTGACGATCGAGCGGAATGCGCGCTACCTGAAGGCTGAAGATGTGGGCGAGCTGGTAGATCTGGTGACGATGGACGTATCGTTTATTTCTGTGACGAAAGTGCTTCCCGCAATCGTGCCAATAGCAAAACCCGGCGCCGACTTCCTAGTTCTCGTCAAACCGCAATTCGAGCTTGAAAAGCAGCAAGTCGGCAAGGGCGGAATTGTGCGCGACGCCGCCTTACAAGAAAAAGCGGTTGTGAACGTGACTGCTGCAGCCCGTGCGCTGGACCTGGAAATCGTGGGAGTGCACGCCAGCCGAATCACAGGCACCGAGGGAAATCAGGAGTTTTTTCTCCACGCCCGCCGCAGCGGATAGGTTAGAATTCGCCCTCCACTCATGATCCGAGCCGTCGGAATCGTTTGCAAGCCAATCAAGGAAATGGTCGCGACGGTAGTGCCGCCGCTGATTGCCTGGCTCCGCGAGCGCAAAATTGAAGTGCATGTCGACGTCGAGACCCAGGGCTGCGTCGAGCTCAATGTTCCGTGCATCGCGCGCGAAGCGATGGGCGAAAAAGTGGATCTCTTAGTTGTTCTAGGCGGCGACGGCACGCTGCTGGCAGCCGCCCGCGCGTTGAAGGCTCACAACATCCCGATCCTCGCCGTAAATCTCGGCAGCCTCGGCTTTCTCACTACGATTACGCTCGATCAGCTCTACCCCATGCTTGAGCAGGTGCTCGAAGGGCACCATCGAACCAGCGAACGAATGGTGCTAGAGGCGCAGATTCTCCGGGGCGGCAAAGTCGCCGAGCACCAAACGGCTCTCAACGATGCTGTAGTTAACAAGGGCGCGCTATCCCGAATGCTCGATTTCGATTTGTACGTTGATAGTGACCACGTAGCCCGATATCGCGCCGACGGATTAATCATCGCAACTCCCACCGGATCGACAGCTTACTCGCTGGCCGCCGGCGGTCCAATCATCCAGCCCGGTATCGACGCCTTCGTCATCACGCCCATCTGCCCGCACATGCTCACGAACCGTCCTCTCGTCGTTCCCGACACGTCGCGTACCGAAATTGATTTCTCCGCCTCGGAAGAGCCCGTGTACATGACGCTCGACGGGCAAATCGGATTTGAGCTGGGCCCGGCCGACCGAGTGCTAATTACAAAATCTGAAAACAAAGTTACTTTTGTCCGCCCGCCGCGAAAAACTTACTTTGAGGTATTACGCAGCAAGCTACGTTGGGGAGAACGATGAAACTGGACGGCCATTGTTGGCCGGTAGGAACCGGGAGAATTCGGAGTCTCTCGACTGCCTTGGCAGTGCTGATCATTCTAATCGCAGCATCGGTGATTTGCGAAGCGCAGCGGATTCCGGCCACCGAGACGGTCGCCCATAAGGCATTTCTTCAAAAGCTTGTCCTCGCTGCAATCGAACGCACGCACCATTCCGTCCGCTACGTTTCCTCGTACGTCCGAATTCCCTACCCTGGCGGTGATGTACCGGCCGACACAGGTGTCTGCACGGATGAAATTATTCGGATTTATCGCGCTGTCGGAGTTGATCTTCAGAAAGAAGTGCACGAAGACATGGTTCAGAATTTCGCAGCGTACCCTCACTATTGGCACGCCGATACACCTCGACCGGATTCCAATATCGATCACCGGCGAGTGCCGAATCTGATGGCGTTTTTCAGCCGAAAGGGTGAATCGCTACCTCTTAGCTCGCGTGCGGAGGATTACCAACCCGGCGACCTTGTTACTTGGGATCTTGGCGGCGGGGTGCCGCATATCGGAATGGTTGTAGACACACGCGCGTCTGGAAGCGGTCGCAACATGATCGTCCACAATGTCGGAGAAGGACCAAAAATGGAGGACGTGCTCTTTCGTTGGAAAATCACAGGACACTACCGATACTTTGGTCCTAAATCTTAATTCCTCACCCTGCCGCTACTGCTATTTAACTTTGAGCACCACCAAAGTGCGATCGTCCGCCGGGTGAGCCCCGCCAGAAAAGCGATCCAGTTCCTCAAGGATTCGGTCTGCCAATCCGTCGGGCGTGAAATCGTGGTGCTCCGCGATCAATTTGCAAACACGATCGTGGCCAAAGAATTCTCCGGCGGGATTTTGCGTATCGCCGATTCCGTCCGAGTGAAACACGACCACATCACCGGCGTTGAGAATGAAGCTGCGCTGATCGTAAGTTGCTTCCTCGAAAATTCCGAGCGGAAAACCGACCAGCCGAATCTTTTCGCAACGGCCCCCATGAAACAGGAACGGCTGCTCCTGCCCCGCATTTGCCACTCGCAATTTGCGCCGCCCGCGATGCCACGTCGCAAAGCAAAGCGTCATGAAGCGCCCCTCAATCATGCGCTCACCCAGAAACCCGTTGATCGCCCGCAACATTTCCGCGGGCCGGTGCTTCTGAGGCGCGAGACTGCGAAGTGTTCCGATCCCCACAGCGCCATAAAGCGCAGCAGCGCTTCCCTTCCCACTCACATCTCCCAACGCGATCGCCAGTTCTTGCGGCCCGTATCGCAAGAAATCATAGAGGTCACCACTTAGTTCGCGCGACGAAACCACGCGCGCCGCAATATCGAGCCCATATTCAGGCCCGGGAAGACGCGGCAGCATCGCACCCTGAATCCGCCGAGCCGCCGTGAGATCGCGTTCCATCCGGGCTTCATCGCGCGCCACTTGCTCGTAGAGGCGCGCATTTTCGAGCGAAACCGCAAACTGCGCCGCAAGAATCGAAAGCACCTGCACATGGTCGGGAGTGAAGTAATTCAGCTGCGGACTCTCGAGGTCCATCACGCCGATAACGCGATCCTGATACAGCATCGGCACGGCAAGCTCCGAGCGCGTCTCCGGATTCACCATCAAATACCGCGGATCGAGGGTGACGTCCGGAACCACCACGGCGCGCCGCAGCGTAGCCGCCGCTCCGACGATTCCTTCGTGCGCCGGCACCGCGTTCTTTTCCTGAATGCGCTGCCCGAATTTCACCGTCACGCGATGACGGAAGACGTGCTCACTTTCCTCGTACAGCAAGATGCTGAAAATCTGGTAATCAATCAGGCGTTTCGTGAGTTCGGCAGCCCGGCGCAGCACTTCCTCCACGCGCAGAGTCGAATTCGCTTCGCGACCAACTTCGTTCAGCAGCAGCAAAGTCTCGGCTTGATTTCGCTCGTGCTCATAGAGTCGCGCGTTTTCAACCGCCGTGCTGATGCGGCTCGCCACCAGCACCAAAACGTTTTGCTGGTCGGGCGTGAAGTAATCCAGCTGGCTGCTTTCGATATCGAGCACCCCGATCACGCGCCCGCCGTGAATCAGTGGCACTGCGAGTTCGGAGCGGACGCCGTCAAGAGCGTTCAGGTAGCGCTTGTCTTTCGTTACGTCGCCAACCCGTATGGGCTGGCCGGTAGCAGCCGCGGAACCGATAATCCCCTCGTCCATCGGAATGCGCCAATGCTCCACCACTTCCGGGCGATGGCCGATGGCAAAGCGAAAATAGAGCTGATCTGAATTTTTCTCGGGAAGCAGGACGGCAAACACTTCGTAGTCGATCAGGCGCTTGATTTGCGCGGCGGCGGTCGCCAGCACCTCGTCGAGATTCAGCGAAGCATTGATTTCCTGGCTTATGTCCGCCAGGATTGCCAGCGTCTCAGCCGGAAGCTCCACTTTCGAATTGAGTTCAGTCGAATCCATCAATTAGCTCGCGCGAACACGGTTCTCCACCTCCGCTTTAAGCCGCGCGGAGCATCGTGCACACGTTCTTTTGTCGGAATGAATATTATAGCAAGTGGGAACGAACGTCTTTTCGAGATTAGCGCGAATTGCAAAACTAATAATTTCCGCTCGGGGCCAAAGTGGCAGTCGCTTCAGCAGGTGACGACGCGCGTGCTTGTTCCAGAATCTTCACGCTGGCGCTCGCCCCAATGCGCGTTGCCCCTGCCTGCACCATTTTTTGAACGTCTTCCAGGCTGCGCACTCCGCCCGAAGCTTTCACGCCCAGGCCGTCGCCTACCACAGCGCGCATCAAGCGCACATCTTCCGCCGTGGCGCCGCCAGTGCTGAATCCGGTCGACGTCTTCACGAAATCCGCTCCGGCATTTTTCGCCGCGAGCGAACCTCGCACTTTCTCTTCCGTAGTCAGCAGCGACGTCTCGAGAATCACTTTGCAAATTGCGCCGCCGCGATGGCTGGCATCGGCCACACCGCGAATATCCGCTTCCACGGCTTCAACAAGTCCCGATTTGAGCGCTCCGATGTTGATCACCATGTCGATTTCCTGCGCGCCCAGCTTGATGGACTCCTCCGCTTCGAATCGTTTCACCTGCGGTAACGTGGCACCCAGCGGGAATCCGACCACCGTGCATACGCGCACTTCGCTCCCGCGAAGCAGCTCCGCCGCTTGCGGCACATTCCAGGGATTCACGCATACCGAAGCGAATCCGAATTTCAAAGCTTCTGCACAGACTTTGGCGATGTCGTCGCGAGTTGCGTCCGGCTTAAGCAGGGTGTGATCGATGAGCCGCGCGATGTCAGCTTCAATCGGACCGACCGTGGCTCCGGCCGATATCCGCGCAGCGCCGGCTTCCACCACTTTTCTCGTCTTGCGCGCGCACTTCTCCGCACAGCGTTCGTCGCAGCCCGGGCAAACGAGCTCGTCGATTTCGAGCCCGCAGAGGTCAGTGCATTTTTCGCTGCCGAGGTATCCGAGGATTTCTTCGGTGATGGCCTGGATGACTTTGTCGAGTTGCTGCTGATCCACCCGGCACTCCCGTGGTGCAATCCGTCGCGCCGCCGATGCCAATCCAGCGCGCGGCTCAGGATTTCAGATGCCGCTTCTCGATCGCTCGAATCTTATCCACGCGCTTCTGGTGGCGTCCACCTGCAAACGAGGTTTCGAGCCACGCCGCCACAATTTCACGCGCCACTTCGGCCGGAATCAGACGAGCGCCGAGCGAGAGAATATTCGCGTCGTTGTGCTCACGGCTGTTTCGCGCGGTGGCCCTATCATAGCATAGCGCTGCGCGGGCTCCCGGCACCTTGTTCGCCGCGATTGAGGAGCCGATTCCAGCGCTGTCGATCACAATGCCGCGCGACGCCTCGCCTCGTACCACCGCGTTGGCAACCGCCTCCGCAAAATCAGGATAATCCACGGCGTCACGATTCGCGGTGCCCTGATCGAGCACCGTGTATCCCCACGCGACGAGATAGCCTTTCAATTCCTCTTTGAGGTCGAAGCCTCCGTGATCCGCGCCGATCGCAATCGCGCGCGAAGCAGCAGACGTCGGGGCTTCGTCACCAGCCGGTTTCGGCTCCTCGAATCGAATCGTGATACCGCGCGCCTCCGCCTCGTCGCGAGCAAGTGGCGTCACAATCGTGCCAAAAGCGACCACCAGTTCGCCGCCTTGGCCGACAGATTCCAATTCCCGCACCGTTAGGACTTTTCGAGCCACGAATTATTCCGGGGGAAGGCTGAGGACGCAGACGTCTTTCAAATTGCGGTACCGTTCGGCATAGTCGAGCCCGTAGCCGACTACAAACTCGTTGGGAATCGTGAATCCCACGTAGTTCGCTTTCACTTCTTTGATGCGGCGTGAAGGTTTGTCCAGTAGTGCGGCGATGTGAAGCGTCTTCGGTTTGCGCTGCTGCAGGACGCGAATCAAATAGCTCAGAGTCAGCCCGGTATCGAGAATGTCTTCGACCAGCACAACATTCAGCCCTTCGATGCTGCTATCGAGATCCTTCAGAACGCGCACCTGGCCGGAGCTTTGCTTTCCTTTGCCATAGCTGGATACGGCGATGAAATCGATCGAAGTATCGAGATTGATCTCGCGTACGAGATCGGAAAGAAAAATGCACGCGCCTTTCAGTACTCCGATAACGTGAACGCGCTCGCCTTTGAAATCTTTCGTGATTCGTTGCGCCACGTCGCGGACGCGCTTCTGAATCGCAGCACGTCGAATCAGCACTTTCAGTTTAGGTTGGCCTGCACCCGCCATATGCGCGCCCCCGCAGGAAAGGCGGCTACTCTATCTCACGAACTCAGCGCTGACAAGGCAAGCATTTGAAACGGCTGTGATGTTGGAAAGGTTGGAATTTAGATGCGCGAAGCGAAAAGCAGCCCGCGCGCTTGAATAACAATCGAATGCGCTAGTGTTCGGCTTTCGCGGGCCGGCTCTCAGCAGGTTTCGCTTCCGCGTCGCCTTCTTTTGCGGCCGATTTGGAATCGTCTTCGGGCTTTTTGGCCAGGTATTGCACGATCATCGACACGCGCCGATTTGCCGGGTCTAACGGCGCCTCAGGTTTCCGAAGACTTTGATCGGCGAACCCTCGCACTTGCGTGATCTGATCAGGCTTCACTCCGTTTTCCTGAATCAATCGTCGGATGGCATTCGCACGATCGGCTGATAACTCCCAGTTTGTGTAACTGCTGTTTTGGGAATACGGTTTGGCATCCGTGTGCCCTTCGACGTAGGTCTTGTTAGGAAGCTTGCCTAACTCGTGAGCGAGTGCGATGAGGATGTCATTCCCGTCGCCGTTGGGCTTGGCGTTGCCGCTTTCGAAAAAGGTACCGTTCGCTGATTCCATCAATTCGATTCGGAGTCCCTCGTTGGTCACCGTCATATCGATGTGATTTTTTAGCTTCTCGATATTCGGGACCTCGCGGATCGCTCTCTGTAGCTGCTCCTTTAGGTCGCCCATGTTGTCTTTCGAAACCACGAAGTTTTGGCCGGATCCCTCCATACCGCTGCCGATTTTTGTCGACGTGCCGGTGGGATCCTTGAAATATCCGCCGACTGCTTTCTGAATCTCTTTGCTCGAATTAAGCAGCCACAACACGATGAAAAGCGCCATCATCGCCGTGACAAAATCCGCGTATGCAACTTTCCACGCGCCGCCGTGATGGCCGCCGTGGCCGCCGCCTTTCTTGATAATGATGATGGGAGGTTTCGCAGTCATTGTGGGAGAGCGCTCTTATGCAGCCGCAGCGACGGCGGGTGCGTCTCCTTTATCCTTGATGAATTTCTCGGTCTCCTGAAAATCAGGACGCACGTGGCCGGGGATCGCGCGCCGGCCAATCTCGACGGCAGTGCTCGGAGCGTTTCCCTTCATGAACGAAATAATCAGGACGCGCAGCACGTTGTAATAGGCGTGCTCATCTTCGGCTGCCTTGCCCATATTGGCCGCCACCGGCCCTACCAATCCGTAGCACAACAAAATCCCGAGAAACGTGCCGACGAGTGCTGCGGCCACCTTGTGCCCAATTTCCTCAGGCGGCCCTCCGAGTGCTCCCATCGTGATCACCACTCCCAGCACCGCGGCCACAATCCCCAGGCCCGGAAGCGAATCCGCCATCGTGGCAAGCGCTGCAATTGGCTGCGTCGCGCCGTGATGATGAACGTCCATATCGCGCTCGATCATCTGGTCGGCATCAAACGGATCCACGCCGCCGCTCGATGCCAGGCGAATCGAATCGCAGACAAACGGCAGCGCATGATGGTCTTTCAAAAAAGACGGATACTTCGACAAAATCGGGCTCTGATCCGGCGCATCGCTGTCCGTTTCAAGCGCCATCAATCCATCTTTCCTCGCGCGACTGAAAAGCTCGTACATCATTTTCAGGGTTTCCAGGTAGCGTTGCTTATTGAACTTCGTGCCTCCGAACGCCGCGCCGAGCCCTCCTGCGATTTTTTTCAAAATATGGAGCGGATTCGCGATCAGAACAGTCCCAATCGCCGCGCCTCCGATGATTACCAGTTCCGCCGGCTGGATAAGCACTTTCAGGTTGCCGTGCTCCATCAAGTACCCGGCAAGCACCGCCCCAAAGACCACGACGATCCCAATAATCGTGAACATCGCGATCCGTTCCTCCTAAAACTGCGCTGCCGTCACGCGAAAACCTTGATGCCTTTTCCACTCGCCGACGCACCGGCCCGAAGCGCTGCTTCAGCCCGGCTAACGATTGCGTCAACCGTGTCGCCCTCCGCCGAAGCAGTACCCCCCAAACGAAGCGGTCACCGAAACCTTATCTCCCCACCACTTAATTTCTGTATAGCTCACCATCTTCGTCAGGCGCTTTGCCACACTTTCGATTTCATTCGCTTTGCACTCAGTAAGCACAGCCAGGAATGTGCGCTCGGAGAGCCGGCCCAAAAGATCGGTGGGCCGCAGGCTGTTTCCTAGCGTTTGTGCCACTGCGTGCTGAATCGCATCGACCGCACGAATACCGTGAGCCGACTGAAAGTGATCGATCTGATCCACCTGTATGCACAGAACGCTAAAAGGAATCCGGTATCGATTGAAGGTGCTGAGGTTCTCGCGCAGCTGAAACAGAAGATATTCTCGGTTGAATACTCCGGACTCCTCGTCAATGCAACCGAAGACGGCTAGTTTTCCTTGCCTGCGATCCCAACTTGAAACGGAAAGGCTTTCCTCGAAACTCTCCGCCGCCCCGATCACCTTTCCATGACTATCTCGAATCGCCACCGCGCGGAGTCGCACCAAAACACGATGCCCTTCCGTGTGACAGAGCGACACGTTGATAGCAACAGGTTTACCGTCGCGCAGGACCGCCGCAATCGCATCCGCCGCATCCGCCGCAAAACTGTCGTGCCCGTCGCGATTTCCCAATAAATCGTCCACGCAGAATCGCCCCAGCACATCCTGACGGAGATGCCCTGTGATGCGCTCACCGCCTTCGTTCCAGAATAGAATTTTCTGGTCATTATCAACCAGATAAATTCCGGTCTGAAGACTCTCCAGTATCCTTCGATAGATTTCCGGCTTGTCGAGTTCCGATACCATATAGCTTCGTTAGAAGTTATCGGTCGAAAGGGCGACAAGTTTAGACACCATCGCGGCGTGGTGTTCTGAATTGCATTCCTAGCTGAAACAGAGGGGAAGTAACCGCAAAATGACGAACTTCAGCAGCGTTCGATGATCGTGGCTATTCCCTGCCCAACTCCAATGCACATCGTACAAAGCGCATACCGCCCGCCGGTGCTTTGCAGCTGATACATCGCAGTAGTCACAAGCCTTGCGCCGCTAGCTCCCAGGGGATGACCAATCGCAATCGCCCCGCCATTCGGATTCACATGCGCCGCATCGTCAGGCAGCCCCAAGTCGCGCGTCACCGCCAGCGCCTGCGCGGCAAATGCCTCATTCAACTCAATCACATCCATCTGCGAAATTTGCAATCCCGTCTTCGCCAGCACTTTGCGCGAAGCCGGCGACGGCGCAAAACCCATCACCCGCGGCGCCACGCCCGCCGTTGCCGTGGCAAGCACTCGCGCCCGCGGCGTCAGCCGGTATTTTTCAGCCGCCGCTTTCGACGCCAGCAGCAACGCGCACGCCCCATCATTAATCCCCGAAGCGTTCCCCGCAGTAACGGTCCCTCCTGGCTTCACAATCGGCTTCAGCTTCTGCAAACCCTCCATCGTCGTATCCGGCCGCGGCTGCTCATCCGTGTCAAAGACCTTCGGGTCGCCCTTGGCCTGCGCCACCGGCACAGCAACAATCTCGCACTTGAAAAATCCCGCCGCATTCGCCCGCGCCCAACGCTGCTGCGTCCGCATCGCAAACGCATCCTGCTCCTGCCGCCCAACGTGATATTCCTCCGCCACGTTCTCCGCTGTCTCCGGCATAGAATCCACGCCGTACTTGCTCTTCATCAGCGGATTCACAAACCGCCATCCGATCGTCGTGTCATAAATCTGCGCATCGCGGCTGAATGCCTTGTCCGACTTCCCCATCACAAACGGCGCCCGCGTCATGCTCTCCACGCCGCCCGCAATCATCATCTCCGCCTCGCCGCTCTTGATCGCCCGCGCCGCAATCGACACCGCTTCCATGCTCGATCCGCACAACCGGTTCACTGTCGCCCCGGGAACTTCCTTCGGCATTCCCGCAAGCAGCAACGCCATGCGCGCCACATTGCGATTATCTTCCCCGGCCTGATTCGCGCATCCGTAGATCACATCGTCAACAGCCAGCCAATCCACGCTCGCATTGCGCTCCATCAGCGCGCGAATCGGAATTGCCGCCAGATCATCCGCCCGCACCGTTGAAAGCGCCCCGCCAAATCGCCCGAACGGCGTCCGCACCGCATCGCAAATAAAAACTTCGCTCACAAGCATCTCCGATAATCGCGCCACAGCATCAATAAAACCCGCCAAACCGAACCTCTATGATGAATCCTTTGCCTCATTCCGACAAGGCCGCGACGCGGCAAGCCAGCAGCCGCCAACCTAGACAATCGCCATGCGCCAATAACCACGCCAATGTAAAATGCCCCAATTGACGCCGTCCGTCTTTCGCCTCGCATTGCGAGAGCGGAGCAGAAATCCCGTTGAACATCTTCGAACTAACAGGCCTGCTCTTCATCGGCTCGCTGATCGCCGGATTCCTCGGTTCCCTCACGGGCCTGGGAGGCGGCGTAGTTATCGTCCCTCTCCTCACCCTCGGATTCGGCGTAGACATTCGCTACGCCATCGGCGCTTCCCTCATCTCCGTCATCGCAACTTCTTCCGGCGCCGCAGCTGCCTACGTGCGCGAAGGCTTCTCCAATATCCGCGTGGGAATGTTTCTCGAGATTGCCACTACAATCGGCGCAATTGCAGGTGCAGTCGTCGCGGCATACTTGAAGCTCTCATGGATTGCGATCATCTTCGGCCTCGTGCTTCTCTATTCCGCTTACGAGTCGCTCCAATCGCGCAGTGATGCCCGGGGCCCTAGCCAACCGGATCACCTCGCCACCATTCTTCGCATGGACGGCTCGTTCCCCACATCGCAAGGCATGCAGCCCTATCGCGTCACAAATGTTCCCGCCGGCTTCAGCCTGATGTTCACAGCCGGAGTCCTATCCGGCGTCTTGGGCATCGGCTCAGGCGCAGTGAAAGTTCTCGCTATGGACCGCGCCATGAAACTCCCTTTCAAAGTTTCCACCACCACCAGCAATTTCATGATCGGAGTCACCGCCGCCGCCAGCGCTGGCGTCTATCTGAATCGCGGCTATATCGACCCCGGCCTCGCGATGCCCGTGATGCTCGGCGTCCTGGGCGGATCGCTAGCCGGCGCGCGCCTCTTGGCTGGCGCCAAAGTAAAAATTCTCAGGATCCTATTCAGCACCGTCGTCGCCCTGCTAGGACTCGAGATGATGTACAACGGCTTCGTCGGAAAGTTCGTCCAATGAGCACAATAAACGCGCCTGCGCAGCCGATGTCGGACAAGCGCGCCGAAGAAATCATCGGCATCCTCCTGCGCACGGGAGTCACAATCGCTGCCATCGTCGTCTTCGCCGCCGGAATTCCCTACCTCATCCAGCACGGTTCCGCGAAGCCCGACTATCACATCTTTCGAAGCGAGCCCGACCACCTCCGCCACATTTCCGGAATCGTGAAATCAAGCATCGCTCTCGATCCGGCAGCCATCATTCAGCTGGGAATTTTAATTCTCATCGCCACACCCGTCGCCCGCGTCGCATTCTCTGTCTTCGCCTTTGCCGAGGAACGCGACTGGATGTACGTCATCGTCACCCTGATTGTGCTCGCCTTACTTTTGTTTAGTCTTAGCGCCACGAATTTATGACGACATGCTGCGATACGCCGTACCCGCCTTCTCGGACACGGCCAACCATCGCATGCAGGAAATACTTGATATACTATTGATTGGAAGGGGGATACGATCATCCTAGGGCATCTGGTGGCAACCTAACCCGTATTCGCTTTTCGGCACTCTGGGCCCATCTCAACTTCGAGGCAGGCTCCATGACGCTCCTCTCTCTCAACTCATCATCCCTTGAGAATTTCCTGCTCCAGAAACTTAGCCGCGTTATCGGACAAGCCCCAATTCGGATTGTCCTTCCCAGCGGTAGCGAAATCTCGCCACGCCACGCCGCACCTGCGGGCACGTTGGTCATACATGATCGCCAGACGCTCCTGCGAATCATCCTCAGCCCCGAAATCGAGTTCGGCGATGCCTACACCGAAGGCCGCGTGGAAATCGACGGCGACCTGGTCGAAGTACTCGCGGCAGTTTTCCGCTCTCTCTCCGGCCGAAATCCCGGTTCGTGGTTCGCGCGCCTGCGCTCGAAATTGCTCGAGTGGACCCAGGCCAATACCTTGCACGGCTCCCGCGAACACATCCACCGCCACTACGACTTGAGCACCGACTTCTACAAGCTCTGGCTCGATTCCGAAATGCTCTACACCTGCGCTTATTTCGAATCGCCGTCCGTCGGCCTCGAAGCCGCCCAACTCGACAAAATGGACCTCGTCTGCCGCAAGCTCCAGCTCCAGCCCGGAGAACGCGTCATCGAAGCGGGCTGCGGCTGGGGCTCATTCGCGCTTTACATGGCCGAACAGTATGGCGTCCGCGTGAAAGCCTTCAATATTTCTCAAGAGCAGCTGGCCTACGCGCGAGCCACTGGGAAGCGTCGCGGCCTTGCCGATCGCGTGGAATTCATTGAAGACGATTACAGAAATATTCGCGGCAAGTCCGACGTGTTCGTCTCCGTCGGAATGCTCGAGCACGTCGGCACGGAAAATTATCGCGCGCTCGGTGAAGTGATCCACGGCACCATTGGCAATTCCGGCCGCGGCCTTTTGCATTTCATCGGCATGAATCGGCCGCGTCCCTTGAGCGCCTGGATCAGAAAACGAGTCTTCCCCGGCGCAAATCCTCCCACACTGAGCCAGATGATGCCGCCGCTCTTCGAGCCGTGGAATTACGCTGTGCTCGACGTCGAGAACCTGCGCCTTCACTACGCGCAGACCCTGCGCCACTGGCGCAACCGCTTCGAGCGCTCCACCGATCGAGTTGCACAAATGTTCGGCGAACAGTTCGTCCGCTTGTGGCGACTGTACCTCGCCGGCTCGGAAGCAGGTTTTGTCGCAGGCTCGCTGCAACTGTTCCAGCTCCTCTTCGCCGGATCGGAATGCCGCCAGATCCCCTGGATCCGCGCGCACCTCTACGAAAAAATCCAGCAAACCGCCAAGCAGGAAGCGAAATGGATGCATGCGGCGTCTTGATCGTCGGCGGCGGCCCGGCAGGCTCTTCCTGCGCGTGGCAATTGCGACGCGCTGGCGTTGACGTCGCCATCCTCGACAAAGCCACCTTCCCTCGCAACAAAGTCTGCGGCGGCTGGATCACCCTTCCGGTTTTCGACGAACTCGAAATCGACGCCGCCGATTACGCCCGCACCAATGTTCTTCAGCCCATCACCGGATTTCGCACCAGCATGATGGGCGACCGTGAAACGGAATCCGACTACAGCAAGCCAATCAGCTACGGAATCCGCCGCAGCGAATTCGACGACTACCTGTTGAAACGCTCGAACGCGCGCCTCATCGAAGGCACGGCCTTATCGAGCATCGCACGAGCAGGAAATGACTGGCTCGTTAACGGTCAGATCAAAACCCAATTGATCGTTGGCGCCGGAGGACACTTCTGCCCCGTCGCGCGTTTCATGGGTACAAAATCTACGGACGAAAACGCAGTCGCGGCCCAGGAAACCGAATTCGAAATGGACCTCGAGCAGCAAAACAAATGCTCGATTCGCCCGGAAATTCCCGAACTCTATTTCTGTGCGGACATGCGCGGCTACGGCTGGTGCTTCCGAAAAGGAAATTTCATCAATATCGGCTTGGGCAGGCTGGACAAGCATTCGCTCGGCGCGCACATCACCGCATTCATCGAATTCCTGCGCCGAACCAGAAAAATCACATTCGATTTGCACTCAAAACTTTTCGGCCATGCCTACCTGCTCTATGGCAGAAGCAATCGCAAAATCGTAGACGACGGAATCCTCCTGATCGGCGACGCAGCCGGCATGGCTTACTCCCAAAGCGGCGAAGGAATCAGGCCCGCCATCGAATCCGGCCTCCTGGCCGCCAAAGCAATCACAGAAGCACATGGCGCATACCGCCGCGAAAAT
>Ga0307471_100000104_pt1 | contig 39417 bp, 34 predicted proteins | sample atmos_gasesAM3C__2_FD_204566 | JGI IMG/M metagenome (GOLD analysis project Ga0307471, IMG submission 204566) | Hardwood forest soil microbial communities from Morgan-Monroe State Forest, Indiana, United States - atmos_gasesAM3C_515 | ecosystem: Environmental > Terrestrial > Soil > Temperate... | reverse complement strand
CAATGGTGTCGAAGAATTCGGCGAGATACGCGGCTTCGTGGAAACCTTTGGATCGGCGCGAAGGATAAACGTAGCCGGTCCAATCAGGATAAGACCAGCCCGCGGGGCCGATGCGCAGCGTGCGGTCAGGCGGCGCGGAGTCTTGCGCAGTTTGTTCGCCGGCGGATGGCGATGGTAGCGCGGTTACGTCGAATGCCGTTCGAGTCTTCGTTGTGCGGCGACGCATGGAAAGAGGCGCTGCGGATGCCCTGGGAGCAGAGTAGAGGGAAGGGAGGAGAAGTGTCAACGCGGCGCGCAGGGAAGTGCCCCTCGCGGTTGCGGCGGCCGTTGCAGGCTGTTATGCTTTTTCCGATGTGGAGCGAAAAGAGTTCCGCGTCCCGCCTTCCTTTTTCAGAACGCCCTACAGGTGCATCCATGAAACTCTCCATCAGTTACAGGCATGTCGAGGTGCAGAAACCGGTCGAAGCCGAAATCGAGCGGCAAGTCGGCAAGTTGCAGAAATTGTTGAGAAGTTATTCGCCGGACTTGGTTTTGTTGCATGGCGGGTTCTCTAAAAATCCCCGGACGGATGAAAATTCCTGCACACTGAATCTTTCGCTGCCGTCAGGAACGCTTCATGCAACCGGCACCGGCGCCGCGGCGCGCACCAGTTGCAAGAAAGCGTTCGGCGAGCTGGAGGCGCAGGTAAAAAAACACCAGGAAAAGCTGCGCCACGATTACGAATGGAAGAGAAAACGCCGCCCCAGCGTGCGCGCGGAAGCAATGTCCTGAAGCATTTCGCAAGTGGTTTTTTACACATGCTGGCGGGAGCCACGCAAGCCATCAACGTGTCCAGGTCGTAGCATCGTTAACCAGCGATGCCGTTTGCGAGCCGAGAAATGCTGCTCCATGCAGGGCCGGCCAATTTTTTCACGCCACTGCGACCATGCTAGAATGAGAAGGTTTGCGCCACAGGGGCGTAGCTCAGTGGTAGAGCAGCGGCCTTTTAAGCCGAAGGTCGTGGGTTCGATCCCCACCGCCCCTACCAAACTTCTTTCATATCGACATTTTATGCAATGCGCTCCATCGAATTACGCTGCGACTGCGGAATGACGTGTGCGTAGACCTTAAGCGTCATTCTCACGTCTGCATGCGGCATCTGCGCCTGCAAAACGTTGATAGGTTCGCTTTCAGCCAACTCCGTTGCAAGCCCGTGCCGAAAAGCGTGGAGGCCCACATTTTCAGCAGGGATTCCCAGCTTACGAAGGATTGGTTTTAGTCCTGACCGCACTACGTTGTTTCTTGAATAGGCGAAGCCTTCCTTGATTGGTGCAGGGAAGGGCAATTTGCCCGAGTTCTCTTTCCAATGATGCTTGAGATAATTCCGTAGCAAGACTTCCAGACTCGATGGCATCGGAAGCATGGCCGCAGACTTTTTTGTCTTTGGTTGACGAACAGCCCTGGTTCGGTCGTCCGCCGATTTGTTCACCCGAATCGTCTTTCGCTCGAAATCCAAATCAGGCACTGTCAAGGCCAGCAGTTCGCCTGCTCTTGCCCCCATCAATGAAGCAAGAGCAAACATGGTTTTGTAAGGCTCGTTAGCGGCGCCAACAATCTGGTTAACCTGCTCACTCGTAAAGTACGGACGCTCTGGTGTCTCGGCTGCCCGCAGCGTCAAATCCGAGAACGAGACCATCTCGGTTCTCATCCCGGACCGCTTCGCGTACCGCAATACTGCAAAAACTGTCTCCAAGATGTTGACGATGGTCTTCGGAGACAGCATACGCGGACGACAGGCATGCAAACCCTGCTCCCTACAACAATCACGTGAGGTCGCGGTCCGGGCCGTTCTTACAAGTTCGATGCGATCGCGCAGCGAGAGACGAGGACGGCGTTGGGTCGACTTCTTTCTCTTCTTGGGAGCAGTTGTCTTAGTACATGGGGCTGCATGGGCCATCTCTGACAAGAGTCGCCCACCCGGTGGTGCCACTGGGCGCGACAGGTTCTTTGTTTTGCCTTTCGCAACATGAGCCTGAAGCGCCGTAAATAGGGTAGGCATGGCCTGCTGCTCCCGAATGACTCGCCAAAGTGGGTCTCGCAGGACCGTAACATTCTGTGGACAGCTTACATATGATCATATTTCAGCAGATCACAAATATCAGACCCTTTACTGTAATCATAGCGCTGGTAATCGGCTGGATAACGGTGTACGCTCCACGCCATTAAGGTCCGCAGTTTAGCAACCCAGGATTTCTGCATGCCCTGCCTGCTCCGGCACCGACGTCTTCGGCCAAGATGCTTGCGCGGTTACCGAAGTCTGAGTTTGGCTCTTCGATTTATAACAGTACTCGCAATTGCTTTGCTTTCACACTCGCTTTCCAGTGGCGAGTCTCAAAATGGCATCTCCGTCGGGCAACCGAAAGTCTTCGACAATCGCTCACTTCAATCCATGGTCGAGCAATTCGACCAAAGTCTACGTGCCACTCAGTTCGTAAATAAGACGGATCTAGCGGGAGCGATCGGCACTTTCCAAGGCTCCCGCGTCTCTGACACTTCACGATCGCTGGAAATTACCTCGCTCCCTACACCTCAGATCGTTACCGAGGCAGCAACGGCCAGCGGAAATCTGGCTTCCACAAAACAAACCACGACAGAAAGTTCCATCTTGCCAAAACCCCCAGTGGCGGATACAAGTGCTGGCACGGTTCCAGACGCGGTCGCGAAAAAGTATGGCATCGCCGCCACAGACCTACTCGACGAGCAAATAAACCTTACGTATCAGATTTTCAATTTGCGAATGCTTCTGGAACGCTCCCTCACCGACCGAGACTTTCGTGGCAAACCACGGCTGCAGTCCGTTCTTGGATTCCAGATTAGTCTCGATCCGCCACGGAAATATAAGGGCTGTGCCGCAGTTGTGGAAATACGAGTTCTGCCCGTCGGTTCAAATGATCCGGTTTCGTTAGTCGCGATGATGCCCCAAGAGAAAACCTACAACGTTGCCTCATTGACTACGCGCGTGAATCAGTTCGGGGCATCCGCAATTGTGAAGGTGGTGCAGGTTGGCTATTCCGAGCGGCATCGCGGGCAAACTTTTTTCTTAGTCAAAGATACGGATACATATGCGTTCGAACGAGACGAAAAACCGGAGAAGGGAAAGCCAAAGACCCTGGTTTTTGGCTGGATCTTCCGCCCAGTTCTCGATCGCACCTCTGTGGATGCGGGCACGAGGCAGGTCTTCGCAGTGATTGCTCCTCCGGTTGACGATAGCATCAGTTCGGACCCAAAGGCCGAAAATGTATCTGTCGCAGTCAAAACATACTGGGTTCCGTTTGACCGTAAGGCTGCCACAACCAAAAACACACCGCGGCGGGGATCGGTTCACGAGAGCGACGCTGGCCCTCTTGCGTTGTTCACTTCGTCGGAGTTGCACAAGGATCTTTCGGCAACAGTGTCTAGGGTCCAGTGGTCCGAGTCAGGTGGGGACGGCGCCTTGGTCAGCGTTACTGGAGATCACTTCTACTCCGGGACAACAGTGTTTGTCGGAGGCAAGGTACTCGATAACGCCTCAAACGGCCTGGTGCTCAAAGACGATCACTACCTCCAGATTGTCACGCCGCTAAGTTCGCTGACATATCAGGACGGAAAGATTAATGGTCGCTACGGAGAACCCGCGGACTTGGTTGACCCAAGGGTGAAAGAATGGAAGAAGTCGACCCTTTGGGGACTAGGACAGCCCGAGGTCGGTTGGACCCCCAATCCCGACCGCCTAACGTCGACTGTGACGGTTAGACTCTTCGCGAAGGACGGCGTTTCGCTTCCCGAGTTACACGAATATCAGCCCATACTCACGGTCGGGACCCAAACGTTTCCACCCAGTCGAAGCCATGCAGGATTCACGAACTGCTCGAACGACCCTAAAAGGCTCGACAAATGTTTCCGTATGGAGGTCGACGTACCGACCGATGTACTCTCCTCAGAAGTCCCGCTAGACATTTCCGTCCCACTCCTCGGTTTCGACTACCACATTCACGAATTTACATATACGCCGTTTCGCACCGTGACAGCGGTGCGTTTGCGGGAGGGCGACGACGCGATTGTTCTCGGAATAAGCGGCACCCAGTTCAAAGACGGTGTCAAGGTTTATGCCGACAAGACCTATGAGCTGGGTAAGAGCAAGGAACTTGCGAGCATTTCGAGAGACCTCATCGAATTGAGAGTGGGAAAGAAAGATCTCGACTTGGTGAAACAGCTCGTAGTTCAGGCCCCAAACAACGGCAAGGCGCTGGTGATTCCGGTTCCCACAGGTAAGCCTGAACCGCAGAAACCCACAATTACGGGAACTGCCGAGACAACGGTCAATTCCAGTTCCGGTGTGAATTTCGCCGGGAAAAATCTCGGGGCCATTAAAAAGGTGACCTTTGAAGGCGAAGCACTCCAATTCCAGCCGGGGAAATCAGGAGAAAGCATTACCGTCTATCTTACGAGGAAGGTCACAAGCAAAGCTGGGACTGTCGAAATACTCGGAACAACCGAAGATGGGACGTTGGTACCTGCACGGCTCGTGATTGTGGATACGAAGCCTCCAAGCGGAACGAAGCCCATAATGAAGCCTACGGCTCAACCTTCTAATAAGAATTAACAAAGGAGATCGATGCCATGCCAAACGCAACGGATCCAAAGGAAGCCGCTAAAGTAGCCAAACAATTGTCATTTGAATTGAGAGCCGCGTTCGACAAAATCCTACGAGACCACAACGTTCCAGATTGGCGGCTGCAGTCGTTCACGCTCGCACGTAGGACCGCAGCAGCGGCGGAATGTCCCCCTGGTCAGGAATACGACTGTCGCGATGACGGCACTTCCGTAGTCTGCAAATGTTGGCCGTCTTGAGTTCCGCACAAGCTATTAAAGCGCGACGCGCAAGGGAGAAACCATGGATCAGCTAATAGTAGCCTTAGGTCCCGTTTTCGTTGCCGGTTTTGCTGTCCAGCAGGTCCTCGAATTACTTACAGGGTGGTTCAGCGTCGACAGCGAGAACAGGTTCGAGAAATTCAAGAAAGTCATCCTTGGTATCGTCTCACTAACCCTCGGCTTGTTCCTCGCTGGCTGCGTTCGAGAATTCCGTGTACTCCATGCGTTAAAGATCGACACTGTTGGCACCGGGTTGGATGTGTTCATTTCAGCTCTCGTGCTGAGTGCCGGAACCGAAGGTGTTAATTCCGTTCTAAAATTCTTCAAGTACTCGAAGGAAGACAAAAAGGCGACAGCTGCATCAAAAGATCCCAAGACCGCATTGGCAGCGAACGCGGTCGCGGGCGTACCCGCACCTGAGGCGCTTAAGCGAATGAGTTTAAAGTGACCGCCTGGGACGCAGACGTGAATTATTGATTCGTCTTTCCCCTGTGTAACAATTTCATGAGGACGTTCGACTTTGAGATTTGCAGCAACCGCTTCTGGAGGTGTACAGATGGCTCGTGCTCAACAAAGTTCCGCCCAGACGGTCTCGCGCGTTCTTGTCTTTCATGAAACTGGTGCCGCAACTGGAACTCCGAGGTTCTTAGACGACCTCACCCGTTCGTTTCCCAAGCCACGCGAGATTTTCTCGGATTTGAAATTCGCAGCCTCCCAGGGCGTATCCGCGAGCTATGTGAAGCGTGCAGATCAGGCGGATGCGCCTCTGGTCTTCGCCAATCTGGGAATTACGTTGGGTTATGCTGATCGGTCATCGATTGAAAAGATACGCAAAAAGCCTGGAGTCAGCGCTGTGTTTACAGCGCCGCGATTGGGGCAGATTAAGCCCGTACGAATCGCTGCAGCGGACTTAAAAAGCAGATTAACTTGGGCGCTGGTTGCCCTCGGCATAGAGAGCCTCTGGAAGCAGGGGTTGACCGGGAAGGAGATCCTTGTCGGCCATCTGGACACCGGTGTAGACCCGAAGCATCCCGCGCTGAAGGGCCGTATCGCGGACTTCGGAGAATGGGATCTGCTTGGCCGAAAACTGCGGAGTCCTAGCCCGCACGACTCGGCCACTCACGGTACGCACACCGCAGGGACAATTTGCGGCGTTGCCGTTAGCGGGCAATCCATCGGCGTGGCTCCCGATGCCAAGCTCTATTCGGGACTGGTGATCGAGGGCGGCGATACGACCGCGCGGATCCTGGGAGGTCTGGACTGGCTTGTGGGGCTAGGAGTTCGCATTGTGAGCATGTCACTCGGATATCCCGGTTATACGCCCGTTTTTACAAGATTGATCGAAGTCTTGGCCAGCCGGAATGTTTTGCCCGTATTTGCTATTGGCAACGAGGGGCCGAATACGAGCAGGTCGCCCGGGAACTACCCAGAATCTCTTGGAATCGGTGCGGTTGATCAGGGTGGACGTACGGCAACATTCAGCGGCAGTGAGCACTTCGCTCGAAAACTCGAGCCGGATAAACCGGACTGTGTTGCTCCCGGGGTCGGAATTATCTCAGCGAAGCCCGGAGGGGGATACCAGGAGATGGACGGAACCTCCATGGCCACCCCCCATGTTGCCGGCATAGCCGCTTTGCTTTTACAAGCGAAGCCATCCGCGACCGCAGCGGATTTACAACAAGCCATTCTGCAGTCCTGCAAGCCTATCAATGGCGAGCCCGCATTACGTTACGGGCATGGCGTCGTGCAGCCTGACCAAGCCCTCAAGCTACTTACACAGATAGGGGCTTCAAGCATGTCCCCCAAGGGGGTAAAGAGCCCGAAAGCAGCTAGGCCCCCCGCGAGGCAAACTCGACAGCGAAAAGGCCGCAAAAGGGTGTAAAATCGTTGCATGAAAGTAGGACGCAAGAAAATACAGATCGATCCAAAGCTCTTCGAGGCACTCCGCTCGGCAGGGGAAGATGGAACTGTTGAAGCCGTCCTTATGTTGCAGGATGGCAAGGACGAGCCTGCCAGCAAGAAGCAGATGGAAGAGTGGAAGCAGCGAATTAAGGATTTGTCCGAAGGCGAATCCGTTGAAGCCAACTACTTTCCAAACCTCGGCAGCATGGCGGTTCGGGCCAAGGCCCGAGTTGTAAAGAAGCTGCTCAAGCAACCGGGCCTCTCCGTTGCATCGTTAAACCGCTTCTAAGATCCGAGGACGAGACTGTGTCCCACGCTTGGTTTAACGTTTCTGAGAATCATGTCGTGCGAGAATTTGCGAAGCTAGCAGGCCGCAGTCTTAATTGGGGTGGAGACAACTGAGAGCGATTGGGCGCGACAGGCTCGGCGTCCACGGGAGGAGTACATAGTTCCGTTTCATTCGCTCGAGTCCTTCCAATTATGGCCAACAATCCGAATTTAGCTGGTTCGGGGACGCTCGAGCCATTCAAACCGATCTTCAGCTCAGGGAACGATACCAGCTTCGCGGTGACTTGAAATCTCGGATCAGGGCTGAACTCCTTGAACGCGCCGCGTGAGCGCGTTGCACAAACTCCAAGTCGTTCGCAGAGGGAATTCCTGAAAGAGCGATTGAAGTATAGGTCGCGGACGCGATGGCAGGAATCCATCTAGTTCGCGGGCATTCTCTCTCATTTCACCTGAAAGTTCCTTACCCCAAAGAAGATATGGGATGCGGATTGTATCAGAATAACTACCCCTGCAATGTCTCCTGCCACCGGGCGATACGAGTACAGCAACCACGACAGGCCAATCTCGGCCGCGATGATAATAGTGCCTTGAACGAAGACACGAAGGCCGGAAGGGTGCTTCCCGAACAAAGGGTTCTGTTCCTCGGCGCCTTTGCCGAGGGCGTAGATGGTCGATATGCCGTCAAATACGGCAGCTATTGCTAGGGCAACTGAAGCGATGAGAAGGAACAGCATCACTCCTCCAAACGCCGCGCAAGGTACGAGGTCGTTCTGCCCTTACTTGCGCGAGTGATTTTTTGGGTGTGGGCAGAAGCAAGGGACCTGATTCTATCGCTTCTCGCTCCAAATATCATAGAAGAGTTTCACCGTCGCCGGGCCGTGGCCCGCGTAATGGTTGTTGGTATAGGCGAGTATCTTCGGATTGGCTTCACAGCCTGGACAGTCTACCCTCACGTACCTATTCGCTGCGATTTTTCGCCTGTTGCTTCTTTGAGCGCCTTGAGCGTCCCAGGCGCGCCCATGCGGCGGCCTGTTGGGTTTCCAGCTTTCTCCCTATCCCGGTTGCGGGCTTGCTCCGATGCTTCGCGCACATACCCACGCTGTTAAGGTCGAGTTGCATGGAGCACGCAGATTCTTACGTGGTTACCGCGTTACGCGAATAAGTGGGTCCAGTACGCGAGTATTGATAAAGAATTCTGCGCGATTCCCGTTCGCCGGCTGAGTCACATTTCCGTCCTGCAGGTCTTAATGCACTGCGTGTTTGCGTCACCTCACTTGGACAAGACCGGCGACTTCGTTGGTTTCACGACCTCCTTTTTCAGCACCCTTAGCGCGGTTTTCTTCTTGCCCTTCTGTGTGGCTGATCTGGTCTTTTTTCCCCCGGCACCTTCTTGGCTGCGATCTTCCTAACAGGGGCTTTCTTGGAACTCGAGCGTCTTGTCCTCGCGGCGCGGCGGGCGGCTGCGGCTTCCTTCTTGGCCTGTGCTGCTGCGGCAAGACCTTCAGCTGCGCCCTTCAATTTCGGGTTGGGGGCGAGAGGCGGAAGGGACGCGCCACCAGAGACCCAAAACAGCCGTTCGGCGAAGGCGGGGCGCCAGTTGTCGAAATATTTTTGCTGCCAGTTAGGGTCAGTGCGCGGATCGTAATCGGATCGCTTGTGATGAGCAGAAATCCAGCGTGAACGGTAGTGTTCGAAAACGTCCATTACGTGGGCTGCATAGGCTGTGGCGATGCCCTGATCACCCCGAATCATGAGCATGTTCTCATCGTTGTTGGAGGAAGCGCGGGATCCAAGATTGTGACTGCCGGTAATCACGACGCAATCCGAACTCAAAGGATCGATTACAATCGTCTTGTCGTGAATAATGGCATGGCCGTACTTGTAAATCTCCTTGCGCCAGGCCTTGAAGTTGCGAAATATGCCCTGGGGCGAGGAGATCATGGCATTCTCGGTGTCGCTCAGTTGGAGCGTCTTCATATCGAATTCGTTGGCCAGGCCGGGATCGCTGACCGCGCCACGGACGAACAGAAATTTCTTAGCAGCTGCAATTTTCTCGAGCTCCTGCAGGAAGTGAGCGCTATTCTCCGAACCGGCTTTGCCGGGCATGAAAGCGAGAAACAGCACCGATTGCTTGGCGTTATTGAGTGCCTCGTATACATGGGCCAAGTCGACGGGCGTCGGCCCTCGCTTTTTACCCAAGGGCTTTGGTGTGTTCGGGGAGAACCAGGCAACCACTTTTGAGCCGGCATTGAGTGGCAGTTGTCCACGCTCGACGACACATTCATTTCTGAGAGTCTCTCCCTGCAAGTCCTTTTTGGGTTCTGGAGTGGCCGGAATGCCAGCAGCTTCAGCGTCCTTTTTCAAGGCGTGCCAGTAGTCGAGGTATTGGCGAGCGAGGTCTCCCGATTCGATGATGATGGCATTGTTGGACTGAGTGCAAAGGCCAGTTGCCGTCCAGTTGGTGCTGCCCGTGAGAATCGCCCTGGGGGCTCCATCATTATCCAGGTACACCATAAACTTGTTATGTCCGATGTGGCCCGTGGGCATGTAACGGCGGATGAGTTCACTCTTGCCGTCGGGGCGGCTGGCAATTGATGCGGAGATCTTGTCCGCTGCAGGCTGATTCTTTCCGTCATACTGATTGCTGCTGGAGTCGTCACCTTCGCTACCTTCATCAAGGCTTCCGTTGTTATTTGAGAGAATCAGATGGAGCTCTTCGCAATTACAGAGGCGTTCAATGAGGGCCGTATCGGTCAGCTCATAGAGGGAAGCCCAACATGAGCCACCTTTCTGTTCGGCGCGATCGAGGAGTATGGTAAGGGCCGTGAACATTTGACCGGATAATGATTTTCTCAGCGCGCTGTTGGTGTCGCGAATCATCTCGGTGATCTTGTTGAAATCAGGCTTTTCCTGATTGGGGTTCCAGATCTTGTCTGCGGCTGACTGTGACCCCAAAATGCCTCGATTGAAATAGACTTCGACGTTCTCGCCCCGCCGAGGTGAAACATCGACCCAGTCGGGGGTGACTGCAGGCGCAATGGGGGATATCGGCTGTTTTGGCCCATGCATGGGAACCACGCGGTACTTGTAGCGACCGCCGCGCGTTTCGAGGACGTCCCGCCAATTATATTTGTGGATCGGGTAGTCTTCGCAGCTAATCTTCAGGCGATTTCCTTTGGCATCCCGGCCAAAGACAGAAAGCGGCTCGCCCTGTGATTCTCCGCCATCCGTTATGCGGTAAACCGCGAAACCGTCACAATTGGGGAGAAACTCCCCAAAATCCCAAGCGACATGTACGTAGTCGTTATTGGCAATTGCAACCGCCTTTCCTTGTGCCATCGACTTGAGGCCTCCTTTTTTTTAAATTCCACTGTTCTTTGCTAGAACGCGTCCGATCGTGTCCTGCATTTGTGGCCAATATTGCGAACACCAAAAATCTTGCAGCACTCGGGGATTCTTGGATAGACGGATCACAGTGCTTGAGCCTTTATGCGCAGCCGCGAGAGTAGAACTCGGGCAGGACGTCAAAATGATACTTGACTTCTCTATTTACGTGGCCCAAATAATTGCAGGTATAACTTTCCCACTGGCAAGAGGGCTGCGGGGTTTTTCTTCGAAAGATTTTTTTCTAATGGACCCTGCAATTCTCATGTCCTGCCAACGAGCTTACTCAGGAGGTCATCAATGAGAGTTCACCTTTCCTTTCTTACGTGACCAACCTCGCCCAAAGCCTGGTTCCGGGCTCGAGCACTCAGTTTTATTCCTTCCGTGTCATTGCCGATGTGCGCCCTGACGCTTGGGGGTTTAGTACGGGAAGTGTGTACATCACGACGGGCTTGATGTCGGACTATTGCAGCCCAGGTACACAAACCGAACTACCCATAATCAACGATCGCGGTTGCGCGCTGGAAATATGAGGTGAACGGCAGTGTATTTTTATCAGAAGGAGAGAATTCAATCTTGATCGGTACCGCTTGCTTGGACGATCATTCTAGCGAATCGATAAGAACTACAAAGGCCGGCCCTGCCGCGTTGTCCAGCTGCATTGCCAGGGTGTTGGCACTCTCCAGCGTGGGTTGCAGACCCACCAAAACGCGCCAGGTCTGATCCCGGTCGCGAAAAACCAGTTTCGCGGTCCCATATTTCCGCTCCATCTGCGCTCGAAGGTCCTCTGCTTCCGACCGCTGCGAAAATGCTCCGATCTGGACGGCAAACATTTCTGCTGCGCGCGTGGGCGGAGTGCTAATCACCTTCAGACGAACATTTGCTATGCCTGGCATGGAAATGGCCCGAGCCGCGGCATGGGAGAGATCGATGATGCGCTCCTGGACAAAGGGCCCTCGATCATTGATGCGCACCTGTACAGTCTGTTTATTGGTCAGGTTTTCGACGTGAACCACGGTCCCCAAAGCAAAGGTCCGGTGCGCGGCGGTCATTTTCTCCATATCGTAGATTTCTCCGCTGGCCGTGGGCCGTCCGTGGAAGGGATGGCCGTACCAGCTCGCGATACCAACCTGCACCGCCCCCGGCGACACACCAGACTTGTTCGTGCAGCCAGTCAAATAGATAGCGGGCGCCAGCACCAGACAAAGGAAGCTATTTGTCATATTAGACCCCACGAAGGGTAAAGCTCTCTATTCTGTTGTACGGGTACCAAATTATACCGCCGAGGAGGTATTTTGAGCACATTGTAACGAATGCCGCCCCTGACGCACTATAAGAGTGTCAGGGAATTAAGCATATGACTCTCTCTCTCAGTTTGCTATTGTGCCGAAAAACAAGTTGGTCTAAGATGCGAAACACGTTTCCGGCATTTTCGCGGACCCGTGGATTGCACGTTTTGCCTTGCGCGGCCGAGATTTTTGTACGCTGCGGCAAGAGGACAATCCCCAACTGCCAAGCTGGAGGTAGTTCACTCCCGTCAGCCAAACCCAATTTACTACCATACTCGAAAGCCTCGATGAGCGGAGGGCTCCATGCCAAGCTCTAGTTACTTCGTAACCGCAAGAAAGAATTACCTTTTCCGAGTGAGAGGACCCTATCGTTTGCGCCTTGCGAGAAGCTTTGGACTGGGTGACGGCTGTTTTTGGGGGAAGCGGGCAAAGCGCGTCTTCCTGACTTTCACGGTGGTGGTGGGAACTTTGAGTTCGGCTGGCTGCGCAAAAAAGGTTCTCGTTCCCGATCTTGTGAACCAAGACTTGGATCCCGCCGAGAAGACTCTTGCAGCTGTGCCGCTCAAGCTTGGCACAATCAGCGGCTCTCCGGGTACTGGTGCTTATGTTGTGTCGCAAAGCCCGGCTGCGAGCCAGCAAGTTGCTGCCAACACCAAAGTAGATCTGGTAGTGAAACTGCCGGTGCAAGTTCCTTCTTTGATAGGCAGCAGTATCACCGATGCCGTAAATGTGCTCCAGGGCCTCACGTTGAAGGTGGCGTTCGTCCAGCAACATTCGAGCAATCCGTTTGCGAAAACCAAGGTTGAGTCACAAAGTCCGGGCGCCGGTTCCCTCGTACATGAAAGTGGGCTCGTGACACTGACGGTGTCCACCCCAGCCAACATCGAAGCACTGGTTGGCTTGGCAGCGCAAGAGCCTGCCTATCAGAAATTGAAACCGGAGTACAAGAACATTCTCAATTTGTTCCTGGGCAATCCGGGTGTATCCAGGAGCATGGCTGATCAGGACATGCCGAACAGTCCCGGCGCTCCCAGCACTCCGCCCAAGTAGAGATGCAGTATTGAAACGTGAGCCCGAGTGTTGTGAACAGGTAGACAGGTCACTCGCAAATGGTAGATGAGTTCGATGGGCGACTGAAGGACTGGGTTGGCGGCGCAATCCAGGGAGTCGAGTTGTCGCTCGCCGCCCCCGATGCTGTAAAGACTGGCCGCGGAGTTGGACTGTATCTGCTGGAGCTATCACAATCGCCGCCACCGAGCACTAGCAGGCGGTCACCTTTGCAGCTCATTTTGAGATACCTGATTACCGCCTGGTCGGATAAGCCGGAGGATGCCCATCAGATCTTGGTGGAATTGATGTTTGCAGCCATGGAAAACCAGGATTTTCAAGTGGAACTGGAACCGATTCCGTTGAGTGTGTGGACGGCCTTCGGCGTCGTTCCGCGGCCGTCGTTCGTTCTACGCATGCTCTTGCGACGAGAGCGTCCAGAACGGGAGACGAAACTCGTGCTTGAGCCACTGAAAGTCCATTCGTCGCCAATGATGGCGTTTCATGGCTTGTTACTAGGACCTGGAGATATGCCGCTCTCCGATTGCCGAGTCGAAGTACCGGCCCTGGGGCTTTCCGCGAGCACCGATCACAAGGGAAGGTTCTATTTTCCAGGTGTGCCTGCGGAGGGACCAAAGAAATTGCTCATCAAGGCAAAGGGGCGCGAACTACCGGTGAACAGCGAAGAGAACCACCCGGATAGTACAACCCCGCTCGTAGTACATTTCAGTGTAATGGAGGAATGAAATGCCATTATCAGCCTATCAATATCCCGGCATCTACGTAGAGGAAGTCCCTGGGATACATACGATTACAGCTGCCGGCACTAGCACGGCTGCTTTCGTGGGTTCGGCTCCAGATGCGGGCGCGCACCTAAACGAAGCGGTAGCCATTGACAGTTGGACGAAGTTTCGCAGGGAGTTCGCATCCGCGGACAACTCGCATAGCACCTGGCTTTCCCATGCCGTCTACGGGTTCTTCGAAAATGGCGGAGGCCGCTGCTTCGTCGTGAACATGCCGGACAGCGAAGCCATCGCTGGCGGGGTTCAGCCGCGGACCGGGCTGAGCTTGTTGGAGGAGATTGATGACGTGTCTATTGTCGCCGCCCCGGGCAAGTACGACGCCGCATCTCACGCTGCCTTGCTGGCGCATTGCGAAAAAATGGGGAACCGCGTCGCCATATGTGATCCGCCGCAGGACGTTCCGAATACGGAACTTCTGAAAGTTGTGGAGACGGCTGCCATTCCGGCGAAAGGCAAAGATAAAGATAAGGATAAGGGTGCAGGGAGCGCGTCAGCATCGGACGCTGGTCCGAAGTCTGGAGGTGGATTGCGCCCCCCCACCGCGGCAAGCGGCTTAGCAACACTCTATTTCCCGTGGCTCTACGTGGCGGATGCCTTAAATCCGAAGGGAGATCTGGTGGCCGTTCCGCCTTCCGGTATTGTTGCGGGAATGTGGGCGAAGACGGACGTGACAAGAGGAGTGCATAAAGCGCCTGCGAACATGATCCCCGCCGGCGCTCTCAATCTCACCTACAGGGTGACGAGCGCCGAACAGGCAGGCTTGAACAGCATGGGAATCAACTGCTTTCGCTGGTTCCCGACCGAAGGCATCGTGCTCTGGGCGGCACGCACTCTGGCCGATCAAGATAGCGAATGGCGCTATATCCCTGTCCGTCGGTCGGTCATTATGGTCGAAGAATCCATCAAGCGCGCGACCGGCTGGGTAGTCTTCGAACCGAACGACCGGACTCTCTGGAAGACCATTCGGGCTGAAATAACTGGGTTTCTCACGGCTGTCTGGCGAGATGGAGCTCTGTTCGGCGCCACGGCGGAGGAGGCTTTCTTCGTGAAGTGCGATGAGGAAACCAACACTCAAGAAACCATCGACATGGGGCAGGTGATCACGATCGTGGGACTCAGGCCGGTGAAACCAGCGGAATTCATCATCTTCAGGATTACTCAATTTGAGGGCGGATCAGAAGTCCAAACTCTCTAAGCTCGAGCTAAAGGTGTAAGGAGGCGTTCATGCCAGAAGCAGCTGCAAAAGCACCGAAGGGCCAGTCGGGAGCTACACCGGGGACCTTTGTCGATCCTTACCGTAAGTTTAATTTCAAGCTCATCATTCTGGGCATCACGGAAGCTCACTTCACGCAGTGCAGTGGCATCGAGATAAGAGTCGACCCTATCTCGTACTCCGAGGGAGGGAGTTCTGTCGTGCATCAGATTCCCGGCAAGCCACACTATGAACCCGTCACATTGTCTTACGGCTTCACCGAATCAAAGGATTTGTGGAAGTGGGTGATGAGCGCGGTGAAGCAGCCGGTGCAGCGCAAGAACGTTCAAATCCTAATACTGGACGTCGACGGGATGACCGAGAAAGCGCGGTTTACTCTTTTCAACGCGTGGCCATCCCAATGGAGCGGGGCGGCGCTGAATGCGATGTGCAGCGAAGTGATCATAAACAAAATTAGCTTTTCCTATGAACATTGTGACCTACAGTGAGCTACCACCTGGACAGGGTAAACGAGTCCTGGCTGAAAACCGTGGCGCGCAAGCTACGGGACTGGTTGAACGGCTTCCTGGCGGAGCATGACCGGTCTGCGGTCGACGAAGGGCAGGGGCAGGGCGCAGTGTTATCGCCCTCTGTTTTACCGGCTCGGAATGCACAAGACCGGCAGGGAGCAGAACAGAGCTCTGGCATTGGGGATCAGACCGAAGTCCCCCCGGAGGGTTTAGGCGAAGACGCGGGCCCGCCGGAAGCATGGCTGGCACTTGTGCGGGAGCGGGCTCCAGAGCTACTCCTCCCAATCGAAGAAGGGGAAACGCCGTTGCGAGAAGCATTCTCGGCAGCGACGGAAGAAAGTAAGCCGGTGGAGGAAAGACTCTCAGCGCCAGTTCCGCTTGCGGAGCCGCGGTCTTTGCGGCGTCAGGAGCTGCGGCAAAGTGCGCCACACAGTCGTTTCAACTCCGAAGCACCAGCGAAGACGACTTGGCTTCAGTCACTCAAGAGGAAATTTGCGCCTGGAGTCCCTAATTCCGTACCCGAACGTGTGGAATCGCGGGGCGTTACTAGTCCGCCTGCGGCGGAACGCCAGTCAGGGAAAACCGCTGAGCGGAACGCCCCGGCTGGGACGGCTCGCTGGAGCGAACAGATAAGACGAAAAATTCAGGGCGTACTGCACCCAACTCCAGCAAGAGCATCTTTGTCGAAAGCGGAGGTCGTTGAGAAAGAGGAAAGGAAGCCACACAGGCATCAGGAAAATCCGACTTCACCTTCTCCAATCCCTATGCTCTCTAGCGCACGACGGGCCAAGCTTCCGTCCCCGAGAAGCACACATCAGGTCCGACTGCATAGCACTCACGAGACCTCTTCTACTTCCCATGGCGCAGAAGTTATACCCTCCAACACGAAAGTGGATCGTAGTCCGTCCGAGCCGTCGATGACGTTCCACAGATCGGAGCAGTCATTCGGCGAAGTTAAGCGCAGCTGCGACCAATCTCAAAAGAACGCGCTTGCGCCGATAACGAATCCAAAGAGGTGGCCGCCGTTTCCCAACACTGCTGGAAATCGTTCGGCTCCAAGAAATGAAAGCGTCCGTGGCCGGACCGATCAGGGCAAGTTCGGCAGGGAAGTGTTGCGGACAGCTCTATCGACCCCTGATTCAGCGGCGCTTAACTCGCCCCATTCGCCGAAATCCGAGCAAGATGATCCGTGGCCGGAATTGCCCGAAGATCGGCCGGTCTCTACCACGAATGGTTTGGAATTTCTGCGAAGCTCGGAACGCCTCGAGGTGCTTGACCGAGAGCAAAGGGGAGGGCGTTGATGGAGCGAGTCGCGTTCTTGCTCGATAAGACGGGTAAGCGTCTCCCGTGCTTATTGAACCCGGCCAGCGTCATTGTTCGGCGGCGGGCAGGTGTCCAGTCTCGGGAATCGAATTTTGGTCCTTTGACAGGTGCTGGCCTGAAGGACGACCCCGTTCTGTACACGGGCGGAGGCATGACCGAGATTCTGCTCGATCTCCTGTTCGACGTTACGATTCTTGGTTCCACGCTTAAAACAGATGATGTGCGCGATCTGACTCGGCCGCTGACCGCATTGGCAGAAGGCAGCGAGGGGGATGACGGCTACGGACAGATTCCACTGGTTCGCTTCGTCTGGGGAAAGACGTGGAATGTGCTTGGCGTAGTGGCAGCGGTGGCCGAGCGATTCGAAAGCTTCACTCCCAGCGGTGCTCCGCAGCGATCGTGGTTGCGCATGCGCTTCTTGCGAACCGACGATTCCGCAGGTGTGCCTGTTCACCCTTTGGGCGACGATTTGCCGCTGGAAGATTTGCCCGAAGAAGTCGATGTGGCGCCCGAGGAACTTCGTTTCCACCAAATCAAAGGGGCTGGCGAAGACGAAGAAGGGGGGAGCAGTGGAGAGCGGTTGGATGAAATCGCCGTCTCTCAATACGGTAATCCTGCGTGGTGGAGACTGATCGCAGCTTTCAATAAGATTGATGACCCTTGGAAGGTTTCTGCCGGCGATCTTCTGATGATTCCGCCGGATTCGTCCGTGGGAGGCAAAGCATGAGTGCGGTTGCCAGCCTTCCGCACATGGTCGTTGAATTTGACCGTGAGCCACTTTCTGAAAGTGCGGCGGCCATCTTGGAAGAAGTGCGGGTGCAGCACCGGCTTTCGCAGCCAAGTGTATGTGAACTCACATTCTTTGTGACCCGAGATCCCATCCCCGACTTGAATAACCTCCGCGCCGGCTCCGAAGTATGCCTGACCTTGCCCTTAAGTTCCGCCTGCTTGTTCCAGGGAGAAATCACCGCACTGGAGTATGGCTACGAGGCGATGCACGGGCAAACTCTCCGGATTCGCTGCTATGACAAACTGCATCGCTTGCGGAAACGTCAGCCTGTGCGTGTCCACGTCCAGGTAACGATAGCAGGTTTGGCGAAGGAACTGGTCGCGGATCTGGGTTTGACGGTGGACGCCGATGAGGGTGGTCCGTTGTCGCAATGCCTCATTCAACACCGGCAATCCGATCTGGAACTGCTAGTGGATGTGGCGCAGCGATTCGGTCTTTACCTGACGCTGCGGGACGACGTGCTGCACTTAATTGGTTTGAAGGGGGTGGGCAACAGTATCGGGCTCGAGCTAGGGAAGAATCTGTTGGAAGCCCGGCTGGAAGTGAATGCGGAACCGGCTTGCCGCTCGGTACTGGCGAAAGGATGGGACGCTTCAAGGGTGGAGCCGCATGAGAGCCGTGCCGATAAGGCGAGCATCGGACGGAAAGTTGACGCGGAAGCGCCCCCGGATCGCTTCGGAACTAGCGGAGAACGCACCCTCGCGGACGAGGTGTTCCCGAACGATCATCATGCCTTGGCCGTTGCTCAAGCGGAACTGGACTTGCGCAGCGCGCGCGAGGTCACGTTGTGGGGAGTGGCGGAAGGTGACCCCGATCTCTTGCCGGGCACGCCGGTGGATGTTTCGGGAGTCGCAAGCGAACTGACGGGCCGTTACGTCCTGACGTCGGTGACGCATCTGGTCAACCGAAGTACTGGATTTGTATCCGAGATCTCCACGGTTCCTCCGGCATTTGAGAGGCGCGCGGGGACGGTCAGCGCGGCGTTGGGCATCGTGACCAGTGTGGACGATCCTGATAAGTTGGGCCGAGTGCGCGCTTCATTACCCGCGCTCGGAAAGGTTGAAACTGACTGGCTGGAAGTGATGGCAGCAGGCGCGGGCAGCGGCAAAGGATTCGTTTTCCTGCCTGACATAGGGGACCAGGTATTGCTGTTGTTTGTTGGCGGAGAAATTACTCAGGGCATTGTGCTGGGTGGGTTGTACGGCAGGAACGGTGTGGCTGATTATGGAGTGGAGGGCGGATCGATTCGTCGCTTCACACTCTCGACTCCCGGCGGACAGATGATAAAACTCGACGACAGCGGGGAATCGATTCGTCTGGAAAACAAAGACGGCAGTTTCCTGGAATTTTCGCCAGAAAAGGCTCAGCTCCATAGCGTAGTCGACCTGGAGATCGAGGCACCGGGACGTGGCGTGGTGATTAAAGGGAAGACCATCGATTTCAAGCAGGCTTGATGCTGGTACTCACCGAAGACGCAGGATTGTATTGCACGCATGTGCTCGGCAAGGTCTCGATCAAGGCGACGCAGGCGCTCGTAACGGTTGAGGGACGAAGTGTGCTGGTAGAGCCAGACCCGGTGGGAAGGCCGATTTCACCTTGTCCGAATGCTGTGCCGTTCAAACCGTGCCTGACAACTCTCGAGGTGCAAGTAGGTTATTCCCTCTTCATTCGTATCGAGAATCGCAGACTTTGTCTCGACACTGTTACTGGTTATACGGACGGAACTCCGCCGGGAGCTGCTATGTACGTGGTGAGGGATCCGGGACAAAAGTTTGTTTCGGAGATGCCATGAGTGCGCCGCGCTATCGGGCTTTGCGATTTACGAATCGCGAATTTGATGACAGAGCGGAAAGCGCGGGACTGCGCGTCTCAAACCGTGGCGGCATCGACATGGTGGAAGGAGTAGCATCAGTGCGGCAGGCAATCCTGATGCTGCTCGCGACCCGCCCCGGAGAACGAGTGATGCGTCCCCATTATGGGTGCAATCTGCATCGCCTCGTTTTTTCACCGAACGATGACACGACGGCCGGCTTGGCTATTCACTACGTCCGCCGCGCAATTGAGCGTTGGGAGCCACGCATAGATGTGATCCATCTGGATGCCACACGACCGGAAGGTGAGGCTGCGTCTGGCTTGCTGGAGATTTCCTTGGAGTACCGCGTGCGGGCCACACAGCAAACCGAGCGACTGGCTTATGCTTTCGACCTGACTGGAGAACGCGCCTGATGCCGCTCCCTGCCCCCAACCTGGATGATCGAACTTTTGCTCAATTGGTCGAAGCCGCTCGCCAGCGGATCATCGCGGCGTGTCCGGACTGGAGCGACCTCTCGGTCAGTGATCCCGGCATGGCGCTAATCGAAGTGTTCGCCTTCATCAGCGAGACGATAATCTACCGGCTGAACCGCGTCCCGGAGAAGGCCTACATCGAATTCCTTCGACTGCTCAACGTAAATTTGTTGCCCCCAGAGGCGGCAGGGGTGACCTTGCAGTTCAAGTTGGCGAAGCCTGCCAATAAAGACGTAGAGATTCTGCGCGGTACTCGAGTAACAGTGTCCCGTCAGGACAGCAGCGGAGAACCACCAGTGTTCGTGGTTGCACGCACGGTGTTGATTCCGGCTGGGAAGACGGAAGTCCATGCTTTGGCGCATCACTGCGAACTAGTCGAAGGCGAACTCGCGGGCAAGGGCACAGGAATCGGGGGCCTTTCCATCGACGTCAAACGCCCACCCATTGTGGCGCCCACCGAAGACGAACTGGATCTTGTGGTCGGGGTCGAAGCGACTCCTGCGGAATTGGGTGAGCGCGCGGTCGCGCGCGAGTTCGGCGGCAAGTCGTATCGGATCTGGCGCGAAGTAGAGAACTTTAGCGAAGTCGGTCCCGACCCCTGCGTTCATATCGTGGATCGCGCCACTGGCACCATCACGTTCGCGCCTTTGGTAAGAATGCGGGACGAAACCGGATCGTTGAAGGAGAGTCCGGAAGCGTTAGCGGCGGTACCGGGAGCTGAGCGCGAGATTCGAGTGTGGTACCGGAGCGGCGGGGGAGCAAACGGCAACGTTGCGCCAAACACATTGACGGTGTTGAAGGACTCGCTCCCTGGTGTTTCGGTGAACAACCCGGGGGCCGCCGTAGGTGGACGGTCCGGGGAGACCGTCGACAACGCGCTCCTGCGCGGGCCGTTGGAATTGCATTCTTTGCGGCGGGCGGTTACCGCTCGCGATTTCGAACTTGTAGCGAAACGGTCTGGGGCCGTGAGCCGCGCCCGCGCGTTCACCAAGGCTGCGCTGTGGACGTATGCTTCCCCAGGAACTGTCGAGGTTCTATTAGTTCCATCTCCTGCCGAAGAGCAGCAAGGAGCCGTTACCGTCACTCAACTACAGACACTGCAAACTAAGGAATCGCTAGAACGAATTCAGAAGGCCCTGGACGAACGCCGCCCGCTCGGCACAACCTGTGTTGCCAATTGGGCGCGATATAAAACGGTCAAGATTCATGCGCGAATCGTAGCCCATGCAGAGGAGGATGCGGTTGCGCTCAAGAAGCGGGTGTTGGGGCGCCTCTACGACACAATTAATCCTCTACCGACAAGGACGCAAGAGGGCTGGCGATTTGGGCAGGCGCTTCGGACGTCCAACCTATACGACGCGGCCCTCGCCGAGCCGGGTGTAAGTTACGTTGACAACGTGCACTTCATCGTTGAGGAGGTGCCGGAGAGTGAGGTCCAGTGTTTGGCGGCTGATGCTTTCCAGCCGAGCACCTGGTACGCAGGCGGCCACGCCGTGCTGTATCGCTCGATGGATGATGGCGAAGGGTGGGCGGCAACCGGCGAGTTTCCCGGACAGGTGGTTTACTCCGTCCAGGCGCATCCCACGGTGCCCGGCCTGGTCGCCGTTAGCACCCGCGACGCAGGTGATGCGGGGGGATCGCGAGTACAAGTGTCCTGGGATTGCGGCGAGAACTGGCTGGAGAAAGCCGTGACGGGCTTCACTGTTGAAGACATGGCCTGGGCCTTTCGTGACGGCGCGCCCTGCCTGTTCCTGGCGACTTCGGTGGGCTTGTTCGAACTCTCGTTGCAGGCAGGTGCCGCGCCCGTGCAAGTGTATGTTCGTCCCGACGATCAGCAGATTGGCTACTATGCCGTAGCTGTTGCCAACTCGAAGGGCGGAGTAAGTGTCGCTGTCGCTGCCCGCAAAATGGGCGGAGTTTTCCTGTCCAGCGAAGGGGGAAAGGGAAACACGTTCCGCAACATTGGGATGGCGGGGGAGGATGTCCGCGTGCTCGCCGTACAGTGGGACGGCGAGCGCTCGTTCTTGTGGGCGGGTCTGGCTACTCCGATTCCCGAAGATCATGGGAAGGGTTGTTTTTGCTGGGAACTATTAGGTGCTCAGGATCCACCCGAAAAATGGCAGACTTTCGACAAGAACTGGCTGGGTGGCAGCTGTGTGGAGTTGGCCTTCCAGGGAAGCAAAATTCTGGCCGCGACCTACGACGGGGGGGTGCTATGGCTGGAGAAACGAAACGATAAGGAGTCGTGGCACGCACCGGAAGTTGCGTGTGGCCTACCACTGGCCAGTCGTGAACATCCATTTCAGCGTGTAGACGCGCTGGCGGCGGATCCGCAGCGCGGTGTAGTTCTGGCGGGCGGGAAAACAGGAGTATATCGAAGCCGGGATGGCGGGCAACGTTATTGGTCCTGCTCCCGAAGAGTCTTTAACGATAAAGTGGCTCTTCCCCCCAACTGGTTGTTCTGTTCGGGCGAGCACGATATTGAGGTCGTAACCGAAGATGAAAAAGGAACGGATTAAGAGACTCTTGCCGTCAGTGTTTCAGAATACGGCAATGCCGGGAAATCCATTGTTCGCGATCCTTGAAGTCATGGAAACGATGCACGCGCCGTGTGAGTCCACCTTGGATCGCCTCCATGAAAACTTCAACCCCAATCGCGCTTCAGATGCGTTCGTGCCTTATTTGGCAAGCTGGGTCGATCTTGAAGTGCTGTTCGACGTTCCTCGCGCGAAGAGTCTTTCATCGAGCCTAGCTTTGTCGACTGGGCTGGGCCGTCTACGGGAACTGATTGCCGCCGCTGCAACATTGTCGCAATGGCGTGGGACCCGCAAGGGAATTTGCCAGTTTCTTGAAACTGCCACAGGCGCAAAGGGATTTGAACTGGACGAGCAGGTGCTCGGAGCCGATGGGAAAGTTAAACCTTTTCATCTTCGTGTTACCGTGCCGAGAGAACTTGCTGAGCACCGTGCCCTTGTTGAGCGCATCATCGAGTTAGAGAAGCCTGCCGCTATGACTTGCGAAATAGTATTTAAGTCTCAGTAATAGAGGCGACGATGGAACAGGCAACAAAAATCGTTCGTGATTTGAGGCGACAATGATCCGGTAGACCACGGGCCCACAGGCGGCGCGGACAGTGATTTGGCAGCCAGCCTGAAAGTGCGCGGCCCTAGTTAGGAGGAGGAACTGCTATGGCACAGCTATTTCGAGTAGACCTACCCAAGGGTATGTCGAGCGTGAAACTCGACAGCCAAGGGCGCGCAACGGTTCAGTACACGGTGAAGAACCTCAGCGCACGGAAGATTGACGGGCGCGCGGTCCTGGTCTGGCTTTCCCAGGGCAAATCGCCCGCGGGAACCGTCGAAAAGGGCTGGGCGACGATTGAGACTCCCGATCGGTCTTTCGACGTGAATAAGGAGGAAACCTACACGGTTAAGATTCTGGTTTCTCCAAAGAGTCCCGTCGGCAATTATGCATTTCGTCTAGATGCCGTTTCGATCGACAAGCCGGATGAAGGCGATTCCGGACCGAGTGTCGCTTTCACAGTGGCCGCGCCAAGCCCGTCGACAAGCAAGTTCCCGCTTTGGGTGATTCCAGTCGTGCTGCTCGTGGTCATTGGTCTGGGAGTTGGGTTGTGGCTGGCACTAAGGCCCAGCGGAACCGCGGTGCCAGACCTCCACGGCAAAACTCTCAGCGAAGCCGACGACATTCTTAAGAAGGCCGATCTGACGCTCGATCAAAACAACGTGCAGACAGCCGAAAGCAAAGCCGAGGACTCAGACAGAATTACTAAGCAAACGCCTGATGCAGGACAAAAAGCAAGCAAGGGCCAGGCGATACAAGTGACAGTGGGGGCGGAGATGGTTTCTGTCCCACAGCTGATAGCTGTACCCTACAACCAGGTGCTGGGCATTCTAAGTGGAAAGAAGCTAGTGGTCGGGCAAACCACGGTCGCCCCAAATCCCAGTTTCACTGGTGCCGTAGTGTGGAACCAGACCCCCTCTGCACAACAAGAGGTGAAAACCGGAACCGCTGTCAATTTGACGATGACGCCGGAGATGGTGACCGTACCAAATGTCATCGGGCAGACTCTGGGGAATGCCATACTGAGTCTCAGGGAGTTGAAAGTGGCATCGTTCAGCGGTGATAACACCAAGACGGTTATTTCGCAGAATCCTCCTGGAGGTGCATCGGTCCCCGTGGGCAGTCCGGTGACGCTTGCATTTCCCTTCATCCCTTGTTTTGGAGGGGTTAACTGCATTTACCTAGGCAACTACGCCCAGCGAGTGGCCATGCAGCGTGTGGGGATCGCCATCAGGGAGCTAGAGCAGCAAAAAGAAGCACCTCCTAAGTAGGTGCGGTGGGCGTCCAACCTGCTTAATAACATCGGTCATGGCCCGTGGTATTTTGTTGAGGGAAAGCCACAGCGCTCTGCACCGCAGTGCGCTCCGTGCAGTCGAGGACCGCGGGGTTTGTGGACGAAATATGCGGCAACCGTGTGAGTGAGGGAGACGTCGAATGACCGGAACCAAGGTGTTGTTGATTCTGCTGATCCTGATTGTCGTCCTGTTCATCGTGCTCGTTGTTTGGGGTATCTATACCAATGTACCGCCTTCCACCGATGACCCAGTAGCCGAACTGAACAAAAAGCCGCACCCAATGATCAGTAAATTCGCCGACCTCTTGGGGTCCCCAAGCCCCAAATTGAAGCCAACTGAACTAACGCCCAATCCTCAACCGCTGCGGCGCGCGCAACCCGGTATCAGAGTGCCCGCCGGTAAGTTTATTCTGAGATTTGGAGATCAGCCCACGGTGTTTGACATTTCTCCCGATAGTGGCCACCAGCTTCGGCGAGCGACATTTACCGAAACAAGGCAGGGTTGCGCAGCGATTGAGTACAAGAGCGATAACGGTAGCGGAAGCGGAAGTGATCTAAAACTTGACCTGCAGTCCTGGCCAACGGACCAAAAAACACAGAAATCAACGCGGGATCCAAAGAATCTAACGAGGGCTACCTTTCAGGTTCCATCTGCGAAAGGACACTTATCCATCACCCTCGGGACGCCTGATTGCGCTGTACAGTTGGAGTAAACGTTTGCTCCCTGTCAGATTATTGGGTTGCACCATCAGCAAGTCAGGATACCCGTAGTTCTGGCGGCGCGGGAAGGAATCAACGGACTTGCCAACCAGTTGCCTAGAGAGTTCCCTCGATCAACTTAATCACCGACATGATTCCACCAATCAGGTAGACGACTGCCCAAATGACGGCCAGGATGCACACAATGATGGCCGCGATATCGTCGGTGATGCTGACCAGAAAGCCGGGAACAATACCGTGCAGGAAAGCAATGAGCAGGTTGGCCACAAGCGAAGTAATAATAATGAGGACGAAGCCTTTGAGCTTAAGAAATCCCTGATGGGCCAGCACCAGGCAGACGGCGAAGATGATCTTCAGCGTCATGAGCAGGCTGAGTGCCACGGCCGCGCCGCCCGTGTCAAAGTTTGCCCAGATGGCGAAGTATGCGATCGTTCCAAATGGGACTGACATTAAAAGGCTGACCATCAAAATCAAGAGCGTGATGTCAGCAAAGATAACTACGATGCAACCCAGTAACAAGAGAATGGCAAACAGCACAGTGACGATGCCCTGAACCTTGGTCTGCACGCGCTCCGAAATTAGCTGAAGGCCGATGAACAGCGTCGCGAAGAAAACTAATCCATCCAGAAAAGCCATGGCGGGAATGGCCTTGCCCGTGGGTGAAACACCCAACGTATTTGCCGCGGTGTGTGGGCCGAGCACTGCTATGGAGCCGAGCTCGACAAAAACCGCCAGAAAAATGGCGATCAAGGAGACGAGCAAGAAGGGCTTGCGTATGCTGTCAAGCATCGATGAAAGCCTCCCTCCGTGAGGTTTCAAATCAATCCGAAACCGGACCTTCTTCTGCCGCGCCGGTCATTGATACGCCAGCAACTGATATCAAGTGCCGCGCCGGAACGCCTATGCATCGGCCAGCCAATTCGTAAATACCCTTCCCTGTTCGGGAAAGTAGTGGCAAAAGAAATCATAAACAGAAAGGACTAGGAAGGCGCTCGTAACGTGCCAAGCAGCATGCGGTTGAAGCTTTCCCTCATCCTTCGTACACCAGTCGAACAGGATGTGGCCGGGCCCGTCGGAAAATCTGAACGTCAATGCCATCAGCCCAAAAACGAAAATCAAAATGATGTCTACAGTATCAGCGAGATGCCAATCGGGGAGTTCTGGTGGCCAGATGGCCCTTATGAAATGACTCAGAAGTTTCCATAAATACTTAAATGCGACTACAACGGCTAAGGCGGTGGCAAGCAAGATCGTCGTTATCGTCGAGTCCGGCCGAATCACTCGTATCATTATTCCAATCAAGATCGTCGCGGCCGCAATTGCTAAAGCAACAAGAAACCGCCAATTACTAAAGACGGGGCGCTCGGTCTCGCGCGCTGGATCGTGGAACTGGATCACGACACATTGCACAGCGCAGGCAATCAAACTAAGAACCAGCACATAGATCCATGCGACGTCAATGAATTGCATGCTTTCCGTCAACTTGCTGTGATACAAGGCGCTAAAGATAAACTCAAACGCCAGGTTGAGGCCAACGAACGCTCCCAGCAGGTTCCTGCTTCGATACACGATCACCGCCCCGACTAGCAAATATGCCCAGTTTGACCAGGTATTCTGGGGCTCGAGAACCGCCGCGTTTGGATCTTTGTCGGTCGCTAGCGGCTCGCATTGCTCGTCGCGCGTCGGATGAAGGTTTCTGGGCAGGCTGTGGCTAAGCACCAATCCCAGGAACGCGACGATAAAGAAGGCTGCAATCACCGCTACGGTCAGTATTCGCGGGAGACCACTCATAGGGCGCATAGCTCCTTAAAGGAAGACCGGCTTCGCCTAACGAACAAGAAAACGCACCTCCCCTGTATTATCGTCTCAAGGCACCGTTGGCAGCGTGAAGACGCGAATCAAACTATAGGCCACCAGCGTGATCGCGGCGACGATGCTCAAGACTATAACCACCGAAACGCTCCAACCGAAATCAGCACCACCCTGCCAGCGAAGATCAACGATAAGAAGAACCAGAGAATCCAGAATTCCCACTTGACAGTATCGCCGGAAGTCGAACCTGCCGAATGCGCCCAGTTTTTGAAGCAAATTCGGTGGGAGGCCTGCATTATGAACTCCTACAACTTTCCCGTGCATAGACAGAACAATATATTGAGTAGCAGGCACAAGAGGGTAAACCGGCATACACAGCGAACCGAATAACGCACACTGCTGCCTAACAGTGCAATCAAATGCGCACGGGCCCCAATACTTCTACCCTATATGCCCGACAACTCCGTCAACGAACCGGCGACTTTTTCCTCAGCTTGGCACGACCTGGTCTTTGTCCGAAGGAGGAAATAGGTAGCCAGCGCCGAATGTCACCAGAGTTGAAGCCGATACGACGATGGCGCCCGGGACCTGTGTTTTGCCGAGCCACTCAATCAGCGAGATCACCAGAGTTGTGACGGCTGCCGCAAGTGTGCTGGCAACGACCTTGTTAGCCGGTTTCAGGCTTTCCATTTTAGCCATGGGCGGGGACCTCCTAGTGGGGAACACTCAAGCACGCTTCCGCAGCGGTAGCAAGCAATTTCTTGAAGCTGGCTGGGGATTGGCACTCGCAGCATCCGCCCCTTAGTGAATAAAAATTGTTACGATGATTGCCGCGGCCACAAGCACCGCGATAACCAGCCACGTCCACAACGGAATGCCGCTGGCGACTCCTCCCAGCGTATCGTTCTCCGCGGCGGCACTGCTCTTGCCACCGAAAATCCACGCGAGAGCCGAACCAACAGCACCGGCCACCCCTATAGGAATAGTTCTGTAGTTCTGAGTGGCTGCTCCCCCAACGATGGCCACCAAACTGGCGGCGATCATGAGAATGAATCCCAGCCAGTTCGGCAAGTTACCCTTCAGAATTGCCTTCAGGATGGTTATCAGAAGCGCGACGGCTATCACAACAACCATGAAGATAATATCACCAGTTTTCATGTCAGTTTCCTCTCCATCATGCTGTTGCCTTACGACGCGAGTGCAACGACGCGCGCCTTTCCGGCCAGGCTTGCTTGTCCAGTCCGATTCCTTGTGAGGGAAAGCAGACGACGCCTCGTAACGCTCTTAAACAGACCTCGCCGCTCTCATTCCTGCGTCAGCGGACGAACGGCTCCTGGAACTTTCTTAACGGCACCCATCCAAGCCCGTGGGCTCGGGAGATGTCATTTTCTAGATAGTGTACTGCGCGGGGAAATCGTTTCAGGGGAAGAAATCTTGCACTGCTTGGATAGTATCGCCAGCCTGGTGCGCTGGCTCACGTTCGATTGACCACCCGCGCGGACAATGTGGATGAAGTCAGCTTCAGTAGAGCGGCTAGAGCGATTCCTTCGTTGGCTTCATAAGTACCCGGCTGGCCGTCGAGCCGAGGCATGTCTTTGCGTCCGGCATGATGCAGGGCGACCACCTTCCAGTCGCTTGGGCCGAAGACTGGACTGCCAGAGGATCCCCCCTCTGACGGAGTGCGGTAATGGACCAGCCGCTCGTTTGCGGCGATCAGGTGATTATCTTGGAGCGAGAATTCCAGATCGCGGCCGCCTGGATGCCCAATGATATAGAGACGTTGGGGCGGATTGGCAACCTCGAGAACAATCGCTTCGAGGGGCAGAGCGCTTGCACCGGGCGGTAAGTTCGGCAATTCAAGAAAAGTGGCATCAAGTTCGTTGACTGGCGAGTGGAACTCAATCTTGCCTGCAGGGATCTTCCAATCTTGGATTTGGAAGTGTACCGTGGCATCTTCGGGGCGCAAGGAGTCAGGGTACCGATCAGAAGTGGCCGGACCAATTACGTGCGCGTTGGTGAGCAAGAGGAGCCCGGTTCGCCCCGGGAAAAAGTCCGTGGAATTCACAAGCCAGCCGGTCCCGAAGCCTTTGCCGTTGGTTTCGATGCGCGCAATCGATTTGGCCCGCTCCAGTCCTTCCGTGTACCACTGCAACGAAACGGAGTGGTCGCTCCCAAATACTTTCTCCAGGTTCGCGCGCACATTCGAGGCAGACAACTGCAGTGAGCCCCCCGCTCGCCTAAGCAGCGCGGCGCGAAGTATGGGCAGGATCGTGCCGCCAGGCTCTTGATTGTCGCGTAGCCTCCATACTTCTTCCAATTGGCGCAGCGTAGACGCAATTTCGAAAGCATCAGCGTCCTTACATTCTGCGTACGTCTTGGCACGCTTGATGGCATCAGCAAATTGACGTAACGCGACGTAAACTTCCAGGAAAGTCGCAAGCTCAAATGGTGAAAGTTCCCCCGTCTTCGACTGATTTTCCCGGTTCTGGAGATTTTTCAAAATTTCGGTGGCTACCTTCTCGGGCGCCGCCGGAGAGTGTAGTTGGATGCCGTCAGTCTCAGCGCGTCGCAGACAGGCAACGACGTTTATGCCATGCCAGTAATTCGCCGCGGGATCCAACACGTAGCTGAGCCAATAGGAGTCCACCGCGTTTTGCAGTCGGGCAACATTCCGGGAGTTGGCGGGCGCGTCGGCATTCACATATATCTGTTTGCCGATTCGTCCCAGCAGTCCTTGCGCTTCCTCTTGTTCAAAAGGAGGGACCAAGGTGTCAGCGACCACGGCGCGCAGCACGTGTTCGGCCGCATGAAAAATGCCTTGATCTATAAGCGCCTGGGCATATCGCCGGCGGACCTGGTGGCCCGTGAAGCCCGCCTGTAGGAATGCGTCGCCGACGCGAGTCATCTGGCCAAAGCGGCGCTTCCGTTGCAAGCGTGAAAGCACCCGGCGGGCAAACGGCTCGTCAAAATCGCTAGGGTTGCGCGCGAGTCGGTCAATCAGATCCTTGAGCAGTTGTTGAACTGTGCTCCAATCGAACGTGTCCAAAGCTGCGCTCAACTGCCGTTCACCCTCATCCGGCTCGACCCAAACACCTCCGGCTGCCGTCGGACCTTGAGCTGCGGCGGGGACCGCCGCTGCAAGAGTCAGCTTCGAGGCCACGGCCGGGCTGTCCAGCTTCAGGTCCTGAGGTCCACGGATTTCCGCAGGTGCGCGCGCCACGGCCTCCAACGTCGATCGTTTCGCTGCGGGATCAAAGTTGCGCAAGTTTCCAAAACTCAGGCCCGTCTTTTTCTCTATCAGCTCGACGGAGACCTGATACGTACGGAACTCGCCGTACACAAACTCCAGGCCCTCAACCATGTCCTCCTGGCTAAGCAGGTAAGCTGTCGCGGAGAGCTGGCCATCGTTCCGCAGCATCACTACGACTTTCCAAAACTCCTTTGGAAGTTGCAGCCCATGAAAGATGGCGTCGTCGCCCGCCAGCACCGGGCCGGTAAACACGGTTACCCTTAGATCTTCACGCTGCAAGTTGACGTAGATGTAGTCTTCGAGATCGTTCCACGTCTTGCGGTTGAGATTCTTGTGCTGCGGACACGAGTTGGGATAGTGAAATGTATCCATCTCAGCCTGATCAGCGTTCTCGCCCCAGACTGGGTCGACCCGCCTCACCATGTGCCCGCGATCCAACGGCGTCCCCGTGTAGTAGTGTCCGCCGACCTGGATGTCTGAGGGGACGCGCGGGTCAAGCTGCCAGGGGTCTCCGGCGCGATGCTTCTCCACGAGGCGATGCCCATTGATGTTCACCACGGCGTAAAGCGTTAGGTGTCGGTTGGTAGACAGCGCAACGCTGAAGTTTGCGTACGGGAGAAGCTCAATCTGCCTATCCGTTTGTGGCAGAGGGACGGCGACACCCAGGAATTTGGGATCGTACCCCTTACGATTCGCGTAATCCTCCGGCTTGGACTTTGCCCGCTCGAAAAACTCTTCTTGAACCGATTCGAGTTCCACGCTTCTTCCAAAGTTAGCGTCAGCTGGCAGCAGCTCGCGGATCACCGCCGCAGGCAGAGTCCGGCCGAGGAGCAAATCAATCCCCAGTAGCAAACCGTTTTCCAGGGACACGACAGCCGCCCCCGGCGTTGTGCTTCTGGAATCATGATTCACTTGGTAGGATTGAACGGCGCCGGTAAGCCATCCGGGGGACAATTTGAATCGTCGCTCCCCGTCGATGCTCAACGCTGCGACAAGTGGGTTGGCAGGGCTGCTCTGAGCGAGCGTGAGAAACGTTGCGAGCTCGACGGGCAATCGAAAAACTACCAGTTCCTTGGGAGGGGCAATCGGCTTGATAGGGCACTCGCCGGAAGGTAATCGGAGCTTCAAGCCCTCCGAGGACAGGCCGTCCGCGGGCGCAATTACCAGATCGCGGGCCACCGCGACTGCAACCGACTGGAACCCCGCGGAGCCGATGACCGGAAACACACACTGCGAAGCATGCCTTAGATCCTCTACCGCGAGGGCAAGACGACGATTCCAGAAGGCGCTGGCGAGCGGTGGCAAGGAGTCTTGGTCCCATGCTACTTGCGGACGGTCCAGCACCTGGAGCAACCACGTGACGGTTGCGCTGGCCCGAGTGTCGGGATTTGGCTGGAGATTTGGCGGACAGCGATAAGCGGCCACGCAGGGTGGGACCTGAAAGCTCTGCAGTGTAATGATGAGCAGCGGAGTATTCGACTCCCGGATGACCCGGAGATCGTTATCGAACCACGGGCTCTTATCGGACGACATGACAACGATGGCTGCCGTCGCTTTCGAAAATGCCGGCTGATCTAAAACCCGGAGGATTTCGAATCCACCCTTTTCCAGCCGATCCTGGATGTCATCAGTGAGATTCTCGTCTTCTTTAGCGCATGTCAGGAAAAGGGTGCGACCGCTCCCCGTAGCCACTTCTTGCAAGCGCAAGTAATGGCGTAACGACACGGTTTCGCCATCGCGCATATTGACTTCGCCGTAGATCATGAATTCGCCCCACCCGCCCGAACGCAGGGCAAAGCGGGAACCTCGATCTGTCACGCGCTGCCGCGGGTTGGGAAATGTCGGGTGAAGCGTATAAACAACCGCCTCGACCTGATCGAGAAGGGAATCTGGACCATCAATCCATACTTCCCAAGCCCACCAGCCCGACCCCTGCTGGGTGCTTCGTTGGTTTATTGTGAGGTCCATGACACCGTCACTACTGCTCGTAAGGTCTTAACTCTGCCGGGATGGAGGACGGGTCCGTCGCGGAAAAGTAAAGAGCGCGAGTCCCGTCGTTAACTTCAATTTCGATATTTACATTTTCTCGAATCCCGCTTGCTGGGAAGCCGATGCCATTAAAGGATGCACCGGGCGCCACGGTCATCCATTCGGTGATCGGTTGGAAATCCTGGGTCAGCCGGTAGCGGCACGAATAACCCTGGCGGGCAGTGACTCGGGCAAGCATTTCCGGCAGAAGCCGCACCAGTACACGCCGCCCTGCCTCCCGTCGCCAGCCGCCAAGCGTGGTCGACAACTTCAAAAAGCCATCCAGTGGATTTGCCCGGTCGAGTTTCACGTATTCCTTGTTACGGGGATCTGCCCATGGGAAGCCGTTCTCTACGACTGCAATGACCCGCTTTTGCGGGTCGCACGCATGGTCATATTCTGTCCGGATCCATGTGTGGTCCGTCGGATCATGTGGGAGGAGGAACAAGGAAACCAGGGAGTCGGCGGACTGGATCCGTTTGCTAACTTCCTGCCAGAGCTGCGCGCCTCCCAGGTCTTCGCCGTCAATCGGTGTTAGCTGATGCGATTTGACGAGCCGCTTCACATCAGCAGCGACTTGCCGGTCGGAGTCGCGGAATTTATAGGAGATGAACGAATTCTCCATACCGCCAAACAATACACCAGGGCGGCAATACGTTCAACGGTATCATCCGAAGTAATACGCTCTCGCGGCGGATCGCCATCGCCCGCAATCCATTCGTTCTGCCTGCAGAAAAGCCGTTTCGCTGGCGGAGATTACCGGGAAGGTGGCCGAATCGTCGCGGTGACACCTACCGTAAGATATGTAATATTCTTGATAACGTCCTTGGCGGCGGATTCGGCTTCGAGCCCGGAAGTTCCCTTAGGCACGATAAGACCGTCCTTAATTGTCAACTTGCTCTGCTCTCTTGCAAATTCCGAGAGCTTGTCGCTCGGCATAATGACATACATGCCCTTCTTCAGCCGGAGTTTCGAACCTTCGAAAGCATCGCGTGCCCGCTTGGTCGCATAGAAGTAGACGTCTGGACTCTGAAACAGCCACTCGGTTCGCTCATCCTTAGTCAACGTGGCTACCAGGGAGTCCACGGTCGTCAGAGCAGTGATCGCAATTGCCGGGAGTCCTAATCCAAAGATAGGAACTAGCAAGCCCCGGGCACGGCGGAGCACATCGAAAATCCGGATCCAGGCGCTCTTGCGATGCTGCAGAAAGAAGTTCCACGTCAAATGCCCACTTCCGTTGGGTAGAGGAACGGACTCCAGCTTGCCCCATGTCGCACCCGGATTGAACGTCATCTCTTTGAGTGGGGGTAGTTTCTTGTTTTCCGGCAGAAAACCAGCGATAGCCGTCCACGCCAATCTCTCCCCCAGTGTTCGCATAGGAGTGGCCTGTTGGACATCAATGCGAAGAGATCCGCCCTCAAGATTCACAAATCGTTGTTGATCCGCCAGCGATGGGCGAACATGATCGACGTTAATAAGAATGTTTAAATCGCCAGCGTCTGGCAGCCGATCATCCCCAATATCACTTCCCGCAACAAACCCTTTAAGTTCGTCGTAGTAAACAAAGGAAGCGCGGGGAGCGTTTCCCAGCGACCGGCTTCCGCTGGCGGCGAAATCCGGGTTGCGGATGTTCTGCGTCCAGAAGTCAAAGGTTGATTGTTCAGCAGAACTCGTCTGTGAGCCAGAATCCGGTGGGGCCGCACGCTCTTGGAACTTAGTCAATTCTGCCAGTAACGCAATGGCGGAGTTGCCAGCGAGGGGAAGAAACGACAAGACGTCACGTCGGTTCATCAACACGCGCGGCAAGCTAACACGACGGGCCACAAGTGTCAAGCAAGATACTTTCATATTCAGTGCCCAGACCTTAAGAGAACTCTCTCGTTCTAGAAACAAAGCTAGCGGATCCCGGCAATTCCTTGAGCAGTTTCCGGGGCTAGCGGCTGGCTCTCGCGCCCCTAGACACTCCTCAGCGGTTGGGATAGTATTTTGTACTTGCTTAATCATGGGTAGTACATGGCACGGAACTCTCGCGTTTTCCTGCTGTTTCTGCTCTTTGGGCTTCTGGCGAGTGATGCCCCGAACGGGCGACCCGAGCTTGAGTCGAACGTCTGCACGATTGTGCTAACACGAATCTTAAGAATCCCGATCAGTATGCTTGGTGCGCAAGTGACAGCGGAATCTCTGAACGCTGCCCCTGCTACTCTCTTGGTTTCACCGGGAGCCGCGGACGAGCCTCCGGCGGGGCCTAGCGGTTTTGATGTTCTCGCCGATGGGAGCTTGTTGATCAATGACCCTCTCCGAAGCCGCGTTTCCTTGTTTGACTCTCATGGAGGGTTTCGGAAGGCGTGGAAGATTGGCTTCGCCGCAGACAGCCTGACGGTGACAGCAAACGACGTGGTTCTCGTTCGCGAAGCTACCACAGGACAGCTTCATGCATTTGACCGGGAAGGCAAAGCGCTTCAGGCAGAAGAAGGCTCCTTGCCGGGGCAGGCGGAAGCTCGCGTGCTCAACAGCAAGAGCGGCACTATCAGGCGGCCGAGCATCGGCAACCCTCAAGGCGGCCTGCTCGAGGTCACATTCGACAAGCCCGGTTCAAGTCTTGTTTCCCTCGAGACCCTTTCAATTGATCAAAAGGGGGACACCTACGTTGCATTGGAAACCAGTGCAAGCGGCGATGCGACAGAAGGAATCAACCTGAGCAAGTACGTTAGAAGGTATTCTTCCGATGGCAAGCTACTCTGTGAGATTGCGGATATTCCGGTAGATTATTATATTTCACCAATTGATGAACTTCGCGTTCACAAAGGCTTGGTCTACCAACTGCAAACCACAAGTTCTGAAGTGAGAATCAACGTGTGGGATACGAACCAACTTTGCTCTCACTCGCCACATTGAGCCGAGGTTCAACTGTGCTCACTCACCTGCCTCTTTTGTTTGTGTGTGTTTGGCTGATTTCAGATTTACACACTCAGGCACAAGTAGAGGTGATTGCGCGTTTGCCTCGCACGACGCGAGCGGAAATACTGGCCAGGGCGGAGAAGCTGGCCAAGCATACGTGGGTGTGCGGCGCGCCCAATCTTCGTGCTTCGTGCAGCAAGAGGTACCTCAGCGACTGGAAGTCCGGGCAGAGTGTGACGGGGATTCCGTATTGTTGGGGTGGCATTGACGGTTCCGAAGAGTTCGATCGCAAGCTAGCGAAGGGATTGGCCGCGGGGGCGCATAGCCGCTTTGGCGTGTTGAAGTGCGCTGCGGGGATTGATTGTTCTGGCTTCGTCACGCTCAGTTGGGGTCTCTCGAGTTCCGGTCACGCTTACACCACGAGCACCCTGAGAAACATCGCCGGGAAACTGAAGTCCAACGTGTTCGAGGACTTGAAGCCCGGTGATGTTCTGAACAAGCCAGGGTCTCATGTGGTTCTGTTTACTGGATACAATGCCGATGGAACTATTGCCGTTTGCGAGGCATCGAGCAGTCAGGCCAGGGTTGTCTGTCGCAAGTCAACATGGTCTAGGTTTAAAGGTTACATAGCCCTGCAGTATAAAGGAATAGATGATTAGCGCCTGCGTCGTCCAAGAATAGGAACGTCCCATGATGAAGACAAAGCAAAGCTTGTTGTTGTTGCCGGTAGTCCTGTCCATGTTCTTCTGCAGTGGGAAGACGAGCCGTCTGTCGGGAAAACTTGGGGACCATCTGTTACAGCCCAAACTGGCAACCGCTCTGTTGACTTCCTGGTCTACGCCTCCTCAAACTCCTGCCAAGTGGGCTCTTCTGGTGGGTATTAACAAATACAAGTCCGACAAGATTTCGGCGCTCGAAGGGTCGCTCAACGACGTGGAAGATATGCGCCAGCTCCTGATTGGGAAGTTCGAGTTTCCGCCCGAGAACATTCTGGTTCTAAGAGACTCCCAAGCAACGCACGCTGCCGTCATTAACGCCATTCAGACGCACCTCATCGCCAAGGCTCAGCCTGGCGATATTGTCGTCTTCCATTACAGCGGTCACGGTTCGCAATGCAAGGATGTCACGGGCAAGATGATCAGCGGTCTGGACGAGACCATCGTGCCCTGGGACTCTCGGGTTGGCAACGTTTTCGATATCAGCGGTGCCGAACTCCATCCCCTTCTTCTTCAACTTGCGAAGAAGACCAAGAACCTTACGTTTATCCTAGACAGCTGCCATTCGGGCACGCTCGTGCGGGGCGCGAGGGTACGCTGGACTGATACTGACACGCGCACCCCGCCCCCACTACCTGCCTACGCTGTTGCCGCAACGCGCGAATTAGGCGCGACCAATGAGGAGTCATCCCCGAAGTTTGTGTCCATCGCGGCAGCAACTTCAAGGGAGAGCGCCTTCGAGCACTTCGCTGAAGGTGCGGATCATGGCGCACTCACTTACTTTCTGACGCGACAGCTCCGCAGCGCAAAAGCAGGAACTACCTGGCGTGACATCAAAGATGTCGTGGCTGGGAACGTAGTAGCCAACTACCCGAGCCAGCATGTATCACTCGAGGGTGCAGAGGCCGATCAGTATGTTTTCGGGGACGGCAGCAGCCTGGCGCGGGTTTATGTGACGGCTTCGCCTTCATTAATCACCCCGCACCGAATCACACTCAGTGTGGGGCAGGTAGAGGGAGCAACGGAAAAATCTGTGTATGATATCTACCCTCCCGCCAGCAAGAAATTCGCGCCACCCGAAAAGCCCGTGGCTAAGGTCCGGATTGAAAAGGTGGGTGCATTCACTTCTGAAGCAGCGTTTATCTCCGGCGGTTCGATCGCCCCCGCTTCCCGTGCGGTGGAGCGAGAGCATCAGTATGGGAGATTGCGAATGCGCGTCTTCCTCGATGGCGTGGAGAGATCGGAGACGCTGCAGTTGATCAGGGCGGCGCTGCAGCCCCTTGCGAACGTCGAACCTACAGACAGGCCCTCGGCTTGCAATATGCAGTTGAGAGAGGACGGGGGAAGAATACAGACGCTCGGCGCCGACTCCACAACGCTGTCGACGCCCGTATCAGTCACTGACCCCGCCGTTGTTGACCGAGTTGTAGGGCAGGTCAAAGCCTGGACCAAATGGTTCAGCATTCTTTCGATAAGCAATCCCAATTCAGAAATCGCGTTGCAATTCACAATTGCAGGAAGCCAGACGCGCGATCCTATGGCCCGCGTGGGCAAGCCGGACATGGGCGTTTGGGAGGGTGAAAACATCGATGCTACTGTTACGAACAACGCAGAACGAGATCTCTACATTGCTATTCTAGATCTTTCCAGTGATGGCAAGGTGTCTGTGGTTTACCCCGCGGAGGGCGCCATGGAAGTCCTCAAACCAGGCTTGAAGCTCTCGAGAACCTTCACCACATTCATTTCAGGAAAGCGCTCATCAGAAACCGACATCTTAAAGGTGTTCGCCAGCCCTAAGCCGTTCGACCTACGACCTCTTACGCAGGGGACGATTCGAGGCGGAGACATCCCGGCCGAAGCATCGGACCCACTCCAGGCATTGATTAACGATGCTTCGGGCGGGACACGCGGACTCGCACCAGTGTTGACGAATCCCGTGGGTGGCGAGTGGACAAGCGTGCAGCGAGTGCTGGTAGTGAAGAAGAAATGAGCAGCGTCTTGTGGATCCCGCACACCCCAGAAAGCTGATGCCTCAGCAGGACGGAGGGCAAATAACCTTTGCAGGGTTCCGCCTCGTTATCAGCCAAGGGATAGCGACATGGACCGGACCGCAAGGCTGTACGCCGCAGTTCCAGCGCCTGGGCTACAGTTATGGCAACCCCGGTGTGGCCGGTTCGAGGACGCTCAAGATGAGCTTGCAAGGGGCGATCCTTGTTTTCGAGAACGACGTCGACTGGAAGGCTCCGTGCGACGGACACACGGTCGGAATCGAGCAGGATATCTCCAGATTCCAGCGCCATAGTCTGCCGATGGGCTGCAGTGGATTGGAGCCTTGTTCCTCCCCCTTCTCTCTCGATCGTGTCGCAGTTATGCCGATGAGTAAGTGTCCTCACGCCAGTAGAAGTACAGCAACACAGCCATCACTCCCGCCAGTGGATGCCACAGGAGACCGTGCGGCTGAAAAGCGCTTTGGGGGTCACATAATGGTCCTCCCGTCTGTGACAACGCCCAGAAGATTGTCGCCGAAATTATGGCAACAACAGCCAGCACCCAGAGCAGAATGGTGAGCGGTTTTCCTTGCATTACCTTTCCGCTGCGCACCCAGATCATAACTTCAAACACTAAATAGGCAGCGACCAGAATAAGGATAAGAATCAACGATTGGAATTTCCACTGCCATGCTTCGCCCACGATCGTAAACAACACCACTGTGCCCATGTACCCCAACCAAAAGAACAACTCTGAATCCCACAAACGGCGGATGGTGTAAAAGACTAGGAACGCGGCGAACACGAACATGGACAACATGTCCGTCACCCCGCCCCACTCTTTCAGGGACCCATGGAACCACATGCTGCCAAGCCCGAGGAACAGAACGGCGAAGATGTAGAGGTCCGGGACCAGAGAGTCGGAACGCCGGATGAGATTGGTAGAGCCACCGGATTTGCGGTCAGAATAGACGACCAGCGCAACCACCAGCGAGGTTACAATCGAATAAAGATTGAACCAAGTGTTGACCGGCTGGCGAACACCGGGCGCGCCCTTCACTATGTCGCTTAAGTTGAACGCCTCACAGTAGCACGAATTCGGTTTGTCATGAACACAGTTGTTCTCAGCGCCCGGCCATCCAGCCGCAACGAAAATCAGAAACGCGCCGAGAACTAGGACGGTCCCGGCACCCCAGACAAAGAATCCTCTGTAGGCTCCCATTTGGGTCCTCCGTTCTTAGGGACGACGCAGATAGATTCTAAATGCGACGTCCCTCAGTCCTTTAGTGACAGAGAGCGTATCATTGTTACTGTGTTCTTTTGTTCTCGCCGTCGAAAACCAGCGTTCGCCGTCGGATTAATCGACGATTATTGTGCTCCGATGCTTGCTCCTGTCTGCTCTTCTTGCTAATGCTTCGATGGAATTAGCGACAGTTGCGACGAGCTTCCCCACCTCGACCAATGCGCTTGCCTGCGGTCATGTGCCACTTCCGGATCAGCTTTCCCCCTGTGACGATACGGTCGCCTATCTCCGAGACGATTAGAGCCGACAAAACGATACCCTGCCATTTACCACCGGCCTTGATGGTGGATGGCGGCAAGCTGAAAAGGTTTGCGAAACGTTTTACTTCCACTTGACACCATCGAATTAGAGGGTTAGAACCACAGAAAAGACTCCTTTAGGGGAAATTTATCTGCGCGGCGGGTCCTATGCGCAAGAGTCCAGCCCGAAAACGATTCGTGGTCATGCTGCTGTTGGCCGCATGGCTGACCTGCGTGCCCGCCCTTGGCCAGAAGCCGGCAGACCGTGACCGGGGGCTGAAGGACACCACCACATCAACAGCAACAACTGTATCTCTGGGCGCCTACATCGCCTTGGTGATTGGAAACAACAATTATCGATACC
>Ga0307471_100000103_pt1 | contig 39726 bp, 47 predicted proteins | sample atmos_gasesAM3C__2_FD_204566 | JGI IMG/M metagenome (GOLD analysis project Ga0307471, IMG submission 204566) | Hardwood forest soil microbial communities from Morgan-Monroe State Forest, Indiana, United States - atmos_gasesAM3C_515 | ecosystem: Environmental > Terrestrial > Soil > Temperate... | reverse complement strand
TGGACAGCTTCCTCCAAGCAGCAAAGGAAGACATCGCATCCGTCGTAAGGAATCGGATCGGAAGCGAGACCGCCAGACCGACCAGAAACCCATACTCCCACGGGGTCTTCTGCCCGATGAGCAGACCGATCCAGGAGAATATGGGAAGGAGCGTTGCGAGTGGGAGTAGTGAGATGATCTCCAGTCCCAGTAGGCGCCTAAAATCCAAGATCTTCTCTCTGTGAAGAATCAGAATCGCGTTCAGAAATGCGCCGAGAACAGCCGGCCACACTAAGACTGCTCCCACGAACACTAGTGTTTGGGCCAAGGTTTCTCCCGTCGGCAGTAACGAGATTGATGCCGAAAGAAGCGCAATTCCCGCGAAGATGATGATAACCTTGCGAGTAGAAGGAAACGCTACACGTCTGATGAAGTTGAAGGCGTCAACTGTCCCGCCAACGCCGGTCTTCCGAGCAGTCGGCATCGAGCTAGGCACGCTTTAGCGCAGCGAGAATCTGCTTGACCCGTCGGGGTCCTTCCTGCTCCAAGACGGTTCCTGTGACGATGGCCGAGGCGCCCGCACGAGCGAGCTTTTCAGCCTGGTCAGGAGTCCGAATGCCTCCACCTACTATGATGGGAAGATCCACGGTCTCGCTCACACTACTCACCATCTTGGGATCTACCATATGTTCTGCACCGCTCCCAGCTTCCAAGTAGACGAATCGCATACCCAAGTATTGAGCTGCCAACGCATAGTTGGTGGCGAGTTCAATCTCTGAGAAGGGAATGGGTTTCGCCATCCCGACGGTGCTAGCCGCGGTCTCGGACTTGCCGACTATTACATATCCTAGAGGGATTGGTTCCAGGTTGAATCTTCTCACCATCGAGGCACCAGCCACTTGGGACCCGATAAGATACTGAGTACTCGACGAGTTCAGGAGGGACATGAAGAAGATGGCGTGGGCAAACCGGCTTATTCCAACAGGACCATTGGGAAAGAGGATAGTGGGCAGCGAACATGATTCGCGAATAGTCTTGACGGCCTTGTCGAGCTGGGCCGAGGATTTGACCGTCGAACCTCCAATTAGAATAGCATGCGTCCCGCTGGCTTCCAAGTCAGCCACGATTTCTCGCAGGTTGTGCGAGAATTTCTCCGGGTCGATAAGAGCCAGATGTACACATCCTCGCTCTCTTATTCCATCAACCAGCCCCGCCTCAACAGGTCCTAGCATATTTCCTACGCCCTAGCTTCCGAGCAATTGGTGTGCAACTTTCATGGCCAAGATTGGATGCTTGACAAGGAGGCTGATCGCCCGGGATGGGCTGAACCCGTGAGCCATCTCGATCAAGTCTTGCCCATCCAGGTAGTCGGTAATGACGTTGAGTTCTTCATCGGAAAATCGTTCGAAGGACTCAAGCGCCTTCAGACTGTTGGATATCTTCCCTGCCCACAACTCGTCAAATCTCTTCCGGTACGCCTGCAATCGCCTCGAACCAGCATCACCTTCCACCGCAGCCTTGCCCGCCACTTCGCCAGCTATCTTGCCCGCGACCAGGCTGGTGTGGATTCCAGCGCCAGTGAGAGGAATGACTTGTCCGGCCGCGTCGCCGCAGAGCATCATGTTATCGCTCACGTACTCATCGATCTCTCCGCCTACGGGGACCGGAGCCGATTGAGTTCTTTCGATCTTCGCGTCTCCAAATACACTGGGATGTTCCTCAATGAACTTGTCAAGTAGAAGCTTCGCTCCTGACCCTTTAAGTCCAATTCCGACATTTGCGGCACGATCTCCTTTCGGAAAGATCCAGACATAGCCGGCCGGCGCCTTCTTGTGGCCGATGAAGATCTCAAGCTTGGACTCATCCTCAACCCGACATCCTGTCATATCGTATTGGAACGCCGCTATCACCTGATACTTCCTACGTTGGAAGTACTGGCGTGCGAGGATCGAGCCTGTACCATCGCAGCCTATGGCTACTCGTGCCTTCAGAGAGAACGGCTCTGAGCCTTTCTTTCCATTAATCACTACATGTCCATCTGCTCTGGTAATATTCTCGACTGTTCTCCCATATTCCAAAACGGATCCTGAGACTCTTGCTCTCTCAGCCAGGACATTTAGTAAGGCAGGCTTGTCGAGAATGTAGCCTTCTCCACCGACGTTCACACGCTTCTTCTCGTCCGGAGCATAGAGAACTGCTCCCTTGATGCGGTTGATCGCGAATTGCGGATCGGCCGAAACCTCTGCGTCCTCTAGGACCTCGGTGAGGATTCCTTCCGCGCAGGGCTTCCTCCCAGGGTGCGACTCTTTCTCTAGCAGCACGGTATTCGCTCCAGCTCTTGCCGCGGTCCAAGCGGCCATGACGCCTGCGGGACCAGCGCCAATTACTGCCACATCACATGTTTCCAATGTGATACCTAGTTGGGCAGATCATGCTCGTCATTCGAGTTCCGCGACTCTGTGGTGAAAGCGAACGAGTATGATCGTGTCATCGGAACGTTTCTTATCGTATCAACATCAAAACTCTCCTGTCTTTTGAAGCTCGGAACCGGAGTTGGGGTTCGCTTGTCGATCTCTTTCTCAACTCGATGCAAATAGTACAATGAGTATACCGCCATGGCAAATACGAGAGTCACCACTTTCGTCGCAAACGTCAAACTCAGCGGGTCTCTGAGGGCGGGATAGGGGTTGTTCTGCAAATCCGGATTGCCACCTGTCGCAGCTTCGAGTGCTCCCCACAGCATGAAGTTGAAAAAAATCTCGTAGAGTGCGCCGAACGCAATGAGGGCAGTGATAACGAACAGGAATCGCCTGGTGCCGTCCGAATAGTTGAGAAAATGCTTCTTCTGAGCTTCGAGTCCGAAGGACCAATAGAGGAAGGCAGCATAACTGAACCAAGTAATTGGTTTAGCAAAGAACCATGGCGATATTGACTGCGGAGGAAACTCAGTCAGCACGAACTGTTGTCCTATCACACTAGGAGGGTTTCCAAGAGCCATTATCGCATAGTAAGCCATGAATGTCAGAGCAATCAGTCCTGATGTCCAAGAAAGTAATGACCAATGTCGTCGTATGGCGAGACTCCTTAGTTCCGTCACGCTGAACCAGTTCGGCTTTTGTACCTTCAACTTAGACCGGAATCACTAAGACCATCTGAGAGTTAGGACCAGCTTTCATAAGCCTTCCCTCACCAATGAGCTCCTCGTTCGAGGTATCTGCTGACACATTCGTCCGGAAGGAGACGGAACAGGCAGATCGACCCGTAACCATTGCCCTCAGAGTAAAGAAACCGGTGGGGATGAAAAAGGAGCTCCCCAGTGCTCTTACTGGATAACTTCGCCCGATGCGAAGCGGTTGGAGACCCGAGTTATCTTGACCTTAACATGGTCCCCGGGTTTTGTGTTCGGTACGAAGACAACAAGACCTTCAACGCGAGCTATTCCTTCCCCGCGTCTGCTGATCTCTTTGATGTCAACATCGTATTCCTTGCCTTCTTCGACAGGCTTGGGACCGAATCGGTTCGCACCGCCACCATAACCTCTCCTCTCATAACCCATATCCACGTTCCACCTCCGTTCTTCGTCTCTTCTCGTTTCGGTTGCTACGTGAGAAAGCAGCAGTCGTTTCGGTAACGGACAGCATACGTTCCTCGGCGAGTCAACCTGCAACTAGAAACGACCGGCTGTTCCAATATAAAGTTGCCTTACACCGCAACTACTTCGCAATGTAACAGCCTACCACTACTTTGAATACAGTGTCTTATTCGAGCATGAGAAGTTCGAAATTGCTCGAAATAATTCCGCTAGATCAACTTCCTCTCCTCAAGCAGGGAGACGACTTGGCCCTACTAATCGTGAAACGAGCTAGGGAATTGGGAGCCGGGATAAGAAGTCGAGACGTTCTCGTAGTGGGGCAGAAAGCCATCTCAAAAGCTGAAGGAAGAATCGTAGACACTCGTCACATCAAACCATCTGCTCGGGCACTTGCAATTGCAAGGAGAACAGGCAGGAAACCCGAGTTTGTTGAGCTCGTTCTTAGAGACTCTAAGCGATTAGTACGCGCAGACAAGGAGGCCTTGATTGTAACCACCAGAACCGGAGCAACTTGCCTCAACGGGGGCGTCGATAAGTCCAACGTCAAAGGTGACACCGTGTACGCGCTTCTTCCACAGGATCCAGATGCTTCAGCACGACGTCTTTTGAAGGGAGTGAATCTATTGACGGGAAAGAACGTTGGAGTTGTCGTCTGTGATACTCGAAGCCGACCGTTCCGGCGAGGCCAAGTGGAAGAGTGCATCGGTGTTGCGGGCGTGAGTCCACTGGTCGATTATCGCGGCCAGAAAGACCTGTTCGGTTACAGGCTCCGTTTCAAGAACGTCGCCCTCGGTGACGAGTTAGCATCAGCAGCTGAATTAGTAATGGGCCAGGGGAGGGAAAAAGCCCCAGCTGCAATCATTAGAGGATTAAGGCGAGTAAAGTTCCAAGACCGTGCCTCAAGTAAGAAGCTTGCAATTTCGCCCGGTGAGGATCTATTCAGAGGAACACTTTAGCCGGTTCTAACACTATTGTTGGCTAGCCTCTAAGCGAACCATGATTGAAAGGGTAATATGACAGCAACCCCGGCTCGCTCGCAAATCCATTTCGAGTGAAGCCTGTTGAGTTCTCTGATTGACCCATACATTCCACTCCTAGAGTATCTGGCCGTTTGGGCTGTCATTGTCCTCCTAGCCATCGCGCTCAAAGCGGACAAGCATGGGATAATCGCGAAGCCCTACTATGTGATGTTGAAGACCCAAGTCTTCAACAGCTGGATGGAAAGAATCGGAGGCCGATTCCGGAAAGGCTGGCTCACCTATTTCGACATCGGGGCAGCGATGGGCATCGGACTCACCATCTTCGTCATGATCAGCTTGATACTGAACATGTTCAACCTGTTGACCCGGCCTTCGGTATCCGGACCCGCACTTCTCATCATCCCAATACCTGGCGTGACAATTCCCTCGAACATATTCGTCTACATCCTCATCTCAATCGCGGTCCTGCTCATCCCTCATGAAGCCGCTCACGGAATAGCCTCGGTGATCGATAAGGTTCCGATCAAATCCTCAGGCGTGTTCCTCGCCGTCGTCCTGCCCGGCGGGTTCGTTGAGATCGACGAGGAAAACCTCTCGAAGAGAAAGCCCCTGACGAAGCTCCGAGTCTTCGCAGCGGGATCTTTCACAAATGTCGTCACCTGGCTCATCGTAATCCTGCTCATCACGAACTTCGCCACGTCTATCAGTCCATTGTACAATCCGAACTCGTCGGGGGTCATTATAACAGACCTCGTCCCTGGCGGCGCAGCTCAAGCGAACAATATTCCAGCGTGGTCCGTACTATCCCAGATCAACGGGACCTCAGTTCAGTCGATCAGCAGTCTTCAGACCTACCTGTCATCCCTCTCACCCGGGCATCACCTGCTACTCACCATGAACAATGGACAGCAGTACACCATCATCACCCAGCCTTCTCCCAGTAACAACAATAGGGCAACCATCGGAATCTACGTCTTCGACTATTATCAGCCCAGAGCATCTTTCCTGCCGATCGCACTCCCCTACCAATACTACCAGACCCTGTCGTGGATGTCCGTCATCCTACTCGGAGTCGCACTTGTGAACATGTTACCTATGTTCCCATTCGACGGCGACAGATACTTCGACACAGTCCTCTCCCGTCTAGGCTTCAAGAAGACAAAGAACGCGAGGGCCGTTTCGAGCGCGGTTTCACTGATCCTCCTCGGCTCGAACCTGATCCTTTCTTACGCGGTGTTCGGCACGATATTTCCCAGGTAGGCTCGCTGTTTTGCAGACCCCTATCTGCAGTAGCTGCCATCAGCATGCCCCATTCTACAAGCGGGAATACGAGGGCGTCGCGCTCTGCAAGACCTGTTTCAGAGAGTCGATAGAGCGCCGGGTTCGGCGGACGATTAGTCACTGGAAAATGTTCTCACCGAGCGACCATATCGCTGTTGCAGTGTCCGGTGGGAAAGACAGCTTGACAATGTTGATGATCCTCAAGAAATTGTGCAAGAAGTTCGATCAGACCAAGATTACAGCTGTCACAGTCGATGAGGGAATCGCGGGTTATCGTGAGGAAGCGGTGGACTTGGCCACGGAGTACTGTAAGAAACTGGACGTCGATCATGAAATAGTCAGCTTCGAAGAACTATACGGTAATGGCTTAGACGACTTTCTCAAGAGAAAGCAAAATCGGACGACGGCTTGTTCTTATTGCGGTGTCTTCCGGCGCAAAGCCATCAACGTCGTTGCACGTAGAGTCGGAGCGACAAAGATTGCTACTGCCCACAACCTAGACGATGTTGTCCAGACATATCTGCTCAACCTGTTCCAGGGCGATGTGGAGAGATTCGCAAGGTTCAGCCCAGTCTTACACGACCCTAGAGGCGCGTTTCTCCCTCGGGTGAAACCACTCTGCGAGGTCCCGGAGAAAGAGGTGGCCCTCTACGGCTATGTTGAAGGACTAACGTTCCAGACGGCATCATGCCCGTACATGATGGAGGCTTTGCGCAACGAGCTTCGCACAGTGGTGAACAGGCTAGAGCTTGCACATCCAGGCGTGACATTCAGTGCATATCGAGCAATGACCCGTCTCAGCGGACTCGCCGAGCCGAACGTCGCCCCTTCCCAGCTATACGCGTGCCAATCATGCGGCGAACCCACGTCTCTAGAGCTCTGTGAAGCCTGCAAAATGGTCGGCGTCACAACGGACAGACTCGACATCCCTGCATAAACAGAACCTTCGCTTGGAGATGCATCAACGCTTGGACGACTCAACACCCAGATACGCGTTGAGTGAACTCTCTTTTCTCGAGTGACTACTCGTTCGGCTCATTCTTCGAATCCTTCTGCGCCGATCAGCGGGACGAACGCAACTCCGCCCAGCGAACTCTTCTTGACGCTTCCATCAGGATCCTTCACTATCTTGACCAGTTCTTGCGGGAAGAGTTTACCTCCGATGGGCATTAAGAGAATTCCACCAGGCTGAAGTTGTCCGACTAGTACGTCAGATATTCGGGGCGCGGCCGCGGTCACCAAGATTCGATCATAGGGCGCCCGGTCCTTGTATCCGAGTGAACCGTCGCCATGAACTAACGTAATTCGGTTGCTGTAGCCCGCCTTCTCCAGATTGTTCCTCGCGAATTCGACAAGCTTCAAAACCCGCTCGACCGTGTAAACGTGTCCCGTAGGTCCGACCTGCTCCGCTATCACCGCTGCATGGTAGCCGGTTCCGGCCCCGACCTCGAGTACTCGTAGTCCAGGTTTCAGTTCGAGAGCTTCATTCATCATGACGACCATGTAACGCCCGGCAGATCATGCCGTGTGGCGCGCTGATCGTCTGACCATGTTCCGTGGGTAGAGGGGTGTCGTTGTAGGCGTATCGTTGCAGATGCTCGGGTACGAAGAATTCTCGCGGCACCCTCCTTATTGCAGCAATTACGTCGGGAGATTTTAGGAGTCCTTCCTGTACGAGCCCTCGAACCATTCTTTCTTTTTCCTTAGAAAGATCTTGACCCATCGTCGTCCATTGGCCTCAGGCGTGGAAGGATATTAGGCTGAAGCACTTCTTCAAAAGACCAGCTTGAGCATCACATTCCATGCCACGGGCCACCCGGCGGTTCTCTCGACACATCCTTCGACCATCGAAATTACCCGAGAAGCACATTTGTCAACCAGAGGAGACTGTATTGTCGCCGTGAACTCCTCCATTGGCCCTTCTGAAATCCCGCTAGAACTGAGAACCGCGATCCAAACCCCTGGGTCAAAGATCCGACTCGTTCTCACAGCTGGCCGATTTACTTTTGCAGTCGCAGGCGAAGGTCATGAAAGATTGGATCTCTCACACGCGACAGATTTTGTAACTAGAAGAAGCAGGTTCGTCTCGGACAGAACGTTGATGATCCATGCTGACAAAGCGGCAAGGGATTTACCCCGTGAAATGGTATTACTGCTGAAAGATCCGAAAACCAGGGTCACAATCGAACTCTCTGCATCGGTCAAGTAATCTCCGCCTCCACAGCGACCTGCCAGTTCATCGGAGCCACCTCGCGGACCTTCCGAACCCCGAGAACCCTTCTCAAATTATGCCCAGATGCAGCGACAACATCTCCAAGCTCACGTTTTGCGCGGAGATCGGAATCGTCGCCTGCGGCGAACGTGTAGTAGTGAACCACTCCGCCAGAGGGGAGAAGCAGATCACAGGCCGCACCGACGAAATCCTTCGCGGCCGAAGGATGGTTCATAATTACTCTTGTAGCAATATGACCGAGTTTTCCAGCAACCTCCCTCGCATCTCCGAGATGGACTCTAATCCTTGATTCAACTCTGTTAGTCCGAGCATTCTCTTCGGCGAATCTCGCGGCTACTGGATTAGAATCGATTGCGTCTACTTTGACGTCCTTGACAGTTTTCGCGATAAGGATCGAGAATGGGCCGACGCCGGTGAACATGTCAACTACTCTTTCTCCCTCGACGACTTGTCCGGCGACCCGTTGATGCTCAGTCGACAATCGAGGGGAGAAGAACACCTGTGCCAGGTCGACCTTGAAGGAACAGCCGAATTCCTGATGGACAGTCACAGTTCTGTCCTCACCTGCAATATGACGAAGAGGCCTCACTCGTTGGGGACCCGTAACGGGTCCAGTCTTTGCAAAGACTCCTTTGACATTGGATTGAGTATCTAAAATTCCGCGAGCAATGGCTTTCTCAAACTGTGAGAGAGCGGGTCTAAGCTCTAGAATCGCGATGTCGCCGATGGTGTCGAATGATTTGGGAAGTTCGGCAAGGATATCAAGTGGAACCTTGCCGGCCAGTGCTTCTTCTAGGTTACGCGGTTTTTTCTCTCTCGTCTTGAACTCTCCTTCCTCGAGGATGGCGTCAGGAGCTGTTTGCTTCAACTTGTCGAACTCAGAATGATCGAGGTTGCGAAGGAGAGGAATTGATAGGAATCCGTTGAGGGTCTTGATCTCGTTGTCTCGGTCAAGCAATCTCAGCTCCGATAGTAGCTGGAGAGTTTTCTCGGCGGAGGTTCGTGGTACCCGGACGCTAGGTCGTGGCAGTGGATCTCGCCGGGCTCACTAGCCTCAAGTGCTCGGTTATTGAGACATGGTAACGGGAATCGTTTCGGTTCTCGACCTCAGCTTTTTCAGAAAATCGAGGTCTGCCAAGGCACACTCTGCTGAGAGTCTTACGTCTTCGTCAGAATCGTCTAGTCGTGCGACTAACCCTTGTCGCGCTCTCTCGTCGCCAATCGATCCGAGAGCTACTGCAGATTCGTGTCTCACAAGAACGCTCTCGTCGTTTGCCATTGCATCGATAAGGGATGGGACTGCTGACTTGAACTCTAACTGTCCCATCGCGAAGGCCGCCTCATGACGGACCAGGGGGCTTGAATCCTTCGATAGGGCACCGGCGAGCAGCGGAATTGCTTTCTCATCCTTCATGTCCGCGAGCATACAGACGGCGTGGATTCTCAGTACGATACTGGGCTTGGAATCAAGCACCTTCGAGAAGTAGGCCGTATCTCCTTTGGAGAAGGCCCATTCCATCTTTTCCAGAGTCTCAAAGTCCTCGGAATGATCTGGAATCTTTGTCATATCGGTTGAACAGGCTCAACTTCCAATTCTCCTATTTGTAGTTCTTCTCTCCAGCAAGTATTCGGACAGGAAGCCTGTTCTCTCTTGGAGGGATCGGGCAAGTGTACTGATCATTGTAGGCGCAGTAGGGATTGTAAGCTAGGTTGAAGTCGAGCTCGTAGTCCTCTCCCCCTTGCTCCTCAAGATCGAGATATCGACCAGAGCCATAAGTCTCGCGGCCCGAGGTCTCATCGGAGAAGGGAATGAAAAGCGATCTTGCAAAAGGGTCCTCGGCTGACTTGTAAACGACTAAGCGAAGGCGCGTACCGCTGAAATCGATCTCAACCCTCCCATACCTGACATATGATTGTCTAGATCCAGTGCTAGTCTGGATGAGAATCGGCTGCGGTTTGTCGAATCTCTCCAGTCGCGCAGAAACCATGTAGCTCTTCTCGGGAGGATAGTAGCTCAGTCCTCTGAACGTAGAGCGATTTTCGGGAGGGATGGGCGAATCTAGGTCGGTTCTGAAGAATTCATCTTTCTCCCGCCTGAGCGTATCGATTTGTTGCTCGTACGAACTGACCTGCTTAGCCATAGGATCACTCGGGCTCATTAGCTGTCCCTCGTTTCAGGTTGTTGGTCCTGCCCTTCACCGAATGTCTGATTGTAGCATGTGGTGCAATAGGGTCCATCATATGGCCCGTGCTTTGTGCAAGAGCGTTGCTTGTTGCTCAGACGGTTAGCGACTCGCTTTACTGTTTGGATATTGGCCAAGGCAATTGCTCCAATAGCGGGATAGAGCAGGTTATGGCGGGCCCGGAGGGATTTGAACCCTCGACCACTCCCCGAACGAGCCTCAGAGGGCTCGCTCTTCAGGTTAAGAGCTTCAGCCGTTTTGAGCCTGCTGCTCTACCTGGCTGAGCCGCCCGACCGGACGCTAAAAGACCGGTTTACGGGCCCACGAGACCCGCCAAGAGCGCGCGGACCCTCGAATTCTAATAAAGATTGTCGATTTCTCCAAAGATCAATCAACTCGACAACTCTTTGCTGGAAATTCGTCGCAAGTAGTGTTCCCGCTACAAATCTCTCACGGTAACACAACCCTTCCGCGGCACGTTTCCGACCTCACCGCGGAGAAAGCGGTCAGCAATAGAGCCTGTAAACCGATGAAACATCGGACAGCAATGGTCCTGGTAGCGCTAGCCTTAGCCCTAGCGGTAGCTGTTGTGAACACGCCTAAGGTCTTCGCTCCTGCCCCATGTGGAGGCGGAACCCCTTCCTACACACTGGCCATCAACCCAACCGCTCCCATCAGCCTCGGGAATTCCGTAACGATGACTCTCAGCGAGTCCGGAGGTGCGAGAAGCTCGACATACACAATCTCATTCCAAGTAGTGAAACCGAACGGGACAGGTAGTGCCGTAGCTTCCAAGCCTCTCGCTACTGACACCCAATGCAATGGAAGCCTCGTCCTTACTTATCCGAATTTGTCGTTTACAGCGTCGAGTGGAACCGTGGCCACAGATGTCGGAGGAGTCTACAGCGTGTTTGTGAACCAGACTGCTCCAACTAATACCGGTACCGTCGCGACTGGACAGTTCACAGTCAGCTCACAACTCACAGTCGTAATCTCTCAACCCAGCGGAGGAACCCTCGCGCAAAGGGGCCAGACGATAACAATCAGTGGAACCGTATCATCCCCCAATGGACCTGATGGCACAGCCACAGTGTCTGCACACACGCCTAACGGTGGCACAATATTCCTCCTCCAAACTAGTCTCGGAGTCTACTCAGTTTCGTACCAAGTCTCAAGCTCGGATACCGTTGGCCCTTGGACAATAATCCTGGCGGCCAGTGACAGTCAGGGAAACTCAGGCATGAGCTCCCCAGTAATCGTGACAGTCACAACAAGCGACCTGATCGTTGACGCTCTAGTCACTTACAATCAGAGAGACGTTCCTACAACCAGCTTCTCCCCCGGGGACGCAATCTACGCCTTTTTCCGAGTCCGCTATTCATCTGGCTCATATCTGACCACGGGACAGTACCCTGTCAATTTGCGGGACTCCTCAGGCAAGCAGGTTGCCAACCTCACCGCTTCCTATGACAGTTCTCGATTCGGATTCTACACGGCGACCGGCTACCCGGTCACTGCAGCAGATCCCGGAACGTGGACTGTGGTCATAGGCGCCAAGAGTATCGATGACGGATATGGAAATAGCGGGCCTGGCATTGACACTTCAGTTCCACTCCAGATAGTGACCGTGACCTCTCCGCTAAGCTACTGGCCCTTCATAGCTGCAGCATTAGTCGCAATCCTAGGGGGAGTTGTGACCGTCAAACGATTTGACACGTCCCTCGTCGACTTTCAGCATCTGGAACAGCTGATGGGAGGCCCACTACCGAGAGGATCTTCCATATTGCTCATCGGAGACGCTGGGAGCGGAAAGACCATACTTGCCTACCAGTGGTTATATGACGAGCTAGAATCTGGCCGGCTGTGCGCAATCCTATCCTACGACGCATTTCCCGAAGACGTCCAGGGTCGCATGAGCGAGTTCGGCTGGGACATAATCTCAAGCCTCCGAAAAGGCAGACTGAAAATCATCGACTGCTACTCAGGCCTCGCGGGAGGGGGAGAAGGCGCTATCAAGGACCCATCGGACTTAACAGAGCTCAACATACAGGTCACATCATTCATCGCCAAAGCGAAAGGGGGACCTGTAACCATGATCCTAGACTCTCTGAGTCCCATATTCAATGGAGTAGAGGCTAAACAGGCAATAAATTTCCTTCAAACGGTGAGCGCGAAAGTAAAGAAGACAGGAGGCCTCTTCGTAATGACTGCATCGAAAGGCGCAATTCCAGACGACTCGACGGCCAAGATCAAGACGATGGCTGACGGGGTCTTAGAACTGAGCATAATTCGGTCAAGGGGAAAATCCCACAGGTTTTTGACGGTTCTCAAGATGGAGAGAAGAAGAATCTCCTCGAATACAGTCCCATTCGAGATTGACCGGTCAAGAGGCCTCGTCTTTCGAGTCTCGAGGTTCAGACTCTTGAAGAACCGACTATCCAATCCTCTTACCTGGCACCTGAGACCTCGACATACCGGTCCTTCCCAGAAAAAGTCGGAGATCCAGTCGAGCAAAGACCCGATAGCTCGTCGCCGATAACCCCACTCAGTTGAAAGGCAATTAGCTAACACTGTCCAGTACCCACGCATGGTAACCGTGGCCTTCGTTGGACTGGGACTGAATGATGAAAAGGGCCTGACCCTCGAAGGATTAGAGGAAGCGAAGAAGGCAGACGCAGCATTTGCAGAGTTCTACACTAACTTCATGCCGAACCTAGATTTGAAACGATTGGAAGACTTGATCGGCAAGTCGATCAAGGTGCTCAACCGAACCCAGCTCGAGGACGATGAAGGTAGAGAATTACTGTCAGTTGGTCAAGAATCAAGGGTTGTCTTCTTCGTCCCCGGCGATCCCATGACAGCGACCACCCACATCTCGCTGAGACTATCACTGTCCATGATAGGGGTCAAGACCCGAATAGTGCACGCTGCGTCCATAGTTTCAGCCATATGTGGCGCAACGGGGCTCCAGAGCTACAAGTTTGGCAAAGCCATCACAATACCTTACGAAGAGCCTCTGCCTAAATCAGTGCTCGAGACCGTCTCGGAAAATCATGAACGAGGACTTCACACTCTACTCCTTCTAGATGTCAAGGCAAGCCAGGAAAAACAACTGTCAATACGCGAGGCGCTTTCAAGAATCGAAAGAGCAAATGTCAACTTTCGAGAATTGCTAACTGTCGGCGTTGCCAGACTTGGCGCTCCCGACGAGAAAGTAAAGGGCGCCCGGCTACGATCATTGATCAATGAGGATTTCGGGACCACCCCTCATTCTATAGTCGCGGTTGGTAAACTCCACTTTATGGAAACCGAGGCACTCAAAACCCTGTGCGGCGTCCCAGACGAAGACCTCCGTGACATCAATTGAAAGAAAGCGCTAGCGAAAGAACGACAAAATACATCGAGATTACTACAACCTCACTGAAACGGCTGAAAGTTAGAGACTTGCCCGTCGAAGTCAACGAAACACAAGTTCGCTACGTGCTCGAACTAGTTCAAGGATACGTAAAGGATGCCAAGCACTATGCACAAAAACGCAAACCAGTAACTTCACTCGCTTGTGTCGCCTATGCTGAAGGACTCCTAGACGCGATAAAGTTCCTTGAACTCGTAGAGTTCTGAGCATCTCCGAAGGTAACACTTGTCTGATATCATCGAGACCCTAGTTACTATCTGAACGGAACATGGTGGATTGTGCGGCGTGCCGGAGAATCATTCACCGTGACGAGCCCGCCTTGGCGGCATTCACGCAAGACGGCAAGAGAAACTACTTCCACCAAGACTGCGAACAAAAAGCAGACTATGTTTCTCGATGGAAAGAAGAAGCTCCATGGGCTTTCAAATCAGTAAAGCTTACCATCAATGATTGGCAACAATGCAGCCCCAGGAAACACTTGGGAGTATGGCAGTCAATATTCATAGCACGCAGAGACGAAGACATTTGGTGCCCAGACTGCGGACTCAAAGTCTCCCGCCACGAAGGCCTAACCTGTCCAAAGTGCAATGCATCCGCGATCGTCTTGCGCGTAGAATCGACCAAAATGGTATTCACCCACAGAGAACCACTGTACAAGCTCCTCATCCACTGTACACAGAAAGGAGAAGAGGCATTCGCCTACGCCATCTCTAAAGGTTTCACCCCGGTCACCATTACTTCAAAGAAGAAAGACGCATCAGCACCCGAGCAATCAACAGCTATGATGCTCGAATACAAGCCAAAAGAGGACATGAGAAGAGGCCTTCAGGTCTAACCCGAATCTCTGCCTTGACCGGAAAGGCATCTGCATGTACCAGCAAGCTTGACTCACCGGAAACAAATGCTGCAGTTGAGGAACCAATTTGCAGGTGATGAGTGGGCATGGGCGAGTTGGAGAGTCCTCGCAAGGTCATTCTTGACATGATCATTTGCATAGGCGCTCTTGTCCACTCCCCTGATACGAATTGATGTTTCCCGATTCATTTCTTCGCTGATTTTTGACCTCACCGTTTACCTTTTTTAGTAGATAAGCGTCATAGCGCTTCACAATGTCCCGAAAAGAAACAACCGATCTCTCCTTCGTCGCGGATCGCGTGCACCCGCAAACATGGACACTATTCCAGTCATTGAGATCGCGCATGAGAGCGCTGAGAGGCGTCACGGTCAAACTAAAGTATGAAAAAAATAGCGGGGAAGCAATGTTTGCCTACCAATATGAGAACAAGCTTCTCTTCCACTTGCATGCAAGAGGAGAAGAGATCAACGCAACTTTTCACACGGACCAGCGAGCGCGGGTCAGAATAACAGAAGACCAATCGCTAGACTGGAGACTCAGAGACCAGGTGAGCAAACACACTCGGGCTGACATCACACTCCGAACGTCAAAGGACCTCGGTCCATTCATGGATCTAGTGAAGGTCAGGTATGACCACATCAACCAAGAGGCCGCTGGAATCCAGCCTGAAGTCCGGCCAGTAGCATTCTGAAACCAATGGTCTAGGGTCAGCCCACACAAGTAATCGCGTTTTTATCAATCTGGGCCAGTGACTCGTGCTGGCTCGTCCTTGGCGCAATACCCTCAGATCGGCCCTATGTTGTCAAGAGTCAAGGAAACTCTAAGCACGAGGCATCTTTCCGGAACCGATGAACCGGTCGACGCGGTCGTTGCTCTTCTACTTCATGAGAGTGGTCATGATTTGGACATTCTACTGATCCATCGAGCCGAGCGAATCGATGATCCTTGGTCTGGGCAAATTGGTCTTCCAGGTGGGCGAGTGGAGGACACCGATCTATCCACGCGAGCCGCTGTGAAGCGGGAGGTCAGCGAGGAAATCGGAGTAGACCTGGACAATCATGGAAGAGAACTCGGCACTTTGAGCATAGGCTCGCCCATGCGACGTCTTGACATGAAAGTCCAGCCATGGGTGTACGCGCTCACCAGCCGTCCCGAGATCCGAGTCAGTCCTGAAGTTCAAGAAAGCTTCTGGGTATCGGTATTCAGCCTTCCTTCTCTCATAACCTCTACCGAGATCGAGATAAGGGGCACTCGACGCGAAGTCGACGCTTTCCTAGTCAACAAACGCGTAGTGTGGGGCTATACGTATAGGGTCCTCAACGAACTACTGTCGATGTTGGACTCCGCGAACTGATCAGCTAGACATGCTTGCCATAGGCAGAGTCAAAGTGTCGCCGACCGTGGACGATTCCTTCTTTGAATAACCCTTCATGTCAAAAGTTACCTTCGTGAATCCTAGCCGTCTCAGCTCTTGATCGATCTGATCCAGAACATTTTCGTCGAAAAACAACTTTCTGTTTTCGGGGGAGACTTCGATTCTGGCGATCTTGCCGGCGTATCGGACCCTTAGATCCTTCACTCCAATCAAGCGCTTGACGAAAAGCTCGGCTTGGTCAATCATTCCTAGTTTCTCGGCTGTAATCTCTTCTCCATGGACTACCCGCGAAGAAAGACAAGGCATCGCTGGCTTATCCCATACTGATAGCCCGAGGAATCGGGCCGCCTCTCTAACGTCAGCTTTCGAAAACGAAGCTTGGAGTAGAGGGCTGAGAACACCCGCTTCTCTAGCGGCCTTTAGGCCTGGACGATCGTCTCCCAGATCGTCGGCTTGCGTACCGTCAAGAATTGCTTCCAACCCAAGAGAATCAGCCAGATTCCTGAGTTCGGCGTATAGAGTCTGCTTACAAAAATAGCATCTGTTTTGTGGATTAGAATAGTAATCCGGGTTCCGCAACTCATTTGTCTCGAGGACAAGATGTCGAATGCCTATGGACTTGGCGGTCTGCTTGGCGACCTCAAGCTCTTCAGCTGGAAGTGACTCGGATTTGCCGGTAACAGCCACAGCCGAATCGCCCAGCGCTCTATGAGCAAGAAAAGCTACCAGTGAGCTATCCACACCTGCGGACAAAGCAACTACAACTCCACGGAGCTTGCCAATCATGGCAGTCGCATGATCAATCTTCCACGTTAATGCGCCAGGAACACTTTCTGTCATGACGCAAAAGAGACTGTTCAACAGTGGAATTAAAACTGTCGAATAGTGACTGACTGCATGGTCGCTCGGCGAGATTTGGAAAGATTTGCCAAGACACGAGTGTCGACAAAGGCTGACACCATGCTCGCCATTGGGCGAGTGAAACAATTCGCTCGCCTTGACATCGGGCGTGAATTGAGGAAGGGTTTGCCCGAAGTAGTCTTGGCCGAAGGGAAAGATGCCCGGGACGTAGCCGAGATAGTCGCAGCTGTCGTTAGGCGGACCGGAAGAGCAATCGTAAGCAGAGCCGACCGCAGTTATCTCACAAGAATCCGTGCCAAGCGAATTGCCCAGACTCGGGTCAACTTCCACGAAAAGGCCGGAATGATAGTCGTCAAACGATTGGCGTACAAGACCAGGAAGACGGGCGGCAAAATTGGATTGCTGACCGCTGGCACGTCTGACATTCCAGTCGCAGAAGAAGCTAGAATAATCGCTGATGAGATGGGATGCGAGACCCGAGCATACTACGACGTTGGCGTTGCAGGCTTGCATAGACTTTTCGGGCCGTTGGCAGAGCTTCTACGATGGGATGCCGACGTGATAATTGTCGTTGCTGGAAGAGAGGGAGCTCTGCCAACCGTAGTTGCCGGTCTCGTTGACGTCCCAGTGATCGCTGTCCCAACGTCCCGCAGCTATGGGTTCGGCAACCGCGGAATAGCCGCTATGGCTGCGATGCTACAATCGTGCTCCTTAGGTCTTGCAGTCGTCAATATTGACAGCGGAGTCGGAGGAGGCTCCATCGGCGGTCTAATCGCGAACCGAGCAGCAAAAGATCGTCCTTCAAAGCGGAGAGCATAGGATTGGGAGTCGACCTGGGAGATCTAGTCCCGCGACAAAAGACGACACTGGACCAGCTTTCTGGAAAGACGTTTGCGGTTGACGCCTATAATGCGCTGTACCAATTTCTCGCAATAATTCGCGGGCCCACCGGCGCCCCATTGATGGATAGACAAGGGAGAGTTACCAGTCATCTTAGTGGCCTACTCTACAGAACCACCAATCTTGCAGAACGGGGAATCCGCCTCGCGTACGTGTTCGACGGCATTCCTCCAGCTCTGAAAGAAACCGAGATCAGACGTAGACGGGCGGTTAAAGAAGAGGCAGTTGTCAAGTATGAGAAAGCGATTGTCAAAGGCGAAGCTGCCGAAGCGAAACGATACGCTCAGGCAACTGCTAGTTTGAAAGATACGATGGTTGAGGATGCTCGAAGGCTCCTCGAGTATCTAGGCGTTCCCTTCGTTCAGGCGCCATCCGAAGGCGAAGCTCAAGCCGCATTCATGAACTCTAGAGGCGACGTGTGGGCAGCAGTCAGTCAAGACTACGATTCGCTACTATTCGGAGCAAACAGGCTAGTCAGAAACCTCGCAATAACCGGCAAGAGGAAACTTCCCATGAGGGAGGCGTACGTTCAGGTGGACTCTGAGCTAGTCCAGCTCCAAGAGACACTGACAACGCTAGGACTCAGCCGGGAACAGCTTATCGATCTCGGAATACTCATCGGGACCGACTTCAACCCAGATGGGTTCAAGGGGATAGGGCCAAAGACAGCCCTGAAGCTCATACGAGAGAACGAGAACATCGAGAAGATAGCGGCTGAGGACACGAGCTTCAAGGCTCCTCAGAACCTTAATCGAATACGCCAGATATTTCTGAAACCTGACGTTACCTCACACTACACTCTGAAGTGGAAAGAGCCGCAAACCGACGCGCTCGTAGGGTTTCTCTGTGGAGACCGAGACTTCAGCGAAGAGAGAGTGCGTACCGCCGTCGAACGCACGAAAGCAGGCATGGCCGCGAGTCAGGGAAAGCAGACGCTTGAATCCTTCTTCAGCGGCTGACCCAGTCCACGACACGAGAAGCGTTCATATGCTGTCCTTGAACTGAGCCATCAAGGTTGGCCCATAGAAAGACCGTGCTCGCAACAGGGGTCTTCGATCTTCTCCACATCGGCCATGTAAGATTCCTGAAAGAGTCGAAACGGAGGGGAGGACCAAGAGCACGACTCGTCGTGGTAGTAGCAAGCGACAGGACAGTCTTCCGTCGCAAGGGTCGGAAACCGATCCTGCCTGAGGATCAGAGACGAGAGCTCGTCGGTTCTCTAAGAGTTGTAGACAGAGCCATTCTTGGCCATGAAAATCTCGACATGCTCCGAACCCTGAAAGAGGTCAAACCCGACATGATCTCTGTAGGATATGACCAACAAGAGATCAAAAAGTCTGCGAAGAACTTGTTGAAACGCGAGGGGCTACGCATTCCTATTGTCCAGATTCCCAAGTTTGGTCCCGACGGCCTCAACAGCAGCAGCAAGCTGAAAGATAGAGTAGCAGTACGATGGTCCCGGGCTAGCTAGTCGCCGGGGACACTTGGACCTCGACCAAGTCACCATCTTGTAGCTTCAACTTTCTCCTCAGATTTTCGGGGGCTATGACCTCGATCACATCCTCTCCATAGTGGGCCCTAATGGGCATGACTATTGCTCCGTGGACCTTTCTTCCTACTACTACAGGGTAGCACCTGGCGCCTCCATAGGTCCGATCCTTGTCCGCAAATCCATCAATGTTGACGAACGGGTGGCTCTCAAGCTCCCGGCGTTGGATCATACTGTCCTTGGTCACCCTCAGATTCAGGGTACCTGGAAAGGGATCGAAGCCCAGCTTTGACTTGAACTGTTTTCGATAGCCCTCCATGCTCATGTAATATGATCCCTCAGAGAGACCCGAGAATACCGTAGCTTTGATGGTCAATTCCTGTTTCGCTCCTTCGAAAGCCGGCTTTAGCGTCTTGTACATTTCACTCAGACTGTTAAGACCTACTCTTGTTATCCTGACTCGTTGAGCCTTCCCGTCAATGGAACGTTCTATCAGTCTGAGCCGTTCCATTTCAATCAAACGACGGGAAGCTGTTTGCTGGGACAGCCCAAGTCCCTTTGCGAAGGCTCCGGTGCTGAGGGACACTTCTTGGGCATACGCGCCCAGCTCCGCTAGCTTGTAGAGGGCGATTAGGAGGGTTGGCTTCAGCATGACTCAATCCTTCTGGAGTGTTCCGAATCGATATGGGCTTGGCTGAGTGGCATTGAGCGCTCACAGACGAGAAGAGCCCGCCTGATTTCAATTCTTGGCACGTGAGCTCAACCTTTTGTCGAGCCGATCTATTGCCTGTTCGAGAGAATACTGTCTAACCTCGGTCACGACGTCACCTCGGGTGGTCTCGATGATGCGCCGCGCCGCGTCCATTTTGACCCTGAAGGTAGGAATGATCGATGTGTGTTCCAAGGTCTGCAAATCATCGTAGATTCCCTGCATCGCGTCCAGCATTTTTTCCGCCTTCTTCACATCTCCCTTCCTTAGACAGTTCAGAGCCATTCTCCGAAACTCGCCGACAGCGTCCAAGAGCCCGAGCATGTAGCTTCTGTAGTCGGATTTGAGCTCTGAAATAGACGGTATCCTGTCAGAATCCGTCACGGTTCGCAGAGTCATCGCCTCAACATACTCCTGGTGGGCCACCACGACGCTCTGGGACGTCTTGAACTCGGGAAAGTCACTAGATAGCTTCTCGATCTTGCTCAGTGTCTCTTCGACCTTGGAGATTCCGGCAGCTGCCAGGTCGAGATTGCCTCTGTGAATGTCTAGAATTGTTGCCCCTGCCAGCCTTGTGGCGGTTCTGGAGAGGCTGAGGACTTGCTCGCGGACGTCGTCGTAGTGAGTGAGCTGTTTCTGGATTGCAGCCAGTTCCTTTTTTGACAGTGCCAACGGGGAGCCTTAGCCGGTTACTGGCAGAAAGAGATTCGCAGGTGAAAATCTACTTGAGCTTTTCCGCTTCTTCCTTGATGCCGCCCTGAGTGATGATCATTAGGTCCACTCCGTCTCCACTCGAGATATCGCGGGCAATAGCGGACCTTATCGCTCTAAGGATCAGTGGTTTTCCCTCTTCGACTGACAAGCCTTCCCGATATTCAGATTCGAGAACTCCCATTGCAATCTCTGCACCAGTACCAACAGCGGCAAACTTGTCTCCCAGTACCGATCCGATCGGGTCTAGCACGAAGAGCTCAGGCTGGCCATCATCCATCCCAGCGATTATGGTCTGAGCAAGGTACGGGAACAAGCGCCGACCGGAAAGGAGCGAGGCGAAGAGCTTGGCAGTATTCTTCACACTACCCGCTCGTCCTCTCTCGTAGCGGTAGATGTTCATGTACGCGTTTGCTTCCCTTGAAAGAACCTGCATATCGCCGATTATCCCGGCACATCCTACCCCGATATTGTCTGTGATCTTGAAAATCTTCTTAGCTGCTTTACTCATTACAAAGGTGCCGTAAGAGTATCTTCGCTCAGAGGCGAGTATCGCTCCGTCCTTACAAACGAGACCAACTGTCGTCGCACCGGGCATAAAGCCTTCATCACTCAATTTGAACCAGTCGGCGGTCGTTGGATTGTTGCTATAAACGTAGCGTCAGGAACGAGTGATCCGTCACAGCTTCTACGTCCCGATGGTGTCCCGGAGCTTTCTCTGCGGACGGGCTGATAGGCCAAGGGGAACGTAAGGATGATTCCAGTCTATTGGTCCGCTGGAAAATAAGTGCTGGAATCGTGCTAGCACGAGATCCCAGGACCAATCGAAGAAGTCGAAACACTCGTCCCACTCTTCACCATCGATGAAACCCGAGTGGACAAGACTGACTTTGACGAGACCTCCGCTGAGTACCTGTTCAAACTTGACATCGACTCGTGTCTTGACCCTTCTCACGTTCGGAAATTGGGGAGGTGCGAGGAACTCGAATGAGAGGTTTTTCTGAGCTTCCAAGCTTAGTACCTTGCATCCCTCGGTTCCCTGAAATCCTCTAGGAGCCTTCTGATCAAAGAGCAACTCGTATGGAGCGCCGACTCTCGCTTCGATGTTCGCCTTGGGTGCGAAGAAGCTGTTGACCCCCTCCGTAGTAGTCCAGCTATTCCATGCTGATTCGAGAGGGACGGACGTAACGGTCTGCTTTCGAAGAAGACGCGCGGTGTCCGTCAAGACTTTCAGCAGTTCAAGTCTTGGTGAGACTATCTGAATTTAGACTTACGCTTGTCGTGCAACAGTTCTCGCGCACGTTGATATCGCAGAGTTCGTCTGGAGCAATTGATGCGCGAACATCCGTTGCGGTCTCTGCTGTCTCGAATAATGAGAGGTTCAGGGAACGGGTCCGAGACTGAGCTTGTTTACCGGCACCGCGGCGGTCCCAAAGATGAGCTTACCATCAAGCTCTCCTCGGTTTCCCGTTTAGGGAAGGGCTGGTTCATGCTGGAAGATGGGGAGACACAGATACCATTCCATCGTGTACTACGTGTCAAGAACCTTCGCTCAGGCGAGGTTCTGTGGGAGAAGCGCCAGTCAGTGTCTTCCTAAGACCCAGCCCGCTGACTCTGAGCTTGCCTTGTTTTCCAAGGTCCCCTACTGGATCAAATTGGATTCCTGCGATTGTTTCGGCGACGTTGATGTTTGTGAGAGTGTGCGGGGTTATCTGGGAGACTGAGACATCGGAAACCCCCTCGGCAATGGCCAAATACGGGATGATCATGTCTCCCATGTGCCTGTCTAGGAAGCATCCACTTTCGATTTCCTCAATAATCCTCATCGCGGCAAGCCTTCCAACTTCTTCTGAAGGCATTCCTCTCTCTCCTAAGCAATCCCCGCCGACGATTGACGAGTTTTCCAGCTTTGCCGCGAGCACTATCCCACTTCCTGGACTCAAGTAGGAGCCGTTATCTGGGGACTCGATCTCGATTTCAGGACGCAGTAATCCTTTTTCTTCAATCTGTCGAACTGCTGCAGAAGCCTGCCTCTGAGCAATATGGCTCGGCAGCTTGACAGCATGGCTTACTCCGACAATGGAGCTGGTCCTCCCGCCTTTCAGGCCAACGAAATGTTTCAGCGAACCTGATGGTGCGGAGCTGACTCTTACAACGCCACCACCCTTCGGGAAGTGCCCTCTAGTCACAACTTCCATCGAAATGTTTACCCCCAGTTTCGCTAGCAATGGTAGCATTACAAGCTTCACGTAATCGACCGGAGGACTCCACTTCACATCTGTACCCCCACGAACCTCTAGGGTAATCTGTCTGGACGCGAATGGAAGGAGAGGCATCAACGCCTGCAGAACCAATGTGGTGCTCCCCGCTGTTCCGACGTCGAAACGGAAGTCTCCTCCCTCGATCGAGCCGGGTCTGAAGACGAATTCGGACGATCCCATCTCAAGACCCCGGTAGGACCCATTACAGAGACTGGAAACTGCTTTGGCACCAGTTAGATGTTGAGCCCTCAAGCCAGGCTCAGACCTTCCGGCTCGAATGTTGAATATCCGAACCTCCTTCTTCAAGACGGCCGCGAGAGCGAGAGAAGATCGGAGAATCTGTCCCCCTCCCTCCCCAGAGCTGCCGTCTATCTCAATCAATTTCGGAAAGAGTTGCCACCCTACCCTTTAAAGAGAACCAACCCAAGCTCGACTTCAATCTTGGAAACGCTCAAGATTTCAACCGAAAAGTCAGGAGACACCTGGTTTGGCTGTATCGTTGACGATCGAGACCAGCTTGTAACATCGGCCTTTGGGCCGAACTCGAAGGTCCTTGAGGCGCATCTCATCAGCTACTCGAAAAAGATAGGCAGTCAGCCTGCTCCGGCGACGAGTGCTCTCACACATGTGATGATCCGCCTGTACGAAGGACACGATATTTCAGGAAAGATCAAGTTCAACAATGAACACGTTTCGAAATTCCAGAACCAAGTCTACCGGGTCCTCGAACAGATCCCAAAAGGCAGGGTCACAACCTACGGTCTGATATCGAAGCGACTCGGCTCTGCGCCAAGAGCTGTTGGGGGTGCTGTGGCTTCGAATCCGTGGCCTCTCTTCATTCCCTGCGAAAGGGTGGTTAACTTTGACTTGACCATAGGCAACTATGGAATGTGCGGGAGTCTCGGTCCGTCAGGGACAATTACGAAACGGACCCTGCTTGAACGGGAAAACGTGCCGATTCTTTCCAACAAAGTTGAACCGAAGGCGCTCTGGGATCCTTCAAAGGAATAACCGTTGACGACTGGGCTCTACGTCGGACGCTTCCAGCCGTTCCACCTGGGCCATTTGCAGGCAGTGAAGTATATCCTTGAACGTGTAGACGAACTGACAATCGTAGTTGGTAGTGCACAGCACAGCCACACGATCGAGAACCCGTTTACTGCCGGCGAGCGAATAGCCATGATACGACTCGCCCTAAGGGAGACGAGGATTCCAGGAGACCGTTACAGCGTAATTCCTCTTCCGGACGACGAATTCCATAAGGTCTGGGTCGCTCACCTACTCTCCCAAACCCCGAGCTTCGACATGGTCTACACCAACGAGCCGCTCACGTTCAGGCTACTGAAAGAATCGGGACTCAAGGTTGAGCGCATTCCAATGTTCAACCGGCGAAAGCTGACAGCGACCGAAGTCCGCAGCAGAATATTGAAGGGGGGTCCATGGGAGGAACTCCTTCCGAAATCCGTCTCTCGATACCTGAAACAAATCGGCGGCGATGACAGGCTGAGAGACATATCAAGAAGCGACAAGACCAGCTAGAATCGAATCTCTAAAGAGTCCTGAGGCTTTACGTCGAGCTTTGCCGCTGCGCTAGCTTCTTTCAATGCGATCTCCAGATACCCCTGACTTCCCTGTAGAATGCCAAACCCGTGTGATGGGATGTCGAAATACGACGTCGTGATCAATCCATCATACTGTCTTCCACCCTCTCCCACAACGATTCTGACATGTCTTCCTCGCCGAAATCCGAACCGTTCAGAATCTGCGCTGGAGATGTTGGTAACGATGTTGCCAAAGGAGTCAACATAGAGCACACGGAAAGCTACGAGTTCCCTAGAGAAACCCGGCTCTTGAAAGCCAAGTCGAGCAATGGCCGACAAGTGAGGCCCGACCTCGTCCGGTCGATGACCGGCTGCAATCCCTGCGGCCGTAAAGGCGAAAATGTCCCGGCCATGAAAGGTTGCTGAAGGCACATCCCGGATGAAGTGACTATTTGCGATCCGATAAGCTGCCTGGAAACCTAACTTGTCCGCTGCCCTACCAAGAAGACCATTGTCAGGACCGATCATTACGCCTTGATTACACTCGATCGCGACAGGTAGTCTATCTCCGCCGACGCCGGGATCGACTACAGCGACATGGACTGATCCTGCGGGAAAGAATGGCACAGTTGTTTCTAGAATATATGAGCCGGAGGCGATATTGTGTTTTTCGACTCCGTGCGATATGTCGACAATTTCCGCATTAGGTGCGGTGGACAGTATGACTGCTTTCATTTGCGCAACGTATGGATCTGTAAGACCGAAATCTGACAGCAAAGTTATCACAGTCATGATTTTTCTGAGAGTACAGAGGGCTAAGACTTAAAAGAATCAGCCCTTCGGTCGCGGCTCAAATCGAGTTGGCAAGCTCTTGAGTGAGACCCAGAAACTGATCATGCTGCCGGGTCCCACCAATGTTCCACCTAGAATCATGCGGGCGATGCTGAAGCCGCTTATCGGGCATCGGGGACCCGAATTCAAACAGCTAATGTCGACGGTCCTAGCTAAGACCAAGAAAGTTTTCGAGACAAAGAAAGACCTCTTCATCCTGACAACCTCTGGGACGGGAGCAACAGAATGCGCGCTACAGAATATTCTGGATGACGGCGACAAGATCATAGTGAATGTAAGTGGATTTTTCAGCGAGCGATTGGCTGAAGCCGCCAAGATCTACGGAGGCAATCCCATCACAATAAACTCCGAGTGGGGCAAGGCGCCCAAGACAGAGGACTTTCGAAGAGCTCTCAAGGCCAACCCGGACACAAAGGCTGTCGCAGTCGTTTACAATGAGACCTCTACCGGGGTTACGGTCAGGAGCCTTCAAGAGATCGGCCGAATGTGTGCCGACCAGAACGTGTTGCTGATTGTTGATGCCATATCGATTCTCGGCGGCGACAAGCTGCCCGTCGACGATTGGAACGTGGACATGTGTGTAACCGCGAGCCAAAAGTGTCTAATGTGCCCACCCGGCCTATCGTTCGTAAGTGTAAGCCCGAAGGCATGGGAGAAGATCGAATCCAAGAAACACAAGCGGTCCTTCTACCTCGACCTTCCCATGTACCGGAAGTTTATGGAAACCGGCTATACTCCGTTCACTCCCGCCGTCTCTCTCTTCTACGCGCTCGACGAGGCATGCGACATGATCCTCCAGGAAGGATTACAGGCACGCTATGACAGGCACAGAATCTGCGCAGAAGCAGTGTACAACTCAATGGAAGCACTAGGGCTCGACCTCATGGCCGAACCAGAATCGAGATCCTACACAGTCGCAGCCATTGGTTGCCCACCAGGTGTCGACGACGGAAAGCTACGGGAGCTTATCCGGGTAAAATATGGAATAGACCTTGGAGGCAGCTTGGAGAAATGGAAAGGAAAGATGTTCCGAATTGGAATCATGGGCGCCGTCGGCTCCCCCGAGATCATGGCAACAGTGAGCGCGATAGCCTCCGCTTCTCACGACCTCGGCTTCAAAGCCAACATCTCTGAATCTTTAGAAGCAGCCCGAAAGACCCTGTCCCGATTACCTTCGAGGATGAACTGAAACAATGACAGTAAAACCCGGCGACTTTCTACTCGTCAACTTCACGCTCAAGGTCAAGGAGAGCGGCCAGACCGTGGATACGACGTATGACGCTGTTGCGAAGGATGCTCACCTTCACAGAGAAGACACGTCCTACGGCCCACGATTCATAATCCTCGGCGAGGGCTGGCTACCAAAAGGGCTAGAAGACTCTCTGGTAGGAGCTGACGTTGGAAAACCCACGACGATCGAATTACCGCCGGAGAAAGGATATGGCGCTAGAGATCCGGGAAAGATGCGGCTCGTACCCATCAGGCGTTTTCGCGACGAGAGGATAGACCCTGTTCCTGGGGCCGAGATTGAACTGGGAGGACGGCGCGCGGTCGTCCGATCAGTTGGCGCAGGTCGCGTTCAAGTCGACTACAACCATCCACTTGCCGGAAGAACTCTCGTATACGATGTTTCAGTCGAGAAGGTGCTTGAGGACGAGAACGAGAAGATCTTGAACGTCATCTCGATCCGCATCCCTGAAGTTGGCAAGGCAAAATTCGCCTTGGAACATAGCGGGGCCGATCTGACGATAGACGTGCCCGAGGAAGCATTCTATCTAAGCGGCTTACAGGTGGCCAAGAAAGCAGTCACTTCTGATATCCAGAAATACTTCCCCAACATCGACACGATATCCTTCCGGGAAGTCTTCAAGCGGGCCACTCCATCTAACGCCTCCCTAGATACAGCAACGGCGAAGAAAGATTCGGAAACGGGCAAGCCAGCTGAGACTTCAGAAGAGAAACAGAGCTCAGCTGAGCCAGCGAAACCCGCTGAACAGCCTGCTCGAAAACGAAGAACAAGTACGACAAAGCGACAAGCACCAAAAAGCTCCCAGAAGCGAGCGATGATGGGATCTGAGAGCCAGAGATAGAAATGAGCCCAGGCCACAAACGTTTTTTAAGAGATAGAACCGAATCCCCGTCTAATCTTTCCGTTTTCCCGGAAAGGGCCTCTTTGACAAGATCAAACTAGGAGACAGTTGAAGTTAGAAATGCAAAGAACAGGAAAACTACCAGTTCTGAAGGGAACGACCACCATTGGTGTGGTCTGCCATGACGGAGTAGTACTCACGACAGATACCAGAGCGACCATGGGATCCTTCGTCGCACACAAGCACGCCAAGAAGGTATACCAGATCGACCACCATCTTGCGATGACCATTGCGGGAGTAGTGGGAGACGCTCAAGCGATTGTCGAAATGTTGAGAGCTAACTCGGCTCTATACCGGCTTGACCTCGCTCGCCCCATACCAGTCAACTCCGCGGCTCGACTCGTCTCCAACGTCCTTTTCCAGTCAAGATACTATCCGATGGGAGTACAGGCGCTAATCGGCGGGGTCGACGATTCCGGCGGCCACATTTTCATGTTGGACCCGTTGGGAAGCATGATGGAAGAGAAGTACGTCTCAACAGGCTCCGGCTCGCCCGTCGCATACGGGGTTTTGGAATCGGAGTGGAATGATAAGATGAACGTGAAAGAATCCGTCCCGGTTGTAGTAAGGGCGATAGACTCTGCAATGAAGCGCGACTCAGCCAGCGGTGACAGCTTCGACGTGGCATTGATAACAAAAGACGGCGGATATCGGGAACTCACCGAGGACGAGAAGAAGCACATCCTACACGCGTAGCCTCGTCCTCCGAAAAATCCCTTCAACGTATCAGATAACCAGAGTAGTAGTTAGGAATGACTAAAACCTACAACGACGTTAGCGCCAAGATCCGCGAAACAATCGTAGAACATATGCCGAAAGATGCAGAGATCACTCGAATAGAATTCGAAGGGCCCCGGCTCGCGATCTATGTAAAGAACGTCAGCCTCCTCTCCGAGCAGAGTTATGTTGTAACCGAAATCGTGAACCTACTCCATAAACGGATAGTTATACGATCAGACCAGTCAATCAGACTCCCAGAAAAAGAAGCCGAAGTATACATCAAGAAACTCATCCCCTCCGAGGCAGAAGTCACTGAAATAAACTTCGACCCCAGCCTCGGCGAGGTAGTTGTAGAAGCAAAGAAGCCTGGAGTTGCAATCGGCAAGGATGCCGTGGTCCTTCAGCAAGTCGTAAAGGAGACCCGCTGGCGTCCACGAATCCTACGCGCACCACCCCTCCACTCTAAGATCATTGCCAGCACTCGTCACATACTCCATACAGAGAGTGAGGAGCGCAGTCGTATTCTGAGAGATGTGGGCGAGAGGATCTTCCGGCCCACCTTCAGCAAGGCGGGCTATGTCCGACTCGTCACCCTAGGCGCGTTCCACGAAGTTGGACGAGCAGCAATGCTCATCCAAGCCGGCGACAGCACACTGCTTCTCGACTGCGGGATAAACCCGGGAGCTTCAGACCCATCCCACGCTTATCCGCGTTTCGACACTGACGAGTTTGACCTTGAAAAACTGGATGGAGTCGTGGTCTCCCACGCTCATCTCGATCATTGCGGAATACTTCCGTTCCTTTACAAGTACGGCTATGATGGTCCGATATACTGCTCCGAACCGACACAGGTTCTAATGACTCTTCACCAGCTGGACTATCTCGACGTGCACAGCCGCGAAGGCGAACACTCTCCCTACGACCAGAAGGACGTCAGAGAAGTAGTAACTCATACTGTACCGCTTCGCTATAATGTGGTTACGGATGTTGCGCCTGACATTAAGCTCACACTCCACAACGCTGGCCATATTCTCGGAAGCTCGATGGTACACCTCCACATCGGCGAAGGCCTACACAACATCGTGTACAGTGCTGACTTCAAGTTCGGAAGAACAATGATGCTCGACTCCGCCATGGCCCAGTTCCCACGAGCTGAGACCCTGATCATCGAGAGCACCTATGGGGGACCGGACGACATCATGCCCGACCGCGAAGGAGTCGAAGGCAGACTCGTCATGATCGTCAACGAGACCGCCGAGAAGAATGGCAAGGTCCTCATCCCAGTCCCAGCAGTGGGCCGCGCCCAGGAAATAATGCTCGTCCTCGACGCGTACATGAAGAACGGTGCACTCCGCGAACTACCCATCTACATCGAAGGAATGGTAAACGAAGCGACAGCAATACACACCGCCTTCCCAGAATACCTCGTCCGGGACATCAAGGATCAAATTCTACACCAGGACCTGAACCCGTTCCAGTCAGAATACTTCCACCCAGTTACCCATTCAGTCGACAGGGACGAGATCGTCGCGGGAGGACCCTGTGTCATAATCGCTACATCTGGAATGATGGAGGGAGGTCCAGCGATCGATTATTTCAGACGACTAGCTCCCGATCCGCGGAACACGCTCGCTTATGTGAGCTACCAGGTTGAAGGGACACTGGGCAACAGGATCAAGAACGGGCTGAAGGAAGTGTCGCTTTTTGGTCCCGACGGAAGGATGGAAATGGTGAAGTGCAACATGCGGGTGGAGTCGATCGAAGGATTCTCAGGCCACTCCGACAGGAACCAGCTCATGGGATTCATCAAGCGGATGATGCCCAAGCCGACCAAGATCATAGTCAACCACGGCGAGAGGAGAAAGTCCGACATTTTCGCCCAGAACGTCAACAGAATATTTGGAATTAAGACAGTCGTGCCAGACGTTCTAGAGTCGCTAAGATTACGCTAGCCGGTACCTGGTAGAGTCTCGTTCTGGAGGGGCGCTGCAATCGCTGGCTCGGACCCGGCTGTTTCTCGTCGCCAGATCTTTACTCCCGGCGGAGTGATCACAATTCTCTCCTCGCCGAGTCGGGCAATATCGCCACCGATCGACTTGACATGATCAGTTAGTTCGGTTATTGCTAGTTTCGTCTCGTCAACGCTCTTCTTCGCCAACGGTGTGATTCGCACGATCAAAATGTTCCCGTCGCCAATCTCCGTCTTTATTGAGTCCACATCGTCGAGTTCCTGAAGTGGAAGCGCTTTCACGTAGAGAGGAGAGTGCGCCATATGGAAACATCAGATGTAGAGGGAAATGCAGTTGAAACCACGCCGGTGCGACTTTAAAGAGTTACCTGACCGGATTTGATAGAAAACGTAGAGGAGGCCTTACAATGTTGCGGGTTTGATTGTCTCCCATATGACGTCGCTCACGTAGTGTAGGTTTGTGATTACCTTGCCTTTCTTGGTGGCGGCAAGCGCGACTGAATCGTAGAGTGCGGCGCCAATCGCTAGCGATTTACCATGCTTCTCGTCGATAACAACTACGAGTTGCTTTGCTCCGAAATTCCCTTCGACCTTTCGCACGCCGGGGGCCATGATGTCGGCTCCCCCTACCACGTGCGGGACAGCGCCCATATCGACGGTGACTCGGGGCAGCTTTTCCACGGCTGAGCTGTTCGTTAGCACGGGAACCAGAAGCGTGTCCCGCTTGAATGCGATAGGTTGACCGTCGACAAAAATAATCTCTGACCCTTTCACCTGTTCCGTCTCGACCCTAGACTTGTGGCTGAGTTGCCCAAGACCCGGAATCCTGTTTAGTTCCTCGACCAAGGGTTTAGCATCCCGATCCTTCAGGATAGTTTTGACGGTCATGTCGAAACAGGGTGCAGAGCTAATCTTTAAAAAGCGTACAGCGCCCGGGCCACTCAAATCGCACAGTTGAACATTGAATGTCTGATGTTGCAGCAAAGATTTTCGAAGAAAGCCTGAACAAGGTCGTCCTAGTCCAGCTCAAGGGAGGCCGCAGCGTTAGAGGAAGACTCTACAGCTTCGACCAACACATGAACCTAGTTCTCGAAGAGGCAGAGGACGTTACGAATGCCGACTCGACTAAGAAGCTCGGAACAATAATCGTGCGCGGTGACAACGTGGTCCTCGTATCTCCGCCGCCAAAACGCTAAGAATCACAATCTGCCTGTTAACGTGATTATGCGACTAGCAAGTCCTGCTCGACTACAAAGGTTAATTAGAATCGCGAGGAACGAGCCGACAAATTAGCCCAGTGACGCCGTTTGATCCGCTCGTTTGCAATAGTGCTCCTCATGCTTGCAGCAGTCGTTGCTTCTCTCCCTTCTAGTCCGCAAACATCGACGTACGTCCATTCGTTTTCGACTAGCAACGCCGTCATGCCAATCGACCCGACGAACGGCACTCTAGCCGCGTTCAACTATACCTATTCGCAGGCTGCCCTTTACTCTGGAAATTCTACCAACCCACTGATTACGAGACCCTCGAACACAGCCAATACAACCGATACATCTCTCAGCACTGTCACGAGGACTTCCGACAAATCTTTGATTCCTTACAGTGGATTCAGATTCAACATCACCGGGCCGAGAATGATTGCCGCCCAGGAATCGTTAAACTGGACCTTGCTGGCTGGCAATTTCACCTGCAGTGGGTGTAGCAGTGTCAGCGTAAACTTTGACATCTTCGGAAACATTACTCGAGGAACTAGCGCCAACTATACGCTTACTCTTGCCAGACCGAACGCTACGGTCCTGATCGCAAGGAATTCCTTTAACACTCTGGGCCAGTTCCGGCCGAATGCGACGGCGACCTGCCCAGAGAGCGTATGCATTAACGTCCCAAGCAAATACCTAGGATACAGTCTCGTTCTTTCGTTCGTCTTTTCCTGGAACGGAACCTCCGCGTCTCCCAACCAGCGCGGAATGTTCGCACAGCTCAGTGAAATAACCGTCTCTTCGACCGGCACTCCAAACCAGGCGAAGAGCAACTTCATGCAACCGGACCCGAGCAACTCCACCAGAGTCATTCATACAGCTGACCTTAGACCAATTGCTTACAATCTTACGGCTCTCACCCACCTGCATCCTGGAACTGCCAATACTACGAGACCCTGGCAGATAGCGCTGCTCAACATCTACTATCCTGCTGGATACAAGCTTCAGCAGATTCAGATGAACGGCACTCTAAGCGTTCAGCTCAATAACACGGTAACCAGCCCGGCGAGGGCGCCTTTCGAAAACCTGCCTTGTGCCCCCGGCACTGGCTGCGCAGCTTCAATCCTCTCTCTAAACATGTCTGACTTCTTCCCAGTGTCTCGCAACTCGAACATGACAATCTTTTCCCGAACAATCAACACGATAACCCAACTAGCGACTACCGCTGGTGGCATCGCGACACAGTTCTTCACATCAGGCGACATGATCGGCGTAAGAGTGGTCAACCAACCCTCAATCGTAAACGCGTCTGTAGCTTTCCAAACCGGGACTTTGATCATAACGTTTTCGCCACAACTCTCTATTCCAACGAGCAGCGTTTCGACTGTAACGGGAGCAATCTACAACTTTACCCTCCCACCCGATTGCGGAAGCACTGGTGCACTCTGCGAAAATCCCTGGACTGTTACCACCGCCTTCAGCAGTGGTTTCGACATGGGCAGTGCCTCGGCCAGTTTTAGAATCAACCTATTGCAGGTTTCTCTAACCGGGACAGGTGGGAGCAATTCGCTCAGCGTTCAGGGCGCGCTCACCTATGGTAACGGCACCGCGGCCCCGGGCGTCAACGCGACGCTTTTCGCAATTGACACTGGTACACACGTGAATATTCCCGTTACTAATCTTCAGACTAGCCATTCGCCGAGTCTTCTCTACATATCAAACGTAACTCTCGTCAACGGAGTATTCACCCAAGGCCAGTCCCTCATCATTCTATTCACGATAGTCAACCCTAATGCAGCCCAACAATACAATGCAACAGTCACTATCGCACATGAATGGCCGGGTCCCCAGACGCACAACATGAGCACCACATTTTCGATCAATCCCGGCGACCATCTCAACGACCTTCCGTTCAATTCTACAAGGCCTGAGACTTACGAAGCGACCATTATGTTTGCGGGGAATGGGGTTCAAGTAACGTTGGAGAATCTCAGGACCGAGATCGCCTTCCCGACTCGAACAATGACTTCCGGCACAAGCCCCGTCCTGCCTAACGCGCCCCAAGCAGGCTTGTTCAACGTAACCGTAACTAGTCTAATTGGAAACATTGCACAAGGGCCCGCAAACTCGCTCACTTCCAAAACCTACGCGTATGTTACCTCTTTGCCAGTCCCAAGCAGATACTTCTACGGCTCACCCGTGTTCAAGACGGGAGCGGGGGGAAGCTTCTCCCAGACGATCAGTTCAGCTCAGTCGCTTGTAGGAGCAAAAAATCTGACGGTATTCGTCCTTGCGAGAGATGGTTTTGGAGTGGTCGTCATGAACAATCTGCCCAGTTCAACATACTTCGAGTCTACAGCACTCATTCCGACCACTGATTCGATCGGCCCTGTTGCAGAAGGCAGCTCAGCAACGGCCACGCTCCATCTCACCAGCAACTCTACGGTGAGCAAGGGAATCACAGCGGTCATCACTGTAAACCTCATAATCCAAGCCAGCGGCCTCGCGCCACAGACAGTCGCCACCGCAACCAACGTTATGATAGGCCCTGGGCAGAGCGTGGCAGTACCACTCTCGTTTACAGCGCCATCCAGTGTCGGATCATACACACTCACGTTTTCGTCACCCGAATATGGAGGAGTCTTGACATCCCAAACCCTCCAAGTAACAATCCTCCCTGGCTATGTCCAATTCCTCATACCTGCAGGGATAGGCGTGGTGATTGCAATAATCGTCCTCGGGGTCTACCTCATCCGTGGAAGGAAAGAGGAGCAAGAGATAGTGAGCGAGAAACCGAAAGGGTCGAGCGAAAAGACCAAATCTGTGCCTGGAGCAAAGCCCCCTTCCAAATCCTTAACTCGACCCATGAACGTACGGTTGTAGAGTCTTAGAAGAAATGGAAGCTGGAGCCGAAGAGACAATACAGGAAACCACTCCGGCAGAGGCACCGCCTCGGGAGCGGAATCCCGGCGGACTCTTCTACGAGTGCATTAACTGCGGATCAAAGATTTCCGCGGACCAGTTGGCCATGACTCCTGAGATCAAATGCCCGTTCTGCGGTTACAGGATTCTTCGAAAGGTAAGGCCGCCCATCGTCAAACACGTAAAGGCACGCTAGGGAACCCTTCCGAATCGTAGTTCTCTAAATCCTGACCAAACCAATATAGTTGATATTCGGTTCAACTGACTGACCCTCGACTTTGGACCAACCGACTTCTGAGCTAAAGGACAGATACAGGCTCCTCTCTGACATAGCCCGACGTAGAGGCTTTTTCTGGGGATCTTTCGAAATCTACGGCGGAGTCAGCGGATTCCTAGATCTCGGCCCACTCGGGACCGGTCTGAAGCGACAGATCGAAGCCACATGGAGAGAATTCTTCCTTACGCGCCACGGGTTTGTGGAAATATCGACCCCGATTATCACTCCACACCGGGTCCTTGAAGCCTCGGGACACGTCGAGAACTTCAAAGACCCGATGACCGAATGCACGAACTGTCACCGAAGATTCAGAGCCGACCAGCTCGTCAAAGAGTCACTGAGAATGGAAACGGAGGGATTGAGCCTTGAACAACTAGGAAATCTCCTCGCCAAAGTCAAGTGTCCAGAATGCGGAGGAATACTTGGACCACCACAATACTTCCTAACGATGTTCAAGACGACCATCGGCCCTTACGGAGAGGACCCAGCATACGGAAGACCCGAAGCGGCCCAAGGCATCTTCGTAGACTTTCGAAGAGTCTACGAAGTGATGAGGGAGAAAATACCTCTCGGTATCGCCCAGATCGGAACGGTTCTGCGAAACGAGATCTCGCCTCGACAGGGTCCGATACGACTTCGCGAGTTCACCATCATGGACTTCGAACTATTCTTCGATCCTGAGAATCCGGATTGTCCATACCTCGGAGAAGTAAAAGACGAGGAGTTGTCGATGGTAACCGAGAAGGATAGACTAGCCGATGCTGATCGAACGACACAGATCGCGACTGGACAGGCAGTCGAGACAGGGGTGATAAAATCGTCTTGGGCGGCGTATTTCATGGCCCAATCGAAAAGGTTCTTGACTCAGCTTGGCATACAATCTCAACACCAGCGATTCTTCGAAAAGCTCCCGACGGAGCGAGCTCACTACTCAGCCCAGACGTTCGACCAAGAGGTGAAGCTAGACAGGTGGAACTGGGTTGAGGTCGCAGGCTTCGCTTACCGGACAGATTATGATTTGAAGAAGCACATGGAGGCAACAGGTCTCGACCTTCGGGTCTTCAAGCCGTACAATTCGCCCTTGGAAAAAACCGTTCGCGTTGTGAGACCAGATCATGAAAAGATAAGAAAACAGTTTGGCTCCGACGCTGGAAAGATCATGAGCCTACTTGCACGGGAAGATCTAGCCAAGAAGCTGCAAGGAAAGAGATCGGGCGAGGCGGTTGAAGTTGGTGGACACAATGTCCCCATCGAATTCTTCAACACCCAGGAGGAGAAGGTCAAAGAGACGGGGACGAAATACATCCCGCATGTCGTGGAGCCCAGTTTTGGAGTTGAGAGACTCGTCTATGCAACTCTGGAGCACAATCTTAGAATGAAGGAAGACAGACTCATAGTGAGCCTACCATTCAAACTGGCTCCGATTCAAGCATCGGTCTACCCTCTAGTCAACAAAGATGGTCTAGAGGCGAAAGCAAGACAGATTCACGAAGAACTTACTGCAGACGGATTACGTGTCGAATATGATGAAGCAGGTTCTATCGGACGACGATACGCACGAGCCGACGAGGCTGGAATACCTCTCGGGATCACGGTAGATTATGATACGCTGAAAGATGATACGGTAACATTGAGGGATAGAGACACTTGGGTCCAAGTGAGGACCAAAACTGGCCGGCTTATAGAGACCATCCATACGATTGTCAACAAAGGCTTCCCAAGCGAGACTCGGTAAGGCGCGGGACTAGTTTTTATGGCAACGCCAAGGCCCTCTGGTCTAGATTAACGGTGTCAGTGATGACTTTTCCCGTCGAAACCGAGGCAGGCATAAGACGCAGAATCTTAGACATCTGCAGAGAACAGACAAGACACGTAGTTGAGATAACACGTGAACTCGCCCTCATGACAGACAGTGTTGGAGAAGGGAAAGGCAAAGACGCCAAAGACCACTATCAGAACATGGTCAAGATTCTAGACGACTTCGAGGGAACCAAGAAAAAGCTCCTGGAAGAAGTCGCCTCATTCGGAGCACTACTTAGCAACCGGGAAGACTTCATCCGGCTGATATTCCGGATAGGAGAGGTTGCAGACTACGCTCAGGGAATAGGCTACCGGCTTACAGCCGTCATCGACCGAAGCTGGAAAGTCGACAAGAAATACACAAAACGGCTTTCCGAACTCATCGCACTCGTACTTGAGGAGATGTCCAAGATTCGAGAAACCACGATGTCTCTCGGATTCAACCCAGCAAAAGCAATGGACCTCTCCAGAGGAGTTGAAGAGATGGAAAGAAAAGTGGACACAGCATATCGCTCTCTTGACCTGGAAATACTTGACGAAAAGATACCGCTGAGGACACTCCTTCTCGTCAGGGACCTCAGCAGCCTCATGGAGAACATGGCAGATCTAGGCGTCGACGTTGTGGACCTCATCAGGGTCATAGCGCTCACAGCTTAGCCGAAGCAATGAAAGAATCAGCAGCTCTCAGCCAAGCCGAGCTCATCGGCACCCGACTAATCGTCTGGGATTCCAAGCAAGGTCTCGGAATCTACCGCTCCGGCTTTTTTGGCAAGCCCGTCGGGATCCCCAAGCCTAAGCCCGATCAGGACTTCGACGTGCCACTACTCCTCGATCTGATGGAAGGCCTCTACCTCCTTGAAAACAAGCGAATAGGAGTCGTGGACGGCCGGACCAAGAAGCCCGTGGGCAAGAGCATATTGTTGAAGGCGGCAAGAGAAACCTATCGTGATTTTAGCCCAGCTTACCAGGTCTACAAGGACCTACGCGAGAAGGGGTACATTGTGACCCCAGGGATCAAGTTCGGAGCAGACTTCGCCGTCTACGAACATGGTCCAGGAATAGACCATGCACCATTCATCGTCTCGGTCGAAACACCGGACTCGATAATGGGACCCTTCGAAGTGGTCAGGGCAGGAAGACTCGCCACAACAGTGCGAAAACACTTCATCCTAGCTATTCCCGACACCAAATCTGGAAAGATCCGCTACCTAGTCTTCCAATGGTTCAAGGCCTAGACCAAACCGGCCCCTATTGCCCCAGACGAATTCCTAGATCGTGAGTTCTTCCAAGCTTCGAGGATAGTTCGTGATGAAGCTCATTCCCTTCTTTGTTATTTCAACGGTGTCAGAGTGTCTGAAGCCCGCATAGCCTGGAAAGTACAGTCCGGGCTCACACGAGAAAACCATCCCCCGTTTGATCATGGTTCTGTCACCGGGATCAAGCCAAGGCGGCTCATGACCATCCAAGCCGATTCCGTGACCAGTGTGATGGCGTAGTGCTTCTGAGAATCCGGAAGCCTCTACCGATTTTCGGGCAGCGTCGTCAACCCTACTACAGGAGATTCCGGGTTGGAACTCGCGTAGAGCAGCGTCCTGAGCTTTGGTCATGACTTCAAAGTACTTCTTCGCTCTCGCGCTGGGTCTTCCTGCGATCACAGTGCGTTCGAGCTCGGCCGTATATCCAGCAACCTCGACACCTGCCTCAGTGACGAGAACATCTCCCTTCCGAATCTTGTTCTTCGTGTAGACCGCATGAGGAATGGCTGAACCAGCGCCTACCTGTCCTCGGAATCCGACGACGAGAGGTGATAAAGCGATCCTGAGTTGGACATATCTCGGTCCAAGCTTCTTCAACATCCTCGCTAGGGCTTCGTAGCTCGACTTTACAGCAGCCAGAGCGTCATGGACCCCAGACTTTGAGTTCTCAAGCAAGACGTCGTGCGCGATCTCGGACCATCTAGCGCTCTCTCTCAAGAGCCGAATTTCTTGACTGGATTTGACAAGTCGAAGATTGTCTACAATTTCACGACCATCGACAAACTTCGCCTTTGACAAGAGATCTTTGAGGCTCGGGCCTCTGTAACCGTATGCTCCAGAAGCCCCCTCAGGTGAATCGGTCGCGATGAGTGATGACGCAAAGCCCTTGCTCGACATGAATCGGGCGAAGAGCCTCATAGGATGAGTCTTTCCTGGATAATCCGGGTATGTGTACACCTCGTCTGTTAGCTTACACTCTTCGCGGATATGGTCATATTCCAGACGGGGTGCCATGAAGAATAACCCACTCTCCCGCGGGATTACTAGGGTTACCGGCCTTTCGGTTGGGATGTGGGAGAATCCTGTCGTGTAGAGAATCCTTGTAGGATTCACCAGGTATAAGGCGTCAATCCTACTGCGACGCATCTGGCTCCGGACTTTCTCGATCCGATCCTTGTGTTCGCCCTGGCTTATTCTCAGCTCATCAGATGTCATGAATAGTCTGATGGTATCGGACCGAGTTAATAATTCTCAATTTGCCCGGTCGGGACCATGACCACGAAGGAGCTAAGGGAGCGGAGGCTAACCGGCTCTTGAAACCGATACGCAAAACCCTTCTATTTCCTGTATGAATGATGAAAATATGGGCGACTAAGCCACGGTCAACAAGAGAATTACGATAATCGCTGTATCTGTGATAGCTGTAAGCTTGGTATCGTTGACAGTCTACTGGAATTACCGTGTGGACTATGATGCGATCCAGTCGCTAGTCATCCAGATGAATCCGTCGGCTTTGAATGTCACGTTTTCTCAAGCAAGATTTCATGTTTTACTTACAATGGTTTCCGACAAGCCGGCCCTTGAGGATACTCAAATCATTGGAACCACCATCTCGCTAGTTGTTGATTCAATTCCGGCGGGAAAGGCAGTTGTCCCATTCAATATGCGGGTTGGCGGATGGGTATACAGTGACATAGCTTATGGTGCAACTTTCAATATGACAGGTACTGATGCGCAAACTGTCGCGATGCACAGTCAGCATGTTTACTTGATGACTGTTCATTTCCTGGCCAAGAACAACTTGTATCAAGAAGAGGTTACGCGTAACCAAACAATGACGGAATAATTCGCACAGACAGAAGGATCGTGCTTGCACACGAGTGTGAACTACAGCTCGTCTATTGGGCCGGTGGGGGATATCATGAAGAATAAGCTGAGAAGGGAGGAGTGTTCGCTTGCATTCATCAAGTTTGAGGGTTCTTAACAGAAGAATCCTGGCCTCGCAATTCCTCTCCAGGAATGCTTCGGGTCCCCGTGCAGTTGTCAAGGTCGCCGAAGCCTGTTGTGGAATAAACTCTCAGGATTTCTTGGAGAGCTTCTCGTCGTTCTGGGTTAGAATTAATCGATTCAAGGATTCGGACCTGATGGCGGAACTGAAACCCAAGGGTGGCCTTGTCAGAACCTACGCTGTCCGGGGTACGATGCACACCTTTTC
>Ga0307471_100000102_pt1 | contig 39863 bp, 36 predicted proteins | sample atmos_gasesAM3C__2_FD_204566 | JGI IMG/M metagenome (GOLD analysis project Ga0307471, IMG submission 204566) | Hardwood forest soil microbial communities from Morgan-Monroe State Forest, Indiana, United States - atmos_gasesAM3C_515 | ecosystem: Environmental > Terrestrial > Soil > Temperate... | reverse complement strand
ATTGTTTGCCGAGCACGACGGCAAGATTGCGGCGGTCATCGTCGAACCTGTCGCTGCAAATATGGGTGTAGTCCTGCCCAAAGAGGGTTTCCTCAAAGGCCTTCGCGAAATCACCTGCAAAAACGGAGCACTCCTCATCATCGATGAAGTCATCACTGGCTTCCGCCTGCACAACGGCTCCGCGCAACAGTTGCTTGGCGTGCAAGGCGACCTGACCACCATGGGCAAAATCATCGGCGGTGGCGTGCCTGTCGCCGCTTATGGCGGAAGCGCCGAGCTGATGAACAACGTTGCGCCGCTCGGCCCCGTCTATCAGGCCGGCACTCTGGCGGGGAATCCTTTGGCCATGCGCGCCGGCATCGCGACACTCCATGAGCTGAAGAAACCGGGATTGTACGAAGGCATTGAAACGCAAGCCAAACGCCTGGTCGCCGGATTGCGCAAAGCCCTCGCCGAGGCGGGCATTGCCGCGCAGGTCAACAGCATCGGCTCACTTTCCACCGTTTTCTTCGCCCCGCAACCCGTTGCGAATTATGCCGATGCCAAGCGCTCCGACGCTAAACTCTACGCTCGCTTCTTCCGCGAAATGCTCCAGCGCGGCATCTTTCTGGCGCCCTCGCAATTTGAAGCGGCTTTCGTTTCCGTCTCACACACGCCCGAGGATATTGACCGTACCATCGCAGCCGCCAGCGAGGCCTTGAAGGCCATTGCTGCCCAGCCTTTTGTCTGATCCAAAAAACACAAGGGGAGCATCCAGATGATGCACGAAGTTCTTGAAGGCCCCGAGGCCCGCGAAGAGTGGCCCTTGACTCTGCCCGTTACCGTAACCCTGGCGATCCTCGCCGTCTTTGTCGCCCTGGTCACCCTCTTGGGGCATCGCGCCCATACTGAGGAACTCTTGCTGCAAACCAGGGCCACTGACCAGTGGGCCCTCTTTCAAGCGAAAAACATCCGTCTTCACGAGATGCAGAGTGTCGCAGACATGTTTGCCACATTCACTGTAGTGGACAAGGACAAGGCTGCCACCCTTCGTGAGAGCTATCTGCAGCAAACTAATCGCTACGCAAAAGAAAAGGACGAAGCAGGCCAAGAAGCCAAGAAACTGGAAGTGGAAAGAGATCTGGTTGCCCGTCGCGCCGACCGCTTTGATGCCGGTGAAGTCTTCCTGGAGATTGGCCTAATCATTTGTTCGCTTACCTTGCTCACGAGAAGGAAGTCCTTCTGGTTCTCCGGTATCGCCGTGGGCGCCGTGGGGCTCCTCGTAGCTCTTACCGGCTTCCTTCTCCGCTAACGCACTTCGCGCGCGACTCAAGCCACCGACGGCGGCCTCGTCGCGCGAAGAATCGCAATTTCTTCTTTCAGCTTGTCCATGCGCTCCAGAAGTTCCCGATGCCGTTGATCGTCCACGTTGGGCTTCTTCGCAATAAAAGAAAGCGCTCCGCCGGGTTCCAGGATGCATTGCTCTACTTCCGCCAGTGACGAGAAACCCTGCTTCCGAGCAGCGGCCTCCAACTGCGCCGTGGTGATCAATTCCTTCCTCAAATGTTGGGGCCGGACCTTCCCTCCCTCAATCAATACATCCGCCTTGCCTTCCACCAACTGGTCCAGTTTCTTGTGATTGTAGAGGTAGCGCACGACGAGATAGTTCACGGCGAGCAGCGATGTTGCTCCGAGTAGGCCACCGCTCACGGAGGTGTCATCGCCAATGATCGCGTTCTGCACCGTGTTTGACAGGGTCAGCAGCACCACCAAATCGAAGGGGTTCAGCTGCACCAGTTCGCGTTTCCCGGACAGCCGCAGCATCACCACCAGAAACACGTAGACAATCACCGGGCGCAGTATCTTTTCCAGGATCGGCAGCGTGATTACGAACATATCCTTCCACATATCATGCATAGTGCAAAACCTCCGCCAAACTGCCGATTTCGCGAACGAATTTGCCTTCGGCAGGCTCGTTCCGTACCGCAGGGTAGCACGCGCCAGCAAAGAAACGATACCGCTCCTCCTACCCTTGTCCTTTCGGACAGGTATGGTTTGGCTACATTGCCAGCCCCGGCATTTACCTCTGGCCTGCTTTCGCTTATTTTCAGTAGTATACGGTCTGTATTCACATCACAGCTCGGAACTAGTACACGTTGACCTACGGAGGCTTCCGAAAGTCCCGCCGGTACGGGAGCGCACGCACGCGCCGGCGTGAGAAGTAATCTCTTCATGGGACAGAAGGCCTTTACAGAACTTGGGGTAAGACTCAGTCTGCAACAATTTGCCTCTCTGCTGGATGCCGCTCAAGAACTCATCGCGATCCTCGCCAGGGAAGGCACCCTTCTCTTTGCCAACGGCACTTTCCGCACTACCCTTGGCTACTCCCCTGAACAGCTCTTGGGCCGCAGCATCTTCGAGTTCGTGAATGCCTCGGATCTCGAGCATTTCCAGGAGCGCTTCGAGGAAACCATAGCGCTCCCCGGTTCCATCGTCAGGCAACGGTGTCGGCTCCGCATCCACGATGGTTCCTGGCGCTGGTTTGAACTGACTTGTCGCAACCGCTCGGAAGAAGCGGGCCTTGAAGGGATTCTGCTTCACGCCTTCGATGTGACCGAACTCCATCGCATGGAGGCCGAACGCAAGGTCATCTCCGACGTTGTGCATGCCTTGAATGAGACTTCCAACCTGGACCAGCTCCTTACCCGTATTCATCAGGCTCTCAATGGAATCGTCGCAGCCGACAATTGTTTTGTCGCCCTCCACGACCCCGCGCAGGACCAGTTTGAATTTCCTTTCTTTGTCGATCAGTTCGACACCGCTCCGCTTCCGCAAAGAGTCGGCCGCAGTTGTACCGCCTATGTCTTTCGCACGGGCCGCGCCAAGCTGATTCCCCAGTCGGATTTCGATCGCCTCGTCGAAGCGGGCGAGGTCGAACTCGTGGGCTCGCCGGCTCCCGCGTGGCTTGGCGTGCCTCTTCGCACGCCCACGGCCACCATTGGCGTCCTCGTTGTCCAGCACTATCAGAACGAATTTGCCTACGATTTGCGCGACCTCGAATTCCTCGAGTCCGTCGGCGGCCACATTGCCTTGGCCATCGAACGTCGTCAGGCCGAGGCAGAGCTTCGCAAAAGCGAATCGCTCCTCCGGCTGCTTTTCGAACACAACCCCCTTCCCACCTGGATCTATGAAATCGATACCCTCAAATTCCTGCGTGTCAACGAGTCCGCCGTTCACTTGTACGGCTACTCCCAGGAAGAATTCGAGCGCATGACCATTCTCGGTATTCGCCCGGAATCTGAACGCGAAAAAACGCTGGATTACGTCAAGAAAATGGACCGCAACACGGAAGAGCACTGCATCTGGTTGCACCAGGCCAGGGATGGAAAAACCTTCGAAGTCGAAACCATCTCCCACGAATTGGTCTACTCCGGCAAGCGCGTCCGCCTCGTCGTGGCTCAGGACATCGGCGAACGCAAACTTCTCGAAGGCCAACTCCGCCAGGCGCAAAAGATGGAAGCGGTGGGACGCTTGGCGGGCGGTGTGGCCCACGACTTCAATAACCTTCTTATGGTCATTAAAGGTCACACGGAGCTTTTGCTCAACAATCTGTCACCGTCAGATCCCGCTCTGCGCAAGATTGAACAAATCGATCGTTCGGCCGACCGCGCTACAACCCTCACTCGGCAATTGCTCGCCTTTAGTCGCAGGCAAGTTCTACAGCCTCAGATCATCAACCTCAATTCCATTGTCGAAGAGATGGGCAAGCTCCTCCCGCCCCTCATTGGCGAAGACATCGAACTGGTCATTCGTTCCAGCGAAATGCTCGGAACCATTCGTGCCGATGCCAGCCAGATGGAGCAGGTCATCATGAACCTGCCGTCAATGCCCGCGATGCTATGCCCAGCGGTGGCAAACTGCTCATCGAAACCAGCAATATCGAACTCGATCATTCCTACACCTCCAGCCATCCCATGATGAAGCCGGGCCTCTACGTGCAACTCGTTGTGGCCGACACTGGCGTGGGCATGGACGCGGAGACGCAATCTCATATCTTCGAACCCTTTTTCACCACTAAGGAAAAGGGAAAAGGCACTGGACTTGGCCTTGCCACCGTCTACGGCATCGTTAAGCAGACTGGCGGATTCATCTGGGTCCACAGTGAACTGGGGCAGGGAACTTCCTTCAAGATTTACATTCCCCGCGTGAACCAGGCCGAAGAACAAATCGGTTCCAGCAACCCGGCCACCGAAGCGCCCACAGGTAGCGAAACCGTTTTGCTCACCGAAGACGAACAGGACGTTCGCGAAATTACGCGGCAATTTTTGGAATCGGGTGGCTACAAGGTCATCGAGGCAAGAGACGCCTCCGAAGCACTGCAGCTTGCTGCTGTGCACCAGGGTTCCATCGATCTCCTGGTTACCGACATGGTTATGCCGGGAATGACGGGGCAGGAACTCGCGGTTTGCTTGCAACGGGGGCAGCCCGGATTATGCGTCGTCTTTATGTCCGGTTACAGCGAACATGCCGCCACAGAAATGGCCGACGCCGATCCCTCGGTTCGCTTGCTGACTAAGCCTTTCAGCCGCGCGGCTCTTCTCAGAACCGTTCGCGAAGTTCTCCACGGCAATCCGCCATTGGAACCCGCGCCGCAGCGCACCCTGCAGTAATTCTGCTCATCAATCCGCTCTAACTCAGCGTCGGATGTTTCCGATGCCACTCTGTCGCGTGCTGGAACGATTGGCCCGCCTGCAGTACAGCGGCATCGCTTCCCGCGCGCGCCACGAATTGCAATCCCACCGGCAGGTGCTTCTCCGTAAACCCGCACGGCACGGACAGCGCCGGCAACCCACAAAGATTCCCAATCGCGCCCAGCGGATCCGGAAACGAAAGCCCCGTGAAGAGATTCAGGTTGAGCCGTGTTGCCGTCACCGGCAGGGAAGCGGTTACCAGCACATCCACAGAATCGAACAGCTCGGCCATCTTTTTCTGCAAAATCTCGCGCACCCTCTGTGCTGTGGTGTAATCGGCGCCCGAAAGCGTCAGATTGACGTAACCCGCCACCCGGCCCATCGGATCATTCAGCTCTTGCACTCGGCCCGAGCGGATCAATTCGGCGAATGCCGATGCGCCTTCTGCTGGCATGATGATGTTCGCGGCATCTTCCCACGGTCCCTCGGGAAGCTTCACATCCCGCATCCCGGGAAACAGCCGGCGCAGCGTCTTGTGCGCCGCTACTAGAGGTTTCTTCACGCCTGGCTCAACATCTTTCTCGTTCCACGCGTTCGTCAGCCAACCCACGCGCAGCTGCCGCGACTTCAGATCAGCCGCTGGCGAGTACGTGAACGCCGCCTTGTCGATCGGCAACGTGCTCCGGTCGAGCGGATCATGACCGGCAATCGCCGCGAATATTCGCGCGCAGTCCTCCGTCGACCGCGCCATCGGCCCAATCTTGTCCATCGAATACGCCAGCGCCATGGCCCCATGCCGGCTCACCCGGCCGTAGGTGGGGCGCAATCCGCTGATGCCGCAAAAGGCGGCAGGACACACAATCGATCCCCACGTCTCCGTCCCGATCGCAAACCCCGCCAGCCCCGCCGCGACAATCGCGCCCGATCCTGAAGACGAGCCGCACGTCCAGCACGACGTCTCCCACGGATTTTTTGCCTCTCCCTGCAATGACGCGGAAGCGTACATGTAGCCCATCCCGCCGGCCAATTCGATCATCGCCGCCTTGCCTAGCAACACCGCTCCCACATTTTTCAGGTGCTCAATCACCGTCGCGGTGTAATCAAACACCTGGTCGGCGTAAGGTTTGGCGCCCCACGTTGTGGGCACTCCCTTCACAGCCAACAGATCCTTTGCCGCATACGGAATTCCGTGCAGCGGCCCGCGGTAGTGCCCGCGGTGAATTTCCTTCTCGGCCGCCTGCGCTTGCTCCAGCGCGATTTCTGGCGTCAGCCGCGCGTAGGCATTCAGCCGCGGCCCCAGTTTCTGGCTGCGTTCCAGGTAGCTCTCGGTGAGTTCTACGGGAGAAAGCTGCTTCGATTCAATGCGCTTGGCCAACTCGCTGACGGGTTCAAAGAGTATCGATTCTTTCAGCATCCTATCTCTCCCGTCAGGATTTCTTCGCAGCCTCAGGTGCCGGGCTCGCTGCTGGTGAAGGGGACGGTTTCTTGTCCCGTTCCATGAGCGGCTTTAGATACACTGCCGGGGCGTCCCCATTTTCCAGGTGGAACGCGCGCAGCCGTTCCAAGGCCGGTTGCACAAAAATACACAAGCCCTGCACCAGGGCTTTCTGCTCGCTGTCGAACCGGCTGCTATACTGGCTCAAGATCTGCTGATACCGGCTGTCCGCCTCCACCTTTCCCTCCGGTGTCAGCTTCGGCAGGTTTTCCGGCATTTGCACGGCCTCGGCTGGTGAATCCCCTACTTCCAGGATGACTCCTGCTGGAAGCAGCGAAGTGGATAGCATGGCGGCCCGCCGCGCAAATTCACGCCTCGAAAGGAGCGATTCCTTGCAATTTCCCATGGTCGTTTCCCTCGAAAATCCCCCGCGTGGGACAGAAAACGCTACGCGAGGCTACCCAATCCGCGGACTTGCGTCAACTGGACGGTAGGATAGGAGATAAGCTGGAGTAAAACGCCCTTTTTCAGAATGTTGGCGTGGTTCTGACTTGCTGCTTAACGAACCTCGCCTGCCTGTTATCAGCCCAATACGCCCGACCTGGCCAGGCCTGTCTTAGATCAACTTGCTCTCGCCATCCCTCCAATCTTGTTCAGGAGGAGAAAACGGCCCTCGCGGCTCAAATGCGAGTGACAGACATCACAGTGAGCGGTGACCCCGGTCATGGACTGCCGTGCCCCTAACGGTTATCGAGGTGATATGGCCTCGGCCCGCCTGGAAGTCCAGGGCCCCGGCTGGCACGTGCTGTCGCGTGGGCCGTCAGGGGATGGCGCGAGGTGGGCGACCATGACAGTGCGGGCACACAAAGATGATCTGGATCTGGAACAACTTTCTGAGCGGCTGCAAGAACTGGAAGAACGAGTAGCCGCACTAGAAATGTCGCGGGCATCACCCGCAAACCCACCAGTCGAAGCCATCCTCGGAACACTCCACAGGGAACGAGAAAAGCCCGCGACATCGATCAGCGTCGTCCCCGTGCTTGGCAAAGCGGTCTTGGCCATCGCGGGGGCCTACCTGCTGCGCGCCACTGCGGAGTCAGGCGCAGTAACGCGTTGGTTCATGCTGGTGGTGGGAATCGTCTATGGCGGCTTCTGGCTCTTGTGGGCAGTGCAAAGCCACCGCCACAGCCATTTTTCAAGCACAATTTTTGCCCTGACAGCTGCGATCATCCTGCCCCCACTTCTCTGGGAAGGGACGGTGCGGTTCCAGGTTCTGACTGTGGGCTTTGCCTCGGCGGTGCTCGTTGTAGTAGTGCTGCTGTCGCTTTGGGAGCGTTGAAGCTTGTCGCCGAAGATTTGCGATTTGGCAACGCGGGGACGCTGATGGTGTCCCTGCTGTGTTATGGATTGATTTTGATCTTATTGCCGCGCCTGACGCGGTTTGGACGAGTCGAGGTGTAAGGGATGCGGCCGCCGTACTCTGATTTTAGGGACGGTTAACGCGGTTTCCGCGGCGGTCCGCCCTACTCCACTTCCGTCAATGTCCGTACGTGAAGTTCCAGGGCCTGATTGTATTGCCTCTCGATTTGCAGTTCGGTCTGCAGCTTTTTCACCAGCAGCTCCAGCCGCGAAATCTCCACGCGCAATTTGTGTATGCTGTCGTGCGCCGTGCCCGTGGGCCGTGGCGCGACGGCCGGTAAGCCGAGCGTTGGTGTTGGCGGCGCTGTTGGCGCCGTTGCCGCACTTTGCTGCTGCAAGGCCTCGGCAACAGCTCGTGGCCAAACCGATTCCCCGGGTCGCGGCTCCGCTGCCGGGGGCACTGGAACATGGGCGGGCGTCCCGGCCAATGGTGCGGGCCGAGTATGCGGTGCTGCATGCAGTGGCGCGAACAGCGTGCTCAGCGACGGAACGGCCAGAGGGCGCTCCGCAGGCGTAGACTCCGGCTTGGCGCCGTGACCCAAAAGATTTTTCACCCGGTTGATCAGTTCCTGCGGCTGGAATGGTTTACGCACCAACTCGTCCGCTTGCACTGCCACGGCGCGATCTGCCACGCTCTTATTCACCACGCCGGACATCAAGATCACCGGCGTCTTTCCATATTGCGGGCTCTGCTTGATCTGGCTGCAAACCGAATAGCCGTCCTGCTCCGGCATAATCACGTCGGTGATCACCACATCCGGCCGATGCTGCTCGAATTGTGCCATGGCCGAGGCCGCGTCGCCACACGTAATCACCTGGATGTTTTCGCGCCGGAATGCGATCTTGATGACTTCACGCATCGTCGCGCTGTCGTCAATGAAGTAGACCGTCGGCGTATGCCGCGTCTCTACTTCGTTGAGCGGTGGCATGACTATGGCATCGCTCATGATGCCTCCTTGTCGGTGAATTCGTTGGCCGCTTCATTCAGTTCGCCCGTGTTGTCCTGATCGCGCGCGTCCTCGTCGTACTCCCGCATGGCATCCAGCATCAGATCCGTAGCGGTGCGCAGCACGGTCCGTTGCGCTGATGTTGCCCCGTACACAAATTTGTAAACGCCGGAGACGCAATGCACGCAGCTTTTCAGTATGTGCAAGACTGCTTCGTCCCCGAACAGCGAGCCGCATTCCGCGTGCGAGACTTCCCCCGCATCGAAGAACAACACCCCATCGGTTTCCCCCGCGTTGATCGTTAGCGCTCCCGTTTGCCGCGCTTGCCCCAGCATCTGCATCACGCCCGTCAAGTCCTGTGTCGAGAGATTTCCGCTCAAGCTCGTGTCCGCTTGTCCCAGCATCTGTGTCGGCTGGAACCCTTCGAGCTTGCTCACGATAATATTTTTCACGTGAGTCGCAATCACCGCGGGTGAAAGTTGCCGGTCGACATAATCGTCGCAACCCGCCTGAAACGCCTCCATCAGCGCGCGCTGGCTCCCGTCGCCCAGCGCGATGATGGGCAGCGTCGCGTTTTTCGTGTCGGAACGAATAATCTTCGCGATTTCCAGCGCGCCCATTTCGCGCATGTTCGTGGCGCAAACGATCGCCGCGGGCGTGTCGTATTCGAGCGTCGTTAGCGCGAACGCCCCTTGCGTTGTCGTGGTCACGGCGAAACCTTCGCGCTTTAATGCGTCTCCAAGCCGCTTCATCATCAGCACATTGCTGTCAATCAAGAGAATCTTGGCCGCTTTTCCCGCGCTCTTCATGCCCGTGCCTCCGGGCTTCCTGCTGCGCTCGTCGAACCCGCCGCGCCTGGCTCGCCCGGCGTCAATACGCTTAGATTCAATACCTCGATTACTTCGCCGTCATGCGACAGCCAGCCCGCCACATGCGCTGAATCGGAAGGACCCGCCGGGGTCAGGTCCGCCTGGATCAGTTCGCATTCGCCGCTCACGGGCAGGGCCACCAGATCCATTACTCCGCCGTGTCGCCGCGTCGATATCAGATAAAACCGCCGCGACCCCAATTTCTTCCCGATCAACTGTTCCGACACATCACACACGGGAACCACCCGGCCCCGCCGCAGAATCACTCCGTCGATTCCCGGAGTGCGGTGCGCGAACCGGAACATCCGGCTCGGCGCCACTAGCTCGGCTACCTCCTCCGCGGGTACTGCAAATCGCCGGTCGCCCAGCCGCAGCAGCACGCAAGCGCGCGCGTCGAGTTGGGCTGTCCAAGTCATGACCGGGCGTCCACAGCCGTTTCTACCGGTGCATTTGGCGCGGTAAGCTGGCCCGAGGCCATATCCAGTTGCGACAACTCCTCCGCAGTCAAGAAACCCTCCGGGTTTACAACTGGTATGACGTTCTGCTCCAACACCGTCAGACCGCGATACCACTGCCGTTCCTCGTGGCAGAATGCCGGAGACAGTGCCTGCAGCCGCGTCATCGTGGTCATCTTCTCGATTCCGTCAATCAACAGCGCCACGCGCGTTTTCCGAAGAACAAAAATCAGCGCCGCTGGCGATGGGTTTAATCCGAAATGCACGGCTCCGTTCACCACATACAGATTCCGTTCACCGCGCCGCAACACGTGCCGGACCTTCGCTACTCCGTGTTCGCCAATATCGACTGCGGCTCCCGCCAGGCTGTCTACGCTGCGCACTTCCTGCACCGAAGCGGATGACACCGCAAATATCTGCGTGCTGCACCGGAAAAGTATGATCTGTTCCGTGCGCACTCCCGAAGGCTTAGGGGCCGCGTCGAAGCGCATCAGCGCACTCCCGCCGGCGTTGCGCGGTTCAAGCTGAGAACCCGTTTCTCGATGGCCGGATAAATCTCGTCAAGTCCCAGCACCTGATCCACAACTCCGGCCTTGATTGCTTCCGCCGGCATCCCGAAAATTACCGAAGTCGCTTCATCCTGCGCCAGCACTAGGCCGCCCGCCGTCTTGATCGCGCGCGCCCCACGGGCTCCGTCGCTTCCCATTCCAGTCAGCACCGCAGCGATGCTCATCGCGCCTGCAAACGCCGCCACGGACTCCATGGTGACGTCAATATTGGGAAGATAGCCCTCGATCCGCCCGGTCAGCCCGTCCAGCTGGATTCGCCCCGTCGGTGTCACTCGCAGGTGCTGCCCGCCAGGGCAGATGTACAGTGTGCCCGGCTGCACCACTTCGTTGGCTTCCGCCTCTTTCACGCGGATGCCGGTGAATTCGGCAAGTTGCACCGCATATTGACTCGTAAACGCCGCGGGCATGTGCTGCACCAGAAAAACCGCTGCTGGAAAATCGCGCGTGAAACTCGGCGCCATCCGCATCACTGTCGCTGGGCCGCCTGTGGACGCGGCCAGCACGACTACGGGAAAGCGCATATCGTTCGGAACCGTTGCCGGAGGTGAGACTAGCCGCTCGCTCCGCGGCTCTGCCGGTTTTCCATTTCCGGAGGCCTGTACAGCGCTCGCGAGCCGCGAAGCCGTGCGCACCACTCGTACTTTTGCGGCCATCCGTACTTTGCGCAACATTTCGTCTTTCACGCTCTGCATGTCCAGATCAATGCCGCCGGACGGCTTGGTGACAAATTCAATCGCCCCCAGTTCCAGCGCTCGCAGTGTGCTCGAAGCGCCTTCTTTGCTCTCCGAACTCACCACCACGATTGGCCGGGGATTGCTCGTCATGATGTGCGCGGTCGCTTGCAGCCCGTCCATGTGCGGCATATTCAGATCCATGGTGATCACGTCGGGTTTCAACGACTCCGACAACGCAATCGCTTCGCGCCCGTCTTTGGCGTGGCCGATGACTTGCAGTTGCTCGTCCGCGTTGAAGATCGATTCCAGCACCTTGCGCATGAACGCGGAATCGTCCACGACGAGCACGCGAAACTTTTTGTTGGCGCTGGGTACCATGATCGCTTAACTGACGGGCACGACCGGGCGTGCCGCCTCCGTTCCGATAAGTTGTTCCACGGCGGCCAGCAACTGGTCTTCCTGCACCGGTTTGGTCAGGAATGCCGAAGCCCCTTCTTTCAGCGCGCGGTCGCGGTGTTTGGCCCCGGCGCGCGAAGTCACCACCATGACCGGGATTCGCCGTGTCGTCGGACTCTGCCGCAATTGCGCCATCAACTCATAGCCCGTCATTCGCGGCATTTCCAGGTCCGTGATCACCAGGTGGCAACCGTGCTGCACCACCAGTTCTGCCGCCTCCAACCCGTCTGCGGCCAGCTTGATGCGGTACCCATTCTTTTCCAGCATGCGGCCCACGAACTTTCGCACGCTGATGGAATCGTCTGCGACCACGATGACTCGCTCTTGCTCCACGCGGTCGATTGCGTCGGTGGGAATCGTTCCGCGCGCCACCGCTGCCGAACCGGGCGCGAACACGCGTGCGGCGCTGGCGCTGGCTTGCACCGCCCGCCGCTCGTTCGGTTCTGTCGCCACCATGCGGTTCAAATCAATCAGCAGAATCAGGCTGCCGTCCGGCGCGATGGTCGTGCCCGGGAAAAGCTTTACGCGCCGCAAATATTCGCCCAGATTCTTGATTACGATTTCGTCCTTGCCCAGCACTTCTTCCACCACCAGGCCAATCTGCCGGCTGCCTGCATTGGCCACCACCATCCGGAAGTATCCGTTCACCGGTTCCAGCGGTGGCAGTCCGAGATAAGAATCGAGCCGCACCACTTCCGTGACCACATCGCGCACCTTGGTCAGCAGTTTCCCGCCAACGTCTTCAATTTCGTCTGCGCGCAGCCGCCGGATTTCTTCCACGACCGCCAGCGGCACTGCGAAATGGCTCGCACCGCAACGCACGAACAGCGCTGGCGAGATAATCAGCGTCAGCGGCACCTTGAGCGTGAATTTCGTGCCCTGGCCCGCCGTACTTTGCACTTCAATTTCGCCATTCAGCAAATTCAAATTCGAGCGCACCACATCCAGTCCCACGCCGCGCCCGGCCAGCTCTGTTTTGACCGCGGCCGTCGAAAACCCAGGGTGGAACAGCACTTCACGCAGATCGCGCTCTGTCAGCCGGTCCGCGGTTTCTCCCGAAACCAGTCCGCACTCGATGGCGCTCTGCTTCACGCGTTCGTAATTGATGCCCCGCCCGTCGTCCTCGACTTCAATGTAAATGTGGTTGCCGCGGTGGTAAGCGCGCAAGTGTACGGTGCCTTGCTCGGCTTTGCCCGTGGCCAGCCGCTCCTCTGGCAGCTCTACGCCGTGAGCCACGGAATTGCGCACCAGGTGCACCAGCGGATCGGAAATCTGTTGGATAATGTTGTTGTCGAGTTCGGTTTCACTGCCCGAAAAATCCAGCTCGACCAGTTTCTTGGCCGACTTTGCGGCGTCCCGCACCGTTCGCGAGAGCAGGGAATAGAGCGTGCCGATGGGCACCATGCGCGCCGCTGTGATTTCGTCCTGCAAGTGATGCGCCAGCTTGCTGAACTCGTCGATATCGCCTTCGACCCGCCCGATAAACCCTTCGAGCTGCGACAGGACTTCGTTCACGTCCGCGGAAATCTCCGTCATCGAACGCGACAGAATATTGAAATCGTCGTAGCGGTCCATCTCCAGTTCGCTGAACTCTCCGAGGAACGAGGTCTCGCCCGCCGCTGCGCTCGTCAGCATCTTTTGCGTCTGCGAATTGGCCCACGGTGCGTTCAGTTGCGTGGTGCGCAGCCGGTTGAACTCGTACTTCTCCTGGAACTCGTTTACCTTGCCCTGCAGCCGTTCCTTCGAGAAGCTCAATGTCTCGATCAGTTTCTCGAGTTCCGCGACGCGCCCGACCATCTTCGTTCGGTTGATGACCAGTTCGCCGACCGTATTCATCATGCGATCGAGCCGGCTCAGCGCGATGCGCACCGATTTAACCACTGTCGCTTGCTTCGCACTCTTTGGCGGTGCCTGTTTGGCTGGTGCCCGCTCAATGGACGTGCCGGCAAGATCTTCGGAAACTGCCGCAGGAGCCGCCGGGGCCTCTTCTCCCGCTTCCTGGGGCGCAAACTGCGCGATCCGCGCCAGCAACGAATCTACTCCGTTGCGCATCTCGACTTCGTCGGCCCACTCGCGGTGCAACGTCTTCTTCAGGACATCAACCGACTCCAGGCAAAGATCTACGACTGCGGGAGATGGTTGGATCTCGCCGTCGCGTAACCGCCCGATCAAATCCTCGACACGGTGCGCGATCCCACTTAGCCGTTTCAGCCCAACCTGCCCGGCCGATCCTTTCACCGTATGAATGGCCCGGAATAGCCGATTTACCTCTTCAGGATTATTGTTGCCTTCGAGCGAGAGCAGGCAGTCGCTCACAATCTGCAGGTGCTCTTCCGCTTCCGGCTGGAAAAATTCCTGGATCTCGTCCGGCACTTCATCATCTGCAGGCAATGCGTCAAAATACGAGCCGGTCAATCCCGTTTGTGTTCCTTCTGGCTCGGCATAACTCGCCTCTTCGGCTGGCGGTTCATAAGCCGCAGGCGCTTCCAGATTCAGCGGCGGCGGCTCGGGCGGAAATGCGAAACGATACCGCTCCTTGAACGCCGCGACATCCTCAACATTTTCCGCCTCGGTGTCGCTGATCTCGAGCAGGCTGGTTTCCAGCAGCGATATCCCGTCCGACAGGAATTCCGTCAGCGGGCCGTGCAAGTCATTGCCCAGTGGCGCGTTCAGCGCGTATTGGAAGACGTGCGCGAGTTTTGCGGCTATCTCCGAGAATCGCGGAAACCCGTAGCTGGCCGACGTTCCGCTCAGCGTGTGCGCCGCGATATACAGCCGTTCCATGTCTTCCCGGCGCGGCGAAATCTCTTGCAGCACACCCACGTACTCCCGCAAATATTGCAGGTGCTCGGAAGCCTCCTGGAGGAAAAGCTCGACGGCTTCGCGGTCCGGCGTGCTCACGCGCGTCCCTCCGCCACGAGTTCGGGCTTGTGCAATTCTTCCGCGGTTGGCTTGCGGTAGAGAATGCAGTCCCCCAAAACGATGGCCTGAAATTTCACCGGCATCTTCGAGATCGATTCGGAATGCCCCAGAAAGAGGTAGCCGCCCGGCTCCAGCGCGTCATAAAAACGCTGCACCAGGACACGCCGCCGCTCTTCCGTAAAATAGATCAGCACATTCATGCAAAAAATGAGATCCATGCGCCCGACATACACCGGCGAAGCCAGGTTCATCTGCACAAAGTTCACCATCTTGCGCAGCCGGGGCTTTACCTGGTAGTGGCCGTCTGCCGCGTGGAAGTGCGCGGCGAGCTGCTTCTCTTTCACGCTCGCGATGTTTCGTCCCGCGTAAACTCCGCGTTCTGCATGCTTCAATGCGTGCCGCCCGACATCCGTCGCCAGGATCTCCACATTCCAGGCATCCGCGAACGAAAGCGAATCCAGAATCGTGATGGCGATTGAATACGGTTCTTCCCCCGTCGAACACCCCGCACTCCACACCCGCAGCGTTCGCGGATCCTTCCAGAACTTTTTCGTATGCAACTCTGGCAGCACGCGCTTCTCGAACGCGTCAAACACCGCCGGATACCGGAAGAACGAAGTCTCCTGCGTCAGCAGCCGTTCCAGCAGCGCTTCGTACTCCACGTTGGTCTTCCGTATCGCCCGAAGGAGATCGTTTCCGCGGGCAAAACCGCGCGCGTGCAGATGTTCGCGAACCCGCGTCGAAAAGAATCTCTCGCGCGATTCATCAAAATGAATTCCCGTCCGCTCTTCGATCACCATGCGGATCTCGCTCAACTCGTGTTCCGTCAATCCGTGTCCCGCCCCGTGGCGTTCGCTCATCGTGGTCACGCTCTTGCCCTGGTGTTTCGCCGCCTTGGCCTGCCTTCAACCCTATCGAACTGCTCCTGCTGGGACTGGGCGGTCCACCGTTTCAACGGCGTGGCTGCCGGCTTTCGATTGCGCCCGGAATTGTGCCAGCGCCTCGTTCAACTGGTCGGAGAGTTTCACCAACTGGCTTACTGTGGCCACCGTCCCGCGTGTGCCTTGCGACGTCTGCCGTGTGATGTTGGAGATAATCTGCATCGCGTGCGCCACACCTTCCGTTCCGCGCACCTGCTGTTTCGATGCCAGTGAAATTTCCTGTACCAGCTCCGCTGATTGCCGCACCACACTTGAAATGGCATCGAGCGCGCGCCCGGCCTGATCCGCCAACGTGGCTCCGGATTCCACTTCCTTTGTGCCTTCTTCCATGACCACTACGGCCTCGTTCGTCTCCGCCTGAATGGCCTTGATGAGCGCTGCGATGTCTTTCGTCGCGCTTCTGGAGTGTTCCGCCAGCTTGCGCACTTCGTCGGCGACGACCGCAAATCCTCTGCCTGCTTCACCGGCGCGCGCCGCTTCAATCGCGGCATTGAGCGCCAGCAAGTTGGTCTGCTCCGTGATGTCGTTAATCACGTTGATGATTTCCGAAATTTCCAGTGACCGGTCGCCCAGCGACTTGATCTTCTTGGCCGTTGCCTGCACTGAAGACCGAATGCGCTGCATCCCGTCCAACGTGTCGCGCACCGCGCGGTTACCCTGTTCCGCGGCGTCCAGCGCGCGGCGTGCGGCTTCCGCGCTCGCCTCCGCGTTGTTGGACACCTGTTTCATCGAAACCGTGAGTTCTTCCACCGCGCTCGACGTGTTCGTGATTTCCTGGTCCTGTTGCGTCGCGCCCGCCTGCATCTCATCCGCCGCCACAAGAATGTTGTTCGAGCACGCCGTCACTTCCATGGCCGCCTTGCGCACCCGTTCCAACACCTTCGTGAAGTTGTCCAGCATGTAGTTGATCGAGTCAGACACGTTGCCCAGCGCGTCGTTCGTCACCTTACCGCGCAACGTCAAATCGCCGCGCGCTACCTGGTTGATAACCGCCAACAGGTCCGTGATGCTCCGCTGCAGCGCATCGCTGGCTTCTTGATTGCTCGAGGCCTTCGACACCTTGGCCACCGCGCGGTTCAGGTTCTCGGCGATATTTCCGAACTCGTTGCTCGACGACACCTCCGCGCGCGCCTTGCCATCTCCCGCCGCCAGCCGCTCGGAAAACTCCGCCAGCTCGTTCACGGGCGTCAGAAACGCGGACCCGAGTCGCCATGCCAGCACGATGCTCATGCCCAGGGCGATAATCCCCGGGATAATCAGCGTGCTCGGTTCCACGGCGCTCTGCCCGCCGTTCTGGCGTCCCGCGCTGTACGCGAGGCCCAGCACGGCCAACAACGCCACGCCGTTTAAGATTGTCAGCATCCATATGGTGCTACTCAGTCGCGATTTCATTCCTTCCTCCCAAACTCTTCCTCAAACTCAGATACTCGGTCCCGGATACACTTCCAGCAGCCGGCGCAAATCGATGATCAGCGCCAGCCGGTCGTCATGCCGGAACATCCCGACGCAATGCGGCACGTTTTCCGGTGCTTGCTCCAAAAGATCGTCTGCCGCCGACGCCACATAAGTTCCCACAACCTCGTCCGCGGCGATGCCCAATCGCAAATCGTCGCGCATCCCCTCGCTGTGCAGCGAAGCTACCACCACATGCTTCGGCAACAATCCCGTGCGCCGCCCCTCCGTAAGCGCGATGTCAATCAGCGGCACAATCGCTCCGCGAAGATTGAAAATCCCCAAAACATACGCTGGGGCCAGCGGCAGCCTCGTCACCAGCGGCCATTCCAGCACTTCTTCGACATCCAGCACCGGCAAACAAAATCGTTCGCGCCCACTCCGGAACACGCAATACTGCGATTCGGCAGGACGTTCCGCCGCTGGACCGAGCGCCTCGAGCATTTCCCCGAGTTCCGCGTCCGGGGGCAGTGGAGTCAATTGGAATTCTTCGCGCATTCGTTCCTATTCCTTCACGTCCTCATGCAAACCGGCGCACCGCTCGCAGCAATTCTTCGCGCGTGAATGGCTTTGTCACATATCCATCCGCGCCCTGCTGTTGGCCCCAATACCGGTCGCTCTCCGTATTCTTCGATGTCACCAGGATCACCGGTATCGAATTAAACTCGCTGCTGCACTTCAGCTCGCGGCAGATCTGAAATCCATTCCGCTCCGGCATCACCACATCCAGCAAAATCACGCTCGGCCGTTCCGCCGTGATAGCCTCTTCCACCCGCTTCGGGTCATTCAGTCCGATGGGCCAATAGCCCTCCGGCTGGAGCAGCCCTTGGATCAGCTTCACTTCCGACGGCGAATCATCAACAATGAGTACTTTTTTCTGCACAAGGTTCTACTCCGCATAGTTCTCCGCTTTAGAAAATTGCACGTCAGCGGCCAGCCTGTGATTTCGTTTGGGGGGTCGTGCCCAGTTTTGTGAAGTGCTTGATAAGGAAGAAGTTAGACGGATTCCTCAATCCCTCAGCGTCGCGGGAATAGCGAAGCGCTCGCTTCTTCCGTCTCACCCTGAGAAGACGTCTCAGTCTCCCTTATCTCGCTTGCCAGCGATGAGAATCGTTGCATGATCTCGTTGATCCGCAGCGCCATCGTATGAATCGTCTTGATCTGCGCGAGCGACTGCGCCGAAAGTTGCCCGGGCTCCAGCAGCAGCAGTTCGGCGTTCCCCAGCATGGAGGTCAGCGCATTATTTACGCTGTGCCTCATGTCCACCATGTATCGCCCCAGCGTGGCTTCGTTCGAACTCTGCGCCGCCAGCCGTTCTGCCTTTTTCGCCAGCCGCAGCGCTTCCGTCCTCCGCAAGGACTCCCCCGCGACAAGCAAGACCATCTGCGTCCAGTCTTCCCGCAGCGGCACGTGCAGCAACCGCGGATAGCGCTTCCGCAGCGGCGCGAACTCCTGCGCCTCTGCCGGCGCGCATAAAATCACCGCCGTGTTCGGCTCGATGGCGCGCAGCACTTCTCCGAACTTGCCGTTCTTCAACGGTCCGATGACCACCAGGTCGGGCGCCGCTGTCCCGTTGCTCTTCCACAGTTCACTGGTGATTACGGACAGGCCCGGCAACTGCCTCTCCATCTGCCAGCAAGCCGACAGCATCCGCGCAAATTCCGCGTCATCGGTAAGAATCACTACGCTCGTATCTCGCAATGGAAATCCGCTCCCTGACTGTCTCTCTTGCCTGCCCGCATCTCCAGCAGGGAATTACAATTTCTCGGCTTCATCCAGCGCCGAAAGCAACCTCTTGGTGCTGATGCCGAGGTTTACCGCCGCTTCCGTATCTTTTGCCTGCTTCGCAACTTCCACACGTTCCTGCAGGCGCGACACTTCCACGCGAGCGATGGGCAGGACGCGATCGAGGCCCGTGCCATTCCCCGATTCCTTGGCTTGTTCGAGGGCCGCTGTTACCAATGCTCGCGCGACGACCGCCCGTCGCAAATCTTCCGCCGCTGGTCCGTCCTCACTCACAAACGCTGCCACTTCCCACGACGACATCAGCAGTCTCGCTCCGCCGATACGCACCGTCGTCATCGAGCGGCCGCGCGAGGGCGGGGCGGAAATGAGCTGTTCCCAGATCTGTTCGAGGCAGTTTTCGAAGTCGAGCACTGACCCGGCTGGTTCCAGCGATGCGTATGTTGTGGGGGCCGGTTTGGGCGCGGGTTTCGCCTTGTTCGGCGCAACTGCATCGGACGACGGCCGCGCGGCGGGCTGTTTTTCTCCTGCCGGTTTGGGCAGAACTACCTCGGTCGCTTTCCCAAATTGCTTTTCGCTGGCTCGCTCGATGTCCGCACGCAATCCCAGCAATTTGTCGAAGGCCTGGCTGACGGTGCGCTCCGTGTATTCCTTCTGAAACGGCTGCTTCCAATCGTCCGCCAGTTCCCGCACCCGGGCGATGGGTTCCGCGCTGCTCAGCCCATACACCTTGCAGTCCAGGACTCTGACGCCACCGCTATCCAGATGATTAATGGTCGAGCGGATGTAAATCAGGTCCGCATGCATCAACTCAATTAACGTTCGCCGTAGCAGGAAGTTGAAGCGCACAAATGCCAGCATGGCCGAGGGGTCGTAGAACATCCCGCCGGCGCCTTCTTTTACCTGGCGTCCCTGTTCGATGAAGTTGGTCTTCAGGATATCTCGCAGGCTCTTGAACCCTCGCAGCGACACAATCATTTTTTCGAGCGGCTCGCACCAGCTTAATGGGGCCGTGTCCACTTCCCCCAAAATCGGTTTCATCACCGTGGCCACGTCAGGCAACTCAATCTGCTTGTGAAAAATCTTTGGTGGGGCGCTCAGTGCGAAATATTGCACCATCAGGAAGTCGATCTTGTCCCGGTCCATAGTCGATTTCGAAGACTTCCGCAAGTGCCGCATGATCAATGCGCGCAGCCCGCTTTCGCTGGCGTTCAGCGTGGTCATCTGCAGCAGGTGCCGCAGTTGGTGCACGAGCACCTGTTGGTCCATCAGGTCTAGCCAGTTTTGTGCCTGGCTGAACAGCGCGAGGTCCGTCTTTTCCGGCAGCACTCGCTTATTCGCCGGAAAGGGAATCTCCACCTGCAGATGCTTGGCCAGCGCCAGGTAGATCGGAAATACCGATCGTATCTCGTCCCATTGCGCTTGGCGGGCGTTCTCTGCCTTTGACGGAGCGGGCAAGTTCAGCGTTGTGATCAGTTTGTTCACGGCTGCATCATCCAGTCGCAGGGGCCTCCCACAAACCGCACGGCAATCGCTTTGCGTCCTTCGTGATATTGCAGCGCGATCACCGCAGCCTCCGTGGGAATTCCTCCTCCATCTCGATGGAGCCGCACACGATCATCAAATTCCAGCGGCAGGGTGGATAGAAAGATGGCGAATTCGCGAGCCCCGTATTCCACCACCGTTGATTCCTGCACCCTGGCCTGCCCGGGCCGCAACGGCGCCACTCGCACCGGGATTCGAACTGCCGGAAGCTTTGGAAAAAAACGTGCCAACTGTTCCGCGCATCCCCGTTCTTCCGCGATGAGTGCCATCTCTCGCTTTTGCCCCGTTGTCGCTAGACTGTCCGTGTCACGAACTCCGGTCTCGTCGAGCATGAATAGCGATCCGGCACACCCGACGAAGACCAGGACGCAATGTCCCGTTGAGGGAATTGCACGCCGAGCGCCAAAAGGTATAGGTCGTACTAGGGTGTGGATCTTGCAGAAACAGTGTGGCTTAAGGTTTTCCCGTCCGCTCGATACCTGCTCACTGTCTCACGCTGAAACGCCTTTGTCTCACACTCACGCCAAATTTTGATTCTCTCCCTTTGAGACACTCCTGCGTGTACCCTTGGGATTTTTCTTTCGTACCGTGCTCTGGTTTTTCTGTTTGGGTACCGTACACGTTAATCTTGCGTGTCGGTCGAGGCCCCTATCGTCCTGCCGCCCGCACCGCGGCATCCTTCTCCTCAAACTTCGCTTCGCCTCGCAATGGGATGTTATACCGCTTCAGTTTGCGGTACAGCGTAGCGCGGCTGATCCCGAGCATCTTGCCCGCCAATGCCTTGTCGCCATGCGCTTGTTCAAACACTCTCAAGATAGTCATGCGCTCCATCTCGGCCAACGCCGTCGTCGAAAGATTTACAACGTCCTCCGGCGTCCTGGAATTGCTGACGGGCTGTTCCGTCCTGATTGTCGGCGGCAGATCCTGCACGTCAATCACCTGCTGGTCGCCCAGGGTAACCGCGCGCGCAATGCAATTCTCCAGTTCACGCACGTTTCCTGGCCAGTCGTACTGCAGCAGGCTTTTCATCGCCGTGGGGGTCACCTGCAGTGGCGCCGCCGGCGCGTAGCGGTTTAGGAAATGATGCACCAACATCGGAATGTCCGAGCGCCGTTCCCGCAACGGAGGAATGTGCACGGTCACCACATTCAGCCGGAAATATAAGTCTTTGCGGAAGGTTCCTTCGCGGTACGCCGCCTCCAGGTCACGATTCGTCGCCGCAATCACCCGTACATCCACATTGTGCCGCTCATTGCTGCCTACGGGCCGCACCTCTTTCTCTTGCAGCACGCGCAACAGCTTTGTCTGCATCTCCAGCGGCAATTCCCCGATTTCGTCCAAAAAGATGCTGCCGCCATTGGCCGCCTGAAACAAGCCCGTCTTCGATTTCATCGCTCCCGTGAACGCGCCCTTCTCGTAGCCGAATAGCTCGCTTTCCATCAATGTCGGCACCAGCGCGCCGCAGTCCACCGCCACGAACGGTGACTGCGCCAGCGTCCCACGAAAGTGAATCGCGCGCGCCACCAGCTCTTTCCCCGTTCCACTTTCTCCGGAGATCAACACCGGCGTCCGCGTGTCCTTCAGCCGCGAAATCATCCGCAATACGTCCTGCATGTTTGCCGAGGTCCCGATAATCCCGCCCAGGTTTTCGTCCGTATTCACGCGCTCCCGCAAAAATGCGTTCTCGTTCACGAGCCGCACTTTTTCCGCCATGCGCTGCAGCAGCAATCGCATTTTCTCCACGCGGAACGGCTTTTCGATGTAGTCATAGGCGCCCAGCTTCATCGCATCGACCGCCGATTCAATGGAGCCGTGGCCCGTCATGATGGCCACTTCCGTGCGCGGCAAAACCGACTTGACTTGCTTCAACAGCTCCACGCCCGATTGGTTCGGCAGCTTCAGGTCCGTCAAGATGAGATCCGGTGGCTCGCTCTCTAGCCGCGGTATGGCCATCTCGGCACTCTCGGCTTCGTAGCAGCTGTAGCCGAGCGAACCGCCAATGGTCATGCACAACCGGCGGATGCTTTGTTCGTCGTCCACAACCAGCAGTTTGATTTTTAGATCGTCGCTCATGGTTTTCCGAAAGTGCTCTCCACAATTGAGATAAGTTGCTGGACTCGAAATGGCTTCTCGATGCACGGCGTCGTGCTTCCACGCAATAAACTCTGTGTCTCGCTGTTGGCCGTGTCCCCGCTGATCAGGATGATCCGCTCGCTCAATTCCGGGCGGTGTTCCTGAATCCATTGGTGCACATCCGCACCGTTCAATTTTCCCGGCATCCGGATATCAGAAATTACGCCGCTATACGAGCCGGACTCCAGCCGCTTCAGCCCGTCGTCGCCCGAAGGCGCCTGAATCACGCTGTACCCGCGCCGCTCCAGCGCCGCCCGCACAAATGCGCTCACGGAGGCTTCATCCTCGATCAGCAGGATTGGGGAGAGCTTCCCGGCAGCCTTACCCGCGCTCATCGGCCCGCCTCCTTGGCCGCTGCCGTCAGTGTGGCATCCGTCGCCACCGGCAGGCGCACGAGAAACGTGCTTCCACACTCGCCCGCGTTGTTCCAGCAGAGAATCTCCCCGCCGTGGGCTCGCACGATCCCATAACAGATGCTCAGTCCCAGCCCCGTTCCTTTACCCGCCTGCTTCGTCGTATAGAAGGGATCGAAGATGCGTTCCGGGTCGCTCACTCCCGACCCGTTATCGCTGAACGTCACTTCGACCGTCTCCTCATTCCTCCGCGTTCGGATGCGAATCCTGCCGTGGTGTCCGGACTCCTGAATTGCATCGTAGGCGTTGTTCAGGATGTTCAGAAAAACTTGTTGCAACTGCTGCGCATCCCCCAGCGTTTCGGCCAGCTTCTCATCAAACTCCTCGATCACCTCAACACCGTGGCTCGCAAAATCGTAGCTACGCAACCGGATGGTTTGCCGCAGCACTGTATTCACTTGCACGGGTTCCCGCTGCGTTGGCCGCTGCCGCGCGAAACTCAGCAAGTCCTGCACAATTACTTTGGTTCTTTGCGTCTCCTGCAGGATGATTTGCAGATCCTCTTTTGCCGAAGCCGGCATTTCCGGATTTTCTAGCAGCAAATCCGTGAAGCCCAGAATCGCCGCCAGAGGATTGTTGACTTCGTGCGCCACGCCGGACACCAGCCTGCCGATCGTGGCCATTTTTTCGGAGTGCGCCAGTTTGGCCTGCAGCAGCGTGGCATCCGTGATGTCGGTCATCACCACCACCACGCTGTTCACCTGGTTTGATTCATCCCGCATGGGACTCAAGCTGATCGAAAAATGCCCCATCGAGCCGTCGCTCCGCCTCACCCGCACTTCCAGGTTTTCCACTTGCTGCCCCTGCGCTGTCGTTTGCAGGGCGGCGTCAAAATCCTTTTGCTGCGGCCCATCTACCCATTTCACCAGTCGGTGGCCGATCATTTCTTCTTCCCGGTACCCCGCTTCGTAGCACCGCCGGTTCGCGTAACTGATCAATCCAGCGGTATCGAGCACCAGGATCATGCTTTGCGTGGTATTCAGGATTTTCTGGTTGAAGTCGCGCTCGCGCTGCAATTGCGACTGGAACATCTTTTGTTCCGTGACGTCGAGCATTAATCCGCGGATTTGCACGATGCGCCGTTGCTGGTCACGCACCGCGCTGATATTCTGCAGCGTGTGCAGCAGGCTGCCGTCCTTCTTGCGCAACGTCTCCTCGTAATTTCGCAGCGCCCCGTGTTCTGCTATCGCCCTCACCAGCCGCTCTTTCGCTGCCGGCGTTGGATACAGGTGCGGGCTTACGTCCGCTTGCAGCAGTTCTTCCCGCGATTGATACCCCAGCATCCGCACCATCGCATCGTTCACGTCCAGAAACTGTCCATCCGGCGTCGCGAAAAAAAGCCCCTCCTGGATACTGTCGAACAACTCGCGGTACCGCCTCTCGGCTTCCCGCCGGTCGGTAATGTCTTTCAATACGTGGATCGTACGCGTCTCTTCATCCGTAGCCCCGCGCGTGCGCGATGTGGAGATCAGGTACGTCCGTCCGTCCGACAAGGCCACGGATTCTTCGCGTTCCTGCGTCAAATTCCCGCAGAAAGGGCAGGGCATCGTGTTCCCGATTTGCGCGATGTGGCTCAGCCTGCTCATCGGCTCGCCAACCAGCGCCACTGGCGAGATTCCCAAATGAGTCGCTAAGGAACGGTTGGTGCGCACGATCTTGCATCCTTGGTCGTGCACCGCGATGTAATCACTGATCGCATCAATATCTTCAACCCATTGCTTTTTCGACCGCTCCAGTTGCGAGAAACGCCGCACCTTTTCCATCGAAAGTGCCGCGTGGCTGCCGAGCGCGCCAAGCAGTTCCTTCTCGCGCGCCGAAAACTTCGCTGTGCGCCGAACCAGGCAAAGTGTGCCCATCAGTTCGCCATCGCTCGCATAAATCGGATAATACGCGGTGAAGGAAGCCCCCCCTCTCAGAGGAATCACCTCCAGCCCGGTTCGCCGCTCAGTAATGTTTTTCAGAAGTTGCGGCCGCTCCGCTTCGCCCCCGGGAAAGTCCGCGCCATGGGAATGAAACTCAACTTTCGTGCCGCGAATCTCGCCCACGGCTCCCCATTCCGCTCCCAGCATTCGCCTCGCTCGTGCCGCGAAGCCCGCCAGGAAATGCGGCAATTCGCGGGAATTCGCCGCTTCCACCACCAGATCCATGAATTCTTGCGCGTAATCGTGCTTTAGGCCGGAGATGGGCTTGCGGCCGCGCACGACCGCGGTCCGCCGAGCCGACATGTTCTTTCGTTCACGCATCAGGAGTTTCGGGGTATCGAGTGCGTCTCAACTTAAGATGCTCTGTACCTCCACCCTACCGAGCTTTCTCAATCTGAGTCAAACACTGTTCTCCCACCTGCTGCGCATGGGTTACCCAGCCCCACACCGGAATTCTCAGCGTGAGACCCCGCCGGCTGATTTAGCAGCTGCATGAGACGAATCAACTCGCGGACAAGGACCAAATGAATTTTGTACCCCTCCTCTATCACCTTGAACCGTAAACCTTTGCTCACCATTTTCCGATATTTGCCCGCTTTTCTTCTGCTCCTTTCATACTGGCATCGCACTTGCCTTCTCTTGCGTGGGGTAGTTCTACGCCTGAGGAGGCTCTGGTGTCTACGCGATTCCCATGGGGGAAGAAAGTGCCAGCCGGTCTTTGTTTCGTACTCTTGGCTATTTCCTTGGCTGGCGCTCAGCAATCCAATGTGGAGGAAGGTAAACGCAAAATAAAATCGAAATCCGCTCCGGTTTTTCCGGAGTTGGCCCGGCGGATGGGTATCACGGGGAAAGTCAAGATCGAGGTGGTCATAGCGCCGGATGGTCATGTGAAGAGCGCCAAGGCCGTCGGGGGGCACCCCATACTTGTGCAACCCTGCCTCGATGCCGTGAAGGATTGGCGATACGACTCTGCGCCAGAAGAAACGACGCAGATGGTCGAATTTGATTTCAAGCAGTAGCAGTGGCCGTCGGCAGCATGTCTCGGAGCGCGCCTTAGTAGTTGGGATTCAGCGCTCTGCCGTTGTTTGGGGAGTGGAGGAAGTAACGCAATGACAATTGGACAGCAACTCTATCGGGGTTTCGGCGTCGTTCTGGTGATTCTCGCGCTGCTTCTTGGCGTGGATCTGGTGGCACTTTGGAAAGCTCATTCCGCGAGCAACGATGCGGCCAATACGCTCGAAAGCGTTCGCACGGCCGAGTCGGTTCGCTTTCAGATCATGCAGAATCGTCTTAATCTCAACAATTTCCTGCTCAGCGGCGATCCTCGCGATGAAGACAAGGTTAATCACGGCTTTACTGAGCTCTCGGACTTGATCAAGCGCGGCCAGTCGCAGGGTTCCAACGAATTCCTGCACGCCGCTTTGATCCAGGTCGATACCACCGAAGCCAGTTGGGCCGACAATTTCGCTAAACCCTTGCTTGCCAAACGCCACCAGGTAGATTCCGGTGACGCCACGGTTTCGGATCTCCAGATTTACTACCTGCAGAAAGATCCTGCCTCCTGGCTCGCCAAATCCTCCGCGGTCCTCGATCAAGCCAACTCGGACATTGGCAAAGCTTTGGCCGATTCTCAGACGACAGCTTCTCGTGCTGCCAGTGTCAGCGGCTTCATCGTCGTCCTTGGCACCTTCATCGCCATCATTTTCGGCGTGCTCAGCGCCCTTCGCACGGCACGATCCATCACCCAGCCTTTGCAGCACTTGATTACCGTCGCTCGGGAAATCGGTGACTCTGGTGATTTGGACCAGAATATTGATATCCATCGCAATGATGAAATCGGCGCTCTCGCCACCACCTTCAACAATCTGGTCGCCTACTTGAAGGAAATGGCCAGTGTCTCCATGGCCGTGGCCGAAGGCGATCTGACCGTCGAGGTGGTTCCCCGCTCCAAGCGCGACACTCTTGGCAACGCTTTCCTTCGCATGTCCCACGGCCTTCAGGAAATCGTCCGCACCACCCGCGACGGCGCTTCCCAAGTTTCCGCCGGCTCTAATCAGGTCGCAGGCGCCGCCGACGAATCCGCCAAGGTCAGCGTTCAGGCTTCTTCCGCCATTGAAGAAGTCACCAGCACCATGCACGAGATGAGCATCAACGTGCAGAACGTCGTGAAAAACACGCAAGTCCAGGCTTCCAGTGTCGCCGAGACCTCCGCTTCCATCGATCAGATGGTCACCTCCATCCAGCGCGTCGCCGATACCGCCAAGGTTCTTCTCGACATCGCTCATCGCTCCCGCGAAGAAGTCGTCACCGGCATTGGCACCATGGAGAAGGCGACCGACGGTCTGAACCGCACCAACCGCGCTATCCAATCATCCGCGGAAATCATCAATATTCTCGGCCATCGCGCCGACGACATCGGCAAAATCATTGAGGTCATCGATGACCTTGCCGAGCAGACCAATTTGCTGGCACTCAACGCCGCCATCGAGGCCGCTCGCGCCGGCGAACATGGCCTCGGCTTTGCGGTGGTTGCCGACGAAGTCCGCAAGCTCGCCGAAAAATCCACGCAATCCACCAAGGAAATCGCCGACCTCATTCAGAGCATCCAGCGTGAAGCGCGCCAGGCAGTCGAAAACATGGAGCACAGCACGCGCATCGTCGAAGAGGGTCTGAGCCTTGGCAACGACCTTGGTTCCGCTCTCCACAAGATTTCCGACGTGGTCACCGAAGTCTACAAGTTCTCCCAGGAAATTGGCGCTGCCACCAACGAGCAGTCTGTCGGTTCTTCACAGATCGCCAAGGCCACCAACCGTCTCACCGAAATTACCCAGGAAATCAACTCCGCTGTCGAGGAACAGGCTTCCGGCGCCCACGCTGTTGTGCGCGCTATGGACAAGATGCGCGAACTCGTGCAGCAGTCGGCCTCCAGCTCCACCGAGTTGTCGGCCGCCGCGGAGCAGATGCTCAAGCTCTCGCGCAACCTGCTCGAGAACATGGACCGCTTCGTTATTGATCAGGCTGGACAAGGACGCAACCGCCGCCTGCCTCCCAAGTCCCGTCGTTCGCCGGCGTATTCCGATGCGAATGACTCGGAATTTGCGGAAGTCGGCCGTCCTTAACCGGAGAACGCTGGATGGAAAAAGACTATCAAGTCGTGGGGTTTCGCATCGGAAGCGAGACCTATGGTGTGCGCATCGCTTCCGTCCGCGAAATCGTTCGCGTCCCCGAAATTACCGCCGTTCCCAACGCCCCGGAGATTATCGAGGGCGTGATCAATCTTCGCGGGAAGATTATTCCCGTGATGGATCTTCGCAAGCGTTTTGGCAGCGCTGCGATCCAGCCCGATAAGAAAAACCGCATCCTCGTCGTCGAACTGGACAACAAGCTTCTCGGCTTAATCGTCAGCTCCGCCTCCGAGGTTCTGAAAATTCCGCCTTCGGAAATCGAATCGCCCGGCAGCGTCTTCGCCGAAGGGGAATCCAACTACGTGACCGGCGTCGGCAAACTCAAGGGCCGGCTCATCATTCTCCTGGACATTGCCAGGCTGCTGCGTCAGCCGGACTTCAAGAAACTCGAGGAGGCCGCGGAACCCGTCGCGATGCTACGGTAAGCCCTCCTCGGATTCCTGGGCTCCGTCGCTTCACCGACCGCCGCACGCACTCAGCATGGGAACGATTACGGCGCAAATTCAGCTCACCGAAGCAGAACTGAAGCTTCTGCAGACACTCGTCTATCAGGAATGCGGCATGTATTTTGACGAGCGCCGCTCCCATTTTCTCAAGGACCGCTTGCAGCGCCGCCTCAAAGCCTGCCAAATCGATTCTTTCTACAGTTATTACCGCCTCCTCACCAGCAGGGAAGGCCGTGCGGAACTCGCGCTCCTTCTCGAAAATCTCACTGTCAACGAAACCAGTTTCTTTCGCAATCGCCCGCAACTCGATCTTCTCCAGAAATCCGTTCTGGAAGAGATCCTTCATCACAAGCAGGAGCGCCGCGACTGGAACCTCCGCGTCTGGAGCGCCGGTTGTTCCGCGGGGCAAGAACCCTACTCCGTTGCCATCCTCATCTGCGATGCCCTGGCTTACTACTACCTCCGCAACCCGCTCCCCTTTGACATGCCCTCGCCGAAACCCCTGATTCCACCTCCCTGGAAACTTGAAATTGTTGCCTCAGACATCAGCTATGCCAGCCTGCGCACCGGCCAGGAAGGCTTGTACTCCGAACTCCAGATGGAGCCGGTCGATTACACTACGCGCCTCCGCTATTTCGAAAAAGCCAGCGACAAGTACGCCGTCAAGCCCCAGCTCAAAGAACTCGTTCAGTTTGACTTCCACAACCTCAAGACCGAGTTTCTTCCGCGCCGCAACGACATCATCCTTTGCCGCAACGTCATGATCTACTTCGACGAAGCCGAACAAAAACGCCTCATTGATAAGTTCTGGCACTGCTTGAATCCTGGTGGATATCTTTTTGTCGGACATGCTGAATCCTTATTCGGGCTCTCCCAGAAATTCCGCATGATTCACGAAAACAATGGCACCGCCTACAAGCGCTTAGAGGTGAACAGTTGAGCTTGTTGCCCGAAGATCGCGGCTCGGAACTCCGCACCCTCTTTTTTGAGAGCGCTGCGGAACTCCTCCAGGTCATCAACGATGCCGGCCTGCAGCTCGAAAAGCGCCCTGCCGACGAGGAACTCCTGCGCAGCGTCCGCCGCGCCGTTCATACTCTGAAAGGCGATTCCGCCGCCTGTGGTTTCCAGAAACTCAGCGAAATCGCGCATGAACTCGAGGATATTCTCACCCTGCAAATCGGCGTGACTCATGGCCCGAAACTCGCCGAAGTCGTGCTTGCCGCCGTGGACACCTTCGAAAGCATGCTCAGTGCTTACCAGAAGCAAAGTGAGCCGCCTTCGCCCGATCCGCTTCGCGCCCTCATTCATCGGCTGCTCCAATCGCCCACGCAAGCGCCGGAAGCCGCCGAAGGCTCTCCCGGACAGGTGCCCGCGCGTTTCCAGTGGAGCGAGTACGAACAATTGATGATTTCCGAGGCACTCTTGCGTGGCGACCATGTTTACAACGTAGCGCTTCGCATCGACCCCCATAGCGCCATGCGCGCCGCCGCGTTTCAGCTCGTCCGCAACGTACTCCATACTTGCGGCACGCTCATTGCACTCCGCCCGGAAGATAATCTTGCCGCTGCGGCCGTTGAGATTGTCGAAGCCGCTTTGGCCAGTCCTCATCCGCTCGATCACGTTTCGCACCGCTGCCGCATTCCTTCGGTCGTCTCCGATGTTCGCGTCGAGCTCGCTGCACGCGCCTCCGGTTCCGAGCACGAACTCCTCGGTGACTTTCTTGAAGCCCAGGCTGCTCAAATTGCCTCTCACGGAGCCGACTCCGTGGACGCGGCATCTCCCCGGCAATCTGCCGGTGGTTCGGCCGTCACCGCCGTTTCGGAAAGCACTTTGCGAGTCGATTCTGCGCGCATTGAAGCGGTGATGAATCTTGTCGGCGAACTGATTATCGGCAAGTCCATGCTTCATCGAACTCTTACCGAATTCGATGTTCACCACGCCCGCGATCCCGTCCGCGCCAAACTCGCCGAAGCTCTGGCTTTCCAGTCGCGCGTCCTCGATGAACTGCACAAATGCGTCTTGAAAATCCGCATGGTGCCCGTCGAACAGCTATTCCGCCGGTTTCCTCGAGTTGTTCGCGATGTTTCCAAACAATGCGGCAAAGACATCGCTCTCGACATCGCCGGTGAGCATACCGACCTGGACAAGGGCATTCTCGACGCACTTGCCGAGCCGCTCACTCACCTCGTTCGCAATGCCGCGGATCACGGCATCGAGCCCGCCAATGAACGGCTTTCCGCCGGAAAACCCGCGCGCGGCACTGTCTATCTCAACGCTTTCCACCAAGGTACCCAGGTCGTAATTGAAGTTCGCGATGACGGGCGCGGCATCGATGTCGAGGTGATTCGCGAACACGCGGTTCGCCAGGGCCTGGTGAAATCCGACGATGCCTCGCGCCTCGATTCTACCGATCTCCTCAATCTGATCTTCGAGCCCGGCTTCACCACCGCTTCGGAAGTTACGGAAGTTTCCGGCCGTGGCGTCGGCATGGATGTCGTGCGCACCGTCCTCGATCGCTTGAAAGGCACTGTCCAGATATCCACGATTAAGGGGAAGGGAACCACGATTCAGCTCCGCGTTCCTCTTACCCTGGCCAGCATTCAGACCCTTTTATTCCGCGTCAGCGGCCGTCTCTTTGCCGTTCCGCTCTCCTCGGTTGTGGAGATTACCCGCGCTAATGATGAAGAAATCCATAAAGTGGATCGCCGCGAAGTGCTGCGGCTGCGCGACCAGATTCTCACCCTGGTGCGTTTTGACGGATTGAGCCGTATCCATGCCGTGGACACACCCAATGCCAAAAAGAAAAAGAATTTTGTTGTCGTCATTGGAGTCGCTGAAAAGCGCTTTGGCCTGATCGTCGACAGCATGGTCGGCGAGGAAGAGCTGGTCATCAAGGCTTTGCCCTCTGAACTCGTTTACAGCGATCTTGTCAGTGGCGCCTCCATCCTCGGCGACGGCACGGTGGTCCTGATCTTGAATGTATCCGCCATTCTGGCGCGCATCGCGAAATCCCTGCCGCTCGGAGCCATCGCATGAGAGACCGCGTCCGAGTTCTCGTGGTCGACGACTCCGCCCTCATGCGGAAGTTAATCCCCATCATTCTGGAACGCGATCCGGACGTCGAGGTGGTCGGCACGGCCATGGACGGAGCCTTTGCTCTTCGCAAAATCGCCGAACTCCAGCCCGACGTTGTTACTCTCGATCTCGAAATGCCCCGCATGGACGGCGTCGAGACGTTGCGCATGATCATGCGCAGCGCTCCGCTCCCCGCCGTCATCGTTTTCAGCACGCACTCCCGCGAAGGCGCCTACTCCACTTTTAGAGCCCTTGCCCTCGGTGCCATCGATTTTGTTGCCAAGCCCAGGGAGGCCGCTGTCGGCCAGCTCGATGCTATCGCCCATCAGCTTATTGAAAAAATCAAGGTTGCCAAGCGCGCTGGTGGCGCTAAAAAATCTCCGAAGTTGGAACTCGAACCGCCTCCGCCGCCAAAAAGAAAATCGTGTGCCGTACTTCCGCCAAACCGCGTCATCGCAATCGGCATCTCCACGGGCGGGCCCAATGCCCTGCAATATGTTCTTTCGCAGATTCCCCCGGAGTTTTCGGCTACCTTCATTGTCGTTCAGCACATGCCGGAAGGCTTCACCGACATGTTTGCGCGGCGCCTCGACGAGTGCTGTGCGCTTGACGTGCAGGAGGCCAAGTCGGGTGACCTGCTCATTGCCGGCCGCGTGCTCATCTGCCCCGGCAATCGACACATTATGGTTCGCCGCATGCCTCGCGGCGAGATGGTTGTCCTTTCCGATGGTCCGCCCATCAATGGACACCGTCCTTCGGTTGATGTTCTCTTCCATTCGGTCGCTCAGGAATTCGGCATGACCGCCGTTGGCGTTCTAATGACCGGAATGGGCGATGACGGAGCTCAAGGTCTCGGCGCCATCAAGGCTGCGGGTGGCATGACCATCGCTCAGAGTGAAGATTCCTGCGTCGTGAGCGGCATGCCCCGGGCGGCCATCTCGAAAGGCTATGCGCTTAAGGTCGTGCCGCTCGATCATCTCGGTGCCTTTATCACCAGCAACTTTGGCGCCGACCGCGCGAGCCATGAAAAGATGGATTCCCAGGAGAAGTCCGACGAAGCCGATAGAAGCGAGAAGACAGAAAGGCCCGATAGGACACCCGTTTCGACTCCGCGCGCCTGAATCGGTGCATGGAGCCAAAGGAGAAGGAAATGCAACAGTTTTCACCTCTACTTCGAAAGGACCAGCAGCCAGTCCGCTATCTTGTCGTGGACGACTCCGTCTTCGCCCGCAAGAATCTTATCAAGATGATCGAAATGTTCGGCGGGGAAGTGGCGGGAGAAGCTGGCGACGGCCTCACGGCTATTGCGGAGTACAACCGCGCCAAGCCGGACATCGTTCTCATGGATATCACTATGCCCCAGATGGAAGGCATCGAGGCCGTCGAGCGCATCGTCCGCCAGCATGCGGACGCACGCATCGTCATGGTCTCTTCCGTTGGCTATCAGGAAAATATTCTTGCCGCGCTCCAAAAGGGCGCGAAACATTTTGTCCAGAAGCCCGTCAAGCCCGAGGTCCTCTATGAAATCCTTCGCTACGTCCTGGGAGACGATCCCAATGCGGTGGGCGGTCCCGTCGCGCTTGCCGGGGAGCACCACATATGAGAATGGAACTTATCCAGCCCTTCATCAACGCTGCCGACGCCGTCTTCGCGGAATCCTTGCAAGCGCCGACAAAGATTCTCGATCTCTCGATGGACGAGAATACCTATCGCCGCAAGGGTGTCGCTGCTCTCATTTCCATTAAGGGCGACATCGAAGGCCGCGTCATCCTCGATCTTTCTCCGGAAGTCGCCATGCGCGTCGCCAGCCAGCTTGCCGGTTCTCCCCTTCCCGAAAGCGAGCAGGTCGTGCGCGAAACCGTTTGCGAACTCGCCAACATGGTCATCGGCAACTCTGTCACTCTTCTCAACGATCAGGGCTTCCGCTTCAAGGTCTTTCCCCCGGAAATTCACATGAACGTGGAAGGCCTTGCGGGCAGCGTGGACACCGAAGCCATGGTCCTCTGCATCGAGACGCCATGCGGCGAAATCTATATCAACATTGCCATGCACTATCTCCATCGTCGGCGCCAAGAGCAGTCCGCTGTCCACGCCCTCGATTAGCCCTGGTTTACCCCCGTAGGGGGCTGCTCGCCGTGCTTGTCCCATCCTTGAGGAGACCTTCGCTGTTTTCGTGCCCTCTTTCCGCCTCCGTGCCGTCTCCGTTCGCTCTGCTTGCCCCGAGAGTTCTACACGAAGGGCGGTCCTCTGTGCTCTCTGTGGTTAGCTTTTCTTCCCCTTGTTGATTTATGAGGTGGCTTCGGCCCTGTAGTAAACTCCCTTCGCCCCGGTTCTGTTCGCTCGATTTCTTCCAGGGCGGAGGCCCATGCTTATTCGGTTTCTTTCCTTCGTCTTCGCAATTCTCTTTTCATCCCACACACTTCTCGCGCAAATCGCCTCACCCACCGCTCCCGACACTCCCGAACCCGGTTCCGTCGAAGCCATCGCCAAAGCCACCACCGAAACGCAATTCCTCTCCCCTTGGGTTTCTTATTTCCCAGCCTCTTCCACGATTCCCTCTCCTCGCGCCTTTTACGGCCGCATCATGGGTGCTCCCGGCGAGTTCGTCGATTCCGCCAAGGCTTACGCCTATTGCCGCGCACTCGCTGCCGCCTCTCCTCGCGTTCGTGTCTACACCCTTGGCCATTCCGAAGAGGGCCGCGAAATTCTTCTCCTCGCCATTGCTGACGAAAAGGGCATTGCCCAGTTCGACCAACTCAAATCCGCCAATGCCTCCCTGGCCGATCCCCGCAAAACCGATCCAGCCACGGCCGAAAAGCTTATCGCTGATTCCCGCCCCGCCTACTATCTCAACGCCGGTCTTCACTCCGACGAGACCGGCTCCACCGAATCGGTTCTCGAGCTTGCCTACCGCCTGGCCGTTTCCGAGCAGCCCATGATTCGCCGTATACGCGAAAATCTCGTCGTCCTCATCAATCCCGTTTCCAATCCCGACGGCCGCGACAAACAAGTCGAGTGGTTCTACCGCTACCTCAAGGGCAAAACCGACTTCGCCACCCTTCCTCGCCAGGCTCCCCCCTACTGGGGCAAGTACGTCTTCGTAGACATCAACCGTGACTCGCACCAGCAAACTCAGGAAACCACCAAAGCCGTTCATCGCATGTTTCACGAGTGGCATCCCGTCGTCGTTCACGATCTCCACGAAGCCGTCCCGCTCCTCATGAGCTGGAACGGCACCGGTCCCTACAATCCCAATATCGATCCGATCACCTACACGGAATTTCTCGCGCTCAGCTTTTACGAAGTGCAGACCATGACCGGCCTGGGCATGCCCGGCGTCGCCACGTGGAATTTTGGCGAAGGTTTCGCGCACATGTTTCTGGATTCCGTGGCCATGAATCACAATGCCGTCGGCCGCGGCTATGAAACCTTCGGCAACGGCACCGCCGAAACTGTTGTTCGCTCTCTACCCGCCGATGACCTTTCTCGCGAGTGGTATCGAGTTCTCCCCCCTCCCTCCGGCAAGTTCTCCTGGTCCGCTCGCGACAATGTCAATTACAACGAAACTGGCATCCTCGCCGCTCTCGACTATTCCGCAACGAACTCCAAAACGCTTTTGCGCAACTTCTACACCAAGAGCCTCCACTCTTATCAGAAAGGTCTCAACGAGCCGCCCTATGCCTTTCTCATCCCTGAAGACCAGGGTGATCCCGCGCGCGTCGCGCAACTCGTCGCCCGTCTCCAATCGCAACACATCGAAGTCAGCCGCGCCCAATCTCTCCTCACTCTCAAAGAGGCCACTTTTCCGGCTGGCACTTACGTCGTGCGCCTCGATCAGCCCTATCGCAATTACGCAGTGGATCTCCTCACTCCCCAGCGCTACCCGAAAGACAGTAACGAGCCTTACGACGATATCTCTTGGGAGCTTCCCGCCAACTATCATCTCCAGGCCGTCCCAACCGCCGATGCTTCGATTCGTTCGGCCGGCCTCTCGCTGCTGACCGAAGCGCCTCATCCGCAAGGAAAAATCTCTGGCACAGGCTCCATCTATCTTCTAAAAGATTCCGGCCAGGAAAGCCTTCTCGAAGCGCGCTACCGCCTTACTGGCTTCAACATTGACATCGCTGAACGAGCCTTCACCCTCAACGGCACCAACTATCCCGCTGGTTCTTGGATTCTTCCCGCGCAGCCAGGTCTCGCCGATGCTCTCCGTGACGCCTCAATGCAACTCGGTCTCGATTTCACGATGATCTCTGCCGCGCCCAGTGTTCGGCATCACCCCGCAAAACCTCCCCGCCTCGGCGTCTGGGTTCCCTGGGCGGATACTGATTCCATCGGCTGGGTTCGCTATTCGCTCGACCAGCGCAAAGTCCCTTACACCTACGTCCGCGATGAGGACATTCGTGCCGGAAACCTCCACGACAAATTTGACGTTCTTCTCTACGGCCACGTGGACCTCGAACTTGCGGAACAAATTCAGGGTGTCCCCAAAGCGTGGGGCCCCATGCCGTTCAAGAAATCTCCTGAATTCCCCGCGCTCGGCACTCCGGCTGAAACGGAGGACATTACGGGCGGCATTGGTTGGGAAGGTCTCGCGCAAATCCAAAAATTCATCGAGCAAGGCGGATTGTTCATCACTCTCGGAAGCGGTTCCATGCTTGCCATCGAAGGAGGCATCATCCGCGGCGTTCGCCGTGATTCAGGAGGAGTGCCGCGCAGCACCCAGGGAGGCGGCCCAGAGTCCTCCGCTGCGGCGCAGCAGGCCCTTACGCGCACTCCGGGTTCGCACGTCCGCGTGACGTTTGCGCGGCCCGATCATCCTATTGCCTACGGTTATCCCGCCGAAACCCACGTTTTTCGCCAGAACTACCCGCTCTATTCCGTGCCGCGCCACTGGCTGCGCATGGCTTATTGCACCACTTGTCTCGATGGCCCCATCGACTTCAGCAGCGTCGTCCTCGAATGGGGTTCCCACGACGGCGCCCCTTTTCTCGTCAGCGGCCAGGTTTGGGGGGAAGGGAACCTGATCGGTCGCCCCGCCATCATGGACACGCCCGTCGGTCGCGGCCACGTCATCACCTTCAACTTCAACCCGCTTCACCGCGACATGAATCGTGGAGATCAACGCCTGCTCTGGAACGCTCTGATCAATTGGCAAGCCATCCTCGCGGCGCCAAGCCAATAGTGTCTCCCAGGCTTGAGAATTCGATAGGGAACAATCAAATTTTGTATTGGACAGAAACCCCCAGGGGACTTAATCTGCCCGTCAATCCGGTGCGGCCAAAATGGCCGGTAAGAAATCTAGTGACTTTGGAGTAGAGTCGATGGCCATCTTTTGCGGCGGTACCTGTTGTCCAAAATAAAAAAAAGACAAATTGAAAAAAAATGACGTAGACTCTCCCGAACTGTCGGGGTTGCGGGCGTGGTCTCAGTTCCTGAACTTCGGCATGCAAGACATCGGCCAGCTCATGGGCGTAGTAGCCGTTGGAGGTGCCGTTGGAGGAGCCCAGGACGAAGGCTTCCACTGTGGACAACAGGGTTCCATAGCGCGAGAACCAAACCGCCTCGTGCGACCACAGTCCGCGATCATCAAAGCGGGCGATCTCCGGTAGCGTATAGAAGCGCCCGCGATGCGTATAGCTGGCGAGGTAGCCGAGTTGCTTCAGCTTGCGGAATACCGTGACAGCCGTATCGGTGCCAAGCACGCGCTTGAGTTCCGGCAATTCCGCGATCTTGTGGCGGAGAAGATGCTGGCGGAGGACGGAAGAGTCGAATGTAATCGGTCGCATAATGTTATAGTTCCGACTGTTCGCTCCTTTCAGTAAGAACTATAACATAACTGAAGAAAGAGTATGCTTAGACCGAGCTGTAGTCCTTTAGCCCTATGCTTATTGGGTTCCGACGATCATCGCCGGTCGCGAACTGGCAACTCGAAGCGTCGGAGAAATGTATAAGTTCACGTCAGCAATGGATTATTATTGTTGCGCGGTCCCTAAGCGTCGATTTGGGGCTCCGCTACGAATATTTTGGTCCGGTGCATGACGACGCGAAGGACCTCGCGAACTTTGTGCCCGGTCAGGGCCCCGTGATCCAAGGGGTGAACGGCCCGTTGTACCAATCAGACAGGAACAACTTCGCTCCAAGAGTCGGCTTCGCCTATCAGCCAACCGGCCGTGGAGATCTTGTGCTTCGCGGGAGCATTGGAGTGTTCTATGACCAGATCAACATGAGTCCGTTCCTGGACTTCCGGCCGCCGATCACCGCGGCTCAAGGGATTCAAGGGAATCCTTATGGCCTTGCTCCTGTTTCTACCTACGGTATCGGTGGATCGAATGGATTCACAGCCGGGTCCGGTGGAACGCCGCAGGGCGATACTTGGGTGGCGAAACAGTACGTCTTTCCAGCCGTCCAGGCCTGCAACGATGCGAATTGCACGAATACGCCAGGATTCAATCTGTTCTCGGTGAATCAAAACTTCGTCGCACCGTACTTCTTCAACTACAATCTTCAGGTTGAAAAAGGAATCGGAGACAAATCTGTTTTCACCATCGGATACGTTGGGAGCGAAGGACGGAAGCTCAACAACGTCGCCAATATCAACGAGTTTAATGCTTACCCGAACTATGACCCCATCAGTTAGCTTAGCAGTTCGGGCACCTCCAACTACAACGCGCTCCAGACAACCTTCCGTGTGCGGGAATGGCATGGATTGTCGGCGGCGTTTGACTATACCTGGGCTCACGCGCTGGATGAAATCACGGAATACCGCGGCATCATCCTGGACAACGCCCTGAATCCTAAACTGGATTACGGGAATAGCGGATTTCGACACACGTCACCTCTTCACGGCCGGCGTGACTTATACCGTGCCCAAACCAAAGTGGTCGGAAGGTTGGAAGAACTACATCTTCGGCGGCTGGCAGTTGAGCACGCTGATGAATTTCCACGCCCGGCAACCCTTTGACGAGACTCGATTCTACTTGAACCTGGTCGGGAACCCCTTCGCGGGCGTCAATCATGCCTTCTCGGCCTCAGGTGGAGCCACCCTTTGGGTTAATCCCACGGCGTTTTGCGATCCCAACGCAATTGATCCAAATACGAAGTTGACGGACCCGGGTTGCGTTGGCTCAACCTATGGCAACGTCTCTCGAAATAAGTACTACGGCCCCGGCTATGGCTCGGTGGATTTTTCCATCTTCAAGAACATTCCCATCAAGGAGCGCGTGACGATTCAGCTCCGCACAGAATTCTTCAATCTCTATGACCGCATTAATCTGGCCTCGGGTGTCGGCGCCGTGTCGGTAGGTGGAGTCTACGCCATCAACTTCAATACGTGTCAAGAAGACTTCACGACACACAGGTGCGCGGCCACGACAAGCCCGGCCTATAGTGGCTTCGGCTACGTCACCGACACGTTTGGCGACTTCAACGGGGCGCCCGGCATCAGGCCTGGCGAAGCCTTCAACACACAACCGGCCATCAACCTTATTTTTTAGCACCTAACTGATCACTTCCGAAAACGGGCTGTCGCGGATACATGGCGGCCCTTTTCTTTTCGTGCCAACCTGAAGCTCGAACACTTGCGTAACCCGGAACGAATCTGGCACGTGGCGGGACCGCTCTCACCAAGGCCCTTCAACGGTTGCGGTACAATGCACCGCGTAAGCCTGGGAGGTTCTTATGCGCCGGTGCATCGCCGTAATGTTTCTTTTTCTCTTTGCAATGCTTGACAGAGCGGCAGCACAAACGAAGTTGCCCGTGAAATGGGAAGAGTTGACCGCCGGAGAATTCCGCGAGGCCATTGCCAAATCACAGGGAACTTGCCTGCTACCCTTCGGCATTTTGGAGAAACACGGGCCGCATATGCCCTTGGGCACGGACCTGCTCAATGTGCGCTATGTGGCCGAACACGCCGCACTGCAGGAGTACGCTGTGATTTTCCCCGAATATTATGCGGGACAGATTTTTGAGGCTCGCCACGAGCCCGGCACGATTTCCTACAGCGCGGAAATGCAAATGAAACTGCTGCAGGAGACGACGGACGAGATGGCGCGGAACGGCTGCAAGAAAGTGGTCATTGTGAACGGCCACGGCGGCAACGAGCATCTCTTGCCCTTCTACGCGCAATCGCAACTGGCCAAGCCGCACGACTACGTGGTCTACGTGCAATGGGGGCACGAAGCTGCCAAGAAAGTTGGCGCGGAAAAGGCTGGCCCGGACTGGCATGCCGGAGAGTCAGAAACCTCGAGGGTGCTGGTCACGCATCCAGACCTTGTGCACCTCGATAAGGCCTCGAACGAATCGGGGGCCGACCAGAAGCGCGTGAAATTGCCGGAGAGTGTGTACACGGGAATCTGGTGGTATGCGCGTTTCCCGTATCATTATTCCGGAGACGCCTCGACGGCGACCAAGGAACTGGGGGAAGCCGACATCCAGAGCTGGATCAATACCGTGGTGCAGGCGATCAAGGCCATTAAAGCCGATGACGAGAGCCTGAAGCTGCAGAATGAGTTTTACGAGAAGAGCCAGCATCCGTTGGATACCGCTCATTAGTCCCACGAAAGGTCTCGTAAGCCAAACCAGCAGGTAGAA